>Ga0208589_1000726_pt1 | contig 14867 bp, 14 predicted proteins | sample NGESurshal092012_2_FD_184486 | JGI IMG/M metagenome (GOLD analysis project Ga0208589, IMG submission 184486) | Arctic peat soil microbial communities from Barrow, Alaska - NGEE Surface sample F53-2 shallow-092012 (SPAdes) | ecosystem: Environmental > Terrestrial > Soil > Wetlands > Peat ... | reverse complement strand
GAATGCGCTGCGCGGAGCGTTCCTGCGGCTGTACCCGGATTTCCTCCACAGCCTGCTCGGCACGCGGCGGGCGCGAAGGCTGCGCGCCGAAGCGGAGGCGCAGGTCGAGCAGCTGCTGGACTGGCTCGGCTTGCGCGATGTCGCCGACAGTGTCGCAGGCAACCTGCCTTACGGGTATCAGAAGTCGCTCGGCATTGTGGTTGCGCTGGCGGCCGAGCCGCACTTGATCCTGTTCGATGAACCGGTGGCCGGGCTGAGCGCGGCCGAGGCGGACCATGTGCGCGACACGCTGGCGCGGGTGCGCGCCCGTGGCATCACCGCGGTGGTGATCGACCACAACATGCGCTTCATCGCCGGCCTGTGCGATCGCGTCGTTGTGCTGCACCATGGCCAGGAGTTGGCGCAGGGCCGGCCGGCGGAGGTGTTGGCCGATGCGCGGGTGATCGAGGCGTATCTGGGGACGGGTCATGGCGCTGCTCGACGTCGCCGGGCTTGAGGTCCGCTACGGCCGGATCCGCGGCACCAGCGACGTCTCGTTCGCGGTGGAGACGGGCGAAATCGTGGCACTGGTCGGCGCCAACGGCGCCGGCAAGAGCAGCACGCTGAAGGCGATCCTGGGCATGGCGGCGCATCCGCGCGGGGAGATCACGTTCCGGGGCCAGAACCTGGCCGGCATTAAGACGTCGGACGTGGTACGACGGGGAATCGGCTACTCGCCGGAGGGCCGCCGGGTATTCGCCCAGCTCAGCGTGACCGAGAACCTGCGCATCGGCGGCTACACCCGCAATGCCGAGGAGGTCGGCGAGCGGATGACCCAGGTGTTCGGCTATTTCCCGCGCCTGCGCGAACGCGGGCGGCAGATGGCTGGCAGCCTGTCAGGCGGCGAACAGCAGATGCTGGCGATCGGGCGCGCGCTGATGAGCCGGCCGCGCCTGTTCCTGCTCGACGAACCCTCGCTCGGCCTAGCGCCGATCGTGGTGGAGCGGATCGGCGACATTTTGCTGGAGGTGCAAGAGCGCGAGGGGCTGGCCGTCGTCCTGGCCGAGCAGAACGCCCTCTGGGCGATGGGATTGGCGCAACGCGCGGTGATCCTGGAACTCGGCCGCAGCATCGTCGCGGGCGACGCCGAGGAACTGATGGAGGACCCGAAGGTGCGCACCGCCTATCTCGGCATTTGACGGTTCCACCGACCGATCCGATGATGCGCACGCAGATTGACGAGGCAGATTGAATGACCGCACTAGCCAATTCCGTGCAGGCGCGCGACATCGCCTCGCTCGTCCATCCCGGAACGGACCTGTTCCTGCACCAGTCGATCGGCCCGCAAATCATCGCGCGTGGCGAGGGCGTCTACATCTACGACGACAGCGGCAAGCAGTTCCTCGACGCCGGAGGTGGTTTGTGGTGCGCCTCGCTCGGCTATGCCAGCGAGCGGCTTGCCAAGGTGGCGTACGAGCAGATGCGGACACTCGGCTACTATCATCTTTACCGGCACAACTCGCACGACAACGGCGTCGATCTCGCGGAGAAGCTGTTGCAGATCGCCCCGGTACCGATGAGCAAGGTGCTGTTCCAGTGTTCGGGCTCGGAGGCGAACGACACTGCGATCAAGCTCGTGTGGTACTACCACGCCGCGATCGGCAAGCCGGCCAAGCGCAAGATCATCGGCCGGATGGGCAGCTATCACGGCAGCACGGCGGCGGCGATCAGCGCCTCCGGCAAGCCTGAGTTCCACGCCGATTTCGGCCTGCCGTTCCCCGGCTTCCGCCATACCGAATTCGCCCATTACTACCGGCGCCACGTGGACGGCGAGAGCGAGGAGCAGTTCGCGACGCGAATGGCGGATTCGCTGGAGGCGCTGATTTTGGAGGAAGGCCCCGACACGGTCGGCGGCTTCCTTGCCGACCCGGTGAGCGGCGGCGGCGGCGCCGTGCTGCCGCCACGCACCTACTGGGAGAAGATGCAGGCGGTGCTGCGCAAATACGACATTCTGTTCATCGCCGACGAGGTGATCTGCGGCTTCGGACGCACCGGCAACATGTGGGGCAGCCAAACCTACGACTTGAAGCCGGACATGATTACCTGCGCCAAGGCGCTGGCGGCGGCGATGCAGCCGATCTCGGCGGTGCTGATCAACCAGCGCGTGTTCGAGGCGATGCTGGACGAGAGCCGCAAGCTCGGCAGCTTCGCGCATGGCTTCACCTATGCCGGCCATCCGGTCGCCGCCGCGGTCGCCATGGAAGTGCAGCGAATTTACGAGGAGCTCGACATCGTCGGCCACGTCCGTCGCGTCGGGCCGTACATGCAGGAGAGCCTGGCACGGTTCGCCGATCACCCGCTGGTCGGCGACGTGCGCGGCGTGGGCCTGATCGCGGGGATCGAGCTGATGGAGGACAAGGCAGCCCGCACGCCATTCGATCCGAAGCGCCGGGTCGGCGCGCTGGCGGAGAAGATCGCCCGCCGGCACGGCTTCATCAGCCGCTTCGCCGGCGACCGGATCTGCTTCTCGCCGCCGCTGATCATCACGGAAGCGGAGATCGACAGCATGATCGACCGTGTCGGGCGCACATTGGATGAGACGTTGTCCGAGCTCCGGTCGAACTGAAGCCTTGCCTCGACAAACGGCCCTTCCCGCATGGACACCGCTGTCAACGCCACCTTCGAAGTCCTCAGCTTCAGCGCGATCATGGTGCTCGTTGTCGTGGGCCTCGGGATCGTCGCGAGCATGATGGGCATCTTCAACTTCGCCCACGGCGAGTTTGTCCTGCTCGGCGCCTATTTCACGTATCTGTTTCATAATCACGGCGTCCCGGTCGGCTTGGCCATGGCCTTGGCACCGTTGGCGGTCGCGGTCATCGGGCTGTTCGTGGAGCGGACGGTGATCCGCTGGTTCTACGCGCGACCACTGATCGCCATGCTGGGAACCTATGCCTTGGCTGTCGTGATCCGCGAGACGGTCCGGGGCCTGCTGAGCGGTCTCTATCACAACGTGCCGGCGCCGCTGTCTGGATCGTTCGTGGTGGCCGGCATCGCCTTCGCGCAGTGGCGGGTCGCGATCATCGTCATCACCATCCTGGTGATTGCGGCAAGCGGGGCGCTGCTCACGATGACCTCGTTCGGCTTGCGCGTGCGCGCCTCGCTCGAGAATCCCGCGCTCGCCCGCGCCTCGGGCATTTCGACCGGCGCGATCTACGCGACGACCTTCACCTTTGGCGTCGCCCTCGCGGGGCTCGCCGGCGCGTTGGTGGTGCCGATCTTCTCGCTGTTCGCCGACCTCGGGCTGCGGTTTTTGATTCAGGCGTTCCTCGCCGTCATGCTGGGCGGCGTGGGGACATTCGCCGGTCCGCTGGTAGGCGCCGGGGTGATCGGAACGTTGACCTCGGCGCTGCCCTGGATCATTCCACCCGTTATCGCCGACGTCACCGTGTACCTCGTCGCCATCGCGCTGATGAAGGCGCTCCCTTCCGGCATCGTGCGCGGCGGCCGGAGAGCGTGAGATCCCACCGAGCGGATTGGAGCCAGGCAATGGACGGAACAGAAGACCGGATGTCGCGGATCAATCGTCGGCGCTTCCTGACCGGCGCAGCCTGGTCGTCGGGCGCCCTTGCCCTGGGCGCGAGCGGCTGGGTGATCCCGGCATCCACGTCCTGGGCGGCCTCGCCGATCAAGGTCGGCATCGCGACGGACCTCTCCGGGGCGCTCGGCTTCGAAGGCAACGCCGATCTCAACGTCGCCAAGCTGTGCGCCGATCTCATCAACAAGTCGGGCGGCCTGCTCGGGCGGCCGGTCGAGCTTTACGTGGAGGACACCGCTTCGAACGAGGCCGTGGCGGTCTCCAATGTCCGCAAGCTGATCCAGCGCGATCACGTGGACGTGGTACTCGGCGGCATCACCAGTTCCATGCGCAACGCGATCAAGGGCCCGATCGTCGAGCGCGGGCACACGCTCTATATCTATCCACAGCTCTATGAGGGCGGGGAGTGCGAGCAGTACATCTACTGCACCGGACCCACCCCGTCGCAGCAATGCGACCGCCTGATCCCGTGGCTCATCAAGAACGGCGGCAAGCGGTTCGCCTTCCCGTCCGCCAACTACATCTGGCCACACGTGCTCAACAAATACGCACGCAACCTCGTGCAGCAGGGCGGAGGCGAGGTGGTATTCGAGGAATACTACCCGATCGACCAGATAAACTATGGGGCGACGGTCAACCGGATCATGGCGGAAAAGGTGGATGTCGTGTTCAACACCGTGATCCCGCCGGGTGTCGGCCCGTTCTTCAAGCAGCTTTACGAGGCGGGATTCCTGAAGCGCGGCGGCCGGCTCTGCTGTGTCTACTATGACGAGAACGACATGAGCATCAATGCACCGCACGAAATCGAAGGCTTGGCGAGCTGCCTGGATTATTTCCAGGGCGTCGACAAACTCGATCCCGGGAGCGCGAAGATCCACGCCGAGTACGACGCGATGTTCCCGCACACCAAATTCCTGCTGACCGCGGGCGGGGCGTCCACCGGGATGTATCGCGGCATGATGCTGTGGGCCGAGGCGGTGAAGGAAGCGGGCAAGGTCGATCGCGACTCCGTCGCCGCCGCCCTGGACCATGCCAAGATCGCGGTCGCACCCGGCGGGCCGGCCGAGATGGTGCCCGGCAAGCGGCACTGCAAGATGAAGATGTATATCGGCGTGGCCAAGTCCGGCGTCTTCGATATCGTCGAGTCGAGCAACGGACTTCTCGATCCCAAGGAGTGCTGAAAGCTACCTCGCGTGGAGGCGAGGCCGGCCATTCCGTCGCCGAGGGAAAGCGGCGGATGAGCACGCGTCGCGGCGGCCCGCGCGGGTTGGCGGCGCTCGCGCCGAGGCGGCTGATCCCTTGGCTGGAGATTATTCTCCTTGTGGTGTTCCTCGCGGTTCCCGTCTTCCTGCCGGACTATCTCGTCGATTTCGCCTCTCGGCTGGTCATCCTCGGCCTGTTCGCGCTCAGCTTCGACCTGGTGTTCGGCTTCGCCGGGATCATGAGCTTCGGCCAGGCCTTGTTCTTCGGCGGCGCCGGCTACGCGGTCGCGCTGCTGGCGCGCGACCACGATGTCACCTCGGTCCTTGTCGTGATCCCGGTCTCGGTCGCCGTCGGGCTGGTGCTTGGCGCGGCCGTGGCCGCGTTCCTGTTGCTGGGACGCCATCCCCCGAGCGTCATCTTCGTGGCGTTGGGCACGCTTACGGCGGCGTTCGCGGGGGAGGAGTTGGCCCGCTCCTGGTACTATCTCGGCGGACAAAACGGAATTCCGTCGATCCCGCCGCTTTCCCTGGGCGGGTATCAGTTCACCGGGATCGCGTTCCACTATGGTGTTCTCGGCATCTTCGTGCTGGTCTATCTCGGATGCCGCGCCCTGGTGCGCTCGCAGTTCGGGCTGGCACTGGTCGGCATCCGCGAGCAGGAAGAGAGGCTCGCGTTCCTTGGCTATCATGCGCCGGTTTTCAAGGCGATCGTGTTCTCAATCGCCGGCGCGATCGCCGGACTGGCGGGCGGGCTCTACGCCTATCAGCAGGGCTTCGTCTGGCCGAGCATGATCGGCGTCGTCCTGTCCACCCAGATCGTCCTCTATTGTCTGTTCGGCGGCATCGGAACGCTGGTGGGACCCGCGCTCGGCGTGATCGCGATTGAGAGCTTCACCTACGTCTTCTCCGATCAGTTCCCCGAGATCTGGCCCATCCTTCTCGGCCTGCTGCTGCTTCTCGTGATCCTGGTCCGCCCCTCGGGCGTCATCAGCCTGTTCGTGGGAGAGCGCGAGCGGATGGGCGACTTCCGGCCCCGATCGGCGCGCCGGGCGCTTCCTGTCGCGAGGCGGCATGGCGACGCTGCTTGAGGCACGCGGCATCGGCAAGCTGTTCGGCCAGCTTCGCGCGCTGGACGGCGTCGACCTTGCGGTGACGGCGGGCGAGATCCATGGGCTGATCGGCCCCAACGGCTCTGGCAAGAGCACGCTTCTGAAATGCATCGCCGGCGCCGATCGGCCGACCGAAGGCCGCGTGGTCTTCGAGGGCGCCGACATCACCGCCACCTCCCCCTCCGAGCGGGCGCGTGCCGGCATGAGCATGAAGTTTCAGATCACCAGCGTGCTAACGGGCCTGACGGCGTTCGACAATGTCCTCCTCGCGTTGCAGGGGCGCGACGGGCTGCGCGACCTGATCTTCTCGCGAACGCGCGGCAAGCTCGCCGAGCGCGTCATGGATCTGCTTGAGCGGTTCCATCTCGCCGGCCATGCCGGCGAGGCAGCCGGCACGCTCTCGCACGGCGAGCAGCAATGGCTGGAGATCGCCATGGCGCTGGCACCCGAGCCGCGCCTCCTCCTCCTCGATGAGCCGACCGCCGGGATGAGCCTCGAGGAACGGCGTGCCACCGGGGAATTGCTGCGCCCGATCGTCGCCCACTGCGCCATCGTGATTGTCGAGCACGACCTCGATTTCATCCGCGATATTTGTGACGTGCTGACCGTGCTTGACCAAGGCAGGGTGTTGGAAACCGGGACGGTTGCCGCGATTCAAGAGAGCGAGAAGGTCAGGGAGGTCTATCTCACCCGTGTCTGACGACGCACTCCTCACCGTGCGCGGCCTCTGCGCGGGCTACGGCCGCAGCCGAGTGTTGTTCGATATCGACCTCGACGTACCGCGCACCGGCGCCGTGGCGGTGCTTGGGCGGAACGGGGTGGGCAAGACCACGCTGATGAAGGCGATTATCGGTGAGCTGCCGGCCATGGCAGGGCGCGTGCGGTTTAGCGCGCGCGATATCACGGCGCTGCGGACCGAGCAGCGGGTGCGTCTCGGTCTTGGCTACGTGCCTCAGGAACACGCGGTGTTCGCCCGGCTCTCGGTCCGCGACAACCTTGCGGTGGGCGGTCTCGGCGGCGGCCGCGGCTCGCTCGACGATGTGCTGTCGCTCTTCCCGAAGCTCAGCCAGCGGCTCGACCAGGCGGCGGGCACGCTCTCGGGAGGCGAGCGCAAGATGCTGGCGATGGCGCGCGCGCTCCTGCTGAAGCCGCGCGTGCTGCTTCTGGACGAGCCGACAGAGGGAGTCTGGATCGGCGTGATCCAGGAACTCACGCAACGCCTCAAGCAACTGGTGCGCGCCATGGCCGTGGTCATCGTCGAGCAGCACCTGGAACTCGCGCTCGATGTCGCGGACTACGCGTATGTATTGGATCGCGGCCGGCTCGCTTTGAAAGGACCGTCGAGGACGATCCGCGACGACCCGCGGCTCATGCAATTCCTGGCGCCCTGATGCGCGCCTTCCTTGGCACCATTGCCCTTGCGGCAGGATGACCCGCGTGGTTCGCTGCTGAAAGGGGCGATGCCCTGGGGGGGGAGTTCATGGCTGAAACGGAACTGGCCTATCTGGATCTGACTGAACTCACCCGGCGCATTCACGCCAAGGAAATTTCACCGGTCGAGGCGACAAAGGCCGAGCTCGCGAGGATCGAGAAGCTCGACGGCGCACTCGGAAGCTATGCCCTGGTCACGCCGGAGTTGGCCCTGAAGCAGGCGCGCCAGGCGGAAGCGGAAATCCAGCGGGGTGATATTCGCGGTCCGCTGCACGGGGCGCCGATCGCAGTGAAGGATCTGTGTTGGACCGCGGGCATCGCGACAGCGGCCGGCATGCCGATCCACGGCGACAACAAGCCGACCGAGGACGCGACGGTGGTGCGCAAGCTGCGCGCGGCCGGGAGCATCTTGCTGGGCAAGCTACAGCTCACGGAAGGCGCCTTCGCCGACCACCATCCCGAGATCCGGCCGCCGGTAAATCCGTGGAACAAGGATCACTGGTCCGGCGTCTCATCCAGCGGCTCGGGTGTGGCAACCGCGGCCGGGCTCTGCTACGGCTCGCTCGGTTCGGATACTGGCGGGTCGATCCGATTTCCGTCCGCCGCGAATGGGGTGACTGGGCTAAAGCCCACATGGGGACGCGTTAGCCGCTACGGAGTATTCGAGCTCGCCGCCACCCTCGACCATATTGGGCCGATGGCACGGTGCGCGGCCGACACCGCTGCGCTCTTGGGCGCCATTGCGGGGTCGGACGAGAAGGATCCGACCGCGAGCCAGAGGGCGGTGCCGAATTATCTGGCCGGCATCAGGCGCGGGTTGAAGGGGCTGCGCATCGGCGTGGATCCGCGATGGAACCACGACGGCGTCGACGAACCCGTGGCGCGGGCGGTGGACGAGGTGCTTGGGGTGGTGGGCTCACTCGGCGCGGAGATGCGCGAAATCCGCTTTCCCGACCCAAGTGCGGTCGTCGCCGACTGGACGCCTTACTGCGCGATCGAAACCGCGACCGCGCATGAAGCGACGTACCCGGCGCGCAAGCCGCAATATGGCCCGGGGCTCGCTGGCCTGATCGATGCCGGCCACAAGCTATCCGCAATGGACTACCAGAAGATGATCCTGCGGCGGCTGGACTTCACGGGTCGGTTGCGCGCGCTGTTCGAGACGATAGACCTGCTGGTGATTCCAGCACAGGCTCTTGCCTCGCCGACGCTTCAGACGATGGCCGGGTTCGGGGAGGATCAGTCGCTGCTGGCGGGGTTGTTGCGCTTCACCTGCCCATTCGACATGAGCGGAAGCCCGACAATCACCCTGCCATGCGGATTCACTGAACACGGGACGCCGCTGGCGTTCCAATTCGTTGGGCCACACTTCGGTGAAGACCTGCTGTTTCGTGGCGGATATGCGTACCAACAGGCGACCGACTGGCATCGGAGGCATCCCGACCTCCGCTGAACCAGACCGGCGCCCACAACAATATCCGGAGGAATATCGAGCCATGAAAAGACGAACCGTTCTGACGGGCGCGGCGGCGTTGCCGTTGGTCAACCTCATCCGCTCGGAGCGGGTGAGGGCCGCCGATCCGATCAAGGTCGGCCTGCTTGAGGATATCTCCGGCGATCTCGCCGTCTTCGGCATTCCGAAGCTGCACGGCTCGCTGCTGGCGGTCGAGGAGATCAACGACAGCGGCGGCGTGCTCGGGCGCCCGATCCAGCTGATGCACCTCGACCCGCAGGGCGACAATGCCAGGTACCAGGAGTTCGCCAGACGGTTGCTGCTGAAGGAACGGGTGGACGTCCTGATCGGCGGGATCACCTCGGCTTCCCGCGAAGCGATCCGGCCGATCGCCGATCGCGCCAATGCGCTCTACTTCTACACCAACCAGTACGAGGGCGGGGTGTGCGACGCCAACATGATCAGCGTTGGAGCGGTGCCGGAGCAGCAACTCTCGACGTTGATTCCCTGGATGGTCAACAAATTCGGCAAACGAGTCTACACGGTCGCTGCTGATTATAATTTCGGCCACATTTCCGCCGAGTGGGGCCGCACCCTTCTGAAGCCGCTGGGCGGGCAGGTGGTCGGCGAGGAATTCATCCCGCTCGGCGTCTCCCAGTTCGCGCAGACGATCCAGAACATCGAGCGGGCCAAGCCGGACTGGCTCTACATGCTGAATGTGGGCGCCGCGCAGAATTCGTTCTTCCCGCAGGCGGCGGCGGCCAACCTGAACCTGCCAATGGGCAGCCCGATCAAGATCGGACTTGGTTTCGAGCACAAGCTATTTCCGCCGGGCGTCATGGCCAACATGTACGCGACGGATAATTGGTTCGAGGAACTGGACACGCCGGCGGCCGACGCTTTCAAGAAGCGCTGGCGGGCAAAGTTCCCCAAAGAGGTCTATATCAACGACATGGGCTACAACGCCTATGTAGCGCTCTTTATGTACAAGATGCTGGTCGACCGCGCGGGTTCAGTCCACAAGGATGACATCCGTAAGGTGATTGCGAAGGGCGATGCCGGCATCGACGCGCCGGAGGGGCATATAACGATTGACCCCAAGAGCCAGCATACGTCACACGAAATGTGGCTCTTCTCCGTCGACAAGCTGAACCACGTCCATATCGAAAAGGACTTCGGTCTTATTCAGCCCTATTGGCTCGGCCAAGTCGGCTGCGACCTCACGAAGTTCAACCCGAAGGAGCAGTACACGCCCGACCACCTGCCCGCGAAGCGCGCCTGAGCCGAGCGGGAAGGCCGGGGAGCGAGGCGATGCTGGCGGACCTGTTCTCGTATTTCTATCAGTTCGCGGACGTGTTCGCCTTTCTTGTCCTCTCCGCCGCCGGCCTCGCCATCATCTTCGGGATGATGGACGTCATCAATCTGGCGCACGGCGAGTTTGTGATGTGCGGCGCGTACGTCACCTCCGCTGCGTATCACGCCGGCCTGCCGCTCGCGCTCGCTCAGGCATCCGGCGCGGTGGCGGCGGGAGTGATCGGGGTACTGCTGGAGGCCACCATGATCCGGCCGCTGTATAGCCGGCCGTTGGACTCGCTGCTGGTGACCTGGGGGATAAGCCTGATCGCCACGCAGGGCGCGCTGGTCGTACTGGGCTCGACATTCCCGGGCATCGCGACGCCCGGCCATAGCTTCTCCGTCGGTCCCTACTCCTTCTCGACGTATCGCATGGTACTGTTCGCCGCCGCGCTCTGCGTGCTCGGCTTCATTTATCTGCTGTTCATGCGGACGCGGTTCGGAGTCCATGCGCGTGCGACGATGCAGAACCCCGGCATGGCGCAGGCGCTGGGGGTACGCAAGGGCTTCATCTATGCCGCCAGCTTCGGCATCGGAACCGGTCTCGCGGGCCTGTGCGGGGCGCTCTATGCGCCCACCATGAATCTGATTCCGACCATGGGAGCGAGCTTCATCGTGGAAGCTTTCGTCACCGTGGTGGTGGGTGGTGCCAACGTGCTACTGGGCACCGCCCCCGCGGCGGCGGCCTTGGCGGTGATCCGCTCGGCGCTGAACGCCTGGTACGGCCAGGTGATCGGCGAGATCGGTCTGCTAGTCGCCGTGGTTCTTATCATCCGCGTGCTTCCCGCCGGATTCTCGGGCTGGCTCGCGAAGCGCGCCGGTTGAGGAACGCGCGATGGCCAACCTTCTCAACGGACCTCAGACGCTTGGCAATGGGCGTGGCTTCTGGATCGCCGCGACGTTGTTCCTGGTGGTGGCGCTAGCGTATCCGACCTTCACCGATCCTTATGACGTCGGCAACACTGCCTATTTCCTGTGCTGGATTTTCATGGCGCTCGGGCTCAGCCTCATGTGGGGCTATAACGGCATGTTGTCGTTCTGCCAGACGTTCTTCTTCGGGCTGGGTGGCTACGGATACGGAGTGATCGAAGTCAACCTCGGCGCCGGACACGGCGGAGCGATGGCATCGTTAATCGCCGCGGTGGCGGTGGCTGGAGCAGCGGCCGCCTTACTCGGCTATTTTCTGATCTACGGTCGGATCAGCGGCATGTTCTTCGGCATCGTGACGTTCGCCGTGACGCTGGCTTTGGCCTTCTTCCTTAATCAGACGGCAGGACCGGAGTGGCACATCGGCCTGGCGCGGCTCAATGGCTTCAACGGCATGCAGGGTATGACGCCGTTGGCGCTGCCGTGGTTTGGTCATGACATCGATCTCGAAGGAACGGCGTTTTACTACTTCGTCCTGGTGCTCCTGGTCGTCACCTATTTGCTGCTGCGCGTGCTGGTGAACTCGCGATTCGGCAACGTGCTGGTGGCGATCCGTGAAGATCCCCTGCGCGCCGAGTTGCTCGGGTACGACATTCGCAAATACTCCCTTATCACGTTTGTTATCGGCAGCGCGCTCGGAGGGTTGAGCGGGGTGCTCTATTGCTCCTGGGGACAATTCATCTCGCCCTCCAGCATCGGCTTGCCGGCCGCTGCCATGCCGGTCGTCTGGGTCGCCTTCTCGGGCCGTTCCGATCTGACGGCCTCGCTGGCCGGCACCTTGCTTCTGCTGTTCGGTTTTCAGGCGATCACGATCTACAGCGAGCAACTGGCACTGATCCTGATGGGGGTGCTGTTGGCGGGCACGGTCCTGCTCGCGCCGAACGGGCTGGTCGTGTCGTCCGTCAATGGCCTGGTCCGCAGGCGCACGCGGCGGCGAGCCGTGCTCACCCCGTCGTTGCAGCGGTAAGCGCGCATGGGCACGCTGCTTGACGTACGAGGCATCAGCAAGAGCTTCGGCGGGCTATTTGCCGTGGCCGAGGTCGATCTTGCCATCGGCGAGCGGGAGATTCATTGTCTGATCGGCCCGAACGGCGCCGGCAAGAGCACCCTGTTCAAGCTCATCATCGGCACCTACGCGCCCAGCGCTGGAACGGTCCTGTTCGGCGGCGCGGACGTGACGCGTCTGCCAGCCTTTTCCCGGGTAGCACGCGGCATGAGCATCAAGATGCAGACGCCCAGCGTGTTCCGCGCGCTTCCCGTGCGCCAGAACCTGCGCATCGCGCTACAGCATCACGTCCAGCCCCATCAGGCATTGGGAGAGGAAGAACGCCTGATCGCGTTGCTGGGCCTGGCGTCGGATGCGGACAAGCCAGCGGGCGAGCTGTCGCATGGGCAGCAGCAATGGCTCGAGATCGGCATGGCGCTCGCGTTGCATCCGAGGCTACTGCTTCTCGACGAGCCCACGGCCGGACTGTCGCCGGATGAGACGTTTCGGACCGGCCAGTTGATCCAACGCCTCAATGCGGAAGGTGCGACGGTGCTGGTCGTGGAGCACGACATGACCTTCGTGCGGCAGATCGCGACCAGCGTGACCGTGCTGCATCTCGGTCGCGTCTTCGCGCGCGGCACGATCGAGGAGATCATCGCCCATCCTGGCGTCGAGGAAATCTATCTCGGGGCGGCACACGATGCTTGAGGTGTCCGGATTGCGCGCGCAGTACGGCGCGACCCCGGTGTTGCGCGGCGTCAACTTCGCGGTGGCCCAGGGCGAGATCGTCGCCCTGATCGGGCGCAACGGAGTGGGCAAGAGCACCACGATGCGCTGTCTGATCGGCCTATTGCGCGCATCAGCCGGAGCCATCCGCTACCAGGGACGCGATATCACGTATCTGGCCGCCGATAGCCGGGCGCGGCTCGGCATCGGCTACATCCCGCAAGGCCGCGACGTATTTCCGCGGATGACGGTGCAGGAAAATCTTGCCGTCGGCGAGCTGATCGGAGTCGCGCGCGGGCAATCGCGGCTGGATCTGGTGTTTCAGTACTTCCCGATCCTGAAGGAACGGCGTCGGCAGGCGGCCGGCACGCTCTCGGGGGGCGAGCAGCAGCAGCTCGCGATTGGCCGGGCTTTGATCGGCGGACCTGACCTGATCCTGCTCGACGAACCTTCGGAAGGCGTGCAGCCGTCGATCGTGAAGCTGATCTGTCGCGTGCTGAGATCGATCCGTGACGAGCTTGGCACCACCGTGGTTTTCGTGGAGCAGAATCTGGACACTATCCTGGCGCTGGCCGAACGCTGCTATGTCATGGAAAAGGGCGAGATCGTGCGGGATCTGCCGAAAGGGACCGTGTCGCAGGAGAGCGTGCGCAGTCACCTGCTGATCTGACGGCGCGGAACGGAGGGGTGACAAAAGTGGCGCGAAGATCGGAAGCGGCTTGGCTTGGTACTTCGATCGCGGCCGCACGCGGCGTCGGGTGGTCGCGCGAGCCGCGATTGCACAGTCTGACCGAGAAGGTCCAGGGCAAGTACCTCTACACCATCGGGCCGTACTCGGACCCCGTGTTGACGGTGCAAGCCGGCGACCGTGTCCGCATCGAGACGCGCGATGCGTTCGGGGGTGCGATCCGTACCGAGCAGGACAAGCCCACCCAGCGGCTTCGGATGCCGTTCGTCAATCCGCAGAACGGGCCGATCATGATCGAAGGCGCCGAGCCGGGCGATGCGCTCGCGGTGCTGATCGAATCCATGCTGCCGCGCGGCGAGAATCCGCGCGGCACATGCTGCATGGTTCCCCATTTCGGCGCGCTGACCGGCACCACGCTGACGGCGATGCTGAGCGATCCGCTGCCGGAGCTGACCCGCAAGGTCCATCTCGACGAGAAGCGGGTGCTCTGGAGCGACCGCGTGACGCTGCCCTACAACCCACACATCGGCACACTCAGCACGTCGCCCGAGATCGATTCGATCAATTCCCTGACGCCCGATCAGCATGGCGGCAACATGGACCTGCCCGATATGGGACCGGGCAGTATCACCTACCTGCCAGTCCGCACCGCCGGCGCAAGGCTGTTCATCGGGGACGCCCATGCCTGCCAGGGCGATGGTGAGGTCTGCGGAACCGCGGTCGAGTATCCGTCCTTCACCACGATCCGAGTGGACGTGATCAAGGGATGGTCGATCGACTGGCCGCGGCTAGAGCGCGAGGACTTTGTCATGGCGATCGGCAGCGCCCGACCGCTGGAGGACGCGGCCCGCATCGCCTATCGCGAGCTCGTGCTATGGATGGAGGCCGAGTACGGTTTTGATCGATGGGACGCTTACATGCTGCTCAGCCAATGCGGGCGGGTGCGGCTCGGCAATTTCGTCGATCCGAAATATACGATCGGCGCCGGCATCCTGAAGAAGCACCTGGCACCGGTGCCGTGACACCCCTTGGGGGAGGAGCGTCGTGGACCTTGGATTGAGCGGCAAGAGGGCATTGGTCACCGGCGCGACTAGAGGGATCGGCCGTGCGATCGCCGACCTGCTCGCCGCTGAAGGTGCCCATGTGGCGATCTGCGCCCGCAACCCCGACCAAGTGAGGGAAACCATCGCCGCACTGGGCGCGGAAGGGATCACGGCCACCGGGCGCGCGGTGGACGTCGCCAACGGCCCCGCGCTGAAAAGCTGGGTCGATGATGCCGTCAGCGAACTCGGCGGGCTCGACATAGTCGTCTCGAACGTCTCGGCGCTGGCGATCGGCCAGGACGAGGCATCATGGAACGCCGGGTTCGGGACCGATCTGATGGGAGCGGTGCGCGCGGTCAACGCGGCGATGCCG
>Ga0208589_1000724_pt1 | contig 14878 bp, 15 predicted proteins | sample NGESurshal092012_2_FD_184486 | JGI IMG/M metagenome (GOLD analysis project Ga0208589, IMG submission 184486) | Arctic peat soil microbial communities from Barrow, Alaska - NGEE Surface sample F53-2 shallow-092012 (SPAdes) | ecosystem: Environmental > Terrestrial > Soil > Wetlands > Peat ... | reverse complement strand
CGGGCGGATTTCCTTCAGCCGGCGTGCCAGCTTTAGGCCGTCCATGATGCCGGGCATGACGATGTCGGAGAATACCAGGTCGATCCCGTCGCGCTCGATCTCGCACAACGCCGTCTCTGCATCCGATACCCGGCGGACGGTGTAGCCGAGTTGCTCGAGCAGGCTTGCGCTGACCGAGGCGACGTCAGGATTGTCTTCGACCAGCAGCACCGTTCCGCTGCCGGCGGTGGTCAAATTGTCTTCGCTGTCGGCCAGTAGCCGGACGACTTCGCGCGGCAGCAGGATCGTCACGACGGTTCCCTTGCCAAGCTCGCTTTCGACCTTGACCGTCCCGCCGGCCTGGTGCGCGAAACCGTGAACCTGCGAAAGGCCGAGGCCCGTGCCCTTGCCGACGGGTTTGGTGGTGAAGAACGGGTCGAACACCTTGCTCAGGACATCGGGGGCAATACCGGTACCGGAATCCGACACGGCGATGGCGGCGTAATCGCCGATGTCAGGCGCCTCGGTGAGCGTGACGTTGCGGACGCCGACCCGGACCGTTCCTCCCATCGGCATGGCGTCGCGCGCATTGATGACGAGATTGACGATGGCGGTCTCGAATTCCGAAATATCGACGGTGACCGGCCAGACGTCTTTTCCGACATCGAACGCCAGCGCCACCGTGCTGCCGACGCCAGTCTCCAGCACATCGCGTACCGCCTCGATCCGTTCGGCGAGATCGATCGGCTGCGGGTTGACGCTCTGCCGCCGTGCGAAGGTCAGCAACTGGCTGGTGAGAGCCGCGCCGCGTTTCGACGCGGTCTCGATCGCGGCTATCGCGCGCAACGCTCTGGCGTCATTGCCGGCGCTTTTCTTCAGGAAATGCAGGCTGCCGCTGATCACCATCAGGAGGTTGTTGAAGTCGTGGGCGACGCCACCTGTCAACTGGCCGAGCGCATCCAGTTTTTGCGACTCTGCCAGCCGCTGCTGCATTTGTTCAAGCCGGATCTGGGCTTCGCGGCGCTCGGTGATGTCGCGGGTGATCTTGGCAAAACCGACCAGCTCGCCGTTTTCGCGGATCGGATCGATGATGACGCTGGCCCAGAAGAAGGTGCCGTCCTTGCGGACGCGCCAGCCTTCTTCCTCATAGCGGCCGTGCTGTTCGGCGATCGCGAGCGCACGCGCCGGCTTGCCGTTGGCGCGATCGGTTTCGGTATAGAAGCGCGAGAAATGCTGACCGAGAATTTCCGAGGGGAGATAGCCCTTGATCCGCTCGCCGCCGATATTCCAGCTGGTCACCATGCCCGTGGGGTCGAGCATGTAAAGCGCATAGTCGGCGACGCCTTCGACCAGCAGGCGAAAACTGCGCTCGCTCTCGAACAGATCCCGTTGCTCTTTGCCTGGCTGATCCATCAACCCCCGTCTCGATTCCCTCAAACGCCGTGAGGCCGGATTTGTTCCCGCAAGCGGTCCCGTTTTGCAGGTCAGGTCAAGGCAGGCTTTAGCCGGGCGAGGAACCGGCCCCGAATATGTCGGTAAAGGCCTGCCGGAGTGCGATATCGACGTCCACCATGGACACGGGACGGCCGAGGTCGGCGAGGCTGGTGACGCCGTAGCGCGGATCGGCGATGCCGCAGGGCACGATGGCGTCGAAATGCGAAAGGTCCGGTTCCACGTTGATGGAGATGCCGTGGAACGACACCCAGCGCCGCAGCCGCACGCCGATGGCGGCGATCTTGTCCTCACGGCCCGGGCCCTTGTCCGGCCGTCTGACCCAGACCCCAACGCGATCCTCGCGCTGCTCGCCGCGGACGTTGAAGGCCGCAAGCGTGCGGATGATCCAGGCTTCCAGGCTCGCCACATAGGCCCGCACGTCCGGGCGCCGGCTTTTCAGGTCGAGCATCACATATGCCACCCGCTGGCCGGGGCCGTGATAGGTGAGCTGGCCGCCGCGGCCGGTCGCAAACAGCGGAAAGCGCGCCTCGAGCAGGTCGCCGGAGTTGCCGCTGGTGCCCGATGTGTAGAGCGGCGGGTGTTCCAGCAGCCAGACCAGTTCGGGCGCGGCGCCGGCCGCGATCGCCGCCACCCGATCTTCCATGGCCGCGACAGCCTCGGGGTAGGGCACCTCCGAGTCGGATATCCGCCATTCGACAGCGCGGCCTGCGCTGGCTTGCGAAAAGGTCGTCAAATCGAGGCTTTGGCGGTCATTAACCATTGGCTAACCATAACGTGGTGATCTCCAAGGACGCAATTTTGCAATGTCAGTACGGGTCCCAGTGCCAACGCTCGATAAAGTCACGGTCGATCTCATGGTGGTCCTCGGGACCACGTCGATGCCCATCCATCAGGTAATGCGCCTGAGCCGCGGCGCCATCATCGAACTGGACGCCACCGAGGCGGACGAGGTCAAGATCCTCGCCAACAACCTGCCGATCGCCAGCGGCGTGGTGCTGGTCGATCGCAATCGGATCGCCGTCGAAGTCAAGCAAATGCTGCCACGGCTGCCGGGCGTCAGATAGCCCTGATTGCGTAGCTGAAAAGTCGCGGAAAACAGCCCTCCGGCAGGCCTTGTCCCTCCATCTGCGATTTGTTACATCCCGCGCCGTTGGCCGGTCCGGCATCGCTCCGGGGCCAAGTCTGGAAAAGCGCTCGTGGCGGAATTGGTAGACGCGCTGCCTTGAGGTGGCAGTGAGTAAAATCGTGGGGGTTCGAGTCCCTCCGAGCGCACCAATAATTGAAAAATAAGAAACTTGCCTTTGAAAGGGCAATTTTGCGCGGGCGCGACTTGTTGAAATTCCTCAAAAGTGGTGCATCGCTGCCTTGGAACGCAGATCCTATAGCCCTCAAGAAGGCCTGAAGGCGTGTCAAGCAAAATCCCGTAAAAAGCCTTTTTAAGCGTCAAAGGGGTTATTTCGAATGATAGAGCAGCACACGGCCGGTTGGAATGAGTTGGAGTAGAATATCATAGTCGCTGACATTCGCAGTCAGGACAACCAGGCCAAGCTTTTGCGCTTGAAGGAACAGCACGCAGTCCTGTAGTGCGCGTAGCTTGCCGTCCTTTTCGTAGCCTTGGAGGCGGCAGAGTATTCCCGATAGCAGCGCAGCACGTCCGAGAACCTCGGTATCCGGCGCAAAGATACGATGTGGCGGCATCGCTCTGATCTGCTTGCCGATCACATCAATGACAATGGCGGTTCGCCCGTCGGATGGATTCAATACTCCGACCGTGTGCATTAGTTCCTGGATCGCGACAGTCGAATGGTTGACCTGTCGTTGCGCGATCAGATCGTCCAGGATCTGAGGCGAACGATCTTGCATCTGATCGATGTAAACGGAGGTATCAAGCAGAAGTCCTTGTCCGCCGATTGAGCCCGGATTGACGAACGGCAGTTCATTGTCACTTCGTCGGGTCAGTGTTCCCTGGCGGTCGAACCGTGCCCACCGCCGGGCCGCGTCGAAATCGAACTCTGCCACCTCAAAAACTGAGCTTCAGTTTCGGGTCGACCTTGCCACGAGCCTCCTTGAACACGTCCGCGAAGTTATCCTCAAGCGCGACCGTCGCCAGGGCAAACTCGATCAAGTCCGTATCCGCCTCGATGCCTGTCTGGCGTTTGGCCTGCCTAACCAATGCCGGACTTACCCGGCCACCGATGCGGCTGCCTTTTTTGCTCAGAAGGCCAGATTGTTCTGCAGCCAGCATGATCGCTTCAAATCGCGCCTTGCTCACGACAAGCCCGCTGGTCGTAAGCTCACGCTTAAAGGTCTTTACCAGTACCGAGTTGCCCTTGGATGCAGCTCTCCTCTGTTTCGCCCGGAGCAGCGTGGACTTCTTCACTGATGCCTTTGCCATGGAATTTCGCCCGTATGTTAGACAAAAATGGATTTTGTCTAACATAGCACTTTGCTGCGCCATCTTCAAGGCGTCGGCCAAGGGGAAGCCTGGAGGGAGGGGTGTCGGACGCAGGAACTGGTCGGATGTTTAGCCGATCCCAGTCTTCAAAATGCCAGCGTTGACTATCCCGCGACATCAAGGAAAGCCGCCGCGAAGGGCAGATAACAACCGGGTTAGGATCAGCCCAACGGCTCAGAGAAGAAATGTCGCACTGACCGACACCCGTAAGGTCGACATAGCGAACCCTGCTTTCGTGATCGCTGAAATCGATAACGCGACGGAGCCAACCGGGGTTGTTGCCCTTCTCATAATAGAAGCCAGCCTCGATCAACGAGGGGGCACGGTGTTCTGCTTCAGCTTCATTTTGTGCCGCCTTTCTTGGTGGGCGACTTCTTTTTGGCTTTCGGCAGCTTAATCACCTTGGCGTCGTCACCATCGGCCTCAATCTCCTCGTCATCCACCAGCCCATCGTCATAACTTTCGATACGATCACATTCCACCTTGTGGGTCGGAAACGAGACGTAATCCAATGCCTCCGGGTTGAGGAAAACCGTTTGGTGATAGCCTTCATGTGGCAGACGGATCAGACCGGGCTCCGGGTCGCTGTAGGGATAGTGTTCGTCCTCAAACCGCTCCCAGCATTCGAAGAGGTTGCAGTCTACGTATTCAATCTTCCGGCGCTTGCCGTTCGAAAGCTGGATCGTCACGGTGTGGGCCAAGGCGAGAATTTCGGCGGTGTCCGCCGCTCGCGCGGCCTTCTCGGTCTCAAGTTCCTCCGGCTTGACGCGGCCTTCAGCGACCAGCTTGTCCCACTGTTCATCGGTGATCATGACCGCCTCACGGACGCGCTCGACTTGCTCCTTGGGATAATCTGACGTGAAATCACCGGCCCCAATTTCCTCGCCATAGATCGCCTCGATGATATCCCAATCGCGCGTGTCGGGCATCTGGATCGGTGTACCCAGCTTGTAGTTGTCATGTTCTTCTTCCGGCCCGTACCAGTCATAGGCTTCGCTGGAAAAATAGAACTCGGAAATTGCCTCGCGCCGGATTGCCACGCTGCGGTTGCCTAAGTCTTTGAATGTGATGAACCGACGATTCTCATGTAGCTGCGAATAGGCCGATGCGCGGACGGCTTCTGAGATCGACAGCACCAAGGGTTCGCTGGCGCTCTTAAAATGCACTGCGATCTCGCCGTAGTACTGCAGATCAAGCGGCGCATTATCGTTATAGAACGCCGCCTCCACAGGTGGATGCGTGCCGAGCAGTTCTGCCGGTGTTGCCTTGAAATATTTTGCTAGCTTGGCCAGCGCGGTTTTCGGCACCTCCGCACGGTCAGTTTCCCAGCGTTGATAGGTCGGCTGAGTCACGCCCACCGCCTTAGCAGCATCGGCTTGCGTTTTAGCGTTTTGAACCCTGTGATATTTCAGCCGGTTTACCATTTTGGCCCCGTTTGCTCGAAATAAGATTATGCGCATATATGCGCATAATCTTATTTCTGCAAGAGGAGACGGTTAACTGGAGGACACTTGATGGACGCGTTGCCGAGGGCGGGTTTGGGCATTGTGTGCTCCTCTCTGAAATGCAGTTGTAGGCCCAAAAGACACCTTACGTTTCGCTGGACCCGCCAAGCTCTTGATCTTAAAAGGAATGGAGAATCCCTCCGAGCGCATCAAGAAATCGTGGAATAACGCCGGCATGGCCGCCAAAGGCCATGTGCACGACTTGCGGCGCTCTTTTGCCGCTCGGCAAGCCGGAACCGGCATTGGGCGCTGAACCAGGCGGTTGTTGCCTTGTTGTAACAACGTTGGCGTAGATCGGCGGTCCTGGAGCGGGCCTGGCGATAGTGACCTTGCAAGCGGATCTTACGGGCTGATTTGGCGATTTCTTCCAATCGGCTTCGATCAAGATGACCGGCTGATTATCGATCGGAGCACGTGCATGAGAATCCTGAGCGTCGCCTATCGGTTCATATCCAATTTCCTGTTCCTGGCGCTGGTCTATTACAGCCTCAACTTCATGGAGAAGTATCAGCAGCGCGCGGTGCTTGCGATTCTGGTGCTGCTCTATGCCGCGATGCGGGCGACCTCGGCGTTTCGCTCGTTTTATTTCTTCCAGCGCATCGAACGCCTCGAGATCGAGGCGCGGCGCCTGGCCGGCGTCGCTGGCGAAGGGCCTGCCTCGAGCGCCACGCGCAACAAGGTTGTCGCCGAGGTCAGTACGCTGCGTCGCGACGGCGAGATGAAGTCCTATATCGACTTGCTGTTTCTCGCGCTGGTCATCTTGCTGTGCGTCTCCAAGATCGTGACCGACTAAAGCGTTTTCGAGCGAAGTGGACACCGGTTCGCGTGAAGAAAACGCGTCAAAACAACAATCCAGAGCTTCGGTTCTGATTCCATCAGAACCGATAATGCTTTTAGTCGTCAGACGCTTCTTTTCTTGACCTGGGCGAGGTGCTTTGGCGGACCGCGACGGGCGTGCGTCGCGTTGGAACGGCCATGCGCCGCGACCACCGTTCCGCGATGACCATGATCCCGGCCGTGACGCGACGCGGCAAGTTGTTTGCCGTGACCCGAGCGCGTTCTGCCGCGAGCCGTGTGGCGGCCGTGACCGCTCTCAACCGGCGCGACCGCGCGTTCCGCTTCGCTTTCGGTCACCGCCGCCGTTCGCGTCGGACCGGGGGCGAGCAGGGCGACGGCGTCCGCGCTCAGATGCGTCAGTTCCGGAACCTCGAAGACGGTCTGCGCGGGTACGGCGAGGGTGCTGGCGCTGCTGGATGCCGGGACCAGCCAATCGCTGGGCCATGGCGCTTGCTGCGACCGCGGAATGCCGCGCACGCCGCGGCCGGCCGATGCGTCGGCGGACAGCAACAGCTCGGCGCCCGATCGGTCGAAATAGGAGAAGGCCGGCGCCGCCAACTGATCGGCGTCGTTGAGCGCGAAATTGGGCACCTTGGGCCAGTGCGTGGTCGCGACGTTTTCCGAATTCGGATGCAGTAGCCATTCCTGCGGCTCGGTCGGCGTTGCCGGCCGATCCGGTGTCGCCGGCACCACATGGACGATGTGATAGCCGCGCTCCTTCAGCGTCGCCAGGATTCGCGGCAGCGCCGCGACGGTGCGGGCCTGGATGTCGTGCAGCAGCAGAATGCCCTTGCCCTTGGCCTCGATCCGCTGGATCGCGAGATCATAGACCCGCTGCGACGAGATATGCCGCCAGTCATCCGCCGGAAAATCCGCGCTCCAGGTCTGGATGCCCTGCGAGATGAGATAGTTTTCGACCGCCTCGGCACGCATCAGGCCGGGAATCCGCAGGAACGGCGCGACCGACTTGTCGGCATCGGGCCCGAGCGCCGCCTTCACCGACGCGATGCCGTCGTCGATCTCCGCCTTGGCGCGCTCGATCGGCATCTTGTTCATCGTGAGCGGATGATTCTGAGTGTGCGTGCCGATGGTATGACCGGCGTCGCGCAATTTGCGGACGCCTTCGGGGAAGGCGCGTGCCTGCTGGCCGATCAGGAAGAAGTTCGCCTTGATGCATTGCGCGGCGAGAATGGCGAGGATCTGGTCGCTGTTGCGCGGCAGCGGTCCGTCGTCGAACGACAGCACCACCTCATGATCCCTGAGCGGCAGCGTTTCGCGATATTGCATGGTGCCGATCAGGGGGTGCGCGCGGGGGTCGACCACCAGGGTTCGCGAGGTCCCGAGCGCATCGGGATGACCGGGACAGTCCTCGGCCGCGGAGGCGGTCCGGATGCTGCTCAACAGGCCAAGCGCCAACAGCGTGCATAAAGCCGCGCGGGGCAGTGTCTTGGGCTGCACTTTTGGTGGCCTCCGGACCCCCATCAACTCCCTAGCGATCATGAAGCACCGTCATTCCCATTGTCATCATCGTCATTACACGCCACGCCGTGAACGGCGCCTTAATCGTTGGACTTCCACACATGGTTTTGGGTTCAATGAACCGCTTCAGCCTTTGCGCCTTCAGCCTTTGCCGCTTCAGCCTTTGCAGCTTCAGTTTTGACGCCTGGCGTCGTCGGCACCAGATGCACCACGCGGTAGTTGTTTTCCCGGAGGTAGCGCAGGAACGCCGGCAGCATGGCCGCGGTGCGGGCCTTGGGATCGTGTAGCAGGATAATTCCCTTGCGCTCGTGGGATAGCCGGTCGGTGATGATCTTCAGCTCCTGCTGCGGCGTCATCGGCTCCCAGTCGCTGGCCCAGAGATCGGCGCCGAACACCATGATGCCGCGCGATTGCAGCAAATCGAGTGTCGCCGGGGTGCTTTCGAAGTAAGGAAAGCGGAAGAACGGCGCAAGCTTCGCGGTGCCCCCGGCGCCGTGTAGCGCGGCTTCCACCGCCGATATGCCGCGATCGATCTGCTCGATCGCCGCGTCCGGCTTGATCTTCCCAAGGTTCGGATGGCTCCAGCTATGGGTGCCGATGGTGTGACCCTCGGCCGCGATCCGGCGCACCATCTCGGGGTGCTCGGACGCCGACCTGCCGATCAGGAAAAACGTCGCGTGGACGCATTGCTGGGCCAGCGCCGCCAGAACCTTCGTCGTGGTCGGAGGCCACGGGCCATCATCGAAGGTCAGCACGACCTCGTGGTCCTGCAGCGGCAGCGTTTGCGGAAAGATCTTGGTCCCGACCCGCGGCGTGGTGGCGGCATCGACAGAGAGAACGCGTGAAGTGCCGAGCGTATCCTTGCGCGGGCAGGGCTCGGCGTGGGCCACCGCGATCCACGCCACCGAAGCCAGCACGACCCCGAGCCTGCGCATCGGCATCAGGGTCCATTTTAACCGGTCCATCTTTATCATCTTTATCATTGCGCTTGGCGTCGCCCTTTGGGTATTGCGTGACGTGACAACCCAGTCGAGTTCTTTATTCCTGTCAAATCGACGAGGCGCGGCATGACCGAGGAAGTGGATGTTGCCCGGCCGGCCGATGTCTCGGCCCTCGACAGTCTCCCCATGCGCGACGAAAGTGGCGAAATTCGCCACGAATTCGTCGAGGCAATCACTCACGCCATTCACGAATCCAATACCGCGCTGCTGCGTGCGATTGTGGCGGAACTGCACGAGGCCGATCTCGGCGACCTGATCGAGGCGATCGAGCCCGACGACCGCGTCAAGCTGGTGGAGCTGACGGGCGCGGATTTCCACTTTTCGGCGCTGAACGAAGTCGACGATTCCGTCCGCGAGGAGATTCTCGAGGAGCTCGGGCCGCAGACGGTCGCCGAGGGCGTGCGGGAACTGGAGTCCGACGACGCCGTCGAATTGCTCGAGGGCATGGACGAGGAGGACCAGGAGGAGATCCTGGAGAAGCTCCCGGCCAAGGAGCGCGATACGCTCGAACGCAGCCTGCTTTATCCGGAAAATTCAGCCGGTCGCCGCATGCAGACCGAGTTCATCATGGTGCCGCCGGACTGGAACGTCGGGCAGGCGATCGACTACATGCGCGATACTCCGGACCTGCCGGACCGGTTTTACGAAATCTACGCGGTCGATCAGGCGCAGCACTGGCAGGGCGCAGTGTCGCTGGATGCGCTGTTGCGCGCGCGCCGGCCGGTGCCGCTTTCCGAATTGATCGATGAAGACCGCCGCCGGGTGTCGGTGCTCGACGACCAGGAAGAGGTGGCGCGGCTGTTCGGCAAATACAACCTTGTCGCAGCCCCCGTGGTCGACACCACCGACCGGCTGGTCGGCGTCATCACCATCGACGACGTGGTCGACGTGATCGAGGAAGAGGCCGACGAAGACCTGAAGGCGCTCGGCGGCGTCACCAGCGACGAAGAATTGTCCGACAGCGTCTGGACCATCGCGAGAGGCCGCTTCAACTGGCTGCTGGTCAATCTCGCCACCGCCTTCCTGGCCTCGTCGGTGCTCGGCCTGTTCGAGGGGCAGCTCCAGCAAATGGTGGCGCTGGCGGTGCTGGCGCCGATCGTCGCAAGCCAGGGCGGCAATGCCGCGACCCAGACCATGACGGTCGCGGTCCGGGCGCTCGCCACCCGCGAACTCGGCTCCAACAATGCCTTTCGCGTCGTGATGCGCGAAGGCCTGGTCGGTCTCGTCAACGGGCTTGCCTTTGCGGTGATCACCGGTGTCGCCGCGGTCGCCTGGTTCAGGATTCCCGGGCTTGGCGTCGTGATTGGTCTTGCGATCATCTGCAACCTCGTGGCCGGCGCGCTCGGCGGCATCCTGATCCCAATGGTGCTGGAGCGAGTGCGGGCCGATCCGGCGGTGGCGTCCGGCACCTTCGTCACCACGATTACCGATGTGGTCGGCTTCTTCTCGTTTCTGGGGATCGCGACGCTGTGGTTCGGGCTGAAATAGCCCGCTGGGCCCGGGCCTTTTATCGTTAATCAAGCCTTAACGCGCATCGCCGACACTTGCCCCAGAGATCAGGGGCAGACCATGCAACGCTTGCGGTTGAAAGCGGACGGGCGGATCGTCGAATTGCGGGACGGGCGCGAGTTTCCGCTTGCCCCGGTGACCGCATCCATCACGCCGGTAGCAGCTTCACCCGCGTCGGACGAAGCGATTTCCTCGCCCGCGGTACGCGATCTGCGCCGCCGCGCGCGGCTGACCCAGCTTGAATTCGCAGCAAGGCTCGGTGTTCCCGTCGAGACCATCCGCAACTGGGAGCAGGGCAAACGCATGCCACGCGGACCGGCACGGGCGCTACTCGCGGTCATCGCGCATGCGCCCGATACCGTTTTTGCCGCTTTGGCGGTGGAACCCCAAATTAGCTGAAATTGGCCACCTGAGTTGGCAGCGCCACGGCTGCGCGACATAATGGGCTCGAACCTTCGAGTCTCCGGCCATGCAACTCCTCGTCGAGGCCAACGGCGCCGTCATTCCCGCGATCGGACTGGGCACCTGGGAACTGCGCGGGCGCGCTTGCTCGCGTCTGGTCGAGCAGGCGCTGCGGCTCGGCTATCGCCACATCGACACCGCGCAGGTCTACGAGAACGAACGCGAGGTCGGCGACGGGCTGCGCGCCTCGGGGATCAAGCGTGACGATGTGTTCGTGACCACCAAGGTCTGGACCACGCATTTCGCGCCGCACGATCTGGAGCGTTCGACCAAGGAGAGCTTGAACAAGCTGCATCTGTCCGCCGTCGATCTGTTGCTGCTGCACTGGCCCAATCCGCGGGTGCCGCTGGCCGAGACGCTCGGCGCGCTGGCGCATGTCAAGCAGCTCGGCCTGGCGCGGCATATCGGCGTTTCGAATTTCACCGTCGCCCTGATCGAGGAGGCCGTTGCGGTCTGCCCGGAGCCGCTGGTCTGCGACCAGGTCGAATTCCATCCCTATCTCGACCAGACCAAGGTCAGGGAGGCCTGCGCGCGAAACGGCATGGCGCTCGTCGCCTACAGCCCGGTGGCGAAGGGCCGGATCAAGAACGACCGGGCGCTGGCCGGAATCGGACAGGCCTACGGCAAGACCGCCGCACAGGTTTGCCTGCGCTGGCTGGTGCAACAAAATGTTTCCGCGATCCCGCGGACCTCGCGGATCGAGCGGCTGTCTGAAAATATCGATATCTTCGATTTCGAGCTGTCCAGCGACGAAATGGCCCAGATCTCCCGGATGGGAAGCGCCAGGGGCCGGCTGACCGATTTCGGTTTCGCGCCGAAATGGGATTGAGATATGGTGGGCGCGGGCAGGGCGGCATCGAAACGTTGACCGAGTACGGTGGAACTACGGCAGATCCTACGATCAGGCATCACGGCGTCGGCGCTCGTTCATTTGTCGTGCCTGCTGCTGGTCATTTTCTTCGCTGAGGTTCATCCCTTCAGTTCGGTGACGGCTGAGCCGATCGCGGTCGATATCGTCGCGCCGGAAGAGGTGGTGGCGAAGCCCCAAGAACCGCCCCAGCCGCCCCAGCTCCCACCGGAGGAAAAGCAAAAAAGCCCGGATTTGCTGGACCTCCCGCTACAGGCCGATCCTGCCTCGAGTAAGGACAGTTCCGCCAAAGCCGCGACCGCGAGTTCGTCCCCACCTGCCGCCAAGCCGCCGCAGGCCGCCGCGCCGCCACCGGCTGCTGCCCCGCCGCCGCAAAAGCAGGCCGCGCTGGCGCCTTCGACACCCGCGCCGCCGCCTGCAGCAACGCCTGCGTCAAATCCCGCGCCAACTCCTGCGCTAACTCCCGGCCAGCCGCCCGCAGCGCAGCAGCAGGCGGCTTTACCGATGCCGGCTCTGCCGGCTTACGTGCCGGCGCAGCCTGACGTTTCCGTCAAATACCACGTGCTGCTCGGTCTGCCCCAGGATCGGCCCGGCGATGGCTTCGATGCCCCAGCGACACAGAAGGCCGATGTCGGGACCGACTCGATCTCGGAGTTCCGGCGTCATCTCAAGACGTGCGCGACACTGCCCAAGGAGATCGCTCCTTCCGACAAGGTGGCGATCAAACTGCGGGTCCTGATGACCCCCGAGGGCCGGCTCGCTGCCGAACCGGTCCTGATCGAGGCCAGCGCGTCGATGAAGGGGCCGCTGCTGATGCAAAGCGCCATCCATGCCCTGCAGGCTTGCCAGCCCTACGCAATGTTGCCGGCGGACCGCTATCGGGAATGGAAGGTTCTGGATCTCACTTTCACCCCGCAGGATCTCACCGGCGCCTCATGATCGCGCGTCTTGTTTGAGCTAAAGCCCGTCGCGGAGTATGGCATAAGGCGGCGGACGAAAAGGAACACGCGCGCATGACCCTGAAGCTTGCCATCGGTAACAAGAACTATTCGTCGTGGTCGATGCGGCCATGGCTGGCGTTGCGCGCCAACGACATCGCCTTCGAGGAGATTTTCATTCCGCTCTATACCGGCGATGCCGACAAGCAGCGGATTCTCGGCGTCACACGTTCGGGCAAGGTGCCGGCGCTGGTGGACGGCGACATCACCGTCTGGGACTCGCTCGCGATCATCGAATATCTGGCGGAGCGGTTTCCACAGGCGCGGCTGTGGCCCGAGGATCGCGCCGGCCGCGCCCATGCGCGCTCGATCTCGGCGGAAATGCATTCGGGATTCATGGCGCTGCGCAACGAATGTCCGATGAACCTGCACCGGCCGATCAAGCCTGTCGCGCTATCGGACGATGCGCGGGCCAACATCGCGCGGGTTCAGCAGATATGGAGCGAATGCCGCCAGCTTCACGGAAAATCCGGACCGTTTCTGTTCGGTGGCTTCAGCGGCGCCGACGCGATGTTCGCTCCGGTGGTGTATCGCTTCCACACCTACGCGATCGAGGTGACGCCTGACGTGGCGGATTACATGACGACGATGATGGCGCATCCGGCGGTCCAGGAATGGACACGCGCCGGGCTTGCCGAAACCCTCGTGATCGAGCGGGCCGAAACGGTATGAATCGTCGGTCGGCTGATACCGCCGTCATGAAGCCTTGACGGGCCGTCGCTAAAGCGGTCTGAATCCGGAACTTACCTCACGCGAAAAGGGCCTGACCATGGGAATTCTCGATTCGTTGGAAAACTCACCCGCGTTCAAGGGCGCGCTCGGACAGATCGAGGGCGCCGTGCTTCCGGTCGTGCTGAGCGAAGTTCTCGGCAATGGCAGCCAGGGCGGGCTGAACGCGATCGTCGCCAAGCTGCAGCAGGCGGGCTTGGGCGATCAGGTCAAATCCTGGCTCGGCAACGGCCAGAACCTGCCGATCACGGCCGAACAATTGCAGCAGGCGCTGGGCAGCGACACCGCCAAGCAATTGGCCGCCAAGTTCAACATTCCGCTCGATCAGCTCGGCCCGGTGTTGGCTCAACTGCTGCCCAAGGCCGTCGACAATGCGAGCCCGAACGGTCAGCTTCCGGCCTCGTCATAACGCCGCTCAGGCGTCCGGTTCCGGAACCGTTGCTAATTCTTCCGGAACCGGCAAAAACGCGATTACCGCGCTGAAAAACCTGCAAGATTCGCGTACTTGCCATGTCCGGATGGACTGGCCAAACGGGCTCTCTCCTGCTACATAGTTCCCGGGTTTTTCAGTCGGCCGATCGCTAGCGGGACCGTGAGCGTGGCCGGCGTTCTTGCGTGATGGAGAGGGCGTTGAAACACAAATTCACCGTTGGAGAGACTGTTTATTTCACTGCCAGCAACGTTGCGCGTCCGGCCGCCAGCGGCACCTATGAGGTGATCCGGCTGCTTCCGACCGACGGTGACGACTGCCAGTATCGCATCAAAAGCTCGACCGAAGCCTTCGAGCGGGTGGCGAAGGAAAGCCAGCTCGACCTCTCCTGAGACGATCGTGCCTGATCGGATGAACCGGTTCCGGTTTCATCCTTCGTCAAAAGGTCCGTTCGCGGCATCACTCTGCAACGTGAAATCGGCATTCACTTTCGGCGAAAGCGCTTTATGCTGCGCTGAGGGGCATCGCGCATGAACTGGGCCTGGGCAACATCGCTCGATCAAGTCTGGCGTTCGCCAGCCTTTCCAATGTGGCTGACATTGGCGGCTGCCGGATTTTTCGGAATCATCGTTCTGATCACGTTGGTGCGTGCCGAGAAATCGGTCGCCAACGGCGCATTGACCGTCATCACGCTGCTGGCGATCGGTGTTGCAGTGGCCGCCACCATCCGCGGGTTCGGTCCCGTGGGCGGGGCGGGGCCCAGCGAGACCCGGCTGCCGCTGCAGGTGAATGCCTCTTTGCCGGCGCTGTCGTGCATTGACGACATGGCCGGAGAAACCGTTTTGACCGCCTGCGAGAAGGTGCTGTTCGGCTCGTCCGAGTCGGTCGCAGCGGCGGTATCCTATACGTCCGCCCGGATCGGCCGGCTGACCGCGCTTGGCGACGTCGCGAGCGCCAACCGCAACATGACCCCCGAATTGCAGGCGCTGCGCCGCTCGATCGAACGCGATCGCTACGGGCTGGCGGCTTACGTCCTGTTGGTGCGCGACCATTGCACGCCGTCGGACTGCGCGGCGTTCCGTTCGCTGACGGACCGTAACCAGATCGTCGCGAACATGGATGAGCGCATCTACGACGGCCTGGTCACGCGCTACGCGCCGTCCTGGAACGC
>Ga0208589_1000723_pt1 | contig 14908 bp, 8 predicted proteins | sample NGESurshal092012_2_FD_184486 | JGI IMG/M metagenome (GOLD analysis project Ga0208589, IMG submission 184486) | Arctic peat soil microbial communities from Barrow, Alaska - NGEE Surface sample F53-2 shallow-092012 (SPAdes) | ecosystem: Environmental > Terrestrial > Soil > Wetlands > Peat ... | reverse complement strand
CAGCCTGGGCAGTGGTCAGCGGTAGGAGTACTCCTCGGTGGGAAACTGGCCGCCGACCACCTCGTCCGCGAACGCCTGCGCGGCCCGGCCGAGCACGCCGGCCACGTCCGCGTAGCGCTTCACGAACTTCGGGGTCCGCGGGGACAGCCCGGCCATGTCCTGCCAGACCAGCACCTGGGCGTCGCAGTCCGGCCCGGCGCCGATGCCGATGGTCGGGATCGACACCGCCTCGGTGACCCGGGCGGCGAGGTCTGCGGGCACGCACTCCAGTACGACCGCGAACGCACCCGCCGCTTCCAGGGACTTGGCGTCCTGCAGCAGCTGCTCGCCGTCCTCGCCCCGGCCCTGCACCCGGTACCCGCCGAAGGCGTTGACCGACTGCGGGGTGAGCCCCAGATGCCCCATGACCGGGATGCCGGCCGCGACCAGCTCCTCGGCCTGCGGGACCACCCGGCGGCCGCCTTCCAGCTTGACCGCGTGCGCGCCGGCTTCCTTGAGGAACCTGATCCCGGCCGCCAGCGCCGCCGCGGGCGACGCCTGATAGGAACCGAACGGCAGGTCGGCGACGATCAGGGCCCGGCTGGTGCCCCGGACCACCGCCGCGGTCAGCGGGATGAGCTCGTCCAGGGTGACCGGGATCGTCGTGTCGTGCCCGAAGACGACCATCCCGGCCGAGTCGCCGACCAGGAGCACCGGGATGCCCGCCTCGTCGAAGACGTGCGCCGTCAGCGCGTCGTAGGCGGTGAGCATCGGCCACTTCTCGCCGCGGGACTTGGCCTTGGCCAGGTCGCTGACGGTCACCCGGCGGGTGGCGCGGCCGCCGTACAGCGGCTCGCCCCGGCTGGGGCCGGGCGCGGGAGAGGTGGTGGGGGTGCTGGTGGCCGCCGCGCGCGGGGCGGCGGGGGCTGGTGCACTGGTCCGCGTCTCGGTAGCGGCCGTGCCCGTGCCCCCAGGGAAATCATTCATCCTGGGTTCCTCCAGTCTCGTGGCGCCGTTGCGGCGTCCCCGGACGGTTCGATCATGACATGTGCGGGGCGCTGGAGATAGCCCCCGTTACGCCGGTGTTTCGTGGCCGGGCCGGCGGACGGCCGGACGGGGGCTGGGCGGCGGGAACGCCTGGGAAAATTCTTCTGGGGGCGAGGAATCTTTTTCGATACGGACTAGTTCCGTATCGATAGCTTCCCCGGTGCGCTGCTGCGCCGCCAGGACTGGTTCCCGCCAGGGACAAGCTCCCGGCGGGGCAGCCGCCCGGACCCTACGCAACATGGGTAACGCCGCCACCTGCGACGGCCTTCCCCTGACCAGAAGGACGTTATGGATCACCGCAACGCACGACCTGCTGCGGGCCAGCCTGCGGCAGGTCAGTCCGGAGCCTCGGCTGCTCTCAGCCGGGCCGCCGACACCGCCGCTGACCGGATCTACCGCCGCCGCTGGGCCATTCTCGGCGTGCTGGTCATCAGCCTCATCGCCATCGTGCTCGACAACACGGTGCTGAACGTCGCGCTCAAGACGATCGCCGAGCCCAAGCCCGCGGGCCTGGGCGCCAGCCAGAGCCAGCTCGAGTGGGGCATCAACTCCTACACGCTGGTGTTCGCCGGCCTGCTGTTCACCTTCGGGGTGATCGGCGACCGGATCGGCCGCAAGAAGATGCTGATGTTCGGCATGGCGGCGTTCGGCGTGTTCTCGCTGATCACCGCTTATTCACGCAATCCGGATCAGCTGATCTTCGCGCGGGCCGCCATGGGCCTCGGCGCGGCGGCCGTCATGCCGCAGACCCTGTCCATCATCTCCAACGTCTTCGACCCGGGTGAGCGGGCCAAGGCCATCGGCATCTGGGCCACCGCGGTCGGCATCGGCGTGGCCATCGGCCCGATCGTGGGCGGACTGCTGCTGGCCCACTTCTGGTGGGGCAGCGTCTTCCTGATCAACGTCCCGCTCACCGCGGCCGGCGTGCTGGCCATCCTGCTGCTCGTGCCGGAGTCGCGGAACCCCAATCCGGGCCGGATCGACTACGCGGGCGTCGTGATGTCCGTTGTCGGCCTGGTCCTCGTGGTGTACGGCATCATCCAGGGCGGCGAGAAGGGTTCCTGGATCCACTGGGACGTGCTCGGCATCACTGTCGCGGGACTCGCGGTGCTGGCCTTGTTCGGCTGGTACGAGACCCGGCTGTCGCACCCGTCGCTGGACGTCAAGCTGTTCCGCGACCCCCGGCTGTCCTCCGCGGTCGGCGCGCTCGGGCTGGTCTTCTTCGGCATGATGGGCGCGCTGTTCTTCCTCAGCTTCTACCTGCAGAGCGTGCGCGGCTACAGCCCGCTGTACGCGGGCGTGCTGACGCTGCCGTTCGCGGCGGGCCAGATGCTGATGGCTCCGCGCAGCTCCCGGCTGGTCAGGCGGTACGGCACCAAGGCCGTCGCCGCGACCGGCCTGATCACCGTCGCGATCGCGCTGGGCGGCTACCTGCTGCTCGGGGTGACCACGCCGATCTGGGTGCTGGGCGTCATCTTCTTCGTGCAGGGCGCGGGCATGGGCAGTGTGATGCCCCCGGCCACCGAGGCCGTCATGTCCGTGGTGCCGCGGGAACGGGCCGGCTCCGGCTCGGCGCTGACGAACACCGCCCGCCAGGTTGCAGGGGCACTTGGCGTCGCGGTGCTTGGCTCCATCCTGGCCCAGGTCTACCGTGGCCAGCTCAGCCCGCATCTGACCGCCCTGCCCGCCTCCGCCCAGACCGCCGCAACGGGCTCTATCACGGCTACTGACACCGTGGCCGCGAAGCTGGGTCACGCGGGACTGCGCCTCGACCAGTTCGGTGACGCGGCCTTCGTGCACGCGATGCATGTCACCACGGCTATCTCCGCGGTGATCACGCTGGCCGGCGCGCTGGTCGTGCTGATCTGGATGCCAGGCCGCTCGGCGGTCCAGTCCGGGGCGGCCCAGCCTGAGCCGGCCGCTGAGCCGACTGTGCTGGCTGAGCGGGACGCAGTGCTGGCTGAGCGGGGCACTGTGCTGGCTGAGCCGGCCCGGCCGGGCCTGGCCACCGAGGAGGTCCCGGCGGGTATCGCCGCCGAGGCCCGGATGGAAAGCTAAGGCCATGTCCGCAGTGAAGGCCAGCACCGTCGTTGCGCAGGCTGAGGCCGAGCAGACCGCGGGGACCGGGCCCGACAGCCCGGCCCCCGCGGCCCGGCCCCGCCGACCCGGCCGCCCGCGCAGCGAGCAGGCCGACCGCGCGATCATCGACGCCGCGCTCTGCGTGTTCGCGGAGCACGGCGTCGAGGGCCTGTGCATCGAGAAGGTGGCGGCCAAGGCCGGCGTCGGCAAGGCGACCATCTACCGTCGCTGGCCCGGCAAGGAAGACCTGCTGCTCGACGCGCTGGCCGCGCTGAAGACCCCGCTGCCCGAGCCGCACGGCGAGTCGGTACGGGACGACCTGGTCGCGCTCATGGAGGCTATGGCCTCCGATTACGCCGACCCCCGCCGGGCCAGGGAGTTCGCCCTGCTGCTCGGCGAGGGCGCGAAGTTCCCCCGGCTCATGGCCAAGTACACCGAGACCGTGATGGAGCCGCGCCGGGAGGTCATCCGGTCCGTGCTGCGCCGCGGGGTCTCGTCCGGGGAGCTGCGGCCGGACATCGACGTCGAGGTGGCGCTGTTCATGCTGACCGGCGCGGTACTGGCCCGGGGCAAGCACCAGCCCGAGGGGATCTCCGCCGGGTACGCCAGGCGTGTGGTGGACGAGCTGCTCGCAGGCCTCACCCCTCGCTGACCTCTCTCGTCGCGGCGGCTTGCCCTGGGCCTCCGCCGGCTCGCCCCTGGCCGCCTACCCCTGGCCGCCTACCCCTGGCCCTCCAGCCCTCTCCGGCCCCACCCGCCCCACGGTTCCCTCGGCCCGTTCGTGATCTAACGATCGGTGTTGCTATCACGACACCAATCGTTAGATCACGAATCTTTCGGGCTCGGGAGAGGCTCTGGGGCGGGGGATGTGCGGGGCGGGGCGGAGCTGTGCGGGGCGGGGTCGGGCCGGGCGTCGGCGGAATGGGGTTGCGCGGCGGTGGGAGACTCGGGGTATGCAACGCCGGTTCCGCCAGGTCGACGTGTTCAGCGAAACGCTCTTCAGGGGCAATCCCGTCGCGGTCGTGCTCGACTCCGGGGGGCTGAGCACCAGCGATATGCAGCGCTTCGCCAACTGGACCAATCTGGCGGAGACCACGTTCGTGCTCCCGCCGTCCACTGAGCGGGCCGACTACCAGGTCCGGATCTTCACCCCCAGCCGGGAGCTGCCCTTCGCGGGCCACCCGACCCTGGGCACCTGCCACGCGTGGCTGGAAGCCGGCGGGAAACCGGCCCTCCCCGAGGTGTTCGTCCAGGAATGCGGAGCGGGCCTGGTCGAGATCCGCCAGGTCCCGGCCGGGCTGGCCTTCGCCGCGCCGCCGCTGATCCGGTCCGGGCCGGTCGAGGAGCCGCTCGCCGCGCACATCGCGGCGGGCCTGGGCATCAGCCGCGACGACATCACCGACCTCGCCTGGGCTGACAACGGGCCGGGCTGGGTGGCGGTGCTGCTATCCAGCGCGGACGATGTGCTCGAGCTGCGTCCGGGGACCGTGGACCTGGACATCGGGGTGGCGGGCTGCTACCCGGCCGGCTCGCCCGAGGCGATCGAGGTCCGCGCCTTCACCCCCGCCGGGAACGCGACGATCGAGGACCCGGTGACCGGCAGCCTGAACGCCTCGATGGCGCAGTGGCTGCTGGACACCGGGCGGGTCAGCGCGCCGTATGTGGCGAGCCAGGGCACAGTGCTGGGCCGGTCCGGGCGCGTGCACATCTTCCGCGAGGCCGACGGCCAGATCTGGGTGGGCGGCGGCACGCTTACCTGCGTGTCGGGACACGCAGAACTGTAGGGGTAGGACAGCCTGGTCCCGGGAATCCATCTCGTGGCACGCCAGACGTCGTGGCTGGCTACCTCTCGGCAGGAGGATTTGCAGACCGTGGACCTATCGCAGGAGTCGGCCGAACTGCTGCGTACCGAGGCGGCCGGGTACGTGGCGGCGGCGCTGGCCAACATCAGGCACGAGTTCCCGGCGGCGATGCAGCACACGATGACGGCGCCGGGTGACTTCCCTTACCGGCCCCGGGCGCGCACGCCGGTTTTCTACGGCAGCTTCGACTGGCATTCCTCGGTACAGATGCACTGGGCTCTGCTGCGGCTGCTGCACACCGTGCCCGGCGCGGTACCGGGGGCCGAGATCCGGTCCGCGCTCGGCGCCCAGTTCACCCCGGTGGCACTGGCGGCTGAGGCCGAGTTCGTGGGCAGTGCGGACGCGCAGGCGGAGCGCCCGCAGGGCTGGGGGTGGGCGCTAGCCCTCATCCACGAGGCGCAGAGCTGGGACAACCCGGACGCCCGCAAGTGGGCTGAGGCCATGGCCCCGCTGGCTGAGGCCCTGGCCGGCGGCTTCCTCCGCTGGCTGCCCGGGCAGTCCTACCCGGTGCGCTACGGCACGGAGCAGGGCAGCGCCTTCGGGCTGTCGCTGGCATGGCCCTTCGCCGAGGCGAGGGCCCGCGCCGGCGACCCGGCGCTGCGCGACGCGATCGCGGCCCGGGCCCTGGCGTGGTTCAGCGCGGACAGCATGTACCCGGCCGACTGGGAGCCTTCGGGCGACGACTGTGTCTCACCAGCCCTGACCGAGGCGGAGCTGATGGCCCGGGTCATGCCGCCGGCCGAGTTCGCCGACTGGCTGGCCATGTTCCTGCCCGGGCTCGAGTGGGGCCGCCCGGCCACCTTGTTCACCCCGGCCGTGGCCGGCGATCCCGCCGGGGACCAGGAGCAGGGCAGCCGGCTGCACGGGCTGAACGCGACCAGGGCCTGGTGCTGGAGGCAGATCGCCGGCGCCCTGCCGCCCGGCGACCCCCGGGCGGAGCCTGCAGTGGCAGCGGCCCGCCAGCACGCCAAGGCGGTGCTGCCCTACGTAGTCGGCGGCGACTACCAGCTGGAGCACTGGCTGGCTGGCTACGCGGTGCTCATGCTGAGCTGACCGGCGCACGCCAGCGGTTGGTGATCGGCAGCCGCCGGTCGCGGCCGAAGTTGCGGGGCGTGATCTTCGGGCCCGGCGGGTACTGGCGCCGCTTGTACTCCGCCCGGTCCACCAGCTGGATCACCCGGTCCACCAGGGCCGTATCGTGTCCCGCCGCGATCAGCTCGGCGGTGCCCATGTCTTTCTCCACGTAGTCGTCCAGCAGCGCGTCGAGCACGGCGTAGTCAGGCAGCGAATCGGTGTCGAGCTGCCCGGGCGCCAGCTCCGCGCTCGGCGGCTTGGTGATCGAGTTCTCCGGGATGGGCGGGGTCTCGCCGTGCTCCACCGCCCGCGCGTTGCGCCAGCGGGCCAGCTCCCAGACGAGCGTTTTGAGAACGTCCTTGATCGGGCCGAAGCCGCCCGCCGAGTCGCCGTACAGCGTCGAGTAGCCGGTGGCGATCTCGCTCTTGTTGCCGGTAGTCAGGACCAGGTGCCCGTCGGCGTTGCTCAGGCCCATCAGGATCACGCCGCGGATCCGTGACTGGAGATTTTCCGCGGCCAGCCCGTGCAGGTTCAGCTCCGCCTGGAACGCGTCCACCATCGGGGCGATCGGGACCGTCCGGGCCTGCAGGCCCTGGCGCTTGGCCAGGTCCTCCGCGTCGCTCACCGAGTGCCCGGATGAGTAGGCACTGGGCATCAGCACCACGTGCACCCGGTCCGGCCCGAGCGCATCGGCCGCGATCGTGGCGACCAGCGCGGAATCGATCCCCCCGGACAGGCCCAGGATGACCGAGCGGAAGCCGTTCTTGCTGACGTAGTCGCGCACGCCGGTGACCAGCGCGGAGTAGACCTCCGCCAGCGGTGCCAGCCGTGGGCTGATCATGGGCTCCGTGAGCGGAGGGAGCGGAGGGAACGGGGCGGACGGTGCGGGCCGCGCGGGCAGCGCCACCCGGTGGATGCTCATCACCGTGCCGTCGCTGGGCTCGGCGGGGGTGTCGGGAGACGGCGCGGTGTCCGGGAGCGGCCGGGCCGGGGGCAGGTCAAGGTCCGCGACCAGCAGCGCCTCCTCGAACTGCGGTCCCCGGGAGATCAGGCCGCCCTCGGCGTCGAGGATGATCGAATCCCCGTCGAAGACCAGCTCGTCCTGGCCGCCCATCATGTTCACGTACGCCAGGGCCGCGCCGGCTTCGCGGGCCCGCCGGACGACCAGTTCCAGCCGGGACTGGTCCTTGCCCCGCTCGTACGGGGATGCGTTCGGCACCACCAGCAGGCCCGCGCCCGCCTGCCGCGTCACCGCGACCGGGCCACCGTCCTGCCACAGGTCCTCGCAGATGGCGATGGCTACGTCCACCGCGTCCTCGGCGCCCCCATCCGCACCCGCCGCGCCCGCCGCACCGGGCGGGCCCGCCGCACCGCCGCGCACCGGGACCCGGACCACCGGCAGCCGGTTCCCGGGCACAAAGTAGCGGTACTCGTCGAACACCCCGTAATTCGGCAGGTGATGCTTGGCCGTGGTGACCGCGACCGTCCCGCCGTGCAGCAGCGCGGCCGCGTTCTGGGCCGAGCTGACCGGCTCGCCGACCCGGGGCGTCCCGCCGGCCCGCCGGCCCAGGTAGCCGGTGACCACGGCGATGCCGCCGAGCCCGTCCGCAGCCAGCTGCTGCGCCGTCGCCTCCAAGGTGGCGATCGAGGCGTCCACGAACGAGTCCCGCAGCGCCAGGTCCTCCACCGGGTAGCCGGTCAGCATCATCTCCGGGAACACGACCACGTCCGCACCGGCGTCCGCGGCGCGGCGGGTCCAGTCCGCCACCGTCGCGGCGTTTCCCGCCAGGTCGCCGACGGTCGAGTTCACCTGGGCAAGGGCGATTCGCAGCCTGGTCACCCATTTACTCTATTCGGGCACCCGGCCTGCCCCCCGGGCACGGCCAGCCTGCCCCGCCCGGTTCGTCCCGGAGGCGGCCACGCAACCGGCCGCAGGCGGCGAGGCGCCCGGGGACTACGGACGCGCGGTAGGTTCCAGCTTGGTACGGCAGGCTTGTCCGCGCTCAGCGGGTAGACTCGCCGCAGGCTTGTAACGTCCTGGTAACACGCTCGCGAGACACTGTCGGCCAGGGCAGGCTCGGTCAGCCGATATGCTGTGCTGCCCGCCATTTATGCAGGTGAACGCCGCTGACCAGCAAGGACAGGCCGTCATGGACAGGCAGGAAGAATTCGTCCTCCGTACCCTGGAGGAGCGGGACATCCGTTTTGTCCGACTGTGGTTCACCGACGTTCTCGGCTACCTGAAGTCGGTCGCGGTGGCCCCCGCCGAGCTCGAGGGGGCGTTCGCCGAGGGCATCGGGTTCGACGGCTCGGCGGTCGAGGGGTTCGCCCGGGTCTACGAGGCGGACATGATCGCCAAGCCCGACGCGTCCACGTTCCAGCTGCTGCCCTGGCGTGGCGAGGCCTCCGGGGTGGGCCGGATGTTCTGCGACATCCGGATGCCCGACGGCTCGCCCTCCTACGCCGATCCCCGCTACGTGCTGAAGCGGGCGCTTGGCCACGCCGCCGACCTCGGCTTCACCTTCTACACCCATCCCGAGGTGGAGTTCTTCCTGCTCAAGGAGAGGCCCATGCCGGGCCTCAAGCCGGAGCCCATCGACACCGGCGGCTACTTCGACCACACTCCGCACAGCATCGCGCACGACTTCCGGCATGAGTCGATCCAGATGCTGGAAACCATGGGCATCTCCGTCGAGTTCAGCCACCACGAGGGCGCGCCCGGCCAGCAGGAGATCGACCTGCGCTATGCGGACGCCCTGACCACCGCGGACAACATCATGTCCTTCCGGCTGGTGATGAAGGAAGTCGCGCTCCAGCAGGGCGTTTATGCGTCTTTTATGCCTAAGCCATTTACCGAGTACCCGGGCTCTGGCATGCACACCCACATGTCGCTGTTCGAGGGCGACCGTAACGTCTTCTACGAGCCGGGCGCGGAATTCCAGCTGTCCAAGCTGGGCCGGATGTTCATCGCCGGCCTGCTCCGGCACGCCGCGGAGATCACCGCGGTCTGCAACCAGTGGGTCAACTCCTACAAGCGGCTGTGGGGGGCGGCGGAAAGCGCGGCAGGCGCAGGCGGCGAGGCCCCCGCCTACGTTTGCTGGGGTCACAACAACAGGTCGGCCCTGGTGCGGATTCCTATGTACAAGCCGCACAAGGGAAATGCCACCCGAGTTGAGTTCCGCTCGGTAGACTCAGCGTGTAATCCTTATCTTGCGTTTGCGGTGATCCTGGAAGCCGGCCTGAAGGGTATTGAGGCCGGTTACGAGCTGCCGCCCGGTGCGGAGGATGACGTATGGGCGCTCACCTCAGCCGAGCGGCGTGCGCTGGGCATCTCACCGCTACCGCAGAGCCTGGATGAGGCGATCACGGTGATGCAGGACAGCGAGCTGGTGGCACGGGCCCTCGGCGAGCACGTGTTTGACTTTTTCCTGCGCAACAAGCGCGAGGAGTGGCGCGAGTACCGGCACCAGGTCACCCAGTTTGAGCTGGATCGTTACCTGCCCGTGCTATGACTGTGTGAGCCAAGGCCGTGGCATCGGGCAGCGCTGAGGCATCGGGCGGGGCTGGGGTGGGCAGCGGGACCAGGGATCGGGGTCAGGGCGCAGTGTTCTGGGTGGGCGTACTCGGACCATTACTGGTCCGTAGCGGCGATGAGCCGGTGCCTGTTCCCGCCCCGAAACAGCGCGTGATCCTGGCCGCCCTGGCGCTCCGGGCGGGGCAGGTCGCCTCGTATGACGAGCTGGCCGAGATCGTCTGGGATGGCGTGCCGCCGGCCGGGGCCCGGGTGGCCATCCGCAACTACGTGAAGCGCCTGCGGCAGATCCTCGGCCCGGTCGCCGGCCGCCGGATTATCACCCGTGATCCGGGCTACGCCCTCGAGGCGGAACCCGACGAGGTGGACGCGCTCCGCTTTACCGCGCTGTGCAGCAAGGGCGGCGAGGCCATCCGCCGCGACACGCCCTCCGGCAGCGAGCCCGGAGCGTGGGAACTGCTAGGCGAGGCGATCGGCCTGTGGCGCGGGAACCCGCTCGTGGACGTGCCGTCCAACGCGCTCATCACGGCCGAGGTACCCCGGCTGGACGCCCTGCGGATGCAGGCCCAGGAATGGCGGATGGACGCCGGGCTCGCCCGGGGACTGCACGCGGAGCTGGTCGGCGAGCTGACCCAGCTTGCCCATGATCACCCCTGGCGTGAGCGCTTCCACGCCCAGCTGATGCTGGCGCTGTACCGCTGCGGCCGGCAGGCCGAGGCGCTGGCCGCCTACCAGCGCACGCGGCGCATGCTCGTGGATGAACTCGGCGTGGAACCAGGCCGGGAACTGCGCGACCTCCAGGCTGGCATCCTCGACGCCGACCCTGACCTGGCTGCGCCGGGTCCCGCGCTGGCCAGGTTCCTGGCCGCCCCGCCCGCGGTGGGGTCCGCCGCACAGAAGCGCGACGCGGGCCGTGCACCGGCCGGCCTGCCTGGCCGCGCACCCGAGGGCCGCGCACCGGCCAGCCGTGCCCGGGCTGGCCAGGCCGTCCAGGGACCGGGCCGTCCCCTGGCGCGCGGCGCCGTCACCGGCAGTGGAACCACCAGCGGAACCACCGGTAGCCCAGCCACCGGCAGCCCAGCCTCGGGCGGCCCAGCCACGGGCAGCCCAGCCACCGGCAGCGGAGCCACCGCCCGGGCGGGTCCCGGCCGCGGCCACCAGACCAGCCGGGCGGGCGCGGGCGCGGCGAAGGCCAGCCCCGCGGTGGGCGCCGGTCCGTCCCGTCCCGGACGGTCCAGAACTGCCCCCGCCAGTCAGGCCACCGTGGTGCCCCGGCAGCTGCCCGCCGGGGTGGCGCACTTCGCGGGGCGCACCGCCGAGCTGGCTGAGCTGCAGGCCTGGCAGCACGAGGCGGCCTCCGCCGACGGGGTGGCCAAGGTCCTGGTCATCGGCGGAACAGCCGGGGCGGGCAAGACCGCACTGGCGGTGCACTGGGCGCACCAGAGCGCGGCGGAGTTCCCCGACGGCCAGCTGTACGTGAACCTCCGCGGGTTTGACCCGTCCGGCACGCCGGTGGCGCCCGGGGATGCGCTGCGCTGGTTCCTGGGGGCGTACGGGGTGTCCGAGGAGCAGATTCCGGACAGCGTCGACGCCCAGTCCGCCCTGTACCGCAGTGTGCTGGCCGGCAAGCGGGTGCTGGTCATCCTGGACAATGCCCGCGACGCCGCCCAGGTGCGGCCGCTGCTGCCAGGCAGCCGATCCTGCCTCGCGCTGGTGACCAGCCGGGCGCGGCTGCCCGGGCTGGCCGCGACGGAAGGGGCCCGGCTCGTCCCGCTCGACGTGCTGACCGCCGGTGAAGCCCACGAGCTGCTGGCCAGCCGGCTGGGGGAGCGTGCCCGCGCGGAAGCGGATGCTGCCCACCAGCTGACCGAGGCGTGTTCCCGGCTGCCGCTGGCGCTGAGCATCGTCGCCGCCCGGGTGGCGGCCCGGCCTTACCTGCCGCTGGCGGACCTGGCCCGTGAGCTGGCCGACGCGCAGGGCCGGCTGGAAGCCCTGGACGCCGGGGATCCGGTGGCCAGCATCCGGGCGGTGTTCTCCTGGTCGTGCGAGCAGCTGAGCGGGCCGGCGGCGCGGATGTTCCGGCTGCTCGGGTTGCACGCGGGGCCGGACGTGACGATCGCGGCGGCCGCGAGCCTGGCCGGAGTGGACCGCGGGCAGGCGGCGGCGGCGGTCGCCGAGCTGGCCGACACCCACCTGATCGCCGAGCACGCGCCGGGCCGGTACGCGTTCCACGACCTGCTCCGCGCCTACGCGGCGTACCTGGCCCGGGCCACCGACAGTGACGCGGAGTGCCATGACGCCGTGCTCCGGGTGCTGGACCACTACCTGCACACCGCCTCGGCTGGCAGCCGGGTCCTCAACCCGGTCCGTCCGCATATCACCCTGGAACCAGCGCAGCGCGGGGTCGTCCCGGAGCTCCTCAGCTACGCCAGTGAGACGCTGGCCTGGTACGAAGCCGAGCGCCAGGTGCTGATCGCAGCGATCGCCCAGGCCAGTGACGGCGGCTTTGACCAGCACGCCTGGCAGCTGCCGTGGGCGGTGCACCTGTTCTTCGACCGCGCGGGTTACTGGCACGACCAGGTCGCCATCCAGCGCACCGCGATCAACGCCGCCAGGCGTCTGGATGACCGGGCGGCGGAGGCGCACGCGTACCGCGATCTGGCGGCCGCCGTGGGCCGTCTCGGGCAGCTCGCCGAGGCACGCGACTACTGCCGGCAGGCGCTCGATCTGCACCGGCAGGTCGGCGACCGGCTCGGCGAGGCCCGCGCGCACAACGAGATCGCGATCCTGGCCGAGCAGCAGGGCCGGCTCGCCGAAGCGCTCGGTCATGCCCAGCTGGCCCTTACCCTGTACCGCCAGGAAGGGCACGAGCAGGGCCTGGCCAAGATGCTCAACGGCGTCGGCTGGATCCACGCACAGCTGGGGGACTACGAGCAGACGCTGGCGTTCTGCGAGCAGGCGCTGGGCATGTACCGGGGTGCGGGCGACCCGCTCAACGAGGCAGCGACCTGGGACAGCATGGGGTTTGCCCTGCTGCACCTGGGCCGGCTGGACGAAGCCATCAGCTGCTTGCGCACCGCGCTGAGCATCATCCACGGACTCCGGATGGGGTACTACGAGACGACCATGCTGGTCCACCTCGGCGACGCCTACCACGCCGCCGGTGAGGCAGACCTGGCCCGGCAGACGTGGCAGGAAGCCCTGGACATCCTGGAAGGCCTGAATCATTCCGACGCCAGCCAGGTCCGGGCCAGGCTGCAGGGCGACCTGCCGCCGGGCATCGCCGCAGCTCAGGCCGAGTCTGCCCTGGGCGGCCGGCTGCGTGAAGACCACGCCGTCGGCGCCTGACATACCTGCCGGTAAACCGCGCTACCGGGACGTTACCGGCCTGGCACACACTTTAGATGTGCACCTACCCCCCCCCGGTGCACCCCCCTGCCGGGGCCGTCTACGGACGGCCCCGGCGCCGGACCTCCGGCTTCCGTTTCGGAAGCCGGGGGGTCCCCGGCCCTCCCTCCCGGCTCCCCGTTCACGGGCTCTGATCGCCGGATCCTTTCTCTCCAGGCGTCCCGGTCCGGGTGCCCGCCAGCCGCAGTGACCCGACCGGGGGAAGCCAACTCTGCCCCCGGCCGTTACGGTGCAGGAGTGAGCGTGCGCCGAAGGACGACACCGGCCGGAGAGCTGGCCCGGATGGGATTCGCTGACGCCGTCCGGGCGGAGCGGCTGCTCAGCGAGGACCTGGCCCTCGATGCCGAGGGTGCGGACGCTGACCTGCTGGCCTCGCTGGCCGCGGCGGCTGACCCTGATCTGGCCCTGGTCATGCTGTCCCGGATGCCGCTCGGCGGTGACCTGCTCGCCGCGCTGCGCGCCGACGCGGGGCTGCGGAGCCGGCTCACCGCGGTCCTCGGCGCGAGCGCCGCGCTCGGTGATCACCTGGTCCGCCACCCGGAAGACTGGCAGGTACTGAGCGGCCCGGATGCGCTGCGCAGCCCGGGTACGGCCGAACTGCGGGCGGAACTGCTGATGGCGGTGGGAGCCAAGCCGGACGACCCGGAGCCGGCCGCCAACCCGGCCGGGGCGCAGGACAGGGATCCGGCCACCGCCCTGCCTGCCGCCTACCGGAGGCGGCTGCTGCACCTGGCCGCCCGGGACCTGACGGGCACCGTCACCGTGGACGAGACCGCGGCCGAGCTGGCCGACCTGGCCGCCGCGGCGCTCGAGGCGGCGCTGGCCATCGCCCGGTCCCAGCTGCCTCCTGACTCGGCCCCGGCCCGGCTGGCCGTCATCGCCATGGGCAAGTGCGGCGGGCGTGAGCTCAACTACGCCAGCGACGTAGACGTGATCTTCGTCGCCGGGCCGGCCGAGATCGCCGGGCCGGCCGAGGCCAGCGGGCCCGCACAGCCCGGGCCCGCACAGCCCGGGCCGGACACGGCGGACGCCGAGGCGGCCGCACTGCGCACCGCGACCCAGCTGGCCGCCGGCCTGGTGCGGACCTGCTCGCAAAGCACCGCCGAGGGTGCCCTGTTCCCCGTGGACCCCAACCTCCGGCCCGAAGGCCGCGACGGCCCGCTGGTCCGGACCCTGGCCAGCCACGTGGCGTACTACCAGCGCTGGGCCAAGACGTGGGAGTTCCAGGCGCTGCTGAAGGCCCGCCCGGTGGCCGGCGACCGTGAGCTGGGCCAGGCTTACATCGACGCGCTCAGCCCGATGGTCTGGCAGGCGTCCCAGCGCCCCAACTTCGTCGCGGACGTGCAGGCCATGCGGCGCCGCGTGATCGGCAACCTGGCCCCCGGCGAGGCCGCGCGCCAGCTCAAGCTCGGCCCGGGCGGGTTGCGCGACATCGAGTTCGCGGTGCAGTTGCTCCAGCTGGTACACGGGCGCACCGACGAGTCGCTCCGCGAGACGGGCACCCTGCCGGCGCTGGCCGCGCTGGCCCGCGGCGGCTACGTGGGCCGGGAGGACGCGGCCAGCATGGGCGCCGCCTACCGGTTCCTGCGCATCGTGGAGCATCTGCTGCAGCTCCGCCAGCTGCGCCGCACCCACACCCTGCCTGAGGACCCGGCCGCGCTGCGGCGGCTGGGCCGGGCGCTGCGCCGGGCCCGGACTCGCAGCGGCGCGGCGGCGCCGGCCCCGCCGTCCCGGGCCGACCCGGCCGCGGAGCTGATGGCCCAGTGGCGGCAGCACGCCCGCGAGGCGCGCCGCCTGCACGAGAAGCTGTTCTACCGGCCGCTGCTGGATGCGGTGGCGCGGCTGCCGGCCGACGCGGTACGCCTCAGCCGCGGGGAGGCCCGGGCCCGGCTGGAAGCGCTTGGCTACACCGACCCGGCCGGCGCGC
>Ga0208589_1000722_pt1 | contig 14913 bp, 12 predicted proteins | sample NGESurshal092012_2_FD_184486 | JGI IMG/M metagenome (GOLD analysis project Ga0208589, IMG submission 184486) | Arctic peat soil microbial communities from Barrow, Alaska - NGEE Surface sample F53-2 shallow-092012 (SPAdes) | ecosystem: Environmental > Terrestrial > Soil > Wetlands > Peat ... | reverse complement strand
TCCTCGTGATCGGCGGCAGTTTCGATCGCGTGCGTGCGCCGACGCTCGCGGAAAGCACCGCCAAGGCCATCCCGGGCGCCCGCTACACTGAACTGCGCACCGGGCATTACATGTCGGTGCAGACGCCCGACCTGATTTCCGATTGCATCGACGAATTCCTCAAATCGGTCGACGCCTGATCGATACGATTATCCCTCCCCGCACCAAGGTCTCCTCTCATGAGTTCGCAAGCCTCTCAGCAAATCCCCGGCGTCTACCATCGCAAGATCGGCGATATCCTGATTACCTCGATCAGCGATGGCTATCTCGACGGCACCCTCGACGTGATGCGCAACGTCGATCTGGAAAAAGCCAGCCGGATTCTGCGCGACGCATTCCGCCCGGCGCGCCGCACCAGTGTCAACACCTTCCTGATCCAGTCGAAGGGCCGCATGGCGCTGATCGATACTGGCTCGGGCAATTACATGGCGCCGACCGCCGGTTTCGTGCAGCGCAATCTCGCCGCTGGCGGCTTCGATCCGAAGGCGATCGATACCGTGCTGCTGACCCACATGCATCCGGATCATTCCGCGGGACTGACCGACATGTCGAACGGAGAGCTGTTGTTTCCGAACGCCGAACTGGTGATGCACGAGAACGAGCCCGCGCACTGGTTCGACGACGGCGCGTTGGCGAAAGCCGACGAACGCTCGGCAAAGCTGTTTTTCCAGGCCGGCCGCGAACAGGTCGCGCCCTACAAGAAACGCACCCGACTGTTCAGACAGGGCGAAGTGTTTCCCGGCGTCACCGCGATACCGAGCCATGGGCATACGCCGGGCCATACCGCCTATCTCGTCGCCTCCGGCAACGAACAGTTGATGATCTGGGGCGACACCGTGCATGTGCCGGAAGTGCAGACCGCGTTTCCCGAAGCCGGCATGTCCTTCGACACCGATCTGGCCGCGGCGGCGGCGTCGCGCAAACGCATGTTCGACCGCGTTTCGGCCGATGGCGTATTGATTGCGGGAATGCATCTGCATTTCCCGGCATTCGCGCGGCTGGCGCGGCGCGGTGACGCCTACGCGCTTTATCCGGAAGCCTGGGTTCACGCGCTCGGCGTCAGCTAGCGTATTTATTGGCGCCAGGAAGTTCGACCCGGACCGATCGCTCTCAAGCGGTACTGAAGAATCGTGCCGACCCAGGTCAGCCCGTCCCGGGTAAAACTCACCTTCTTGCCTTCGGCAAATGAACGCGACGCATAATTGACGGGGATCTCGAGCGGCAAATAGCCCTTGCGGACCAGTTTCATCACCAGCTCGATATCGAGGTCGAACCGGCTGGACCTGAGATCGATACCGAACAAGGCATCGCGGCGGAACACCTTGTACATCGTGAACGGGTCCGTCATCTGCGTATTGAGCGCGACATTCACCAGGGTCCGGAAAAACTGGTGCCCCAGATTCAGGATCACGGCCATCAACGGCGCATCGGTGAATTTCCGCATCTTCCAGCCGAACAGATGCCGCGAGCCCAGCACAAATATCGACTGCCAGGCCATCACCGGCGCCAGCAACCCTTCGTAATCGTCGAGGTCATATTCCAGATCCGCATCCTGGATCATCACGATATCCCCGGTGGCCGCGGTCAGCCCCTCGCGGACGGCAAACCCCTTGCCGCGCGGGCTGGGCTGAAGAATGATTTTCACACCCTCGCGCTGCGCATAGGACTCCACGATTGGCCGGCTGCCATCGGTGGAATTGCTCTCGACGATGATCACCTGCTTGTTCACGCCGGCCAGGCGCAAGGCCAGCAGCGAATCCAGCAATTCCCGAACGGTGGCCCCCTCGTTGTAGACGGGCACGATGATCGACACCGTGCAGTCCGCCCGTTCGGCCGCCGCGACCGCCGTCACGACGGTCGTTCCCGACGGCAACGGAAGTTTCCAGCCGCGCATCATCTTGGGGAACAGCCGGTGCGCGGACATCACGGCACGTTGCCACAGGCTCAATTCGTCTCGCTGCATCAGCCGGTCGGCGAGCACATCCAGCGAATAGCGTCGCCGTTCGGCGTCGAACCAGACTTTTTCAAAGCCGGAGGAGAGCAGCATCAGATGCAGGATCTCCCTGGTGAAGTACCAGCGATTGGCGGCCTGCCATTCGTGCCAGTTTCGGCCCATCAACTTCGCTTGGTCCCCGTCGAGCAACGGGAGGCTGAACAGGACGGGCGCTGCCATCTCTACCCGCGAACGGATATTCCGCAGCACCCGACACGGGTCGTCCACGCGCATGATGGCATCGGAGATCACAGCGGCATTGAAGCGGACGGAGGACGGTATCGCCCCGAGATCGTCGCCGTTGCCGACGAGGCTGATATCGATGTTCATCTGCCGCAGCAGCGACACGATGCTGTCGTCCGGATCGGCCAGCAGCAGCACCGGTCCGGTCCGGATATTGTCCGGAAGCTGGGCGAGCAGCGCCTTGTGCTGCTCTTCGGTCCGCTTCGGCTTGCTTGCCGCGGCATTGTCGTCGGTCGGAAAAGCCTGCGCCAGCCGGTTCGTGAAGGTCAGACCGCAGCCGCCGCAACGATAGACCTTGAATCGCGCGCTACTGAAAAAATACGCCGCGTGGATCGTGCCGCACAGCGGACACGAGAATTCAATCGGCTGGGCCGTCTGCGGTATCAGGCGAACCGGCCTGCTCATGACATTCATCTAACGCGATCCCCAACCCTCGCACCCGAAAAATGCAGCAATCCCCCGCGAATGGCCAGCGTTGCCGATACGGCCGAAATTAATCCATGATATCAACTAGATAATCCATTGTCGACAGGCGTATGAGTTGCATCCTTGCTGCCGGCAGCGACTGTTGCTGGACAGCAATGCTGACGCTAGGCTCTCGCGACCTGCCTAGGAGGAGCGCGTGACCCATTCCGACGAAACTGCCATTTCCGAAGATCGCCGTGAAGCGCTGCGATACGCGCTCGCCATCGGCAGCGGCGCCGCACTCGCTTCCGCCATCGCAAGCCCGGCGTCGGCCCAGACCGCGGCGGACAACACGCTGGACCGAATCCGCGCCAACAAGGTGCTTCGCATCGCCGTGCTGCCGGGAGAACTGCCCTATTTCAACAAGGACCTCGCTACCGGAACCTGGTCGGGCTTCTCGATCGAGGGGGCTAACGACATCGCCAAGCTGCTCGACGTCAAGCTTGAGTATACCGAATCCACTTACGGCAATTCGATCCTCGATTTGCAATCGAACAAGATCGACCTCGGCTTTGCCCTGAACCCGACCCCGCAGCGCGCGTTGGTGGTCGACTTCACCGTTCCGGTTTTTCTGCATCCGTTCGGCGCCATGCTGAAAAAGGGCCTGGAAGCCAAAACCTGGGCCGACGTCAACAAACCCAGCGTCAATATTGCGGTCGACGTCGGCTCCGCGAACGAAACCGTTGCGCGCCGGTTCGCGCCGAACGCAACCATCAAGTCGCTCAAATCGCGCGAAGAGGTCATGCTCGAGATGTCGTCGGGCCGCGTCGATTGCGTCGTCAATGCGCTGGTGCTCGGCCTGACCGCGATCGCCAAGAACCCGAACCTCGGCACCTACAAGATATTGCAAACGCCGTCGGTTGCGATTCCGAGCAGCATGGCGGTGCGCCGCGAGCCGGACAAGCGCTGGCGCGATTTCCTCTCGGTATGGGTCGACTACAACCGCGGCATCGGCCAGATGCGCGAATGGTTCGTCAAGGGTCTGGCGCTGAGCGGCGTGAAGCCCGAAGACGTGCCGGTCGAACTCAACGTCTGACGAGGCTGGTTCACCTCTCCCATCGGGAGAGGTCGGCGCGCAGCGCCGGGTGAGGGGTTACGATCCATCGATGAGCTATAACCCCTCACCCGATTTGCTGCGCAAATCCACCTCTCCCTAAGGGAGAGGTGGATTGACCTGCACGATCAGGCCTTGTCGTAGGTCAGACCGCGCTCGAACCGCCGGGCGATGAACGTTGCCGGGAACAAGATGGCAAAATAGATCAACGCCACGATCGTGTAGACCTCGAGCGGCCGATAGGTCTCGGCGTTGATCAGGGTGGCATTATAGACAAGGTCCGGAACGGCGATCACGGACACCAGCGACGTGTTCTTCAATTGCGTCACGGACTGATTGACGTACGGCGCCAGCATCGGCTTCAGCGCCTGCGGCAGGATCACGAGCCGCAGCACGCGCCATGGCTTCAACCCCAGCGCTCTTGCCGCGTCCCATTGGCCGCGATTCACGCTCTCGATACTGCCGCGCACGATCTCGGCGTAGAACGCCCCGCCATAAAGCGAGAGCACGCTGATCGCCGCGATATGGGCCGGGATGTTGATCCCGATGATGACCGGGAAGGCGTAATAGAACCAGATGATCTGGACCAACAGCGGCGTGCAGCGAAACAGTTCGATGTAGGCCAGCAGAAGCCAGTCAATCACGGGCAAGCGCCGCAGCCGGAGTATGCCGACGGTCAAACCGATCAATGTGCCGAGAAAGATGGTGCCGATCGTGTAGGCGACGGTCCAGCCGAGCCCGAGCCAGAACAAATGGCTGTATTTGCCGAGGATCGCAAAATCCCAAACGTAGTTCATGTGAGGGCCATCATAAGTCCATCATAAGTAGCGGCTCGGCGAGAATGGTGCGGCGTCGAACGGTGGCGGCGCTCCGCTGATCATCGCGGCAACCGCCTCACCCGTGGCGGGACCGGTCGTAAATCCAATGTGCTGGTTGCCGAAGGCCAGCCAGAGGCCGGAATGCCGTGGCGCGGGGCCGATCATCGGCAGGCTGTCGGGCAGCGTCGGCCGGGCGCCGCGCCAGGGTTGCCCGACCGGATCGCCAAATTCGACCACGCCTCGCGCCATCGGGACCACCGCATCGAGTTGGGCATAGGACGAGGGCGCGTCGAGCGCCGTCAGCTCGACGCCGCTGGTGACGCGGATGCCGTTCTCCATCGATGTCATCAGGAACGCGCCATCGGCGTCGTGGATCGGGCGCCGCAACGAACGTGACGCGTTCGGCTTGAATTCGCGATGGTAGCCGCGTTCAAAGGCCAGTGGCACGCGATAGCCGAGCGGTCGCAACAATTCGGCCGACCAGGGGCCCAGCGCCACCACGACATGCCGCGCGCCGATCTCGCCATCGGCCAGCACGACGCGCCAGCCCTCTCCGTCCGGCACGATGGACTTGATGTCCGACTGGCGAATCTGACCGCCAAAACCCGCAAACATCTGCGCATAGGCCTTGACCACCGCGCCCGGAGAGTCGACCGAGGCGGTCTGCGTGTGCAGCAGGCCGACCTTGTAGACCGGCACGATGTCCGGCTCGAGCGCGGAGATCGCCTGACGGTCGAGCAACTCGCTTTGAATGCCGAACTCGGTCAGCAGCGCCTGCTCCGCTTTCGCGGCCTCGACGCTGTCGCTGCGCCACGCCTTGAGCCAACCGGTCTCGCGGATACGGTGGCCGGCATTGGCCTTCACGATCCATTCGCGATGCAGTTTGAGCGAAGCCCCGATCAGGCCATGCAGGGCCGCGGCGCGCGGCCTCGTGTTCGCCGACGTCGCATTGGCGAGAAAGCGCAAGACCCATCCCGCGTTCCGGATCGCCCAGGCGGGGTTCCAGCGCAACGCCGCATGCTGGTTGGTCAGATATTTCGGCAGCGCCTTCCAGAGTGAGGGATTGTTCAGCGGCGAGATCGAACCGCTGGAGAGAATGCCGGCATTGCCATAAGATGTTTCGCTGCCAGGCTCGCGCCGATCGACCAGGACAACCGACATGCCGCGTTGCCGCGCGGCATAGGCCGCCGACACACCGACGATACCCGCGCCGAGCACGACGACATCGACTTGCCTGTCAGTCACATCAGACATTACCCTGCCCCAGCATCACATCAACGTCAGGCCGCCATCGACCGGCAACAACGCGCCCGTGACGTGCCCGGCCTCCGCAGACAACAGAAAGGCGACGACGGCCGCCACTTCGTCAGGCTCGGCCAATCGCCCGAGCGGATTGGCCTTGGCCGCGACTTGCCAGGCTTGTGCGTCCAGCGCGCCAAAACGCCCGGCGTCCTTGCGGGTAAAACCCGGCATCACGACATTGGCCGTCGCGCCCGCGCTTGCAAGTTCGATGGCGAGGCACTTGACCAGCGCCTCCAGCGCGGCCTTGGCCGCCGCTGATGCCGGATAGGTCGAAACCGGCGTGAAGCGATGCGCGACAAAACTGCTGATCGCGACGACGCGGCCACCGCTGCCGCGCGTCAGATCCGACATCGCGGCACTGACCAGTTCGTGAAACGACGCCGCCATGACCGCGAACGACCGCTCGAGTTCCGTTCGCGGTAAATCGGTAAAGCCGCGCCGGTCGGCAAAACCCGCGGCATGAACGATGGCGTCGACCGCGCCGAACGCAGCGCGCGTTGCGCGAACAAGTTCGGATGCCGTCCCGGCGCTGGCAAGGTCGCCGGTGCACCATTCGACACGGGCGCCGGAACGCTGACATTCCGCGCCCATCGCTTTCAATCGCTCAAGTCCCGCCGCGTCCGCGCCCTGCCCGTGCAACATCAGGCATTGATCCCGGGCTGCCAGCCGGCGCGCGACCGCGGCGCCGATCCCGGCAGTACCCCCGGTGATGATTGAAACCCGCATGGACAGCTTTTTCTTCGACGGCCAAGACCGGACTACAAGACCGGACTATAGGTCCCGCAAACGTGAATGCAAATAACCGCAAGGCTGACGCGCGCTGGTCTGCTTCCTGCGCGCCTGTTTCCTGCACCGCCGGCCCTATGCGCGCTCGGGCGAAGCTGATAGCTTTTTCACCGTGGGCAGGCTTCAGATCAAGGTAAGGCAAGATGGACAACCGTAGTGAGATTTGGCGAGGCATTGACGCGATCAAGCCGCGTTTCATCGCGTTGAGCGACAAGGTCTGGGCGATGCCCGAGGTCTGCTACACCGAGGCGCGCTCCGCCGCCGAACATCTGACCGAGCTGCGCCATCAGGGTTTTCGTATCACGGAGAATGTCGCCGATATTCCGACCGCGCTGATGGGCGAATGGGGCGCGGGAGGACCGGTCATCGCGTTCCTTGGCGAATACGACGCGTTACCCGGCCTGAGCCAGGAGGCGGGCGTCGCGGAGCCAAAGCCGATCGAGACCGGAGGCCACGGCCATGGCTGCGGTCACAACCTGCTGGGCTCGGCGGCGCTACTTGCCGCGACCGCCGTGAAGGATTGGCTGGCCGTCAACAAGGTGCCGGGGCGCGTGCGCTATTACGGCTGCCCCGCGGAGGAAGGCGGCGCGGCAAAAGCCTTCATGGTGCGTTCCGGAAATTTCGCTGACACCGACATCGCCCTGACCTGGCACCCCTCCAGCTTCTGGGAAGTCGCGGTGACGCCTTCGCTGGCCAACACGCGGGCCGATTTCATCTTCACCGGCCGTACCTCGCATGCCGCTGCCTCGCCGCATCTCGGCCGCAGCGCGCTCGACGCGGTGGAATTGATGAACGTCGGCGTGAACTATATGCGCGAGCATATGCCGAGCGATGCGCGCATCCATTATGCCGTGCTCGACACCGGCGGCATTGCGCCCAACGTGGTTCAGGCTCATGCCCGCGTCCGCTATTCGATCCGCGCCCGCGACCTGCCCGGCATGAATGAGCTGGTGCACCGCGTCAACAAGATCGCACAGGGCGCGGCGCTGATGACCGAAACCAGCATGGAGATGCGGGTGATTTCCGCGGTCTCCAATTTGTTGCCCAACACGCCGCTCGAGCAGGCGCTCCACAGCATCATGGAAGAGCTCGGGCCGCCGCATTTCGACGATACCGACAAGAATTTCGCGGCGAAGATCCGCTCCACCTTGACGGAAAAGGATATCGAGACGGTCTACCACGCGATCGGCATGGATCCGACCGACCGGCCGCTGGCCGATTTTCTCGTTCCGATGGACGCGAAGCGTAACCCGCAGGTCGGCTCGACCGACGTCGGCGATGTGAGCTGGGTGGTTCCAACCGTTCAGGTGCACGCCCCGACGGTGGCGATCGGCACGCCGTTCCATACCTGGCAGGTGGTGGCGCAAGGCAAGACCCCGGCGGCCCACAAGGCCATGGTGCAGGCCGCCAAGGCCATGGCCGGTCTCGGCATCAAGGCGCTCACCGAGCCGAACCTGATCGCCGCCGCCAAGGCCGATCTGGAGAAACGGACCGCCCGCACGCCCTATGTCAGCCCGCTGCCGGACAGCGTCGAGCCGCCGCTGGACATGTCGACCGCCTGACCGGGCGAACAAATGTTTGGCAGGCCGGAGCGCGCGAAATCGCGTTTCGGCATGCGGGCGCGGTCATTTGCCGAAGCGGTGTGCGCTGCTGCTCAAGCCCGCGTCAGAACCGTTTGCCTCATACGGATTGTCAAGCGGCGAGGCGTTGACCTCGGGCGCATTTGGTGTGCCTTCTTGGTTGCCGGGCAAAAGCCGTTCCGCGGCGCAGCGTAACCATGTGCGAACACACGAGGGCAACCATGCTGGACACCGATCTGCGTACCATGATCGACGACGTCAAGGACGGGCGCGTCGACCGTCGCGCTTTCATCCGGCGTATGGTCGCGCTCGGCCTCACCGTGCCGATGGCCACGCAGATTCTCGCGATCGGCGGCGTGGCGATGGCGCAGAGCCCGGCCTCCTACAAACCGACCAAGCGCGGCGGCGGCGGACCGCTGAAGCTGCTCTGGTGGCAGGCGCCGACCTTGCTCAACCCGCATTTTGCCACCGGCACCAAGGACCAGGATGCCTCGCGCATCTTTTACGAGCCGCTCGCGAGCTGGGACGTCGATGGCCATCTCAATCCGATCCTCGCCGCTGAAATTCCCTCGGTCCAGAATGGCGGCCTCGCCGCCGACGGCAAATCGGTAACCTGGAAGCTCAAGCCCGGCGTCAAATGGCATGACGGCAAGCCCTTCACGGCCGACGACCTCGTATTCACCTGGGAATACGCCACCGATCCCGCCACCGCGGCCGTCACCATTGCCGTTTACCGCGACATGACCGTCGAAAAGGTCGACGATCTCACCGTCCGCATCAAGTTCGACAAGCCGACTCCGTTCTGGGCCAACGCCTTTGTCGGCGCCTATGGCTGCATCCTCCCCAAGCATCTGTTCGCCGAATACAAGGGCGCTAAATCGCGCGAGGCGCCGTACAATCTGAAACCCGTCGGCATCGGCCCCTACAAATTCGTCGAATTCAAACCGGGCGATCTCGTCCGCGGCGAACTCAATTCCGACTACCATATGCCGAACCGTCCCTACTTCGACACCATCGAGATGAAGGGCGGCGGCGATGCCGTCTCCGCGGCGCGCGCCGTCATCCAGACCGGCGAATACGACTACGCCTGGAACATGCAGGTGGAAGACGAAGTCCTGCTGCGCCTGGAAAAGGGCGGCAAAGGCAAGACCATCTATGCGGTGGGCGGCGACATCGAATTCATCATGCTCAATTTCACCGACCCGAATACCGAGGTCGATGGCGAGCGTTCTTCGACCAAGACCAAACACCCCCTGTTCAGCGATGCGGCCGTGCGCAAGGCGCTGGCGCTGCTGCTCGACCGGGACGGCGTGCAGAAATTCATCTACGGCCGCGCCGGGCGCACCACGGCCAATTACCTCAACGGGCCCGAGCAATTCGTCTCCAAGAACACCAAATGGGAGTTCAGCGTCGAGAAGGCCGTCGCCCTGCTCGAGGAATCCGGATGGAAAGCCGGATCGGACGGCATTCGCGAAAAGGACGGCAAGAAGCTGAAGCTGCTGTACCAGACCTCGATCAACGGCCCGCGCCAGAAGACGCAAGCCATTTTCAAGCAAGCCTGCCAGAAGGCTGGCATCGAAGTGGAGCTGAAATCGATCGTCGCCTCGGTGTTCTTCTCTTCCGACGTCGCCAATCCCGATACCTATGCCAAGTTCTATTCCGACATCGAGGAATTCCAGATCCCGATGACCCAACCCGACCCGGCCCAGCACATGCGGCGCTACCACTCGCGTTTCGTTGCCACCAAGGAGAACAAGTGGCAGGGAACCAACTTCCCGCGCTGGGTCAACAAGGACTTTGACGAAGCGATCGACGCGGCGGAGAATGAAACCGACCCGCTCAAGCGGGCGGCACTCTACATCAAATGCAACGACATCATGTGGCAGGACACCGTGGTGATCCCCGTGCTGCACCGCCTCAAGGTGGGCGCCATCGCCAACACAATGCATCCGGTGATCAGCGGCTGGGCTAACGACACGGACAATTTGCAGGATTGGTATCGGGAGGTGTGACGACAGGCAGGCGGGAAGGATCGTTCCCTCATGAGTCAGTATGTGCTGCGTCGCCTGCTGATCGCCATTCCGAGCCTGCTCGGCATTTCTCTCATACTGTTCGTCGTGCTGGCGCTGGCGCCTGGAGATCCGTTTTCCGATCTCGCGACCAATCCCAACGTGCCTCCTGAAGTAGGCCTCGCGCTACGGGCCAAGTTCGGCCTCGATGATCCGGTCTACCTGCGCTACCTGCACTGGCTGGTGGCGATGACGCAGGGCGACTGGGGTTTTTCCTTTGTCAGCCGGATGAACGTCGACCAACTGATCCTGCAGCGCCTGCCCACCACGCTCTATGTGATCGGCTCGGCGCAATTGCTGGCGCTGCTGGTCGCTATACCGGTCGGCGTATACGCCGCGATGAAGCCCTATTCGATCTTCGACCAGATCGCCAGCACGCTCGCCTTTGTCGGATTTTCGCTGCCGACCTTCTTCACCGGCATCCTGTTCATCCTGATCTTTTCGGTCAAGCTGGACTGGCTGCCCTTTGTCTATACGACCGACATCAAGGCGACCGGCGTGCGCTGGTTTCTGGAGGAACTGCGCCAGGCCATCATGCCCATCATGGTACTGGGCCTGTTCCAGGCTGCCTCCATGACCCGCTTCGTGCGCGCGGCGATGCTCGACGTCATCCGCCTCGACTACATCACCACTGCGCGCGCCAAGGGGCTCGGGCAGGCCCGGGTGATGGTCAAGCATGTGATGCGCAATGCGATGATCCCGGTCGTGACCCTGATCGCGTTGCAGATGCCCGCGGTGTTCGGCGGCGCCATCGTCACCGAGCAGATCTTCCGTATTCCGGGCATCGGATCGCTGCTGATCACATCGATCCTCGCCAATGACACGCCGGTCGTGATGGCCGTGACCTTCGTATTCGCCTGCCTCGTGGTGCTGTTCAATCTGATCGCGGATGTCCTGTATGGATGGCTTGACCCTCGTATCTCCTTCCGTTGAGCGGCGCCGCTATTCGCCGTGGCGCGAGGCGTGGCGGCGCTATCGCCGGCACCGGATGGCCGTGGTCAGCGCGTTTCTGCTCACCATCCTGATTACGGCGGTCATTGCCGGCCCTTTCCTGTGGCACGTCTCGATCAACGACATCGACTTCACCGCGCGGCTGGAGGGCCCCTCGTTCTCCCATCCCTTCGGCACCGACGATCTCGGGCAGGACATTCTCGCACGCATGATCTATGGCGGCCGCATCTCGCTCGCGGTCGGCCTTGCCGCGATGGTGGTTTCGGTGGTGGTGGGAACGCTGATCGGCGCGCTGGCCGGCATGTCGCGCGGCGCGCTGGGACTGGCGCTGATGTGGCTGACCGACCTATTTTTGTCGCTGCCGCAATTGCCGCTGCTGCTTCTCCTGATTTACCTGTTCCGTGACGGACTCAAAGCCGTGTTCGGCCCCGAGGTCGGCATCTTCATCCTGATCGTGGTCGTGATCGGGGGATTGCGCTGGATGCCGGTCGCGCGCCTGGTGCGCGCGCAGTTTCTGTCGCTGCGCGAGAAGGAGTTCGTGGAGGCCGCGCGTGCGCTTGGCGCCAGTCCGATGCGCCAGATCGTGCGTCACATCCTGCCCAACGCGCTGGGACCGGTGATCATCGCCGGCACGATCGATGTCGCCGCCGCCATCATCGCGGAATCGACGCTGTCGTTTCTCGGCCTCGGCTTTCCGCCGGACACGCCGACCTGGGGACGGCTGCTGTACGACGCCAAGGACTATCTCGATATCGGCCCGCATTGGGCGCTGTTTCCCGGCGGCGCCATCTTCATCGCAGTCGTGGCGATCAATTTCATCGGCGACGGGTTGCGCGACGCGCTCGACGCGCGGCGGGTGATTTGATGACGCCCTTGCTCGAAATCAAGGGGCTGCGCACGCACTTCGCCACCGACGACGGCATCGTTCAAGCCGTCGACGGGGTCGACATCATCATCAACAAGGGCGAGACGCTGTGCGTGGTCGGCGAGTCCGGCTGCGGCAAGACCGTCACCGCGATGTCGATCCTGAAACTGATCGCCATGCCGCCAGGCCGCATCGTCTCCGGGCAGATCATGTTCGGAGGCCGCGACCTGGTGCCGCTCAGCAGCAACGATCTGGACGACGTCCGCGGCAGGGAAATCGGCTTCATCTTCCAGGAACCGATGACTTCGCTCAACCCGGTTCTCTCCATTGGCGAGCAAATCGCCGAAAGCCTGCGACGCCACGAAGGCCTCTCGAACAAGGACGCGCTGGCCCGCACCGTCGAGATGCTCCGACTGGTGCAGATCCCCAACGCCGCGGGCCGCGTGCATGATTACCCGCATCAGTTTTCGGGCGGCATGCGTCAGCGCGTGATGATCGCGATGGCGCTCGCCTGCAAACCCAAGCTTGTGATTGCCGACGAGCCGACCACCGCGCTCGACGTCACCATCCAGGCGCAGATCCTTGACTTGCTGCAGGACATGAAGGACCGCTTCGGCATGGCGGTCATGCTGATCACCCACGCGATGGGCGTGGTGGCCGAAACCGCGCAGCGCGTCGTGGTGATGTATGCCGGCAAGGTCGTGGAAGAGGCCGGCGTCGACAGCCTGTTCGAACGGCCGTGTCATCCCTACACGCAAGGCCTGATCCGCTCCATTCCGCGCATCGATCTCGACAGTGCCCGCAAGACCCGGCTTGAGGCGATCGGCGGTTCGGTGCCGATCCTGATCAATCCTCCTCCCGGCTGCCGGTTCGCGCCGCGCTGCAGCCACGCCATGAAAGTCTGCACCGAACAGGAGCCGATGCTGCGCGAGATCGCGCCGGGGCATCGCATGGCCTGTCATTTGGGAGCCGTTCCATGAGCGAGCCCCTGCTTCGCGTCAGTGATCTCAAGAAGCAATTCCCGGTTTTCGGCGGACTTCTGTCGCGCGAGGTCGGACGCGTTTACGCGGTCGACGGCATATCCTTCACGGTGCATCCCGGGGAGACATTGGGGCTGGTGGGTGAATCCGGTTGCGGCAAGTCCACCACGGGCCGCTGCGTGCTGCGCCTGGTCGAGCCGAGCGCCGGCGAGGTCAGCTTCGACGGACAAGACGTGCTGGGCCTCGACGGCAACAGCCTGCGCGCCATGCGGCGCAACATGCAGCTCGTGTTCCAGGACCCGTTCGCCTCGCTCAATCCGCGCATGACCATCGGCGCGATCCTCGGCGAAGCCTTTATCATCCACAAGCTCGCCGCCTCGGCGAGCGAACAGGAAGACCGGGTCGCGAGCCTGCTGGTCAAAGTGGGCCTCAAGGCCGAGCAGATGCGCCGCTACCCGCACGAATTCTCCGGCGGCCAGCGCCAGCGCATCGCCATCGCCCGGGCGCTCGCCGTGGAGCCGAAGCTCATCGTGTGTGACGAACCGGTGTCGGCGCTCGATGTCTCCATCCAGGCGCAGGTGATCAATCTATTGGAAGATCTGCAGGACGAACTGAACCTCGCTTATCTGTTCATCGCCCACGACCTGTCGGTGGTCGAACACATCTCCGACCGCGTCGCGGTGATGTATCTCGGCCGCATCGTCGAACTGGCCGATGCCGCCGACCTGTATCGTAATCCCCAGCATCCCTACACGGAAGCGCTGCTCTCGGCCGTGCCGGTTCCGGACCCGAAGGCCAAGCGAAACCGCATCCGTCTGCAAGGCGACGTGCCGAGCCCGATGGCCCCGCCGACAGGTTGCCATTTCCACACGCGCTGCCCGATCGCCGAGCCGCGCTGCTCGCAAACCGCGCCGGAACTCAAGGAGGGAACCAGCGGGCATTTCGTGGCGTGCCATCTAAAGTAATCCGCGCCCGCTAGGATCGGTTAACAGCCGAAACGCCCGCAAAACACCTGTAAAGATGCAGGAAAAGCGGCTTCCGGATGGTTGCCCGCCTGGAAAGAAAATGGCAATTTCCGCTTTGCGCGAGCGGCGAAGAGTTAACGTCGCAGGCTTCGACGCAGGCTTGGGAACGGGGATGATCAACCTCCGGTTTGCAGCACTAACGCCATGGTGTCGGGAGGCCGCCGTACCGGTTCTGGTGCTGGCGTGCATCGCCGCGTCGGGCTCGGCGCCGGGCGTGACGGCCGCCAGGCCGAGGGTTGATCGCGTTGCCCAGGCACTCACCGCCGACGCGAAGTTCAACGCTTCAAAATTCGACGCTGCGAAGCTCGACGACTCGAGCGTCAATCCCGCAAGCGTTACGGACAACCAACAGGCCGCCGAGCCCAATAAAATTGAACTCGCGGCCGTCAGCACCACGACGCTGGAAATGGTGCATCCGGATGTGACCATTGCGGCGCCTGATCCGACACCGGCTCCTCTCGACGCGGCACCGGCCGCGGCCGCGCCGGATCCGATGGTGACGGCCGCGCTGCCCCCTCCCGCGGAGACGCTGCCGGGCGATGCGGCACCGGAGCAGGCGGCGAGCGAGGCCATCGCAACCGCGCTGCCGGGCGATTCCGGTATCGAAGTCGTCGACGATTGCCTCGTGTTGGAAACCTGCGTCGACCGCTATCTCTGGACGCTTTACCGGCACGCGCCGAAGGAAGACGCGGTCAAGGTGGAAGAACGGCGGCAGGTGACGATCAAGCGCAAAGGCAAGCAGA
>Ga0208589_1000721_pt1 | contig 14915 bp, 12 predicted proteins | sample NGESurshal092012_2_FD_184486 | JGI IMG/M metagenome (GOLD analysis project Ga0208589, IMG submission 184486) | Arctic peat soil microbial communities from Barrow, Alaska - NGEE Surface sample F53-2 shallow-092012 (SPAdes) | ecosystem: Environmental > Terrestrial > Soil > Wetlands > Peat ... | reverse complement strand
TACATAGTGGTTACCTGATGCATGGAAGGACCAACACCAGTACCGTCATTATGCATTCTGCAAAATGGTAACAGCAGGTGTTTTCCAATAATTGATCATCGTTTATATTTGCCTAACTCCAAATGTATCATAATAATGGCTTTGTTAGGATATTAACGGCATGATATCTGGTTAATAGGATTAAGTCAATAGATTTAAAACGAATTATAGCTATTCTACATGAGTCAATTGGGTTTTATGATTTTGCTAGTGGACTGGCTATTATACATAGCCTTATTTCATTAGTTACACAGCATTTTTTAAATGTCTTTATTTTTATGTCTGGAGCAATTTTCATGCTGTTGGAGATGAACAAGATATTAGACGATGGGTAATTTATTTACTTTATGCCGTTAACTTTGTTATGATGCTAATGGTACATTGGCATCACAGGATTCCTATGTTATCAGGGTTTTATTTAAAGATTTATTATGGAAACGGCATAAATTCTTCTGTTTAGGTATATTTGTATTTTTTTTTGCATGTTTGCTGCATTCTAACATCTTTTTATTCATACGATCATTATATTTTGTATTTTTGGAAAAAATTTCGCATTCCAAAATTTATATTAAGAATTGTGAAGATGTTCCTTTTTAATGGCTATCCTATGGTCATCTAACAATTTGTGCAATTTTTTCTGGATATTTTTTAAAGATATTTTCAGGGGGCTACAGGTTTATCTTTATGCGTGGATCATTGCAGTATCGTTAATGCTTCACTTTAGATCATGAATTGAAGCACTTTTTATTAAACTCTTCCAACAATTGCAGGATTGTTGGTACAATTGTTTCTTAATTTTTTTTAGTTCTTCTTATTTTATAAAACATATTTGAATGGTATATTTTGCTAATGTTGCTATGAGAAGTTTTATTTTGATCAACTTTATGTACTTATTTTGCACGATTTCTGTTATTTTTGGTTAATTCAATATAAGTTATAGATCGTGGAATATTGAATTAGTGGGTCCTAGGGTTTAACAACTTTGTTAAATATTTAATGTTCAATTTGAAACTATTCAAAAGGATATCTTTTACACTATTGTTGATTATATTAACTTTATGAGCATTTAGTAGTTTTTTCTTTTTTCTCTTTCTACCTTTAGAAGTTTTAGCTATTTGCTTTACTCTTATCTTTTTGAAAAAAGTTTAAATCAGGGCTCCATTAAAAAATCCACCACTCCTCCGGATAGTATTGAGTGTAAGACTGGCGGGGGATGAAAAAATTTCAACGTAAAAACCAGGTAAAGTTAAAGCACTAAAAAACAGAGTGCTACTGAGGATCCGTAGGAAGCATAAGACCGATAGTTAGCATAAGATAACGGTGGAGGATCCTCCCCTACGTTTCAAACACAACAATCATTACCAATGACAAGAATGCGTGGATTTCCAAAAATAACAGAAATATTACCTCTAACAATCGATATTCTTTTCCAAAACTTTGGCTCCTTTAGATACAATAAAAGGCGTAGCAAAAGTAAACGAAGGCGAATTAGTTGATCTGTCTATTGAAAGCAGTATAAGGGATGATAATTTACACCCAGAAAAAGGAAAGATTCCTATGGATGTAATGGATACAACAATAAAACTTTCACGCATTATTAATAAAAAGCTTGAAACTGCGTTAAGTGAAACGGCTGTACTAGAATACTTATTAAAAGAAACCCCACCTGTGGCTGAAACACAATCACAATTTTATAATCAAATTCTGCAACTTAATACATTAAATATGCATTTAAAAAATGATACATTAACTTCAAATACAGAACTAACTTATGTTATGAATCATAGAGTTAAACTTTTAGCTGTCTATGCAGATAAGAATCGCACTTTTTTTCCACTTGCAGAGCAAGAACTACTTGGTAGATATTTTGGGTTTATGGCAACAGTTTTACCAGAAGATTCTACATCACGCGAAAGTTATATAAATTTAAATAGCGCCGAGCTGTTAACGCCGCATGTTAATCCTACCCAAAGGATAGATGAATTTGCTATTTTTAATACTGCAGAACCAACAAAAGTGACTCCTCTATCCGGAGGGGATAGAACCAAACATCCTTCTATTTATCCGCAGGATCCTACGGATAATGACTCTTCCTTCGGCTACCAAGAAACTGATTCAATTTTAGATAACCAATTACAAATACAATTAACACGTCCAAATACCCCAATCGTTACAACTCAATCACAAAATAACCTTTACATATCTTCAGAATTATCTAACCAATTATCTGAATTAGAAAAAAAGTTTGCTTCTCATACAGATTCTATTGGAAATGAAACTACGCCAGATGCATTTTTAATTCAACGCCGTATAGACCAATTTGTTATGGAAATGCAAAATACCTCTAAATTTAAATTAGCTGCATTAATAGAAGAAGAAAATGCTGTATTAAAATACAAACAAGAATTAATAGAGAAAGTAAAAAACCAACATGGCTTTTTAGAACGCGTTCAAGAAAATATTGACGAAGCAAAACCAAAAGTAGAAAAGATGGTCCAAAACATAATTGAAAATATGAAAGAAGCTGAAACAGCTTTCCAAAAATTTAAAGCATCTTTAAATAAACACAAATATTTATTATATGGTACAACAGCACTTATAACAGGGTGTATTGCTTGGTATAATAAAAAAGTTTTATTTGATATTGTAAAATACTGTTCAAAATTTGTTATAGAAAAAACGGCAAAAGTAATTAAAAGCACTATAAAAAATCAAAATACTCCTTTGGATAATACTATAAAAGGGGTTGTTTCCACGACAAAAGAAATTTTAGTTGAGGACGTTACGCAAACTGCTAAAGAAACAACAAAAGATATTTTATCTACCACTTTACCAACAGATGATCCTGTAACTTTATTAAAATTAGGTAAAATTACAGCAAGTACTGCAATGAAACTTATTCTAAAAAAAAGTAAAATACTTGTGCTTAAATGATGAAAAAATTATCTGCATACACGATTCTTTGTATAAAATACTATTCTTTAGAAGTACGTTTATTTTTTATATTGCTGCATAAATTTATTTTAATAGGGGGTGCAAAATTTTTTATTGTTAATTTATTTTATTCGTTAATATTTCTTTTTTTTCATTGTTTAAAAAAAGTTTTTAAGCTATCTTTATATTTTTTAAAAATTATAAATGTAATTAAAAAAATTATTTTAATGTGGTATACGTTATGGTTTTGTTCTATTAGTCCTATCTTAATTTATAAACATATATATTTAAAGTTTACTTTTTTAGAGTTTTCCCAAAGTTTTTTAGAATATTATATTTTATTTGTTTTGTTTTGTTTTATTTGGTTGAGTGAGGTAACTGTTTTTTGTAATTTAAAATTAACTGTTTTTACTTTTTTTTTTGGGTTTGTTAGCAATTTGTTAAGTGTTACTATTTTGTTTACTATTTTTAAAGAATTTCCTGTCTCACAATTCTTTCTTACAAATAATTTTGTGGCGTATTGTTTTAAACTTTGGCAATTTGAGCGGCACAAGTTCTACCTTTAGAAGTTTTAGCTATTTGGGGAGACCGTATCCAAAGGATCCTTCGGAATAGAGTGCTGCGCAATTATTTTCGTTTCTCCGTAACCATCACTCATTTTTAAATTTAAATCTGAAGAGCAATGTGAAACGAGAAATCGTAATTCAAAGTTAAAAATGAGTAAACAAAAGTTCATAGAAAAAATTGATTTTAGATTATCTAAGCTAGCTAAATTGATTCCAAGTATCTCCTTTGGAATGAAAGTGAGAGATGAAATGGAAAAAGAAATATGCGCTTTAAATCTGAAAAATAGAACGAGAGAAATTAAAATTAGCAATACGGCCCAAAGTTATATTTTAGAAAAGCAAGAAATTTATTTAACACAAAGTCAATGGCACCTTGTTGATAACAAAAAAATGGCTGCGTTACGTATTTCTAAACATCTTTCATTAACTAAAGATAAAAACAGCTATAACATAGATAACTTTTCTGCAAATGACATTTTAGCAAATTTTGAATTAAACTTGAAAAATACAAAAATTTTACAATCTATTGCTTCGTATATAAAAATTGAATCTTTAATTTTGCGGGAGATCTCAAATTTTATACGACAGTTTTCTTGCATTGAAGAAATATCCTATTGTTATATTTTCGAAAATAGCATTGGACGATCATTAATTAGCAATTTATTTATGTCAATGACCACCAGTACAGAAAAAGTAATTATTAATTTATTACAAGATAAAACTATCTTAAAGTCGCTCGTTTTACCTTCTCAAAACCACTTTAATGATACGGGAGAAGTTTTTAAAATTATGTGTTTATTAATGTTAAAAAAAATTCTAAAAGACATCGTTAAAAAAGAAAATTCACAAACGCATAAAGAAATTAAAAAATTGCTTCTCGAAATTTTTAAGGAGCATTTGGATACTAATGCTAGCAATGCTTACAATCAGATTGTAAACACGTTAACATTATATAGAAAAGTTTTAGGTCAAGAAACATTAACACTTATAAGTACTTCAAAATACGTTAAAATTTCTACAATTAAAACCCCTAAAAAAATTATTAACGCTGTTGACTTTGATATACCTATGCTAATATTAAATATTAGTGCTGTTTTACCAAACTTTTCAAAAAAGAAACCAAAATTAAAAACTCATTTTTATAATGATATGGAATATTTAATTCAAAATAAAGAGCATATTGATGATCCTTTTGGGGAGATTACAATTAGTCAAACTCTAAAAAATAATATTGACAAGATATATTCCACGAGCTATGCCCTAGATTTACAAACTACATTAGTTTTTTTAACAAATTTAAATAAAATTTTAAACAATATAAATAACCCTGAAAAATTAACAGAATATGATTTGAAGTTCTTAAGTGAAATGTATGAGATCAATTTTTTAACGCTAAAAAAAAAACTTTCAATAACTACATTTAATAAATTAATTAATTTTGCTTTAGATTTTAATATCAACTTAGTAAATTTTAAAAAACATGCCGCAAAATTTGATTTTTTACAGAAGATTAAATTTAAAATTAATGGTGTAAAATTAATTTATAATGACATTTTTATTAACATGGTTGTTAACTTAAAAATTAAAAAATTTTTAAATGAGTATTTTTTAGATTTTCGCGGTCGTAATTATCCTAAAGGAACATTTAATTTTTTATCTGGTAGAGTTCGAAATTTTATTTGTTTTAGTCATATAAATCGATTTTCTTTCGGTAAAATACAAGACCTCCAAAAAACTCAAATTTTAGAATTGCTTACAGAACAAGTATATTCCAATCTACAAGAAACTGACATAACTGAAAAACACCATGCAGATCTATTACATAACTTTTTAACAATAAAAGAGATTCCAAAACTTCAAAAATTTTATGCATTTAATTATAAAGTTGGCTCTTTGTTTACCATTTATAAACTTATTATTGATTTAAAAAGACTTTTATTTAATGCTGAAAAAAAATTTAAAGATCTTGGTTTTTGTAGTTTTTTTAGTTTAGATAGTAGTAGTAGTGGTGCACAAATTATTGCTATTTTATTACGATCTAAAAAGCTTGCCAAATGTGTTCAATTATCCGCAGGAGTGGACACGCCTGAAAAGCCCGATTGGTATACAACTATAGCTGAGGGGTTAAAAACTGAGTTTAATGATACAATATTACCACTGTATAATACGGTTTTTCAATTGTTTCCTTTTTTTAAAGATGTTTTTAATGTTACAGAATTAATGTCGAAGGAAAAAAGTAGTCCTATTGATATTAAAGTGGCATTAATTGAACATTTTATTAATAACAATTTAATTACTTTTAAAAATAGTTATACAAACGAAATTCACGAATTATTCGTTGTTATATTTAACGACCTTGATTTTGCAATAAGACTTTTTAACTCTGATGCTATGCGTTTTTTTGTTAAAAAGTTTTTTAATTCTTTCAATATTGAAGTTAATGCTAAATTATTAAAATATTTACGTGAGGTTAATCTTCTTTCAGATTTAACGTCATTTTCAGTTTTTGATTTACCACTTAGCGCGAAGATTTTACATGATTTTTGCTTTAGAGTTAAATTATTTTGGGCTTATTTAATGGTTGATTATTTATTTTATCTTAATGAAGGCTATAAAATATTTGGTATTTCAAGATCTTTAGTTAAGCATCCTGTTATGACTGCGTTATATGGTAGTACAAATTATGGTAAGCAACATCAAATGATTGATTCTGTTATAAAAGAAGCAATTAAAACAGGTTATTTATTTATTGATCCACATAAATATTTTATTTTGACTCAATATAGTGGATATTTAGCAACATTAATGGATCGGTATATTGCGGCTATTTTTTCGCCTGGTATTGATCTTATTAATTGGATAAAAAAAAATAAGCTTGAAATTTCAACTATTAATTCTAAAGATATCACGTATACATATGAACCATATATTCTAAAGACATTTGTTAAAAAGAAATTCACTTCTAAGGCTTATCGGATTTCATATCGTACTAGTGAGATCGATTATAAAGATTTAAGTCGCTGTTTTTTAGCTAATTATATTCAGCATCATGATGCATTACTTGTTTATTCTTTTTATAATTTGATCGTGAAATCCAATTCTGTGTTTCCTTGTTACACTTTGCATGATCGATATGGTTGTCATCCTTATTATGCACCTATGTTAAAGCCTATGATTAAATGTGCTTACGAAGAACTTATTACTAATAATTTATATGCCCAACATTTTAAAACTGTTCCAGAACTCGTTGATTTACAAGTTACTTCGGATTCACCGGATTTTTTTACTATTGCTGACTTCAATTCTCCTAATTTTTGTAAAATGTAAAAAACCGAGGAGTTGTCAAATCGTGGAAATTTCGATGTGCGAAAAAGTTACGAGAGCTACCGTGTGGTTACGGAGTTGAAAAATGAGAGGGGGCGGAAAAGTTACCGATACCAATTATGTGAAATCGGAATCCCAAGTATCCTCGGGGGGTAGTAAAGGTTACATACAAGAGGGGGGAAAAAATACCAATTATGGGAAATCGGAATCCCAAGTATCCTCGGGGGGTAGTAAAGGTTACACTTAAATAGGGGGGAAGGATGTGGAAACATCGGCAAGTGACCTTGATAGCTTACAATATCCAAATCATGGAACATATAAATAGGATTTGGGGAGCTACCGTAACCATCACTCCTACGGATAAGTTGCAAAATGGCTAACAAATTGAAAAAACAAGAAGATCCGTTGGGATGTCTTCCTCCGTTTAGAAATGTATGAAGTTGCAAAATGGCTAACAAATTGAAAAAACAAGAAGATCCGTTGGGATGTCGATTGAATTGATTCCCGTCTTGTGGTATCCTCCGGAAATAAAATGTGAAAAATTGATAAGATAAAATTACCGGAATGAAATGTATGAAGTGGCAAAATTGATATCTGACGAGCAATGCGAAATACTTCGTAGAAAGTATAATATCAATATAAAAAAATATGAACACGATAGAATTAAAATATGAAAAAGAAAATAGCAATTGGCGAATAAAAAAGATACTTTGTATACAGAACCCCGACAAGTTCCATGAAAATTTGCAATTTTATAGTTGGAATATGACGACGTTAAAAATAAGGAAAAGTATACAAAGTAAGGATCTATCCTACGGAAGAGAAGATGATAAATTGCCAAAAATACTTTTATAGAAAAGAAAAAAAAAAATGAAGTATTAGTAGAATTAGATCCAACTAAAGGACACGATGATGCATCGTTATTTATGAAAACGATACAATACTTTGACTTCCCCAATCGTGTAAATTTAACAAAAGAACATTTTATTACTTTTGCGAGATACCTAATAGAAATGTTAAAAGAATATGACCAATTTTGTAGTTTTATAGAAAAACAAAAGTTTAAAAGAAAAATGTTAAACTTAACCCCGGGTAGATATCGCCAAATAACAATAGGCTTTTATAAAAAAAAATTCAATATTACAAAGAAAAGTGAAATAAATAGGATTCTTTTTAGTTTACCATATAATGATACGCGTTATAGCCTTTTTCATCTAAATCCATTTATACGTTACTGGTACCATTCAATAGACTTATTAGATTATTACAAACTCGATATATTAAAAACAAAAGTTTATCCAAAAATACCTGTAATTCAATATCTTCAACAAGAAGCAAAAAACAAATATACGACAGCAGGTTATGTGCCATGCGTAATTTATGGTGATTTCTCCTCCGGACAAAAAAAATAAAAAAATATGTATCTGAAGAGCATGCGAAATACTTCCTACGGATGGTAGAAAGTATAATACATAAAAATAAAAAAAATGATAAAAATTATTCAAATAATAAGTAGAAGTACATTAGGGTTAAAACTATTTTCAATTATGGGATGCGGGATTTACTTTTTATCAACAATTTTTACAGAAAATAACAATTATATTGTAGAGATAATGAAATATGCAATGAATATAAGTACAACAGGGTTGATATTAACGATAAGTATAGGACTAATAATATTAATAATAATATTAAATTATATTCCAAAATTGTTGCTTTGCGAAAAAGTTTTTGAAAAGCTAATTATTAAAAATATTACAAATATTTGTAGTGCGGCATTAGTTACGGTCTCTTGTTTATTTATTAATATAATTAATAAAACTGATGCGGATATAAATGGTCAAGTAATGAAAACAAAATTAATAAATATATTTAAAGAATTTTCTTTAGAAGAAAAAAAACAATGGGTATTAGATTTAATAAAAGAAACAAAAATAAGACAAGATTTAACAAACATTCCATTAGAAAATATAAAAAATAAAAAAGAATTGTTAACCAATGTATTAACAAATATAGAAAACGAAAAACTAAAAATAGTAACAGAAACAAAGAGACATCACATGCAAGAAATATTAAATTATTTAAGTGACCATCCTTATATAATTTTAGGAAGTATAGTCTGTGTTGCTATAATGTCTTATTTTTATTACGATACAATAACTACATATTTATTATCTCTTGGAAAAACAGTGAACAACATTATAAAAACACAAAAAGAACATGCAGAGGTTACAAGAAAATTATTAGAAAATGAACAAATAATGAAAGACCAAATAACGTTTATTTTAGAAACATTACCGAAAATTGCACAACGCGATGAAAAAATACGTGCGTTAGAGAGCATTTATGCCCAAGTAGACGGTCTTGCTAAAATAACTCAGGATATATCAAAAATGACTATTGAAAATGCTGAAAGAATTACTGATCTTCAAAAAGCATTTGTAGTTGTAAAAAAAGTTCTTGATGAGAATAACATTTCTGGTGTAGAACAATTACTTTAATTTTTATTTAACAAAAAATGTATCTGAAGAGCATGCGAAATACTTCCTACGGATGGTCGAGAGTATAATACATAAAATAAAAAATGAAACACTATTTAATAGTTGGAATGATGCAAGGTGCGAATGCTGTATTAAAAAGAATACCAAAAACTAATGCAGTATTACAAAAATTACCAAAAACTAGTGCAGTAGTTAGTGGCCTTTTAATTACTTATGAAGTTGGAAATGTAATTGGGATTTTACCTCCACTTACAGTTGATTTACAAACCATATTAAATGTAAAACCAGAAACAGAATCTTTAATTTTATCCGCAGGAAATGTAAAACCAGAAACAGAATCTTTAATTTTATCCGCAGGAAATGTAAAACCAGAAACAGAATCTTTAATTTTACCTGTAAAACCAGAAACAGAATCTATAAATATTGAAGAAAAAAAAACAATTCCTTCAGCAAGAATGCGTGGATTTCCAAAAATAACAGAAATATTACCATCTAACAATAACGATATTCGTTTTCCAAAACCTTTGGCTCCTTTAGATACAATAAAAGGCGTAGCAAAAGTAAACGAAGGCGAATTAGTTGATCTGTCTATTGAAAGCAGTATCCCTTGTCCTGCGGATGCGGATCCTGCGGATAATAATTTACACCCAGAAAAAAGAACGATTCCTATGGATGTAAGGGATACAACAAAAGAAATTATATCCAGCGGAGTTGAAGAAGTTGCACAAACGGCTACAGAAGCAACAAAAGATGTTTTATCTCCGCAGGATACTATAGATACTATACCTTTGGGAAAAGAAACTGATGATCCTGTAACTTTATTAAAATTAGGTAAAATTACACCGGCAACCTGCATGAAACTCATTCTAAAAAAAAGTAAAATACTTGTGCTTAAAAAATGAAAAAATTATCTGCATACATGATCCTTTTGATAAAATACTACGTTTTAGAAGTACGTTTAATTTTTATATCACTGCATAAAGTTATTTTAACAGGGTGTGTAAAATTTGTTATTGTTAATTTATTTTATTCGTTAATTGTTTTATTTTTTCAGGGTTTAAAAAAAGTTTTAAGGCTATCTTTATATCTTTTAAAAATTATAAATATAATTAAAAAAATAATTTTAATGTGGTATACCTTATGGTTTTGTTCTATCAGTCCTATCTTAATTTATAAACATATATATTTAAAGTTTGCTTTTTTAGAGTTTTCCCAAAGTTTTTTAGAATATTATATTTTATTTGTTGTTTTAGGTTTTATTTGGTTGAGTGAGGTAACTGTTTTTTGTAATTTAAAATTAACTGTTTTTACTTTTTTTTTTGGGTTTGTTAGCAATTTGTTAAGTTTTACTATTTTGTTTACTATTTTTAAAGAATTTCCTGTCTCACAATTCTTTCTTACAAATAATTTTGTATGCGTATCCGGAGGAGCATTGTTTTAAACTTTGGAGCGTAGCAAATTTTGAATTAGGTTAGGCACAGGAGTTCTACCTTTAGAAGTTTTAGCTCCATTAAAAAATCCACCACAATTTTGTTGTTATTATGGGAAAAAGTGGACTGAGTAGAGGGATGAAAAACGAAAAAATTAGGTCCAATATTAGTTGCATTTTAAGTATTTGTTATTTAGCTTTTTTTAATGTTTTAAAGTGCGATAGCATCGAAGAATTAGTTAATGAAGGAACGGAAAAACAGTATCCTGCGGAATAAATAAAGACAAATTTTTATTCATTATAGCTGTAGTTATTTGTAGTGTTATCGCGTATAAAGTTTACGGTTTTTTTAATTCTAACAACTCCTTTGGATAAATAACAGCCACCAACTTATGCTTATGTGAGGGCCTTTCAAATTTTTATAGAATACGTTGAACCCACAAATTTGCTACGCCTTTGTAGTAAACCAAAGCATAGACTGGCAGAGGTATCACGGATATTTAGCATATAATAAAACTTTCTTTTATGAGTTATCCAGAACTTTGGGTGCTGATATATTAGAAATAACTAAAAATTTTTTGTTAGATGCTCAGAGTTAAATTTAAAAAGTGGACAGGTAAAATTATTGCACGTGGACAACTTAAACTTGATCACAGGAAAACTAAACAAATCTAAGTACTTGCAAAAGCCATAAGGAATGTCAAAGGAGTTCCTTTCCTGCCACCATTATGGACGTTAATTGTCATGATTATTGCTCCCCAATGTTACAACTCAAATAGCAGCTGGCACTTAAATAGGTAAAAATGTAAATTAAAAATGTACAACTTGAAAAAACTCAACTTACACTATCCTCCACCGTAATCTTATGCTTTGCCAGAGAATCTTTAAAAAATGCTTTGCTTCGCAAATAAAATATATTGCTACGCGTTATTATCCAGAGGATCCCGAGGATCCAGAGGAGCAAGTATTGATCTTATTAATTGGATTGCGCAGCAATAAAAATAAATTATCCGGAGGAAAAATTTTAACGATTGAGTCTAAAGATATTAGTACCTCGGAATTGGCCTATTATTTGAAAAATTTTCTTTTTATACCCAGAAAACAAACTTATTAATTTATTTAGCGTCGCGTGAATAATGTGCAAGATTTAAAAAAGTAAAGAATTTAACATAAATTTTGGGCACAACATCCTGCGGCACAGGAGTTCTAGATTGGTTTTAGAATCAGAGGAGAAGTAGTAATCGTTGCGATCACATATTGGTTACCACATAGAGGAACAGAAAAATCGATAGAATAAAAACATATTTACAAGCTTACCTTATTCTGATAGATAGATCATGTTCAATGATGGCGCAAGAACAGCATATACATTGGCGTAGAAAGTTTATTTGAGATTTTATGATAAAGCATATGGTAAGAAATAAAAATACCAAAAAGAGCACAATATATAGAGTACTATTTTCAGAAATACACGCATTTAAATCATATATTGGCATAACAACTCATGCATGGATGTTGGCGCATAACACCATCTTATGGGGATTGAAGAACGTGAAAAATTATGGAATTTTATGAAGAGTAAGTGGAGCAGAATGCATGAATTTATATAAGACCAGGAGGTGTACATAAGATATACCATAGGACTTTTAAATGATATTATAATTTTATAAAACATTTACAATAGAATTGATGAAATAGAAGAAATGCTAACGGTAATCGTATTTGGCGTCAACGTCTTGTTGGTATGGTATAGTTACTCAAAAGATGCCTTAACCAAGGATGACTGGTGTATGTTACGTGGTTAGGTCTTGTTTGGGATATTCGTAAAAATTTACCCTATGAAACTTATGCAGAATTGATTTTGCCATACCAGTAGGACGTAAGGTGATTGTTTCGATGATATCCAATTCGTATAGCGAAATGCGTGAATTTTAAAATTAATTGAAAAGTTTTAAATAAAATAGAGCCGGGGAATTTAAATTAGATTAAAAAAAATTGTACCGCCATCCGTGCAAATATCAAGTATCCATGGAGGCATTAATAATCATCTTAAACATATTCAGAAGGCTTCATGTAGATGCAGGTGCTTTTATAAAGCTGTGAAGCCCCTAAAGGCGAATTGGTGTTTTTATAATCTCTGAGGAACAAATAGACTTATCGTTGTCGAATTGTTCTCCAGGTTATATCATTTACATGACTGGACTCTATGAGTAAAAATCATTATTAGCAGATGTCGTAACAATTTTGGTACACAAGAATTGTTTTTGGTGAAGTTGATGGTAAATTAAAAAACAAATTATTGAACTTTTTTTTAAGTGGTAAACTCTACGATTATTAAAATAAGATAATAACTTCATACCCAATTGAAAAATGAAATGTTTAATTTTCTATCCCAGGACTTGAAAACTGAAGCAACAAGAATTACGGCACTTTGAAAAAAAGACATAGTTGTCCATTTGAGATGAGTTTTTTTCAATTAATAATGGGGCCATTTGTTTGGTTTTAAATATTGGAGATGACCCTTTTACAGCTACTGAGTGCCACCAATATGGGATGTTAATATTGCTGCGCATATTTGTCAGAAGATTCTTTTAATAATTATTTAGAATGCTGGAGAGAGTATTTAGGTTTTGGAGTATACTTTTTATGCTTATTATAATGATACAGATGAAGATGAGTAGAGCTTCTACTTATATGCATGAAGTTAAATTTTTTTAAATCTGAAGAGCATTGTGAAACAATCGTAATATTAAAATTAAAATGGTACACTTAGTTTTTTGGATAGTGTTTATTTTAATTTAAAAAATTTACAGCCGGGGGGTTTAGATTTTAATATTTTAAATATCCCGACCTAGATGAAGGAAATAAAACGTTTTTCTTACATTACTTTAAGTAGTAATAAATTTTAACCTAGACTTAAAATTTGCGCCTAGGGGGTAGGATTTAAGAAATCCGTAAAAATAGGTATACGGGAAAGTCCATCTTAAAAGCGCGTAAAATTAATTAGAAAAAATAATGTTATCAACGCTATCTGACCTAACAAGATTAGAGTAAAAGAAATCTAATAAAACGAAAATAGATTAACAATTGATATCTGAAGAGCAATGCGAAATACTTGTACGAAAGTATAATATCAATCCTGCGGATAAAAAAAATATACAATTTTATTAAAATACGAAAAATAAAATTGCAATTGGAGGAAACAAAAACTACAGGACCTTAAAGCGTCATGAATTATTTTATCCAAAGGAGTTGGAATTTGACTACTTCAAAATTAAGAAATTAGATAGTTGGCATTTAAACCTTTTAGACATTAACCAAAAATAGAGAAAAATAGAAACAAAGAAAATGAAATTTTAATTAGACCAACTATACTGATATTTTTAGGTAATGAGAGGTTCCTTTGAGCGATCGTTTTAAAATCCTTTTGGTGAGACTATTTATTTGGTGATATTAGCTGGGAAGTTTTTAAGGAGTATGCATGCTGGGAAACATATCTAAAAAAATATGAGCTTTATATTAAGAAAAAAGACCAGGAAAAATTATTGCACGTGAGAAATCCTAAAAATTTAAACAATTTGATCACAGTCCATTTAAACAAAGCTAACTGTACTTGTGTAAAAGCAATACAAATGTTACACTGGAAAATCGACCAAAAATGCTATTTAAATAGCCTCTTGCGACAAGCGTTTTATTTAGAAAAATAAAGCCAGTTTATTAATAAGTTTAAGTTACTTGGGGTAAGGAAAAAATGGCAACATAAAAAACCCAGAGTCCCCGGAGTTTATGGCAACAGTTTTACCAGAAGATTCTACAGCACACGAAAGTTATATAAATTTGCCGAGCTGTTAACGCTTAACTTATCGGTTTTATATCGTACTAATTTTATTGATTATAAAGATTTAAGTCGAGTTTTTTAGCTAATTATTCAACATCATGAGCATTACTTGTTTATTCTTTTTATAATTTAATTGTGAAATCTTTTTTTCCTCCAAAGGAAGTTACACTTTGCATGATCGATCCATCCTTATAACGCGCCTATGTTAAAGCTTATTAAATGTGCTTATGACGAAATGTTACTAATAATTTATATGGCAACATTTTAAAACTTTTCCCGCATTA
>Ga0208589_1000720_pt1 | contig 14917 bp, 9 predicted proteins | sample NGESurshal092012_2_FD_184486 | JGI IMG/M metagenome (GOLD analysis project Ga0208589, IMG submission 184486) | Arctic peat soil microbial communities from Barrow, Alaska - NGEE Surface sample F53-2 shallow-092012 (SPAdes) | ecosystem: Environmental > Terrestrial > Soil > Wetlands > Peat ... | reverse complement strand
TGGCGGATTCTTGAGATTCAAGCCGTCTTTCCTGATGGCTAAAGAACATCCCGCCATCCATGGCGGACTCCTGAAAATAAAGCGCGGCCCGGACGGCTGCTTTGAATCGGGGCACGGTAGCCCGGCACAGGTATACATCAATGGCACGCACCACTCCCATCGAGCGCTACCGCAATTTCGGCATCATGGCCCACATCGATGCCGGCAAAACCACGACCACGGAGCGCATCCTGTTCTACACCGGCGTCAGTCACAAGATTGGCGAGGTGCACGACGGTGCGGCAACGATGGACTGGATGGAGCAGGAGCAGGAGCGCGGCATCACCATCACGTCGGCAGCAACGACGGCGTTCTGGAAAGGCATGGATCGTTCCATGCCCGAATACCGCTTCAACATCATTGACACCCCGGGACACGTCGATTTCACCATCGAGGTGGAGCGTTCGCTGCGCGTGCTGGATGGCGCCGTGTTCGTGCTGTGCGCCGTGGGTGGCGTGCAGCCGCAGTCCGAGACGGTGTGGCGTCAGGCCAACAAGTACTCGGTGCCGCGTCTGGCCTTCGTCAACAAGATGGACCGTACCGGCGCCAACTTCGACAAGGTCGTCGGCCAGCTGAAGTCGCGCCTGGGTGCGCACCCGGTGCCGATGCAGGTGCCGATCGGCGCCGAGGAAAACTTCGAGGGCGTGGTCGACCTGCTCAAGATGAAGGCGATCTACTGGGACATGGAATCCCAGGGCATGAAGTTCGAGTACCGGGACATTCCGGCCGAGCTGAAGGATGCCGCCGACAAGGCGCGCAACTACATGGTCGAGTCGGCTGCCGAAACGTCCGAAGAATTGATGGACAGGTACCTCGAAGAGGGCGACCTCGTCGAGGCGGACATCATTGCCGGCATCCGTGCCGGCACGCTGGCGGCTTCGCTGATTCCGGTGTACTGCGGCACAGCGTTCAAGAACAAGGGCGTGCAGGCCATGCTCGACGCGGTGGTGCAGCTGCTGCCCGCGCCGTCCGATCGCCCGCCGGTCAAGGGCCTCGATGAGGACGAGCAGGAAATCACCCGCATCGCCGGTGACAACCAGCCGTTTGCTGCGCTTGCATTCAAGATCATGACCGATCCGTTCGTCGGTTCGCTGACCTTCTTCCGCGTCTATTCGGGCGTGCTGAAGTCCGGCGATGCGGTCTACAACCCGATCAAGAGCAAGAAAGAGCGCATCGGCCGCCTGCTGCAGATGCATGCGAATGAGCGTCAGGAACTGAAGGAAGTCTGCGCGGGCGACATCGCCGCGGCGGTCGGCCTGAAGGACGTGACGACCGGCGACACGCTGTGCGCGCAGGATCACATCATCACGCTCGAGCGCATGATTTTCCCGGAACCGGTGATCGCCATGGCGGTCGAGCCGAAGACCAAGTCCGACCAGGAAAAGATGGGCGTCGCGCTGGGTCGGCTCGCTTCGGAGGATCCGTCCTTCCGCGTGCGCACCGACGAGGAGTCCGGCCAGACCATCATTGCCGGCATGGGCGAGTTGCACCTGGATATCCTGGTCGACCGCATGCGCCGCGAGTTCAATGTCGAGGCCAACGTCGGCAAGCCGCAGGTGGCGTATCGCGAGACGATCCGCAAGAAGGTCACGCAGGACTACAAGCACGCCAAGCAGTCCGGCGGCAAGGGTCAGTACGGCCACGTCGTGCTGGAGCTTGTTCCGCAGGAACGCGGCAAGGGCTACGAATTCGAGAACGCGATCACCGGCGGCACGATTCCGAAGGAATTCATTCCGGCGGTCGACAAGGGCATTCGGGAAACGATCACCGGCGGTCCGCTGGCGGGCTTCCCGGTCGTCGATGTCAAGGTTCGCCTGGTCGATGGTTCGTACCACGATGTTGACTCGTCCGAAATGGCGTTCAAGCTGGCCGCTTCGATGGCCTTCAAGGAAGGTTTCCGCAAGGCCGATCCGGTCCTGCTGGAGCCGATCATGAAGATCGAAGTGGTCACGCCCGAGGATTACATGGGCGATGTGATGGGTGACTTGAGTCGTCGTCGCGGTCTGCTGCGCGGTTCCGACGAGACACCATCGGGCAAGGTGATCGACTGCCTGGTGCCGCTGGGCGAGATGTTCGGCTACGCCACCAGTCTGCGCTCGCAGACGCAGGGCCGCGCCACGTTCACGATGGAATTCGATCACTACGCCGAAGCGCCGACCAACATTGCCGAGCAGGTCATGAAGAAGGCGTAACTTGTGCGATCTTCCTGATCGCCACGGCAAAGATCAGGAAGCGGCCATCCATGGCCGCACTCTTAAAAGAAGCGGCCATTCGTGGACGTATCATCAAATAAGTTCTCTCAGAGGTTTGAGTCATGGCAAAGGGAAAATTCGAACGCACCAAGCCGCACGTCAACGTCGGCACGATTGGTCACGTGGATCACGGCAAGACGACGCTGACGGCGGCGCTGACCAAGCTCGGCGCCGAGCGTTTCGGTGGCGAGTTCAAGGCCTATGAGGCCATCGATGCGGCGCCGGAAGAGAAGGCGCGTGGCATCACGATCTCGACCGCGCACGTGGAATACGAGTCGCCCAAGCGCCACTACGCGCACGTCGACTGCCCGGGCCACGCGGATTATGTGAAGAACATGATCACCGGTGCGGCGCAGATGGATGGCGCGATCCTGGTGTGCTCGGCCGCGGACGGCCCGATGCCGCAGACGCGCGAGCACATCCTGCTGAGCCGTCAGGTGGGCGTGCCGTACATCGTGGTGTTCCTGAACAAGGCCGACATGGTGGACGACGCGGAGCTGCTCGAGCTGGTCGAGATGGAAGTGCGCGAGCTGCTGGTCAAGTACGAGTTTCCGGGCGACGACACGCCGATCATCCACGGTTCGGCCAAGCTGGCACTGGAAGGCGATCAGAGCGAGATTGGCGTGCCGGCGATCATCAAGCTGGTCGATGCGCTGGACAGCTACATCCCGGAGCCGGTGCGCGTGATCGACCGCCCGTTCCTGATGCCGGTGGAAGACGTGTTCTCGATCTCCGGCCGCGGCACGGTGGTGACCGGTCGTATCGAGCGCGGCATCGTGAAGGTGGGCGACGAAATCGAAGTGATCGGCATCCGTCCGACGCAGAAGACCACCGTGACGGGCGTGGAGATGTTCCGCAAGCTGCTGGATCAGGGTCAGGCGGGCGACAACGCCGGCCTGCTGCTGCGCGGCCTGAAGCGTGACGACGTGGAGCGTGGCCAGGTATTGGCCAAGCCGGGCACGATCACCCCGCATACGGACTTCGAGGCGGAGGTGTATGTGCTGTCGAAGGACGAGGGTGGCCGTCATACGCCGTTCTTCAAGGGTTACCGTCCGCAGTTCTACTTCCGCACGACCGACGTGACCGGGGCTTGCGAGCTGCCGGAAGGCGTGGAGATGGTGATGCCGGGTGACAACGTGAAGATGGTAGTGAGCCTGATCCACCCGATCGCGATGGACGAAGGTCTGCGTTTCGCCATTCGAGAAGGCGGCCGCACCGTCGGCGCCGGTGTGGTGGCCAAGGTCATCAAGTAATTAGCTTTTGTGAGAAGTCCGGCAGGATGCCGGTCTGATCTTTGCCATCAGGGAGGATGGCTGAAATAATCGTCACGGGGCGAGCGGATTAAAGCCGCTCGCCGTCGTGTTTCAAGTTCAAGCCATGTACGCCAGTAGCTCAATTGGCAGAGCAGCGGTCTCCAAAACCGCAGGTTGGGGGTTCAAGTCCCTCCTGGCGTGCCACTTCACCGAGGATCGATGACGGGTGACGATGGCAAGGCCGGCCGCAAGGCACGGCATGCTGCGACACCTGATCACTGTGCATGAACACCAAGGCAGAACAACAGCCCAAGGGCACGAACGCCGCCGATATCGGCAAGCTGATACTGGCGGGGCTGGTGCTGGCCGCCGGCATCGTCGCCTATTCATGGCTCGGCAATGACGGCAACATCGCGTCGTCGGTGCTTTTGCTCGGCGTGCTCGCCGCGCTGGTGATTGCGCTGGCGATCGCCGCGTTCACCGCGCCGGGCCGTCGGGTCAGGAACTATATCGCCGAATCGCAGTTCGAAATGCGCAAGGTGGTCTGGCCGACTCGCGACGAGACGCTGAAGACCACCGGGATCATCATCGTGGTGGTGATCATCCTGTCGCTGCTGTTGGGTCTGATCGACCTGATCCTGAAGTCGGTCATTCTCGACTGGCTGCTGAAATTGGGTACCTGAGGTGAGCATGAGCAAGCGTTGGTATGTGGTGCACGCCTATTCGGGTTTCGAGAATCAGGTGAAGCGTTCGCTGGACGAGCGCATCAAGCGTGCCGGCATGGAAGAGCGGTTCGGCGAAGTGCTGGTGCCAACCGAGGAAGTGATCGAGATGCGTGGCGGCCAGAAGCGCCGCAGCGAGCGCAAGTTCTTCCCCGGCTACGTGCTGGTGCAGATCGAGACGAATACCGAGGGCAAGTCGCCGCGGATCGAGGACGAGTGCTGGCATCTGATCAAGGAAACCCCGAAGGTGATGGGTTTCATCGGTGGTACGGCGGATCGGCCGCTGCCGATCAAGGACAGCGAAGCCGACGCCATCCTCAGCCGCGTGCGCGAAGGCGTGGAAAAGCCCAGGCCCAAGGTGCTGTTCGAGCCTGGCGAGATGGTGCGCGTCACCGAGGGTCCGTTCAACGATTTCAACGGCGTGGTCGAGGAAGTCAACTACGAGAAGAGCCGCCTGCGCGTCGCGGTGCTGATCTTCGGCCGCTCCACCCCCGTAGAACTGGAGTTTGGCCAGGTCGAAAAAGCCTGAGCTCACTGGGAGGGTCGCTCGAAGCGAACCCGCTCGGCACCTTCGCCCTCTCCCCGCCTGCGGGGGAGAGTTGGAGAGGGGGATCCCCGGCCAGCCAGATCCACCCCAGCTTTTGATTTCGCCCTATGTCATCGCTGGCACGGGGCTTGCTAAAGGCTTGACAAATCTCTATACTGCGCGGTTCACGCCGGGGTCTCACGATCTGGCGTGCCCGTGTTTCAGGATCCGCATGAGGCAGATCCGTTCCTTCCATCCACGGAATGGTGCACAGCGAGGAGCCGCAAGGCGCCTGGACTCGCGAGGAATTCCCATGGCAAAGAAAGTCGTCGGTTACATCAAGCTGCAGGTCAAGGCCGGCCAGGCCAACCCGTCGCCGCCGGTGGGCCCCGCCCTCGGTCAGCGCGGCCTGAACATCATGGAGTTCTGCAAGGCGTTCAATGCCGCCACGCAGAAGCTGGAGCCGGGTCTGCCGATCCCGGTGATCATCACCGCGTACTCCGATCGCAGCTTCACCTTCATCACCAAGACCCCGCCCGCCACCGTGCTGATCAAGAAGGCCACCGGTGTCGCCAAGGGTTCGTCCAAGCCGAATACCGACAAGGTCGGCAAGATCACCCGCAAGCAGCTGGAAGACGTTGCGAAACAGAAGGAGCCGGATCTCACGGCTGCGGATCTGGACGCCGCGGTGCGCACCATTGCCGGTAGCGCGCGCAGCATGGGCCTGGTGGTGGAGGGTTAAGACATGACAAAGCTCACGAAGCGTATGAAGACCGCCCAGGCCGCAGTGCAGCTGGGCAAGCTGTATGGCCTGGAAGAGGCCCTGAAGATCGTCAAGGACAACGCCAAGGCGAAGTTCGCGGAATCGGTGGATGTGGCCGTGCGCCTCGGCATCGACGCGAAGAAATCCGACCAGGGCGTACGTGGTTCCTCGCTGCTGCCGCACGGCACCGGCAAGACCGTCAAGGTCGCCGTGTTCTGCCCGCCGGGCGAGAAGGCCGAGGCCGCCAAGGCCGCCGGCGCCGACGCCGTCGGCATGGACGATCTGGCCGAACGCATGCAGGGCGGTGATCTCGATTTCGGTCGCGTGATCGCCACGCCGGACGCGATGCGCGTGGTCGGCAAGCTCGGCCAGCTGCTCGGCCCGCGTGGCCTGATGCCGAATCCGAAGGACGGCTCGGTCACCGCCGACGTCGCCAACGCGGTCAAGAACGCCAAGGCCGGGCAGGTGAAGTTCCGCAACGACAAGGCCGGCATCGTCCACGCCACCATCGGCAAGGCCAGCTTCGAGGCGTCGCAACTCGCGGACAACCTCAACACGCTGATCGCCGACCTGCTGAAGGCCAAGCCGTCCACGGCGAAGGGTCAGTTCCTGCAGAAGGTGGCGCTGTCCAGCACGATGGGCGTCGGCGTTGCCGTCGATACCTCGTCGCTGAACACGGCGGCCAAGTAAGCATCAAGTCCCGTGTCGGCGAACGCCGACGCGGGCAGTTTTTGAGGGCAGCCCCCCCGGCCATGCAAAGGCTGGGGGCAGCCGTCAAAGACCGCAGGTCAAGGGCTTGCCCTTTTTAATCGGGACTTCGGCAGCACGGAAGTCCTGGCCTGCGCAGATGGTGTCGCCCGGACAGGTTTTCCTGGAACGGCCACCAAGCCGGCACCCACGGGTGCCGACGGATGAGCAGGAAGTTCATCCGGTAACGCTTCCGGATCCCGATGCTGAGGATGGCATCGTGGTTCGAGTTCGGAGAAAAGCAATGGCGCTCAATCTTGCGCAAAAGAAAGAGGTCGTTGCCGAACTGGCGAAAGTGGCTGCCACGGCACATTCGCTGGTCGCCGCCGAGTATGCGGGTCTCACCGTTGCCCAGCTCACCGAGCTGCGCAAGAAGGCACGTGAATCGGGCGTTTTCCTGAAGGTTGCGAAGAACACACTCGTTCGTCGCGCCGTGGAAGGCACCGATTACAGCAGCACCGTCGACCAGCTGGTCGGTCCGCTGCTGTTTGCCTTTTCGGTGGAAGACCCGGGTGCCGCCGGTCGACTGGTGAAGGAATTCGCCAAAGGCAACGACAAGCTGAAGGCCAAGCTCGTGGCCATCGGTGGGCAGGTGTATCCGGCGTCGCATGTCGACGTGCTGGCATCGCTGCCGACCCGCGAGCAGGCGCTGGCGATGTTCGCCGGTCTGCTGATTCAGCCCGCCACCATGCTCGTGCGTGTCATGGCCGAACCCGCGTCGCAACTGGCGCGCGTGCTCGGTCAGGTCAGCGAGCAGAAGAAGGCGGCCTGACGGCCTCACGTCATCGGCAACTTGTTCAAAAACATTCAAGACAAAAGTCGTCTACCAGGAGTTATTCAAATGTCCCTCAGCAACGATCAAATCATCGAAGCGATCGCCGGCAAGTCCCTCATCGAGGTGATGGAACTGGTCAAGTCTTTCGAGGAGAAGTTCGGCGTTTCCGCCGCCGCTCCGGTGGCCGCCGCCGCTGGTCCGGCTGCCGCCGCTGGCCCGGCTGCCGAAGAGCAGACCGAGTTCAACGTGGTGCTGGCTGCCACGGGCGAGAAGAAGGTCGAAGTCATCAAGGTGGTGCGTGCGATCACCGGTCTGGGCCTGAAAGAAGCCAAGGACCTGGTCGAAGGTGCACCGCAGGTTGTCAAGGAAGCCGTCAGCAAGGCCGACGCCGAGAAGTTCAAGAAGGATCTGGAAGCTGCCGGCGCCAAGGCCGAACTGAAGTAATCGGCGTTTGCGCGCCGCAGCTTCGACTTGACGTCAAGCAAGCCTGGGGGCGCAAGCCCCCGGGCTTTGCCTGTTGCAGGCGAAGTCCGCGTGGCCAGGAGCATCGGTCACGGGTTTCAAGGTCGCAGTCACAAGTGGTCAGAAGTCAGCACTGAGGGACCGGCGGGATTGATCGTCGATCTTTGATTCATGCCTTTTGATGTACCGGCTGGCAGAACATTGCCACCCGGTCACCGCTGGCTTGCACAGTTCCTACAATTCAGCCGGTGTGTGCACCACCGGCGTCACCGCGAACCGAGGTGCTACCCACCATGGCCTACTCGTTTACCGAGAAGAAACGCATCCGCAAGGATTTTGGCAAGCGTCCTCCTGTACTGGGCGTGCCGAACCTGCTGACCATCCAGACCGATTCCTACCGGGAGTTTCTGCAGGAGCACACGGCGCCCAAGCAGCGCGGCGACAAGGGGCTGCATGCGGCGTTGAAGTCGGTGTTCCCGATCTCCAGCTATTCGGGCAATGCGGCACTTGAGTATGTCGACTATCGCCTCGGCGAGCCGGCGTTCGACGAGCGCGAATGCCGCAACCGCGGCATGACCTACGGTGCGCCGCTGCGCACCACCGTGCGCCTGGTCATTTACGACAAGGACAGCCCGGCCTCGAAGAAGGTGGTGAAGTACATCAAGGAGCAGGAGGTCTACATGGGCGAGATTCCGCTCATGACCGACACCGGCACCTTCATCATCAACGGCACCGAGCGCGTGATCGTCTCGCAGCTGCATCGTTCGCCGGGCGTGTTCTTCGATCACGACCGCGGCAAGACGCACAGCTCGGGCAAGCTGCTGTTCTCGGCGCGCGTGATTCCCTACCGCGGTTCCTGGCTGGACTTCGAGTTCGATCCGAAGGACGCGCTGTTCACCCGCATCGACCGTCGCCGCAAGTTGCCGGTGACCGTGCTGCTGCGCGCGCTCGGCTACAACAACGAGGAGATGCTGGGCACCTTCTTCGAACACAACGTGTTCCATCTCGGCAAGAAGGGCGGGACCACGCTGGAGCTGGTTGCCGAGCGCCTGCGTGGCGAGACGTTGACCTTCGATCTGGCGATCGGCGGCAAGGTGCTGGTGGAAGCCGGCAAGCGCATCACCGCGCGTCACGTGCGCCAGCTGGCGGCCGAGAACATCACCGCGCTGGAAGTGCCGGACGATTATCCGGTCGGTCGCATCGTGGCCACCGACATCGTCGACGCCAAGACTGGCGAACTGCTGGCTTCGGCGAACGACGAGATCACCGCCGAGCAGCTGGAGAACTTCCGCAAGGCCGGCATCGAGACCGTGCCGACGCTGTACGTCAACGATCTCGATCGTGGCGCCTACATCTCGCACACGCTGCGCATCGACAACACCAAGACGCCACTGGAGGCGCTGGTGGAGATCTATCGCATGATGCGTCCGGGCGAGCCGCCGACCAAGGACGCCGCGCAGAACCTGTTCTTCAATCTGTTCTTCACGTTCGACCGCTACGACCTGTCGGCGGTCGGCCGCATGAAGTTCAACCGTCGCGTCGGCCGCAAGGAAATCCTCGGCCCGGGCGTGCTTTACGACCACAAGTATTTCAGCGAGCGCAAGGAAGAGGCCTCCCAGCGGCTGGTCAAGGAACAGGGCGTAACGTCCGACATCCTTGAAGTGCTGAAGGTGCTGATCGACATCAAGAACGGTCATGGCACCGTCGACGACATTGATCATCTGGGCAACCGGCGCGTGCGTTCGGTCGGCGAGATGGCCGAGAACACGTTCCGCATCGGCCTGGTGCGCGTGGAGCGCGCGGTGCGCGAGCGCCTGTCATTGGCCGAGGCCGATGGCCTGACCCCGCAGGATCTGATCAACGCCAAGCCGGTCGCGGCAGCGGTGAAGGAGTTCTTCGGTTCCTCGCAGCTGTCCCAGTTCATGGATCAGAACAACCCGCTGTCCGAAGTGACGCACAAGCGTCGCGTTTCCGCGCTCGGGCCAGGTGGCCTGACCCGCGAACGAGCCGGTTTCGAAGTGCGCGACGTGCATCCGACCCATTACGGCCGCGTCTGCACCATCGAAACGCCGGAAGGTCCGAACATCGGCCTGATCAACTCGCTGGCCGTGTACGCGCGCACCAACTCGTACGGTTTCCTGGAGACGCCATACCGCAAGGTGGCTAACAGCAAGGTCACCGACAAGGTCGATTACCTGTCGGCGATCGAGGAAGGCGATCATGTGATCGCGCAGGCGAACTCGCCGCTGGACAAGCACGGTGGCTTCGTCGAGGACTTCGTGTCCTGTCGTTTCCGCGGTGAATCCGAACTGCGTCCGGCCGCCGAAGTCGACTACATGGACGTCTCGCCGATGCAGACCGTATCGGTCGCCGCGGCGCTGGTGCCGTTCCTCGAGCACGACGATGCGAACCGCGCCCTGATGGGCGCGAACATGCAGCGTCAGGCCGTGCCGACCCTGCGTTCGCAGACTCCGCTGGTGGGTACCGGCATCGAGCGTGCGGTGGCGCGCGACTCCGGCGTCATCGTCTCCGCCAAACGCGGTGGCGTGATCGATCAGGTCGACGCGGCACGTATCGTGGTGCGCGTGAACGAGAAAGAGGTCGGCGACAACGACGCCGGCGTCGATATCTACACGTTGACCAAGTACACCCGTTCCAACCAGAACACCAACCTCAACCAGCGCCCGCTGGTGAATGTGGGTGACGTGGTGGCGAAGGGCGACACGCTAGCCGACGGCTCGTCGACCGATCTGGGCGAGCTCGCGCTCGGCCAGAACATGCTGATCGCGTTCATGCCGTGGAACGGCTACAACTTCGAGGACTCGATCCTGCTGTCCGAGCGCGTCGTGCAGGAAGACCGCTACACCTCGATCCACATCGAGGAGCTGTCCTGCATCGCGCGCGACACCAAGCTGGGCGCCGAGGAAATCACTGCCGACATCCCGAATGTGGGCGAGCAGGCGCTGGCGCGTCTGGACGAGTCGGGCATCGTGTACATCGGTGCCGAGGTGAAGGCCGGCGACATCATGGTCGGCAAGGTCACGCCGAAGGGCGAGAGCCAGCTCACGCCGGAAGAGAAGCTGCTGCGCGCGATCTTCGGCGAGAAGGCGTCCGATGTGAAGGACAGCTCGCTGCGCGTGCCGCCGGGCATGGACGGCACCGTCATCGACGTGCAGGTGTTCACCCGCGACGGCATCGAGAAGGACAAGCGCGCCAAGCAGATCGAGGAAACCGAGGTCAAGCGGGTCCGCAAGGATCTGGACGATCAGTTCCGCATCCTCGAAGGCGCGATCTACAGCCGCATGCGCACCCAGCTGCTCGGCAAGTCCGCGATGAGCGGTCCGGGTGGCCTGAAGCGTGGTGCCGAGATCACCGACGCCTATCTGGACGGCCTGAAGAAGGACGACTGGTTCAAGATCAACGTCAAGGACGAGGAAGTCACCGAGTTCCTCGAGCGCGCGGCCGATCAGGTCAAGCGCCACAAGGAGGAGTTCGACAAGCGCTTCAAGGAGAAGCAGGGCAAGATCACCCAGGGCGACGATCTGGCACCGGGCGTGCTGAAGATGGTCAAGGTGTTCCTGGCCGTGAAGCGCCGCATCCAGCCGGGCGACAAGATGGCTGGCCGCCACGGCAACAAGGGCGTGGTCTCCAACGTGGTGCCGGTTGAGGACATGCCGTACTCCGCTGACGGCGTGCCGGTCGACATCGTGCTGAATCCGCTGGGCGTGCCGTCGCGCATGAACATCGGGCAGATTCTGGAAGTCCATCTGGGCTGGGCCGCGAAGGGCCTCGGCAAGAAGATCCAGAAGATGCTCGAGGCGCAGGAAAAGGTCGGCAAGATTCGCGAGTTCCTCGACCAGATCTACAACGGTCAGGTGGCCGGCGCGGTGCAGTACGTCGACCTGAAGTCGCTCACCGACAAGGAGATCTTCACCCTCGCCACCAATCTGCAGGAAGGCGTGCCGATGGCGACGCCGGTGTTCGACGGTGCCGAGGAAACCGAGATCAAGGCGATGCTGAAGCTGGCGGATCTGCCCGAGTCGGGTCAGACCATGCTGTACGACGGTCGCACCGGCGAGGCGTTCGATCGCCCGGTCACCGTGGGCTACATGCATTACCTGAAGCTCAACCATCTGGTCGACGACAAGATGCATGCGCGTTCCACCGGCCCGTACTCGCTGGTCACCCAGCAGCCGCTGGGCGGCAAGGCGCAGTTCGGCGGTCAGCGCTTCGGCGAAATGGAAGTGTGGGCGCTGGAAGCCTACGGCGCGGCCTACACCCTGCAGGAAATGCTGACGGTGAAGTCCGATGACGTGCAGGGCCGCAACCAGATGTACAAGAACATTGTCGACGGTAACCATGAGATGTCCGCAGGCATGCCGGAGTCCTTCAACGTGCTGGTGAAGGAAATCCGCTCGCTTGCCATCGATATCGATCTGGAAGAGATCAAGTGATGACAGGGATTGGGGAACAGGGAACAGGGAACGGTAAAGGCGTGGGAAAAACTGCTGCTTGCCGTTCCTCGTTCCTCGTTCCCTGTTCCCCGTATTCGCTGGAGTCCTCGAACCCGTCCAAGTATCAGCTCCGCCTCGGAGAGACAAAATGAAAGACTTGCTCAATTTGTTCAATCAGCAACGCGCAACGCCGGATTTCGACGCGATCAAGATCGCGCTGGCTTCGCCGGAGCTGATCCGCTCGTGGTCGTTCGGCGAAGTGAAGAAGCCGGAGACCATCAACTACCGTACCTTCAAGCCGGAGCGTGACGGCCTGTTCTGCGCCGCGATCTTCGGACCGGTGAAGGACTACGAGTGCCTGTGCGGCAAGTACAAGCGCATGAAGCATCGTGGCGTGGTCTGCGAGAAATGCGGCACCGAGGTCACCCTGGCCAAGGTGCGTCGCGAGCGCATGGGCCACATCGAGCTGGCCAGCCCGACCGCGCACATCTGGTTCCTCAAGTCGCTGCCGTCGCGCATTGGCCTGATGCTGGACATGACGCTGCGCGACATCGAGCGCATCCTGTACTTCGAGGCGTTCGTGGTGATCGATCCGGGCCTGACTGCGCTCGAGCGCGGCCAGCTGCTCAGCGAAGACCAGTATCTCGAAGCGACCGAAGAACACGGCGACGAGTTCGACGCGCGCATGGGTGCCGAGGCGGTCTATCAGCTGCTGAAGTCGCTCGATCTGCCGGGCGAAGTGATCCGCCTGAAGGAAGAGATCGGTTCGACCAATTCCGAGACCAAGCTGAAGCGGCTGACCAAGCGCGTGAAGCTGATCGAGGCGTTCCTGGAATCCGGCAACAAGCCGGAGTGGATGGTGCTGACCGTTCTTCCCGTGCTGCCGCCGGACCTGCGTCCGCTGGTGCCGCTGGACGGTGGTCGTTTCGCCACGTCGGATCTGAACGACCTGTATCGCCGCGTGATCAACCGCAACAACCGTCTGAAGCGTCTGCTCGAGCTCAATGCGCCCGACATCATCGTGCGCAACGAGAAGCGCATGTTGCAGGAATCGGTCGATGCGCTGCTCGACAACGGTCGTCGCGGTCGTGCCATCACCGGCACCAACAAGCGCGCGCTGAAATCGCTCGCCGACATGATCAAGGGCAAGCAGGGCCGCTTCCGCCAGAACCTGCTCGGCAAGCGCGTGGATTATTCCGGCCGTTCGGTGATCGTGGTCGGTCCGACCCTGCGTCTGCACCAGTGCGGCCTGCCCAAGAAGATGGCGCTGGAGCTGTTCAAGCCGTTCATCTTCGCCAAGCTGCAGGCGCGTGGCGAAGCCACCACCATCAAGGCGGCGAAGAAGCTGGTCGAGCGCGAGGAAGCGCAGGTGTGGGACATCCTCGAAGAGGTGATCCGCGAGCATCCGGTGCTGCTGAATCGTGCGCCGACCCTGCATCGTCTGGGCATCCAGGCGTTCGAGCCCAAACTCATCGAAGGTAAGGCGATCCAGCTGCATCCGCTGGTCTGTACGGCATTCAACGCCGACTTCGACGGCGATCAGATGGCCGTGCACGTGCCGCTGTCGATCGAGGCGCAGCTGGAAGCGCGCACGCTGATGATGTCGTCCAACAACATCCTCAGCCCCGCCAACGGCGAGCCGATCATCGTGCCGACCCAGGACGTGGTGCTGGGCCTGTATTACATGACGCGCGAGCTGATCAACGTCAAGGGTGGCGGCATGGTGTTCTCCGGCGTTGCCGAAGTGCGTCGCGCCTACGACAACCGCGCGGTCGAACTGCACGCCAAGGTCAAGGTGCGCCTGAAGCTGGTTCACGTTGCCGAGGACGGCACCCGCACGCATGAAACCAAGATTGTCGACACCACCGTCGGCCGTGCGCTGCTGGTAGAAATTCTGCCGGAAGGCCTGCCGTTCGAGCTGGCCAACACCGAGCTAACCAAGAAGAACATCTCGCGCCTGATCAACTCCAGCTACCGTTTGCTGGGCTTGAAGGAAACCGTGGTCTTCGCCGACAAGCTGATGTACACCGGCTTCCGTTTCGCCACGCGTGCGGGTATCTCGATCGGCATCGATGACATGCTGATCCCGGACGAGAAGAAGCCCATTCTCGAGGAAGCTGAGAAGGAAGTCGTCGAGATCCAGCAGCAGTACCAGTCGGGTCTGGTCACCGCCGGCGAGCGCTACAACAAGGTGGTCGACATCTGGTCGCGCACCAGCGAGCTGGTGGCCAAGGCGATGATCGACGGCATCGGCACCGAGAAGGTGAAGGATGTCGACGGCAAGACGGTCAATCAGAAGTCGATGAACTCGCTGTACATCATGGCCGACTCCGGCGCCCGTGGTTCGGTGGCGCAGATCCGTCAGTTGGCCGGCATGCGCGGCCTGATGGCGCGTCCGGACGGTTCGATCATCGAGACCCCGATCAAGGCCAACTTCCGCGAAGGCCTGAACGTGCTGCAGTACTTCAACTCCACCCACGGCGCCCGCAAGGGCCTGGCGGATACGGCGTTGAAGACGGCGAACTCGGGTTACCTCACCCGCCGTCTGGTCGATGTGGCGCAGGACGTGGTGATCACCATGGACGACTGCGGCACCGAGAACGGCGTGATCATGCAGCCGATCGTCGAAGGCGGCGATGTAGTCGAGCCGTTGCGCGAGCGCGTGCTGGGCCGCGTGGTGGTCGAGGACGTGTATGCGCCGGGCGATGACGATCAGCCGATCGTCACCCGCGACACGTTGCTCAATGAGGCACTCGTCGAAAAGCTCGACAAGGCCGGCGTGCAGATCCTCAAGGTGCGTTCGCCGATCACCTGCGAAGCCAGCCACGGTGTGTGCAAACTCTGCTACGGCCGCGATCTGGCCCGTGGTCACCTGGTCAACATGGGCGAGGCAGTTGGTGTGGTTGCCGCGCAGTCGATCGGTG
>Ga0208589_1000718_pt1 | contig 14965 bp, 8 predicted proteins | sample NGESurshal092012_2_FD_184486 | JGI IMG/M metagenome (GOLD analysis project Ga0208589, IMG submission 184486) | Arctic peat soil microbial communities from Barrow, Alaska - NGEE Surface sample F53-2 shallow-092012 (SPAdes) | ecosystem: Environmental > Terrestrial > Soil > Wetlands > Peat ... | reverse complement strand
GTGGCGCATCGCGAGCGCACTGACTGCCGCCGCGGCGGCGGCAGTTCCGGCTTCACCGGCGGCGCGACGGTCGATCCACGCCGTCTGCACGGCCAGCCGTTCGCGGTCGTCCGGCCATGCGCGCGCCGCGTCGGCGGCCAGCCCGGCGACGGTCGGGGCGCCAGGGGCGAGCGTGCTCAGCGCCGCGCCGAGCGCTCCCGACGGCAGCTCACCAGGTTTCGGCGTGTAGCCGCCGAGCGCCATCAGCGCGGCATCCGCCGTGCTGCCCGGGCGATGCTGCTTGCGTGCGCGTTCGAGCTGCTCGCCGGCGAGCGCGCCGGCGGCGGCCGTCTCACCGGCTGCGAGCCACCGTTCGGCGCCCTGTTCGAGCGCCTGTTCTGAGAGCGCTCGCGGCAGCACGCAGTGGGCGGTCGAGGGCAGCAGGATGCGGTAGAAGCCGGCGACCGCGCGGACTCGGTAGTCGGCCGCGAGGAACTCGTCGATCAGGCGCGAGCCGATGTACGGCTTCACGCCGGGTGGGTAGGGGTAATAGGCAACGGCCGTCGCCTGGACCACAGGCGCGCGGTCTCGACACAGTTCTGCGACCGTCGCACGCTCGACCGTCGGCGAGTTGAACAGACCCGGGTCGAACGTCATCGGCCACGCCGCGGACGGCGCGTCGAGCAAGTAGCCGACGATCGCGTCGTTCCCCCACGCCACGTCGTTGCGCACTCCGACCGAGAAAGTGGAACGACCGTTCAGTCCTAGCGCGTGCCATTGCGCAATCAGGGACGCCATCGAGGGCGCGCCGCCGTCTTCGGCGATCGGTATCCGGTTGAAGCCCGGCACGACGACACGGTTGTTCGTGACGGGCCGTTCAGACCACGTGTCGTAGACCGTGCCCGGCGCGACGCTCGGCAGCCAAGGGTAGGCAAGCAGTACGAGCAGGACCAACGTGAGGCCAGTGACCCACGCGCGACGTGCCGGACGGCCGATCAGCAGCGCGCCGGCTACCCAAAACACAGGCGTGCCGATCGCACCATACGGTTCGCTGAAGCGGGCGGCCTGGCCATACAGCACGATCGCGCAGACGACGACCATGAAGGGAGTCAGGAAGCTCCTGTCAGCCGCGAGCAGTCGCCGCCGCCAGGCAGGTACGAGCGCGATCACGACGCCCACAAGCACGACGGCAAACGCAACGCCGTACGTCGCGACGATCCTGCCCGGTTCCGACGGGCCGAAGCGCAACTGCACGACACGGCTCACCCAATCGCCGAGCAGATGCCACTGGATCGACTGGCCGCGCTGGGCGTGGAAGCCCGAAGGCGAGGACGAAAGCGTGTAGCTGACAAACCACCACAGGTGGCGCAACCCACCGGTGACAAACACGATCAGCGTCGGCAGGGCCGCCAGCAGCACCGTGGCGGCGGGGAGACGCCAACGGCGCCCACGCGGCAGCGTCAGCACTAGTACGAGCGCCCACAACAAGGCAAAGACCGCGTACTCGATGCGCGCCCAGCCGGCCAGCGAGCAGACCGCGCTCGCGGCCAGCAACGCGCGTGGATGCTCGAGCACCGCGTCGCGCAACGTGCCCGTCGAGCTGTGCCTGACGGCGCGATCAACGATCAGCGCGAAGCCAAACAGCGCCGCGAAGCACATCGAGTAGCGAGGCGTCGTCGAAGTCAACGTCAGCACCCCAACGAGCAGCGCCAGTAGCGGGCCGCAGCGGCGCCAGACGAGCGGCACCGCCAGCAGCGTGACGAGCGCCGGAAAGACCCCGTAAGCCAACCGCAGGGCGAACACGCCGTCGATCCCGAGCAGATGCGGCACTACTCCGGGAACGCCAAGGCCGATGCCATACGGCTCGTAGAAGTCCGTGTACGGGAGCTGGCCATGCAGCAGATAGGTGACGGTCGAATACTCGATCCCGTCGTCGAAGCGGCCGAGCAGGTCGATCCGCGCCGCGACGATCATGATCACGTAGCACCACGCAGCGAGCAGTGCCCCGCAGGCCCATGGCAACCACCTCGCAGTTCGCCCGAGACGCACGACGACGATCATAATCAGCGCCTCGGGGGGCCCCGATCGGCGTCGCGCCGGGCTCTCGGCGAGCCGTGGAGCGAGCGCAAGGTGATGCAGCTCAGAGCGGCGCGGCGCTGTGCAGGGTGCACAGAGAGGTCGATCGCCGCCCGGCTGCGACGGGCATTCGAGCCACCCGCGCTAGCGCGGCTTGCGCGAGGATGCGCTGCGTGAGCGCACGAGCCGCTTGGCCCGGCGCAGCGGCGACGTCAGGCGCCAGCTGAGCGAGGTCTTCATCGCGCCGAGCAGCGCGAGGCTGCGCTCTGCTTCGCTCTGAGCAGCCTCGAGGTCGGCGCGCACGGCCTGCGTCTCCTCGCGCGCCTCGCGCAGCTCCGCGGCCACGCGCCGAGCGCCCTGCAGCAACTCGAACGGCTCGCGATAGCGCGCCTGCGCAGTCGACTCGCGATAGCCCTCCTCTGGACACTCTCCCGTCAGCACAAGGCCAAGGCCGCCCCACACCTGCCCGTCGAAGTGACCCCCGGCGAACTCGTAGCCCGGCACGAAATCGAGCTCGTAGTAGACGACCTTCGGATGCGAGGCCAGTCCGACGCTCTCGATCCCGCGCCGCGTCTCCTGATTCATCGTGTCGTGCAGCAGGATCAACGTCGAGCGCATCGTCGAGGAGTCGAGCAGATTCTGCAGATCCCCGCGCACGCCCTCGGCAGAGTGATCACCGTCGACCAGCGCGAGGTCCACCTCGCGGCCTTCGCGTTCTAGCTCGCTCAGCAGCGCCGGCAGCAGCAACTGCGAGTCGCCGATATGGAACGTGACGTTCTCGTACGACGCGCGATCCTCGACCAGATCGTCAAGGTCGAAGGTGTGCACGTGCTCGCAGTGACGCGCGAGGAACGACAGGCTGCCACCCTCGTACGTGCCGATCTCGATCGCCAATCGCGGTTTTCGCTGACTGAGCACGCCCTCGAGCGCGGCCCGCTCGCCGAAGGACATCTGACAGACCTCATCTCCCCAGATCGGCACCGAGCCGGCGCTCAGCGGCGCCGGGCGGTTGTCGCCCGGGATGAAGGTCCTTGCTCGCTGCTCGCCGCTCACGGCAAGATCGCGACTAGAGGTTCTCCGCGATCAGCGGCGCTGAGCGGTTGAACACCCAGAAGCCGAGCGCGAAGATCGCTGCGACGATGCCGATCGGCTCGAGCAGCTGCCACCAGCCGCCGACGACCTGTCCGGCCGACAGCGCCTGGCGGTCGATCATCGCGTGGCGAAACTGCTCGACGATGATCGCCAGCGGATTGAGCATCAGCAGGTGGAAGACAGTGCCGTTGACCCGTTCGCGGATCAGCTCGACCGGAATCAGAATTCCCGACGCGTAGAACAAGACCTGGTTCACGACCTCCCAGATCGGCTGGATGTCGCGGAAGTGCACGAACAGAGCCGACAACAGCATCGCCAGACCGGTACAGAGGATCACGAGCATCGCCAGGATCAGCGGCGCCTGCACCCACGAGCCCATCGGGTGCACGCCTTCGGCGAGCGCGAAGATCAGCACGACGACGAGGTTGAGGATCAGGTTGAACGTCGCCAGCAGCACGATCGAAAGCGGGATCACCAGTCGCGGGAAGTGGATCTTGCGCACGAGGTTCTCACGGTCGACGACGCTGCGCACCGCGCCGCCGGTGGCTTCACCGAAGAACGTGAACAGGACGATTCCGGCGAGCAGCGCCACCGCGTAATGCGGCGCCGTGCTGACTTTTGCGACGTGGCTGAAGACGAACAGCAGCACGCCGAACAGCAGCAGCGGTCGCATCAGCTGCCACAGATAGCCGAGCACCGAGCCGAAGAAGCGCAGCTTGAACTCGTTGCGCGCGATGTTGTACGTCAGATGCCAGAAGCGCGACCAGTCTTCGGTCAATGCGCGCGGCCCGCGCATCGGCGGCCCAAGGCTCTCGAGCTCGAGCTCGGGCAGGTCCAGCTCAGACACGCTCAGCTCTGTGCTCACGCCCGAAGCCTAGCGAGGGCATGGGCCGTCACTCGCCGGTGCCCGTTCGTGCCCCGAACGCCCCTGCTAGCTTGTCGCCGATGGCGCGCCGCCGACTGCTCGACCAGTTCTTGTCTGGAACCGATCAACCGCCGGCACAGACAGCCCCGGAGACGTCCACCAAGCCGCCGCCGCGAACGCCGGACTCGCAATGGTTCTGGGATCACTACGAGGTGGCCGCCAGGCAGATTGCCGAAAACTTCGACATCGAGAACATGTCGCTGTCCGGCAAGGCCGTCGCCGACATCGGCAGCGGCGACGGACTCACCGACCTGGGGTTGTTCGACAAAGTGCAGCCGGCCAAGCTCGTCGGCTTCGATCTGAACCTCACGAACACGGAGATCCTCTACGAGCGAGCAACCGCGGAGGGCGTCGACGCCACACCGCGGCAAGCGCTTTCCTTCGTGCGCTCCAGCCCCGAGCGGCTGCCAGTCGAGGACGGTGCCTTCGACTACGCCTTCTCCTGGTCGGCGTTCGAGCACATCTCACAGCCGCTCAGCGTGTTGCGCGAGATCCACCGCGTGCTCGTCCCCGGCGGCGGCTTCTTCCTGCAACTCTGGCCGTTCTACCGCTCGGCGAAGGGTTCACACCTATGGGATTGGTATCCCGAGGACTACCACCACCTCGAGCAAGCCGAGTCCGAGATCGTCGAGGAGGTGCTCGCGAGCGACGTCAACTCGCGCGAGTGGACCGAGATGATGGCCCACGAGTTCCGCCATCTGAACAAGATCACGCTCGACGAGCTGCAGCGCGCAATGCTCGCCACGGGGTTCTCCGTACGCCGCCTGGAGCTGCTCGCAAGCCCGACGCGGCTGACGCCCGACCTTGCGCGCTACTCCTGGGCGGATCTCGGCGTCAGCGGCATCAAGCTGATCGCCACGGCCGTCTGAGGCATTAGCTCGCCGAGAGCTCTGCGTGCTGCCCCGAGCGCTCGACCCTCGCCTCGTAAGGAAGGTCAACGACCCCCCCTTGCGCGGTCGAGCCGAACACTGTGATCGTCGCCATCCGCCGTACACGGTGGATCACATCGAGCCCGCCACCGCGCCGCGCGACGTTGACCGTCGGGTAGTACTTGCCCGGCGACAGGTAATTCTCGAAGTCGACACTGAAGATCACCTGCTCGCCCGCCGCGAAGCGACCTGAACGCTCGTTCTCGACGGCCGTCGTAGCAACGAACATCTTCGTCCCCCACTCGTCCTCGAGCTCGACCGAGAACGCCGGGTCCTCCAGCTCGCTCTCGAATAGGACCGAAGCCTTGAAATGCAGGCGCTCGCCCTGCGGGCACGCGTTCTGACGCTTACCCGCACCGTCCTCCGTCCAAGCCTCGAGGATCCGTGCCTCGTGGCTGCCGGCCCATTCCGCGGCGAGGCGCTCGTCGTGCTCCGGCGCCGAAGCGGCCCCGTCGCGATCGAAGTTCAGCGCCAGGTAGTGGTCGGCCACCTCCTGTGGCGGCCCGAGTGCGACGACGTCGCCGCGCTCCAGCAGCAGAGCCCGGTGACAGAAGCGGTTGACCGAGCCCATGTCGTGGGTGACGAAGACGATCGTGCGGCCTTCATCGCGCAGGCGGTTGAACACGTCGAAGCACTTCTGCTGGAACGCCGCGTCGCCGACCGCGAGCACCTCGTCAATCAAGAGGATGTCCGCATCGACCTGGATCGCGACCGAGAAGGCCAAGCGAACGTGCATGCCGGAGGAGTAGTTCTTCAGCTTCAGGTCCTGGAACTCCTCGAGTTCGGCGAACTCGATCACCTCCTCGTAGCGCTCGCGCGCCTGCTTCGGCGTGAGGCCGAGCATGATCCCGTTCATCACGACGTTGTCGAGCGCCGCCAGATCCGGGTTGAAGCCGACGCCGAGCTCGATGAACGGCGACATCCGCCCACGACACCAGATCCGCCCGCTGTCGACCTTGTAGATCCCGGCCAGGCACTTCAGCAGCGTGCTCTTGCCGCTGCCGTTGCGTCCGACGATGCCGAAGAACTCGCCGCGCTCGATTACGAACGAGACGTCGTTCAGCGCACTGAACGCCTCGTGCCCCGAGCGGCGCAGCGGATGCATCGCGCGCTCCTTCAGCGTGTGCGTGCGCTCCTCCGGCACTCGGAACGTCTTGCTGACGCTGTCGACGACGATCGGGGCGTCGAGCTGCTTCGGGTCCACCGCCATCCCCTTAGAGTATCCGCGAGGCCACCCGGTAGCTCCTGGTTATAGTCCGGCCGGGTGCAAGTCTGCACGGTCATCAACAAGGCATGGCTCGCCCACGCCCGCGCGCTCGCCGAGTCGCTGCGCACGCACGAGCCCGGCGCGCGCCTGTCCGTTCTGATCGTCGACTCGATCGAGGGTTTCGTCGACCCCGCCGCGGAGCCGTTCGAGATCCTGCGCCCGGCCGATCTCCAGATCGACGGCTTCGACGCGATGAGCGCGCGCTACGACATCACCGAGCTGTGCTGCGCACTGAAGCCCGTCGTCATGCGCCACCTGCTCGACGGTGACGAGCCAGTGCTGTACCTCGACAGCGACGTGCGCCTGTTCGCACCGCTCGACGGCCTGCACGTCGCCCTCTCAGAGCACGCGTTCCTGCTGACGCCACACCTGCTCGCGCCGCTCGACGACGACGGTCGCGAGCCGAGCGAGCTGGCGATCCTGCTCGCCGGGAGCTCGAATCTCGGGTTCGCCGCGACGCGCGAGACGCCGCAAGCCAAGTCGCTGCTGGACTGGTGGGCCGATCGGCTGCGCACCGGCTCGCGCCTGGAGCCGTCCCGCGGCCTGGTCTACGACCAGCGCTGGACCGACCTCGCGCCGGGTATGTTCGACGATGTCGGGCGCTGGCACGACCCGGGCGTCAACGCCGGTTACTGGCGTGCCGCTACGAGTCGCTTCGAGCTGCGCGACGGCGCGGTGATCGTCGACGGAGCGCCACTGCGTACGTTCCACTTCACCGGCTTCGATCCGGATCGGCCGGCGCGCCTCAGCAAGTACGACAATCGCACCTCGCTGGGAGACGAGCCCGCGCTTGCACAGATCTGCGCTCAGTTCGCAGAGCGCCTGCAGGCCTGCGGCCACGAGGAGTGCAGCGGATGGCCCTACGAGTTCGCCACGACCGCGAGCGGCGCGCCGATCAGCGCAGTGCTGCGCAGCCTTTGGGATCGCGCACATGCCACCCGAGCCGTCCCGCTCAGCCCGTTTACCGCCGAGGGCGAGCGCAGCCTGCTGGACTGGCTCGGCGAAGCCGACCGCGGCGGGGGCGAGGACACGGGCATCAATCGTTATCTCGCGGCACTGCACGCTGCCACGCCGGAGCTACGCGAGCGCTTCCCTGCGCCCGCCGGCGAGGATCGTGACGGCTACCTGGCCTGGGCGAGGGAGCAGGCCGAGCGCCACCCCGGCGGAGTCCTCGCGCTGCTGCACAACCACGGACAGGCGCCGCGGCAAGGCCGGCTCGTCGAGCTTTCTACCGGCGAGTCCCTGGGAGCGCGGCGCGGCGAGGCGGTCGTCTGCATCCCGGTCTATGGAGCGCCCGAGCTGTTCGCCGAGTGCCTCACGAGCGTGCTCACGCACACACCCGCCGAGACGCAGATCCTGATCGCCGACGACGCGAGCCCCGACCCCGCAATCGGCGACTTCGTGCGCTCGCTCGCGGGAACTTTGCAGCACGAGCTCAGCTACCTGCGCCAACCGCAGAATCTCGGATTCCCAGGCAACGTGAACAGCGCCTTCGCCGCCGCCGCGCCGGCCGACGTCGTCGTGCTCAACAGCGACTGCATCGTGGCCGAGGGTTGGCTTGCGGGACTGCGCAGAGCCGCCTGCTCCGATGCGCTCGTCGCGACCTCGAGCGCACTGACCAATCACGGGACGATCGTCTCCGTACCCGAGCGCAACCGCCCGCAACCGGGGATCCCGCAAGACCAGTCGCTCGCGCACGCGGCCGGCGCCGTCCGTGCATTCTCGCTGCGCTTCTATCCGACGTTGCCGACGGCGATCGGACACTGCATGTATATCCGCCGTCAGGCGCTCGACCTCGTCGGCGATTTCGACCTCGCGTTCTCGCCGGGCTACGGCGAGGAGGTCGACTTCTCCCAGCGCTGTGTGCTGCAGGGGCTGATCCACATCGCCGCCGACGACGTGTTCGTGCTGCACCACGCCGGTGCGTCGTTCGGCGCCGACGGCAAGGTCAACCCGATCCAAGAGGAGCACGACCGGATCGTCGAGGCGCGCTATCCGTACTACAAGCGAGCCACAGCCGCGGCCGCGAGCACCGACTTCGGCCGCTTGCCACGCGCGATCGCCTCGGCCAAGCGCGCGATCAAGGGACCGACCGTGACGATCGACGGACGCTGCCTCGGGCCGCTGATGACCGGCACACAGGTCCACACGCTCGAGCTGATCAAGGCGCTCGACGCGACCAACCGAATCGGCGTGCGCGTGATCGTGCAGCCCGACATGGGCGCCTATGCCGCGGCAGAGCTCGGCAGACGACCGCGCGTGCAGTTGTTGCCGCATACGGACGTGCACCCGCAGATGGACAAGACCGACGTCGCCCACCGTCCCTACCAGGTGAGCAACGCAAACGACCTGTTGATGCTGAGCTGTGCCGGCGAACGGCAGGTGATCACCCACCAGGACCTGATCGCCTACCGCAACCCTGGCTACTTCGCCGGCTACCCACAATGGGACCGCCACCGCCGGCTGACGCGCGAGGCGCTGACGTTCGCCGATCACGTCGTGTTCTTCTCCCACCACGCGATGAAGGACGCGTTCAGCGAGGACCTCGTCGAGCCGGGACGCGCACGCGTCGTCTACATCGGCGTCGACCACGCCGACCTGAGCGCATCTGCGCCGGACACGCCGCCGGCGAACGCAGCCGCCCTCGCGCAGGAGGCGTTCCTGCTCTGCCTCGGCACCGACTTCCGCCACAAGAACCGGATGTTCGCGCTGCGCCTGGTCGAGGCACTGCGCGAGCAGCACGGCTGGAAGGGAAAGCTCGTGCTCGCCGGGCCGCGCGTTAGCGACGGCTCCTCAGCCGGAGAAGAGGCCGCGTACCTCGCGACCCGCCCGGAGCTCGCCGACGCCGTCCTCACGCTGCCCGCCGTCGACGAGGCCGAGAAGTCGTGGCTGCTTGCCAACTGCCTCGCGGTGCTCTATCCGACGACTTACGAGGGCTTCGGGCTGATGCCCTTCGAGGCCGCCGACCACGGCCGGCCGTGCCTGTTCGCTTCGCAGACGGCGCTCGCCGAGCTGCTCCCGCCCGAGCTCGCGACGCTCGTGCCATGGGACGCGAAGGAGAGCGCCTCACGAGTTAGCGCGCTGCTCGCGCAGCCGGAGGCGATGCAAGAGCACGTGCTCGCGATCCGCCGCGCCGCCGGACCGCTGACGTGGCAGTCGACCGCCGAGGCACTGCTCGACGTCTACTTCGCCACTGCTGCCTCACCGGCGCGCGAGGCAGCTGTGATGGCCGAGAAGCTGCTCGCCGTCGAGGTCGAGCGCGACGAGCTGCAGCGCAAGTACACGCAGCTCTGGCAAGGCCTCACTCCAGACGCACGCACACTCGCAGCGCCAGGTGGCCCGCTCAGCCCCGCCGCGCAGCATTCGCTCGCGGCGATCGTCAAGCGCCCGCTATTGCAGCGCCTGCTGCTCGGCCCGATCCAGCTCGCCCAGCGTTTGCGGCGCGCCGGTCGCGCCACGCAGCCCGTCGCTGCCCCGAGCACCTCGCCGGATGACTTCGAGCTGCATTTCGCCTGGGCGAACGAGCAGCACATGCGCGAGGAGCTTGCCGGTAGCTCCGAGCCGCCCGCCTGAGCAGCTCTAGGACTTCTCCGCGCCGAGCGGCAGCAGCGTGGCGGGCTCGGCGACGGTCGTGAAGAATCGCTCAAGCGCATCGATCCGGGATTCCCATGCATAGGGCTTGGCTGTCTCGATGCCGGCGCTGCCGAGACGCTCGCGCAGGCCCGGGTCATCGAGCAGCCGTGCCAAGGCAGCGCCGACCGCATCCGGGTTGGGCTCGGGCATCAGGCAGTTCTCGCCGTCGACGCAGAAGTCGCGATTGCCGTGAGCGTCGGTGCAGACGACCGCGCAGCCGGTTGCCATCGCCTCGAGCGGCGGCAGCGCGAAGCCCTCGTGCGTCGATGTCTGGATGAACACCGTCGCTTCGTTGAACAGCTCGTTGACCTGCTCGTCGCTCGGCGCCTGCACGTGGCGCATACCCGGCTCGGAGGCCAGCTCGGGCTCGATCCCGAACAGGCACAGCTCGGGGCGCTGATCACCGGAACCGCCCGTTCCATCGCTGTCGCTACCGCGAGCGTCGAGTGTACGCCACGCATCCAGCGTCAGCGGCAGGTTCTTCAGCGGGTTCGTTCGCCCGATCGCCAACACCATGTCCTCGCGACGCTGCACCTGCTTAAGCGGGCGGAAGTTCTCGAGGTCGATGCCGGGCGGGATCAGCTCGGCATCGAGGCCAAGCTCGCGCAGGCGCTCGCGGTTCCACGAGGAGATCGTCATGTAGCGGAACTCAGGGCGGTAGGAGTCGATCACCGCATGGCGCGTGCGCTCGTCGTCGGGGTAGTAGGAGGTCTCGATGTCCTGGACGAAGTAGACCGCGATGCCGTGCAGCACGCTCGCCTGCCATACGGGCGCGGCCGTGTTCCACCAGGTCGCGACCTTGATCGCATCCAGCGGCGCGAGTGCGTCGACGAGATCCTCGTAGTACTCGAAGCTGTGTACGGGAACCCGCAGGTCGAACCAGTCCGGCTGCGCGCCGAGCGTGTACAGGGAGACCTGATGGCCGCGCTCCTGCAAGCGGTTGAGGTGCTCGAAGATGTCGCGGTGCCCGCCGCCGATGCCTGTGCCCTCGGTGACGTACGCGATGCGCAGCTTGCGCTCCGTCGTGAACACGTCGCGCGCGTCGAAGAAGTCGCCCCACTGCTCCCAGAAGATCCGCTGCGAGGCCGCCTCGCGCTCGCCCACGTCGGTGCCGCGCGTGACCGACTCGTGGTGGTAGAGGCTTGCGGCCGGGAAGTAGAGCACGCGCTTGCCGGCCTGCCATGCGCGCAGGCACCAGTCGACGTCCTCGTAGGCCATCGGATAGCGCTCGTCGAGCACCCCGACCTGCTCGATCGTCTCGCGCGTCACGTACATGCACGCGCCCGTCACCGCCAGCGCCGGGCCGGCCAGGCCCGCCGGTCCCCAGTCGGCCGGCTTGAAGCGGTAGCGGTGGTCGAACCACTCCGGGGCGCCGAGGTTGCGCACCGTGCCCGCAAACTGGATCCGCCCGTCGGGGTACAGCAACCGCGCGCCGACGATGCCGATGTCCTCCTCTTGCGAGGCCGCGTACTGCAGGCAAGCCAGCCAGCCCGCGCGTGCTTCGACGTCGGAGTTCAGCAGGACCACGTCGCGCGCCGGGTCGCTTGCCGCGAGCGCGCGGTTGACATTGGCCGCGAAGCCTCGGTTCTCCTCGCCCTCGACGACCTCGATGCCCTCGATCGCATGCAGCGCCGCGACGTTCTCTGCCCCGCTCGCGTCGTCGGCGACGATGATCCCCGCCAGCCCCTCGGGGACCGTCGCACGAATGCTCTTGACCAGCGCCGCCACCAGCTCGGCGTCGCGGTAGCTCGGGATCACGATGTCCACCGGCTCGCCGTGCTCGCGATACCACGCGACCGCCCGGCGGTAGGCGTCTTCACTGCTACTCGAGCGCAGTCTCAGTCGCCGTTTCAGTGGCGTGAAGCGCAGCGGGAACGTGACGATGCGGAAAAGCAGCGTGCGCCAGCCGAGGTAGTGGATGGTTAGATAGATCCGCCGCCTGAGACCCGCGAGCGGACCTTTGAACTCACCGTCGAGCGCACGCGAAGCGATCGCCTCAGGAGTCGCGATCGGCGGCTTGGAGTTGGTCTCGTGCGGTTCGCTCATGGCGTCTGTCGTTCGTTCGCGGCTCGGCTGGACGGCGCGTCAAGCTCGAGCGCCAAGAAGCTATCGCGGCCCTCCGATGAGAGCCTGCGCCGCGCCGCGCGAGGCAGACGATCCGCCCGCGAGCCGAGCAGCGCGCCCGCAAGGCGCAGAGCGTGGTGGCGACTCGCAGCCAGCAGCGTAGCGCGGCGCTCGCGCGCACTGAGCCCGGCTGCGGCGGCCGCGCGACGGTCAGCCGACAGCTCGCCACCCAGCTTGGCGAGAGTTCTCCGCGGGCCCAGCGGCTCGCGCCAGCCGTACACCTCGAGCAGCCCGCGCCACTCGTCGAAGCAGCGCCCCAGCTCCTCGCGCGCTGTGTAGACGTGCGAGTGCAGCACTCCCGCCGAGGGCACGAACACCTTCGCGAAACCTGCCCGCAGCATCTCAAGCGCCAGCACGCGATCCTCCGCATAGGGCACGGCGCGATAGGGCACGCGCTCCCATGCGGTGCGCGCGATGCAGGCGTTCGCGTCGGTGAAGAAGCCTCGCGGACCGAGGAAGGCCAACGCCGGAAGCAACCGATCGGCGGGCGCCAGGCGCGAGCTCACCGCCTCGCCGTCAGGCGCCAGCGAGGCGAAGAAGCGCTCGAGTTCGACCCGCACCGCGAGCGATGCGTCATCCCGCGGGATGTAGGGGCCAAACACGATGCCGACCTCCTCGCCGAGCTCGAAGCCCGCGAGCAGGCGCTCGAGCCAGCGCTCCCCGGCGGGCTCGGCGTCCTGGGTGAGCAGCGCCACGTGCGCGCCCGTGGCCTCGCGCATCAGCAGGTTGCGCGTACCCCCATGGCTGAACTCGTGCCTGGCTATCTCGATCACGCGCGCGCCGTGGCGTCGCGCGAGCTCGACCGAGCCGTCGCTCGATCCGGAATCGCACACGAGCAGCTCGTGCGCGACCGTCTGTCGCTTGAGCGCGCTCAGCGTCCCTGCCAGGAGCTCGCCGCCATCGAGCACCGGGATCGCAACGGTGACCGCACTCATCCGGCGCTCACGCGTAGTACCGCGCAATCGTGACGGCCTGCGCGAACACGTCATGGCCGATCGCCAGTACGACGAGCGCCGCGCCGAGCACAGGCCCCCAGCGGCGCCCGCCGAAGCGCACCGCCAGCGCGACGATCGCTCCGTACAGGCATAGCAACGGCAGCAGGTAGCGCGGCTGCTCGAAAACCGCGTTGTTCGCGATCAGGTAGCGGTAGGACTGGATCCCGATCTCGACACACAGTCCGACGACCGCGAGCGTGTACACGCCCAGCTCGCCCAGGCGCCGCCGTAGCGCGCGCCGCCCGCGCACGAGCTCGCCCAGCGCCAACGCGCAGACGCTGAGCGAGACGTACTTCGCCACTTGGTAGACCCAGCCGGGGAAGTCGTAGTCCAGCCAGCCGAACCGGCCGACGAACCCCTTGAACCAGGTTTCCCAGAACGGCGAGTAAAGCGTGAACTGGGGGCGCATCCACAATCGCGGCAGGAACAGCTGCCACACGTGGCTGACCTCTTCGTGAAACGTGAACCTGTGCCCGTTGTTAGACGCGACGCTGCCGACGCCTCCTGGGATCGCCGAGCGATTCCAGACGACGTGGTTGAGCAGTACGTACAGCGCGACTGGGGCCGCGGCGAAGCCGATCGCCCAGGCGGCGCCACGCAGCGCGAGTGCACGCTCGCCGTGCCATTGGCGTCGTACCAGCAGCGCTACGGCGAGTGCGACCGCCGGGATGAAGCCGATGATCGTGAACTTCGCCAACAGCCCCGCCGCGAGGAAGCCGCCGATCACCGCACCGGTGGCGGGCGTGAGGCCGCGACGGAACGCCCGCGCGACCGCCCACAGCACTCCTGCCGCGGTCATGTACAGCAGGTCATCGTTGTTGACGCCTCCTGACATGAAGCCGAACAGCGGCTGGAAGGCCACGAGCAGGGCCCCGGCCGGCCAGGACCAGCGGGTTCCCGGCAGCAGCTCGCGCAGGAACATGAACACGAGCAGCACCGTCAGCGCGCCGAACAGCGCCGAGAGGCAGCGCATCGCCTCGAGTTTGTCGAGCACCTTGCCGCCGGGCGTGAGCTTGTACGGGATCGCCTCGAGCGCGTAGTACAGCGGCGGGTTGGCCGTTGCCGTCAGCGCATCGCCCGTGCCGAGTGCAGTCAGCTGCTGGGCGTCGATTTGATCGATCACGTCCTGCTGGACCTGCGTGTCCGGCGCCGGGTTATCGCGGTGCCCGACGATGCCGAACGTCAACAACGCTCCGAGGATCTGGTCCTCCTTTGGCGAGAGCGGTCCCTCGGCGGCGATCGTGCGCGGCAGCGTCCCCCGTTCGGCGACCTGCTGCACATAGGCGTAATGGGCGTTCTCGTCAGGGGTCTGGAACGGGGGCACGATCAGCGACCACGCCAGCCCGTTGGCGAGCGCCACGAGGGAGCAGGCCCACGCCGCGAGCGGAACGCGGCGCAGTGCTCGGCGCGTGGCGCCCGGCCAGCCTCGCGCCCCGCTCACCGGGGCGACTCCTCACGCAGCATCGTCCTCGCGGCCAGCCCGACGGCGAGCAGCATTAGCACGAGCACGGCGATCCATGCCCAGTGCCGCGCGAGGTCGGACTTGGCCAGCGAGAAGCGGTGGGCAAGCGTCGGCAGCAGCGAGAGCCACGATTCGCTGCCGGGGCGCATGTATTCGATCCGCAGGCGACCGCCGAACGGCTTGCCGGCCAGTTCGATGACGAAGCCCGACGCCGGCGCCGAGCCGCCGAACGACACTGGGCTCGAGCCCGCATTGCGCAGGCAGACGATCGTCGAGGGCAGCGTCCGCGCCACCCGCCGGATCGGGATCAGCACAGCTCCCGATCGCCAGCCCGGCGCGAGCTCGCCCGAGCTGACCAAACCCTGAGGTGAGAAGACGTGCACGCTCAGGCGCGGGCCCGCAGAGGCACCGCTGTCGGCCATCAGGCGCAGACCTCCGGTGTCGCCCGGCAGCAACTCCCCCGGCTCGCACAGCTGCCTGCCG
>Ga0208589_1000717_pt1 | contig 14966 bp, 11 predicted proteins | sample NGESurshal092012_2_FD_184486 | JGI IMG/M metagenome (GOLD analysis project Ga0208589, IMG submission 184486) | Arctic peat soil microbial communities from Barrow, Alaska - NGEE Surface sample F53-2 shallow-092012 (SPAdes) | ecosystem: Environmental > Terrestrial > Soil > Wetlands > Peat ... | reverse complement strand
ACTCATCTCAATCCGGTTTTTCTCCATCCGCCGGTTATCCCATAACCGGACATTTCTACTTGGCTAAGACCGGACATTACTATCGGGCTTCGACATGAGATTCTGGCGATCTTGTATATGGGGATTGAATCTGATATCTTTGACGACCCTCCATTCGAGGAATTAGGCAGGTTATTGCTATGGCACATAAGAAAGGCGCTGGTTCAACCAGCAACGGACGTGACAGCAACCCGCAGTATCGCGGGGTAAAGGCGTATGGCGGCCAGTTCGTCACCGCCGGCTCGATCATCGTCCGGCAGCGTGGAACCAAGTTCAAGCCCGGATTTAACGTCGGCATCGGGAGCGATGATACGCTCTTCGCATTGCAGCACGGCACCGTCGAGTTCCAGGGGCGGAAGGTGCATATTCGGGTAGAGAGTGTGGTTGAGGCTGCGGGGACGAATTAACCTTTCATCGTGGACCTCGGATTGGCATGAAGTGGTGATTGTTGATTGGTGATTGAAGAGGGGAAGGTCAATCGAGCCGGTTAGGCTCCAGCTCCCTCTTCTCAATCAACAATCAACAATCACCATTCAGTTTGAGAGACCGGGCTGAAGAGTCGGCCTAAAGTTACACCATGTTTGTTGATGAAGCGATCATCCACGTCCAGGCGGGCGATGGAGGAGACGGATGCGTCTCCTTCCGACGTGAAAAATACGTCCCCAAGGGCGGGCCGGATGGCGGGGATGGCGGGGACGGAGGCAGCATCATTTTTCAGGCGGACGCCAATAAAGACACCCTTCTTGATTTTTCGGGCAAGCATCACTGGAAGGCGCGGCGCGGACAGCCGGGGATGGGGAAAAAGATGGCGGGGGAAAACGGCGGGAATCTGGTGATTCATGTTCCGCCGGGGACTTTGATTTACGACGAAGAGCATGGAATTCTGTTGGCCGATCTGGAAACCATCGGCAGGGAAATCATTGTTGCCAAGGGCGGCAAAGGCGGGCGGGGAAACTGGCATTTTCGAACGGCCTCCAATCAGGCGCCGCGAAATGCCGAGCCGGGGATCGAGGGGCAGCAGCGCAAGTTGCGAATGGAATTAAAGCTGATCGCGGATGTGGGTTTGGTGGGAATGCCGAACGCGGGGAAAAGCACGCTGTTGCGGTGCGTTTCAGCGGCGCGGCCGAAGGTGGCGGACTATCCATTTACGACGCTCGATCCGCAATTGGGGATCGTCGAGCTGGCGGGTGAGCGGCGGATGGTGTTGGCGGATATTCCGGGACTGATCGAAGGAGCGGGCCGGGGGCTGGGCCTGGGGCATGCGTTTTTGCGGCATATCGAGCGAACGAAAGTCATCGTACACATGCTGGATATGTACCCGATGGACGGGTCTGACCCGCTGGAGAATTATCGAACGATTCGCCGTGAGCTGGAGGCGTTTAGCCCGGTGCTGGCGAACAAGCGGGAAATTGTGGCAGGAAATAAGATGGACCTGGCGATCGACGACGAGGCGATTGATCGGTTGCGGCGGGAACTGCCGGGCAAAACGGTCTGCGCGATTTCGGGGGCGAGCCGGCGCGGGGTGGAGGAGATGATTGAGTCGCTGTGGCATATCGTGAGGTCGGAGGAGGCGGGAGCGCCACTCGAGGGGAGCAAAGATGGAAGATTCGCGGTGAGTCCGCAGTCAGGCGCCGGGGCTGGTCAAGAGACGAGTCATGTGGCGGGGCAAGAGGCGGGGCAAGAGGCGGGGCAAGAAGCTGGGCATGAGGCGGGTCATGGAGCTTGATCCGCGGCAGCCGGTTTGTCTGGTTTGCGGAGGCGAAATTCGGCATTGGGGAAGCAAGCATCGACGGGGGCAAACCTACGAGTATGACCGCTGCAAAGATTGCGGGTTCGCGTTTGTGAATCCGCGCCCGAGCATGGCGGCACTGGCCGAGCATTATTCCGCGCCGATTGCGGACGGCAGTGAGAAGGTGCCGGCGGTTACGGCAGCCGTGCCGGGAGAGAAGCGGGAGATTGGGTGGTGGCCGGGGGCGGTGATCCGGCAATTGACTACGCTGCGGGCCGGGCCGGGGATGATGCTGGATATCGGGGCGGCGGATGGGGCTTATTGCATCGCAGCGCTGCGGGCGGGCCTCAGCGTGACGGCGTTGGAGATTGATCCAGTTGATCTGCCGGCGTTGCGAGCGGCGGGAGAAATTCGGATTGTGCAGTCTCTGTTTGAGGAATTTGATGCGACCCCGGGGGCATTCGATTACATCCTGATGAGCCATGTCCTGGAGCATGTGCATGATCCGGCGGCGTGGATTGAAAAGGCGGCGCGGCTTTTATCCGAGGGGGGAGTGCTGGCGGTGATGCTGCCGCACTTTGACAGTTTATGGAGATATTTGTGGGGGACGGGGGATCCGTATTTTATTCCGCCGGATCATTTGAACCATTTCACGGCGCGAAGCCTGGATCGGGTGTGCGATCGTTTTGGATTGAAGACGGCGAAGGCGTACAGCGAGACGAGATTGCCGGAGGATGTGGTGAGCAAGCGGCTGCCGGCGGGGAGCGTGTTGCGGCCGGTGGTGCGCGCGGCGACGCGAGCGGGGAGCGTGGTACTGGATGGGGCGACGCGGATAATGGGGATGGGGTCGGTGCTGATTCATTATGGGGTGAAGAGATAGGTTTTTATTTGAAATGAGTCTTCTTGAGGGAAATGGTGATTGTTGATTGGTGATTGAGTTCCGCGTTCGGCGGCTGAACGTTGGGGGTGCAAGACTTAATCGGTGGGCAATTACCAGTCGAGTGCGATGTGATATGCTGATCGCCGATGTCGGAGGTGAACCCAGTCGCGGAGGGCGCTTATTCTCACTACCCGGCGATGCCGCCACCGGTGCCGTTGCGGCTGGTGACGCCGCCGGCGCGGGAGTGTCCGTATTTGCCGGGGAAGCTGGCGTCGCTGCGGGCGTTTTATACGCATCACATGCCGGCGGATATGTATCATGCGTTTTTGGACGCGGGGTTTCGCCGGTCGGGGAAAGTGATTTACCAGCCGGTTTGCGGGGGATGCCGGGCGTGCATGCCGATTCGGGTGCCGGTCGAACGGTTTGCGGCGAATAAATCGCTGAGGCGGTGCGCCCGGCGGAACGCGGATCTCAGCGTGCGGCTGGAGAAGCCGGTGATGACGGAGGAGAAGTTCGATTTGTACCGGCGGTATCAGATGGAAAGGCATGACGGGGAAGGGAACGAAGACTCCAAGGGAATGGAGGAGTTTTTGTATCAGTCGCCGGTGCAAACGGTGGAGTTTAATTATCGGGATGCGGCAGGGAAGCTGGTGGCGGTGGGGATTTGCGATATATCGCGGCGGTCTTTGAGCAGTGTTTATTTTTATTTTGATCCGGAGCAGCCGAAGCGCGGGCTGGGGAATTTCGGGGCGATGGTGGAGATTGAATATGCGCGCAAACAGAAAATTCCGTACTGGTATATCGGGTATTGGGTGAAGGGGTGTCAGGCGATGGAGTACAAGGCTGTATTTCGGCCGAATGAGTTGTTGTATCCTGATGGGATATGGCGAGAGGAATAAGCCCATTTTTTCGGAGACTGCTGGCGGGTCAAAGTTTTGCAGCACGACGAAAGAACCCCCACCCCAACCCACCCCCTGGGTACATGGGGAGGGGGACAAGAGGGGAAGGTTGTCACAGATCGATCACATCTGCGCGAGTTCTGGCATGTGTTGGGATGCTGCTTATGTCAATTCATATTGCGGGCGCGGCGAATACTCCGGTGGTCAAATTTAACAAGGTGGCGGATGGCGTCGTGATGGAGATGCAGCCGGGCGTGCTGCGCTTGCAGGTTTGGTCGGATGATGTGGTTCGCGTGACCTATGCGGCGGGGAACGAAATTCCGGAGTTGAAGAGTTTGTCGGTGGTTGGGACGCCTGCGGCGGCGAAATGGGAGGTGAGCGACATCGGCGGGTTTGTGTTGCTGCGCACGGCTTCGCTGGTCGTGAGCGTGGAACGGGCAACCGCGGAGCTTCGTTTCTTCGATACAAAAGGCAACGTGATTTTACAGGAGAGCGCGGGAGGCAGAGAGATTTCGCCGGCGACGCAAGCGGGAGTCGCCGGGACGCTGGTGCGGCAATCGTTTGAATTGCCGGCGGATGAAGGGATTTATGGGCTGGGGCAGCATCAGCAAGGGATCTGGAATTATCGCGGACATGATGTGAAGCTCTTGCAGGAAAACCGCGAGGTGGGGATTCCAGTTTTGTTTTCGTCGAAAGGGTACGGCATTTTGTGGGACAATCCGGCGGTGACCGATATTTCCGTCGGCGCTCCGACCATCGCGGGCGAAGGCGTATTGCGCTGGAGTTCAGAGACGGGGAAAGCCATCGATTATTACTTTGTGCACGGGCCGGCGAGCGATGATGTCATCGGGCGGTATCGCAAACTCACGGGCGACGCGCCGATGATGCCGAAGTGGCTGTGGGGGTTCTGGCAGTGCAAAGAACGGTATCGGATGCAGGACGAGCTTTTGGGGATCGCCAGGGAATATCGAGATTTGAAGATTCCCATCGATGGCATCATTCAGGACTGGCGATACTGGCCGGAAGGAGACAACACCTGGGGCTCGCATGTCTTCGACAAGACGCGCTATCCTGATCCGACAGCAATGTTCTCGCAGTTGCATGACATGCACTTCCATGCGCTGATTTCGGTGTGGCCAAAGTTTGATCTGGGGAGCGATTATATCAAGGAGCTTGAGGCGGCGGGGGCAATGTATGACGCGGTGATTAAATATGTTTTCCCCGCCGGGCAGGGAAAATGGTACGACGCGTTTAATCCGAAGGGGCGGGAGATTTACTGGAAGCAGATTTCGTCACATCTGTTTTCGCTGGGCGTGGACGGGTGGTGGCTGGATGCGCCGGAGCCGGAACTGTCGGGGCATTGGGGCGAATTCCGAACTTACAAAACAGCAGCGGGGCCGGGGGCGGAGGTGTTTAATGCCTATCCGCTGATGCACTCGACGGGGATTTATCAGGGGCAGCGGGCGCAGACTTCGGAGAAGCGCGTCGTCATTCTCACGCGCTCGGCTTATGCGGGGCAGCAGCGCAATAGCGCGATCACCTGGTCGGGAGACATCGGCAGCACATGGCAGGTCTTCGCGCACCAGATTCCGGCCGGGTTGAATTTTTCGTTGTGCGGAATCCCCTACTGGAGCACGGACACCGGCGGGTTTTCTGAGCGCGGAGTGAATCCGTCTGATCCGAAGTATCGGGAACTATTTACGCGGTGGTTTCAGTTCAGCGCGTTTTGTCCGATGTTCCGGGTACATGGCAGCTCGCCTGACGGCGGAACCGGGCCGGGGAAAGAGGTGTGGCGGTTTGGCGAGGAAACCCAGAAGAACCTGGTTGGTATTTTGAATCTGCGCTACCGACTGATTCCGTACATTTACTCAGTGTCGTGGCAGGTGACGAGCCATGGGTACACGATGATGCGGCCGCTGGTGATGGATTTTGCTTCGGATGCGCAGGTGCTGAACATTGGGGACCAGTATTTGTTTGGGCCGGCGATCATGGCCAATCCGGTCACGAGCGCCGGGGCGACTTCACGCAGTGTTTATCTGCCAGCGGGCAGCGATTGGTATGACTTCTGGACCGGAAAGAAAGAGACCAGCGGGAAGCGAATCGACGCGGCGGCGCCGATTTCTGAATTGCCGCTGTTTGTGCGCGGCGGGTCCATCATTCCGATGGGGCCGGAGATTCAGTATACGAGTGAGAAGCCGGCCGATCCGATTGAATTAAGGATTTATCGCGAAGCGGATGGGGAGTTTACTTTGTATGAGGATGAGGGGGATGGGTATCAATATGAGAAGGGAGTTCATGCAACGATTCCGCTTTCGTGGAATGAGGCGGCGGGGACTTTGACCATTGGGAATCGCGCGGGGGCTTTCCCGGGGATGTTGAAAAGTCGCACGTTCCGCGTGGTGTTTGTGGGGGACGGCCATGGGGCGGGTGAAGGGGTGACAGAGGCGGTGGATCAGGTGGTTCAATACTCAGGGGCGGCGGTGGTGGTGAAGGCGAAGTAGTTAAGACCCTCACCCCAGCCCTCTCCCAGAGTACCGTGAGAGGGAGAAAATCAGCGCGCGGCGCGTGCATGGTTTTGCGAATGTGTGCCAGCTTGCGATACACTGCTCATCGTGCTGGCCAAGGTACACTCATTCGTTCTCAATGGGATTGATGCGCTGCCGTGCGAGGTGGAGGCGGATGTTTCGCAGCGGGGGCTTTCGCGGACGGTTGTTGTCGGACTGGCTCAAGCCGCGATGAAGGAATCAATCGAGCGCGTGCGGCGGGCGATGACCAATTCGGGGTTTCCGTTTCCTTTACATGCCGTCAGTATCAATCTTGCTCCGGCGGATGTGCGCAAGGAGGGCCCTGCGTTGGATATGGCGATTGCCGTTGGGCTGCTGTGCGCGACGGGGTCGATCGAGGGGGAAGATCACAAGAAATATCTGATCGCGGGAGAACTCGCGCTTGATGGGCGAGTTCGCCGCATCAAGGGAGCGCTGTCGTTGGCGCTGCTGGCGCAGGCGCGGAAATATCGCGGGGTGATCTGTCCTGAGGAAAATGCGCGCGAGGCGGCGGTCGTTGAAGGGCTGGAGGTGATCGCGGTCGGCACTCTCGCCGAAGCCGCGGCGTTTTTGAATGGCAAGTCGATGCTCACGCCGTACAAGCTGGATGGCGAGCCTTACGAATCGTCGAAGCTGGAGCCGCTGCTGGACTTTGCCGATGTGCGGGGGCAGGAGGCGGTGAAACGGGCGATCACCATCGCGGCGGCCGGTGGACATAATCTGCTGATGATCGGGCCGCCGGGGACGGGGAAAACCATGCTGGCACAGCGGATCGCGGGAATATTGCCGCCGCTCAGCAGGCAGGAGTCGCTGGAAACGACGCGGATTTATTCCTCGCTGGGATTGCTGCCGGAGGGGATTGCACTGATGGATCAGCGGCCGGTGCGGATGCCGCATCATTCGGCGACTGCGCAGGCGCTGATTGGCGGCGGTACGATTCCGCGGCCGGGAGAGGTGTCGCTGGCGCATCATGGGATATTGTTTCTGGATGAGTTGCCGGAGTTCAGCCGCTATGTGCTGGAGACGCTGCGGCAGCCGCTGGAATCGGGAGAGGTAACGGTGGCGCGGGTGCATGGGTCGGTGAAGTTTCCGGCCCGGTTCATGCTTGTGGCCGCGATGAATCCGACAAGGCGCGTTGCCCTTTTGTCAGTTCTTCGGAGGAGGGGAGGTAGCAAAGGGTTATGGAAATCTCGCCTTTCCCGACGACGATCTTTTCGGTGATGCTCTCGACGATGCGCTGCTTCTCTTCGCGGTTCAAATGGGGCCATCGGCCATAGAGATCCTTGGCTTCTGTGAGGATCGTGTCGGCTGAGACGTGATTGATCTTGAGGATATCGAGATCAGCCTGCAACCGGGGGAGTTCGTCGGCAAGCTGCTTCTGCCGAACTTCAAGCGGGCGGTAGAACTTGCCAAAGCCATCGGCCGTGAGTCCGCCATCGGAGTAGAGCTTGTAGATGCGCTGGATTTCCTGCTCGACCTTCTCAGCCTCGGTTTGGAGTACCTCCACAAGGCGTGCCTTCTCCGCGATGTTCTCATCAGCGTCGTGGAGATGCTTTGACAGTTCCGTCGGAGACAGGAAGAAGCCCTTGAGCTGCTCGTAATAGATGGCTTCAAGATCGACGACGGGAATCTTGTTGCGGCAGGCGTAGCAGACGTATTTGGGAGTTCTCGACGGCTTGTACATCTTGGTGCCGCAGTGGCAGTGCAAACGGCCAGAAAACAAGTGAACGGGACGCTTGCCCGGCCGTTTGTGCTTTGACTTGCGCTCCTCAAGCATTTGATTGCATTGATCCCACAACTCCTCCGAAACGACCGGTTCAACCGAGTGCCAAACCCACTCGTCTTTTGGTTTCATGATCCAGCCCTTGCCGGCCCCGGTATTCTTCGTGTAGTTGGCGCGCCGCATACCCTTGGCGATAGGGTCTTCGAGCAGGCGGTGAACGGTCGTATCCGAGAACCGCGAGCCATTTCGCGTTCGATACCCCGCGTTATTGAGCAGCCGGGCAACGGTCTTCTTGCGGCGATGCTCGGCGAATAGCTCGAACATGAGCTTCCGGACGGGCGCCTCTTTCGGCTCAGGAATGAGCCTCTTGTCCTTCCAGACATAGCCGAAGGGCGCTTGGCCGCTCAGTGGCTTGCCGAGCTTTGCCCGAATCAGCACCGACGCGTTTATCCGCTCGGCGATCTCCTCCCGCTCCCACTGAGCCATAGCCGCGATCATCGTGTAAAACAGGCGGCCTGCGGGCGTGGAGGTGTCAATGGATTCCTGAAGCGACACTAAATCGGCGCTACACTCACGGAAAATGTCAGAGAACTCAAGAAGTTCTTTGGTGTTCCGAGCGAGGCGTGCCAGCTTTGAGAAAATCAAGGCAGTGATGTGGCCCCGTCGCAGGTCTTTAAGCATCCGTTGGGCTTCGGGATGCTCCAAAACGGATTTCCCGCTCACGGCCTCGAGATGGTAGACTTCGCGGACATCCCAGTCCTTTGATTCGGCGTAGTGGCGAGCACGCGCTTCGTGGTGGTCTGGGCTATCGCCCCTGGCCTGATTCTCGGTCGACACCCGGATCCAGATTCCGACGGATTTTTTGACTTCAGGCTTTCCTGCATGTGGCATGGCAACGCTCCGGTCAACTAATTCGTTGCCAATATATCGTCGCGAGCCGGCATTGCAAAAATGGCTGCGATGGAAAGAGCAACAGCCACCCCTCAAATTGACCGCACACCGAAAGTCATTGCATTACCACATACGAAATCACAATACTGTTGACTTCATCAAATATATTTGCGTTTTTGATATTTCGTGTCTATCCTACCTAACTCGCAGTCCATATTGGACAATCACCAACGGTGAGTTATTGAGCTTTTCCGAAAGCGGTTTCGTGGGTTTCGCAGTATTCGCATCAATTTCTGGGGAATTACGATGGCACATGACTCTGCAAGAACAACGGGCCGTTTGGTTGTCTGTATCGCGTTAATCTCATTAGCGGGATGCAATTCATTTCGCGGTTACCCCGAGACACCGGAGAACACACAAGGTGAGCTAAAAACGCTTGCGACGAAGTACTATCCCACAGGATCAGACATTCTTGTTCCGCCAACAAGCCCACCTATCGATGCAACTGCATGGCGCAATGAGGTGGTCAATGGACGCCTTCGCATTATCGACATTGAGTTCCAGACGTTTGAAGTTGGCTTATCGCAGGAAGGAGTCGGATTGAACTCCGGCAGCGATATCGCGGTTATCGCCCTCGGCGCAACAGGGGCTCTTACCGGAACGGCTGCCACAAAGGCGCTCCTCGCAGGAATCTCCGCAGGTGTCACTGGCACCAAAGGCGTAATCGACAAAGACGTTTTCTATTCCAAGACAATGCCCGCACTCCTGACCCAAATGGAAGCAGGCCGCAAAGCAGAGTTGGTAATCATTCGAAACAGCCTGAAGAAGTCGATAGATGACTATCCGCTAGGACAAGCCTTGATTGATGTCGATGATTATTACAAGGCGGGCAGTATTCCAGGCGCGATCCAGGGGATCATTTCCACTTCGGGGTCGCAAGCGGAGCAATCCACTGCGGAACTGAAGCAATTGGCCATACCAACACAAGCCCAATTGGATTTGGCGACCCAGATGGAGGCAGCAAGGGAAAAGGATTTCAATGATTGGAACCAAAACAAAGACACCCCCAAAGGCAATACGGCGTTAGGCAGGCTCCAGAGCGCCTTGAAGGTCGTCGATCCGACAAACGCCGCTGTAAAATCCACGGATGGACAGGTCGTGTACGACGCAATTAATGCGAAGCTCCCCGACCTTTACAATAATCTTCCAGCAGGTCCTCAACAGGATGCCCTCCTGAAGAAGTTGGTGGACGCATTGACCCAATAGCAGGTACGTTTTAGAGAGGCAATCATGGCTTATCTACTCGATGGAAATAACACGCTGGCGCAGCAGCAATCGCAGTTGCAGTTGCAAGAGAAGTTATCGCACGCCAAAACCAGCAGTTTTGCCGCCGATACAACTGCTGCCAGTGTGCAAAATCTGGCCGATTTCAAAACAAAGGTGTCTCCCGGCGTCACCATACCACCCCTTCGATTGATTTTGTCCCCAGCACCCGCTGGAACTACCGTCGATTTCACTACGAGCGTCTTTGTTGGCGGCGCTATTACGTCGGTGGACGTTTGTCGATAGCGCCGAATATCGGTAACCGCGGGTTGGATGAACTTCCAATGGGCTTGCATGGCAGGCAGCGCAAAAGATGTGCAAAAATTAGATAATCCAGCGTTATCCGCTATTCGCAGCGAATTGCGCTGCGGCGTAGGGGCTATATGAATCGCGTTGTAAAACGAGATCATGTCCCTTCTCCGGTTGCATGGACCTGCACCATGTGCAGCAAGTGGATGACATACTCGGCGGTTTTCGTCCATCGCTACCTTGTTTATTGCGCGTGTGACCACTTGATTCCAAAAGAGGATGCCCATGAGCATGACTCGCGCAGTGATTTTCGTCGGCTTCGTGTTTCTAATCGCAGAGGTATTGCGCTGGTTCTACTTCTGCCACTTCCCGTCATGGCCCTTGTTCATTGCGGCGACGATTCTTCTGGTCATTGGCGGTCTGGTGCGGCTCCTCGGTCATTCTCGTGGGAACCTCGAACCAAGGCCCTTTGATGCCGCACCGATTTGGATAGCCGGAAAGGAAGCTGAGTCCCTCACCACAATCTTTAACGTCGTGCGCGGCCATGCCGTGGATACCATGCAATGGTACTTACGGGCAAAGGAAGGCTCAAAGATCGGCGCTCGCTGTGTTCGCTTAGGTGCCATCATACTTGCTGCTGGGGCGGGAATCATTCCGACTCTATCCCAAATGCAACTTTCGCAAACAAATGGCCGACCTCTTGTCGAGCCAGGTTGGGCAACCGTGGCCCTCGCCACCGCAGCTTTGCTCGTGCTACTTGACCAGTTCTTCGGCTTTTCCAGCGCGTGGATGCGGTATATGGGAACAGAAATGCTCATTCGACGATCTTTCGATGAGTTTCAGTTTGATTGGGAAATCGAAAAGTCGAGCTGGACAAACGGCACCCCGCCACCAGCACAAATTCCGATTGTTTTAGGCCGCTTCCGGACTTTCATAACGCAGGTTAATGCTGCCGTGGAACAAGAAACCGCTGCTTGGATCGCCGACTTCAAGACTACCTTGATGACGCTCGATCAATCAGTCAAGGGCAAGATTGAGACCGCGTCACCAGGCGGGGTGAATCTTGAGGTTACTAACGGCGATCAACTCAATGGGGGCTGGACGCTATCAATTGACCAAGGGACGCCGCAAACCCGAACCGGTAAGACGGCAGCTCTCGGAGGGTTAGCTCCTGGTACACATGTGCTGACTATCATCGAAAGCAAGGCCCCAAATGGTCAAAACGCCAAACGAACTGAAAGGGCTGTGGTCGTAACCGCCAATGATAATGTCGCGGTTCAGGTAACCGCGACTTAACTAAGCGGCACAGCAAGACCATGTGGGATGTTGCCAAACCATAGCTGCTATTTTCACCGTTGTTGGTGCAATAAGACCGTCCTGAGATTCAGAGATCTTTTTTGTCCCCTGGGAGTGGCTCATGAAACTTCATCACCTAACTGATCTGCATATTGGGAAGCTGCATTATGCGCCGAATTCTGGAGTCAACATCGTTCCTCAAGAAGACGTCGCCCATGGAAACCTTAGCTTCTACCTTGCCTATCTTAAGCGCCTTAAGAATGAAGACCTGCCCAGCATTATTGTCATTTCTGGGGATCTGACATCTTTTGCTCAGGAAGTTGAAATTCAGAAGGCCAAGGACTTCATTCGCGATATACTCGCCACCTATAATAATGCAAATCGTACCCCGCTGCCTTATCTGGTTTTGGTTCCAGGAAATCATGACCTCGACTGGAGCAAGGACGGCTATGACCGCAAAATCGATCGCTATGCTCGATTAATAGAAGATATCGCTGGAGAAGTTAAAGTCTTGACCTCCTTGTTGCCAGTGGCATTTCATCCGCGGTATGACACAACGATAGCGATCGACAATGATCTATTCATTGGTTGCCTCAACACAACCAACTTGGGTGGCAGCACTGATCCGGCACTTGCGAACATTCATGCATCAATCCAAAAAGCCTATAGTGACGCTCGACAACCTAACGCTGTAACAGAAGCGCTGAACTTGCTCGCCACAATCATGCGCCGGGATCCCGGCTTTGTGGATTTGGCGGAGCTAGAAGCGCTCTGTACCAAAGCTGAAGGGCTTCCGAAGAATTGGCCGGGAATTCGGATCGCCGTCATGCATCACAATCCATCATCAGTTCCGTCCCAAGATATTGATGCATATGACACGATCATTAATTCTGGATTTGTCAAACGGAAACTCACCGCGGCAGGATTTGATCTGATTCTGCATGGCCACAAACATTTCCCATATATCTGCCGCGAAACCTACCCGAGTCTTGTCGGTGCAGAGCGATCCATTTTAGTCATAAGCGGCGATTCTTGTGGAGTAACTCCATCGGCACCATTTTTCGAAATACAGTTTGAGCGACACGGCATATTAGGGCCCAAGGATAAATCGAGTTGGATCGTCGACGTCTTTTCCCAAAGCGCACTCAATCCCCAAGACCGGCATCTCGTGGCCCATGAAGTTGTTTCTACCGGGCTAGATCTCTTGCAGCAGCAAGTGAGACTTGGGGCAGGCAGGCACGGGGTTGATCCAAAGGGACTACAACTGTCCGAGTTGGACGAATACATACGAGAGTTACGAATTCTTCTTGCAAAGCACCAAGATTGGGACGACCGGGGAAGTCGCGACTGGATTGCAGATTTTCATTTTCAACTCGACCAGTATGTGTCTATATTCGCAACGGATGTGTGGAACCGATCATCTTTGATAACTCCGAGATTCGATCTTTATCTGGCCGAGCAATATCGGGAGCGACTAAAGCAGATTCGGAAGGCCCGGTTTGAGAGTCTAATATTTTCCGACGCCGTCTACGAAGCTGTTGTACGCATCGGTTGGAGACCCGATCAGATCTTGTGGGCGAAAGTTCAACCGACACGGCGAGATGATGACAGCAATAGCCAGGAGATCGTTCGGATATTGATACGTCCCGGACGAGGCGACGAAGATCGCCAGGCGCTCAAAAAGCTGAGCTTCGATCATCGAATGTACGGAATTCCATTATTTGTCGTTTCTGGTACACAGAACGATGTTACGGACATCACGGATTTCGCGGTGGGCATCGGCACCGGGCATCGCATAATCAAGAGTTACGAATTCGACGAGGCTAGCAAGACAGTAAGATGGGCTAACCCTTTAATTCGAGGCCAAGAGCTTCGCCGGAAATTTATTGAGTTGTTACGGGATCCAAGTTTGCAGACGGTGGAGCAGTATCTTAAGACCGAAGGTGTGATGGTAACCGATCCTCAATCCTATAGACAGTTGTGTCAGATTTACGACCGCAAGCGTAAGGCAAGTGTCGCGATTCTTGATCGAATTAGAGCACTATTATCCCTTCAGCCTAGTGATATTGCTCTCGATGTTGGTTGTGGAACAGGCAATTATACCATTCCCTTTGTCAATGACGTCAAATTGCTCACCGGTTTAGATATTTGCGGCGAGGTATTGACGTATGCACGAGCGAAGCATCCCAAAGGTCTGGAGTGGGTCGAATCGTCCGCGCTTGACACGCCATTCATGCCTTCGACATTCTCAAAGATATGGGGGATTTCGTCGCTCCATTATTTCCGGGGAATGAACCAAACACTTCTTTTTGAAGAAATGCATCGCATCTTACAGCCCGGTGGCGTCATGGTATTCGATACCGAATTTGCCGAGCAACACGCTTCATTGTGGATCAAGGAGTTTTTTCCGTCGCTCATATCGCGCTATCGTCACTCGATATTTTCAACCGATCAATACAGAGATTGGCTTGCCGATGTTGGCTTCACGGACGTCACCTTTTCATTCATGGAATTGGGCCCGAACGAACTTGATTTTGGCGTGCGGCTTGGACAGCATGATCCTCGACAATATCTAAAGACCGACAAGTTGAGTGCGATCCCAGCATTTGTGGAAATGGATGAAGATGAAAGAGACGGTGGCCTTGCTCATTTGCGGCAGTCTATAAGTGATGGGACAATCGAAGGAATAATCAGCACATATCGGGCCAAGGCTTCACTTGCGGGTGACGTTGGGTTGGTTCGTGCCGTGAAGGAGCATTGAGGGCCGACGACAAGTGCGGGCTTGCTGGCCGCTTCTTTTAGGATTGTGCGGTTGAGGTGCGGGTTAATCTTGGTTGTGGTGAAAATGCTGGGCGTGAAATTCTCGGGGCGTTTTCGGAATAGCGGTCACGAATTGAAGAAATCAACCTTCGACTCCATGATCGTCGACCAGCCGATCACTGTTGTCCACGTCTTGCTCTTTCCATCCATGGTGTCAGATGTTGAGTAATTGAGACGCATTGTGGTTCTCTGTTAATTCTTGCGCGTTCTGCATCGGCATGGCACAATAAACACAGAACCGTTCCTTTTCAATTCCCAGTCATTTCGTCATCACATACGCCCCTTCGTGGGCAGGAGGATTCCATGTGCAATACGAAGGCAGAAGGATCGCCGACGCAGAATTCAGTTTCTCGCCAAACATCCGGGGATCGGCTCGATTGGGCCCGACTGCTGGCCGATGCCATATGCCAGCCCGGAATTATCTCAACTGCCTATAGCCGCTTCTGGAACTACAGCGTCGGCAACCAAATCCTCGCCATATGGAAACGGGAATCGAATCGGGGGCCAGCGCGGGGGATAGTTAAGCGCATGGCGCGCGCCGAAAAGGGAGCCACCGCAACGGGCCGATGGCTCG
>Ga0208589_1000716_pt1 | contig 14978 bp, 13 predicted proteins | sample NGESurshal092012_2_FD_184486 | JGI IMG/M metagenome (GOLD analysis project Ga0208589, IMG submission 184486) | Arctic peat soil microbial communities from Barrow, Alaska - NGEE Surface sample F53-2 shallow-092012 (SPAdes) | ecosystem: Environmental > Terrestrial > Soil > Wetlands > Peat ... | reverse complement strand
CAGAACTCGCCGCAGCGGGTTGCGCATGGTTTGTATGCCGAACAATTGTCCGGCACTGCATTCACCGCGCCGCGGCACAGCAACCGGCGCAGCTGGCTGTATCGGATCCGTCCGGCCGCTGTGCATCAACCGTTCGAGCCGCTGGCGCATGCCGGGTTCCACAACCGCTTCGACGAAACGCCGGCCACGCCGAACCAGCTGCGCTGGAATCCGCTACCGATGCCGTCCCGGCCGACGGATTTCGTTGACGGTCTGGTGACGTTGGCCGGCAACGGCAGTGCCAACGAGCATGCCGGCGTGGGCATCCATGTCTACACGGCCAACCGTTCGATGCAGGGGCGGTTCTTCTACGACGCCGATGGCGAGCTGCTGGTCGTGCCGCAGCTGGGTGCCGTGCGACTGGTTACCGAGCTGGGCGTGCTGGACGTCGAGCCGCAGGAGATCGCGGTGATCCCGCGCGGTGTGCGCTTCCGCGTCGAATTGCTGGAAAAGGAAGCCCGCGGCTACGTCTGCGAAAACTTCGGCGCATTGCTGCGCCTGCCGGATCTCGGCCCGATCGGCTCGAACTGCCTGGCCAACGCGCGTGATTTCCTCACCCCGCACGCGGCGTACGAAGACATCGACGGCAAGTTCGAGTTGATTGCGAAGTTCCAGGGTGCGCTGTGGTCGGCGAAGATCGATCACTCGCCGCTGGACGTGGTCGCCTGGCACGGCAACTACGCACCGTACAAATACGACCTGCGTCGTTTCAACACGATCGGCTCGATCAGTTTCGATCATCCCGATCCGTCGATCTTCACCGTGCTTACCTCGCCCAGCGACCTCGCGGGCACGGCGAATGTGGATTTCGCGATCTTCCCGCCGCGTTGGCTGGTGGCGCAGCACACGTTCCGTCCGCCGTGGTTCCACCGCAACGTGGCCAGCGAGTTCATGGGCCTGATTACCGGCGTGTACGACGCCAAGGCCGAGGGCTTCTTGCCCGGCGGCGCCTCGCTGCACAACTGCATGAGCGGACATGGCCCGGATGCGGCCACGTTCGAGAAAGCGTCGAACGCCGATCTGTCCAAGCCCGATGTGATCGGCGGCACCATGGCCTTCATGTTCGAGACGCGCAAGGTGATCCGGCCCACGCAGCAGGCGTTGGTGTCACCGCAGCTGCAGGACAACTATCACGAATGCTGGCAGGGCATCGCCAAGCATTTCGATCCTTCGCAGGCGTAAGCCGTCACACCATTTTGTCTGGGGAATTGCATGAAGCTGGGAAGTCTGAAGGAAGGCGGCCGCGACGGCACGCTGATCGTGGTCAGCCGCGATCTGACGAAAGCGGTGAAGGCCGGCGCCATCGCACCGACGCTGCAGGCCGTGCTGGACGACTGGTCGAACAGTGCGCCGCGACTGAACGCGCTATCCGAAGAATTGAACGCGGGCAACGCGGCCGGTGCGTTTGCGCTGGACATGGCGGCACTCGCCTCGCCGCTGCCGCGCGCGTATGAATTCGTCGACGGCTCGGCCTATCTGCCGCACGTCGAGCGCGTGCGCCGTGCGCGCGGCGCCGAGGTGCCGAAGTCGTTCTACACGGATCCGCTGATGTACCAGGCCACCAGTGCCGGCTTCCTCGGCCCGCGCGATCCGGTGCTGGTGCCGAGCGAGGACTACGGCATCGACCTGGAAGCCGAAGTGATCGTGGTCACCGATGACGTGCCGATGGCAGTGACACCGGCGCAGGCGTCGGAGCACATTCAGCTGATCGGTCTGATCAACGACGTGAGCCTGCGGGGATTGATTCCGGGCGAGCTGGCCAAGGGTTTCGGTTTCCTGCAGTCCAAGCCGCGCTCGGCGCTGTCGCCAGTGCTGGTGACGCCGGACGAACTCGGCGAGGCGTGGCAGGGCGACAAGCTGCACCTGTCGATGCGCACCTGGTTGAACGACGCGTGGTTCGGCGAGGCCGAGTGCGGCGTCGACATGCAGTTCAGTTTTGCCGAACTGGTGGCGCACGTGGCGAAGACGCGCCCGCTGACCGCCGGCACGATCGTCGGCTCCGGCACCATCGCGAACGAGGACACCGGCAAGGGCGCGTCGTGCCTGGCCGAGCAGCGCACCGTGGAAACCCTGCGCGACGGCAAACCGTCGACACCATTCATGAAGTTTGGTGATCGCCTGAAGATCGACATCATCGATCATGCCGGCGTGTCGATCTTCGGTTCGATCGAGCAGCAGATCGCGCCGTACAAGCGCTGACGCCTGCGGTGGCAGCAGCTCGCTATCGCGGCGCTGCCATGCGTGAGGCTGTGACAATTCGTGCTTTGACCCGCGTCCCCTGAAAACGGCACCATCCCGTCATGCGATCCAATCTGCCGCCGCATCGACCAACCGGGTCGCCCAGCCCGATGGCCGACGACGGCGACGAAACCCGTTTCTGCGGCACCTGCGCGTTTTCCGGCGCATGCATCGCGGCCGGTTACGACAAGCCGGAACTGGCCGAGCTGCAGTGCCTGGTCGAGCATGTCGGGCCGTTCGGCGCTGGCGAGCATATCTTCCGCACCGGCGATCCGTTCCGCGCGATCTTCGCCGTGCGCGCCGGCAGCGTGAAAACCCGCATGGTCGATCGGGAAGGTCGTGAGCAGGTGCTCGGCTTCTATCTGCCGGGCGAGGTGATCGGCCTCAACGCAATCTATCCGGAACATTTCCCGTGCGATGCGGTGGCGCTGGATAATGCGTATTTCTGCCGTTTCTCGTTCCCTGCGATGAGCGCACTGGCTTCACGTGTTCCTGCCGTGCAGCAGCATCTGTTCCGCTTGCTCAGCAAGGAGCTGGGCGCCGCTTCACTGCTGGCTGGTGACCACAGCGCCGATGAGCGTGTCGCGGCGTTCCTGATGGATCTGGCAGGCCGTTACCAGGCGCGAGGTTTCTCCGCCACGCATTTCCACCTCAGCATGTCGCGCGGCGACATCGCCAACTACCTGCGTCTGGCCGCCGAAACGGTCAGTCGTGTACTCAGTCGCTTCCGTGCGCGGAAGCTGATCCAGATCGAAGGGCGTGAGTTGCATCTGCTGGATGCGCCCGGTTTGCGCGCGATCGGCCAGGCATTGTTGCCGGATTGATGCCGCCGCCGTTGGGCGGACTCACGGGTGTGATTTGACCCAGGTCATGGCCGACGCTCCGATCGGCACGCATCATGGCGGATCGTTCTCACTCGGTCGGGCGCTCGTCATGTCTGAATCTACGGCTTCAACGACCAAACCGGCCACGTTCGCGGAACTGCCGGCGCTGCTGGCGTCGGCGCCGCATCGGCTGCTGTTTCTGGCTGGCTCCATCGCGGTGCTGCTCAGCATGGCGTGGTGGGCACTGGAACTGACCTGGATGCGGTTCGGCCTGGGCCACTGGCCGCAGCCATCGATATCGCCGGGCTGGGCACACGCGATGCTGATCCAGTACGGCCTGTTTCCGCTGTTCATGTTCGGTTTTCTGCTGACCGTGTTTCCGCGCTGGCTGCATCGACCGGCGTTGCCGCGCGCACGCTATGTGCCGGTGGCCAGCTGCGTGTTCGGCGGCTACGTGCTGGCGAACGTGGGGCTGCTCGATCTGCCGTGGCTGCTCAAGCTTGGTTTCATCGTGATGCTGGCCGGCTATCTGATCGGCGGCTGGACGCTGGCGACGGTGCTGCGTGCGGCGGAGGATCGTGACGATCACGCGCGTTCGTGTCTGCTGGCGCTGGGGCTGGGTGCGCTGGGCCTGGTCGCGTTTCTGATCTATCTGTTCGGCGGTCCGGCGGAGTGTGCGACGCTGGCTGTGAAGCTGGGCACGTTTGGACTGCTGCTGCCGATTTTCTTCACGGTAACGCATCGCATGCTGCCGTTCTTCAGTGGCAACGTGGCGAAGCATTACACGGTGGTGCGACCGCGCTGGAGCCTGCCGCTGGTATGGGTGCTGCTGCTGGCGCATCTGTTGCTGGATTGGCGCGGCGCGCTGGGCTGGCTGTGGCTCACCGATATTTCGCTGGCACTGGTGTTCGGTTGGCATGCGCTGGCTTGGCAGCCGTGGAAGGCGATGCGGCCGGGTTTGCTGGCGGTGCTGCATCTGGCGTTTGCGTGGTTGCCGCTGGCGTTTGTGTTGTATGCGGTGCAGGACGTGATTTACGCCGTCAATGGCGAACTGGTACTGGGCCGCGCACCGCTGCATGCACTGGCGATCGGCTATTTCGGCTCGATGCTGGTGGCGATGGTGACGCGAGTGACGCAAGGTCACTCGGGTCGGCCGCTGCAGATGGGTGCGGTGGCGTGGCTGTGTTTCGGGCTGCTGCAGATCGTGGTGCTGCTGCGCATCCGCGCCGAGCTCGGTGGCGACGCCTATCTGTGGCTGGTGATGGCTGCGTACGGCTGGCTGCTGGCGTTTCTGCCGTGGGTACTGCGCTCGGTGTGGATCTGTCTGACCCCGCGCGTGGACGGCAAGCCAGGTTGAGCAAGCAGCCTTGTTCCTGAGCCGTGGCATGCTGTTCGACATTCGCTGGGACGGCATGCGCTGCGGTCAACTGCGGTTGCAGGTGGCGGACCTGGTGGCCGGCATCGTCTTTCGGGCCAGGACCATGTTCTACTTGCAGCCCGGATTCCACAGCAACCAACCCCAGCGAGGTGCATCGTGTCCAATGTCAATTTCAAGGGTCAGTCTATCCGTGTCGATGGCAGCTTTCCGGCGGCAGGCGCCCAGGCACCAGCATTCAGCCTGGTCGGCGCCGACCTGTCCGATGTCGCACTGTCGAAATTTTCGGGCAAGCGCAAGGTGCTGAATATTTTCCCGAGCGTGGATACGCCGACCTGCGCGATGTCGGTACGTCATTTCAACGAGTCGGCCAGCAAACTCGATAACACGGTTGTACTGTGCATTTCGGCCGATCTGCCGTTTGCGCAGGCACGTTTCTGCGGTGCCGAGGGTTTGGATCAGGTGACCAACCTGTCGCTGATGCGTGGACACCAGTTCCTCAACGACTACGGCGTGGCGATCGCCAGCGGTCCACTGGCTGGCCTCGCCGCGCGCGCGGTGGTGGTGCTGGATGAGCACGACCAGGTGATTCATGCCGAGCTGGTCAGCGAGATCGCCGATGAGCCGAACTACGACGCGGCGCTGGCGGTATTGAAGTAAACCCGCAGACGGGCGCTGTGCGCTCTGTCTTGCTGTGCACGTCAGGACGATGCATATGCCGGTACCCACGCTGGAAGGTTCGCGCATCCGCTTGCGTCCATTGCGCAGTGAAGACGCGGATGCGCTGTATGCGCTGCACGGCGATCCGCAGGTGATGCGCTATTGGAGCCGCACGGCCTGGACAGATCCCGCCGAGTCGGAGAGCCATCTTGTCCGCATGGCGCAAGCCGAACGTGATGGCGACATTCCGTGGGCGATCGCCCGACGGCAAGACGACAAGCTGATCGGCAGCCTGAGCCTGTTCCAGATCGTGCCTGCGCATGCGCGCGGCATGTTCGGCTACGCCCTGCAGTCGGCCAGCTGGGGTAACGGTTTTGCGCTGGAAGCGGCGCGACTGGGTCTGACGCACGCGTTTACTGCGATGGGTCTGGAACGCGTGGAGGCCGATATCGATCCCGCCAATCAGCCATCCAGGCGTCTGGCCGAGCGGCTGGGTTTTAGGCAGGAAGGCCTGCTGCGCCATCGCTGGAAAGTCGATGGCGTGTGGTCCGACAGCGTGTGGTACGGCTTGCTGCGGGAAGAGCTTTCCGGCGCCTGAAGCGGGCTCAGCGGGTGATGCCGACGATCGGCACGCCAAACGGTTTGTCCTGCGCATGTTCGGGCAGGCCAAGGCCCAGACGCAGGCTGCGGCCGATTCGTTCGGCGTATTCAATCATCTGCGCGGCAGTTGATTCTTCCAGCATTTCGCGTGTGGTTTCGCGCCACAGTGCCAGCCATTGTTCGAAATGCTCCAAGCGAATGGCCGGCTGCGCGCGATGCACAGCCATCGGATTGCCGCGATAACTGTTCGCGCTTAGCGCCACCGAGCACCAGAACGACACCAGCGTGCGCTTGTGCTCGTCCCAGTCGTGCACGACCGGGTTGAACACCGCGCCGAGCAACGGGTCTGCCCGCACCTTGTCGTAGAAGCAGTCGACCAGGGTCGTGATCAGCGATTCGTCGAGTGCGGATGGGTTGTCCATGCCATCGATGATAGTCCGCGTTCCTGGCGGCTTCATGCGGCATGACGCCGCTGCGGCAGCCGGATCGAGTCGCCCATGAAAAAACAGCGCCGATGGGCGCGGCTTTCATCTCCGGAAGGAGCCGACCTATCTGGCCGCGACGACCCGCACCATCTCCAGGCACTTGTTCGAGTAGCCCCACTCGTTGTCGTACCAGCTCACCAGCTTGACGAAGGTATCGTCGAGCGCGATGCCGGCCTCGGCGTCGAAGATCGAGGTGCGCGCATCACCACGGAAATCGGTGGCGACGACCTTGTCCGTGGTGTAGCCGAGGATGCCCTTCAACGCACCTTCGCTCTGTGCCTTCATCTCGGCGCAGATTTCGGCGTAGGTCGCGGGCTTTTCCAATTCGACGGTGAGATCGACCACCGAAACATCCGACGTCGGGACACGGAACGACATGCCGGTGAGTTTCTTGTTGAGCTCGGGGATCACCACGCCGACGGCCTTGGCGGCACCGGTCGACGAGGGAATGATGTTCTCGAGAATGCCGCGTCCACCGCGCCAGTCCTTGTTGCTCGGGCCGTCCACCGTCTTCTGCGTCGCGGTGGCGGCATGCACGGTGGTCATCAGACCACGCTTGATGCCCCACTTGTCATGCAGCACTTTCGCCAGCGGGGCGAGGCAGTTGGTGGTGCAGCTGGCGTTGGAGACGATCGCCTCGCCGTTGTACTTCCTGTCGTTGACGCCGAACACGAACATCGGCGTGTCGTCCTTCGACGGCGCGGACAGGATCACTTTCTTCGCGCCCGCGTCCAGATGCTTCTGCGCGGTGACCTTGTCCAGGAACAGCCCGGTGGACTCGATCACCACGTCGGCACCCACGTCGCCCCATTTCAGCGCGGCCGGATCGCGCTCCTGGGTCAGGCGAATGGTCTTGCCATTGACCACCAGGTTACCGCCTTCCACTTTGACGTCGCCCTTGAAGCGACCATGCACCGAGTCGTAGCCGAGCATGTAGGCAAGGTAGTCCGGTTCGAGCAGGTCGTTGATCGCCACGATCTCGATGTCGTTGCCGAAGTTCTGCACGGCAGCGCGCAGCACGTTGCGGCCAATGCGGCCGAAGCCGTTGATGCCGACCTTGATGATCATGAGGGGATTCTCCAATTGCGACGGGGCCAATGGCGATGAAAGATGGGCAGCCGCGGCCGCGCACCGGTATTTCAGCCCTGAAATATTACAATGAATGCCCAAGTGCCGCTTGGATGCGCTCGACGCTATGGCAGACTAGTCGAGCCTCTTCCGGACCGACGCCATGCCTGCACCACGCCGCATCCTTGTTGTCTTGCTGTCTTCACTCGTGCTCGTTCCAGCGGCCCAGGCGTGGGGCCCGCTCGGACACAGTGTGGTCGCCGAACTCGCGCAACGGCATCTGAGCCCGGCCGCCGAAGCCGAGGTGGAGCGCTTGCTGGCACCGGATCACACGCGTTCGCTGGCCGACATTGCCAGCTGGCCCGATCAGATCCAGGACGATCCGGCGCAAGCGGACTTGTGGAAACAGACGCGTGCCCTGCATTACATCGATTTCCGTTACGGCGACTGCAATTACACGCCGCCGCGGGATTGCCTGGACGGTCGTTGCGTGGTTGCCGGTTTGCAGCATTACGTGGCCGTGCTGGGCGACCGCAGCCAGTCGGATGCCATGCGCGGCGAGGCGCTGAAATTCGTGGTGCATTTTGTCGGCGACATCCATCAGCCGCTGCATGCCGGCTCGCGCGACGACAAGGGCGGCAACACCTATCAGGTGCAGTTCGACGGCAAGGGCACCAACCTGCATCGGGTATGGGATTCGGGCATGCTGAACAGCCGTGGCCTGGACTGGCAGGCATATGCGCAGGAGCTCGACGCGCGCGGTCTGGTGCCGTTGCCGCCGCCGATCGCGCCACTCGATGACCCGTATGCGCAGTGGGCGGAGGAATCGTGCCGGATCACCGCTCAACCGGGTTTCTATCCGGCCGACCACAAGATCGACCAGGCCTATGTCGATGCCGAGTTGCCGGTGGCCGAACTTCGCCTGCGCGAGGCTGGTCGACGACTGGCCGAGGTGCTCAACCTTACGCTGGGTCACTGAACACGAGCAGTCGGTGGCTGCGCGCTGGCCGTGGTGCTGACCGCACCAATATTGCGGTCAAGGAAATCAAGCATCTTCTGATAGGCCTCCTGCCTGTGCTCCGGCAGGAAGAAGCCATGGCCTTCGTGTGGCTCGACCAGCGTCTCGTAGTGTTTGCCATAAAGATCGAGCGCCTTGGTGAATTCCTTGAAGTTCTTGAACTGTACGCGCAGGTCGTCCCTGCCGTGCAGCAGCAGGATGTCCGCCTTGATCCGGCTAGCACCGCTCAACGGTGAGCGGCTCAACAGATCGGCAAGGTCATCTCCCAATATGAGATGCAGGTAGGCATCGCCCATGTTGGTTCGCTGCGTGTCGCTCTGCTCCATTTGTACCCGCAGGTCGTAGATGCCGGCGTAGCCAATCGCGCACTTGTACAGGTCCGGTTCGCGCACCGCGCCTTCCAGCGCCGCATAACCGCCATAGCTGGCGCCATAGATGCAGATGCGCTGTGGACTGGCGTAGCCCTGCCGGATCGCCCATTCGGTAGCGTCGGTGAGGTCGTCCTGCATGCTCAGGCCCCACTGCCGGTAGCCACGCTGCTGGAACCGGCTGCCGTAGCCGCCGGAGCCACGGTAGTTGACCTGCAATACCGCATAGCCGCGACTGGCGAACAGCTGCACTTCGGGGTCATAACCCCAGGTGTCGGCAATGCCGTTCGGACCGCCATGTGGAAGAACGATCAATGGATAGGGCTTGTCGCCGGCCGGCAAGGTGAGAAAGCCGTGCAGGGAAAGCCCATCGCGGGTCTTCAACTCGATCGGCTGCATGGGTCGCATCTGTTGCGGATCGATCCACGGCTCGGCTCTCAACAAGGGCTGCGCAGGGTGGCTGTCCAGGTCGAACAGGTAGAAATCACCCGGATCACGGTCACTGGTGACATGGACGATGGCATGCCTGCCGTCATGGGTGAAACTGGAGAAGTACGCCAGCTGGTCGGGGAAATTGGCGGCCAGTGCCTTGCTGAGTTGCGTTTCCAGACGGCTGTCGTCGAGGTAGTGGAGTGCAGGCTTGCCATCCTCGCTGATGACGGCGTAATAGTCCTGATGATCGGCAGTCGGCAGCAACTCACCGGGATCGGCAAACTGCCCCTGGAAGATCTTGGTGAGCTGGTTGCTCGATATATCCAGTAACTCGATGGCATCAGGTCGGTCGCCCTGGGAGACGCGCACGTAAAGTTTGCTGTTGTCGCGATTGAAGCCTATCGGCAGGATGTTCACGCCTGACCAGGTCGGCTCGTTCGCCAATACCCACGGGGCATTGTTGGACGTGCGTTTCCACAAAAGCCAGCCGGTGTAATCGTTGTTCGCATACGCCACGCGAACCTGGCCGGCATGGTCGGCCATCAACCTGGCATTGCGTGCTGGCGAGGTGCCGATATGGATCGATGCGCCATTCTGCACGTTGAGTGTTTCGATATCGGTGAAGCTGCCGTCGCGTTCGCTCGTGAAATCGTTGACCGCGATCAAGATATGGTCCCTGTCGAACGACTGTGTGCTGATTGGTGTGGCGAAGACATAGTGTCGCTGGCCGCGCGTGCCGAAGTTGTCGGATGTGCCGGTGTGGTAGCCGAACAGGTTGATCTGATGGCTGCCATCCGCATTGATGGCGAACAGTTCGCCGGTAGGCGTGGGGGTGTCCAGACCGTTGTGCTTGATGAAGAGCGTGGCAATCAGGCGGTCGTTGCTCACCCAGAAATAACGGTAGACCAGCTGGTCAGGGCCCGAATGGATAACCAGCAAGATTTTGGCCGTCTTTCCATCCAGGACGACCAGAAGGTTTTTATAGGGATTGTCGCGCGAAGGCTCGATGGCCGCGAGATATTTGCCGTCAGGCGATATCGTGACGTCCGAAAAGTCCGGTGGCCGGACAAAGCTTTTGATCGGTATGCCGGCGCTCCCGGTGTCGACAGAAGACGAGTCCCGCGCGATCCCCGTACCGTTGCAGGCAACACCCACCAAAACGGCAGCAAGCAGTTGCCATCTGGGTACGATTCCCATCATCCCTCCGGTCGTCGAGTGGATATCCAGCCTGTGCCAGCCATGCTGCCAGATCCGCGCGGTACTGGCGCCAGCCGTAGCGACAAAACCTGGTTCTGTTAGGCTCTGGAGAGGACTGCCAATCAGTGAAGCAATGACTACCGACAACCAAATGCGCCGCACCAAGATCGTCGCCACCCTGGGTCCCGCCACCGACGTTCCGGGCATGCTCGAAAAGTTGATCGCCGAAGGCGTCAACGTGGTTCGCCTCAACCTTTCGCACGGTCAGCCGGACGACCACCGGGCCCGCGCGACGGCCGTGCGTGACGCCGCACAGAGAGCCGGTTGCGAGGTAGGCATTCTGGCCGATCTGCAGGGACCAAAGATCCGTATCGAGACCTTTGCGAACGGCCCGGTGGAACTGGTCGACGACGCGCATTTCGTGCTGGACTGCCGCCCCGACGCACCGCCTGGCGATGCCACGCGCGTCGGCGTCAGCTATTACGCGTTGCCGCAGGATGTGCACGCTGGCGATGTGCTGTTGCTGGACGACGGACTGGTCGCGCTGACCGTGCTGGACGTGGTCGGCGCCGAAGTGCGTTGCCAGGTGCTGATTGGCGGTCGGCTGTCCAATCGCAAGGGCCTCAACCGGCAGGGCGGCGGACTCTCGGTGACCGCACTGTCGGACAAGGACAAGGCCGATATCAAGCTGGCCGCCGAGATCGGTGCGGACTTCCTAGCGGTGTCGTTCGTGCGTTCGGCCGAGGACATGCACCAGGCGCGTCGGCTGCTACACGAGGCCGGCGGCAATGCAGCGCTGGTGGCGAAGATCGAGCGCGCCGACGCGATTCCCGTGCTGGGCGAAATCATCGACGCCTCCGACGTGGTGATGGTCGCGCGCGGCGATCTCGGCGTGGAGATCGGCGACGCTGAACTGCCCGGCCTGCAGAAGAAGATCATCCGCGAATCCGTGCAGCGCAATCGCGCCGTGATCACCGCCACCCAGATGCTGCAGTCGATGGTGCGCTCGCCGATCCCGACCCGTGCCGAGGTGCTCGATGTGGCGAACGCGGTGATCGACGGCACCGACGCGGTGATGCTGTCGGAGGAAACCGCCGCCGGCGCGCATCCGGACAAGGCGGTGGCGGCGATGCGCCGGATCTGCCTCGGTGCTGAACGCCAGTTCGAGCCGAAGGAGGATCTGACCACGGCGGCGCACCGGCTGGATCGCACCGACCAGGCGATCGCACTGGCGGCGATGCTGCTGGCCGGCGAACTCGGCGTGCGCGCGATCGTTGCATTGACCGAATCCGGTGCCACCGCGCAATGGCTTTCACGCTATCGCACGGCAGTGCCGATCTACGCACTGTCGCCGCTGGCCGCGGCGCGTCGGCGCATGTTGATGTTGCGCGATGTGCAACCGGTCGAGTTTGCGCACGTGGGCCAGAATTCGGCAGCCACCGCCCGCGCCGCGGTGCAGCAGCTGTTCTCGCAGGGTCGGCTGAGTGAAGGCGATCGCGTGGTGCTCACGCATGGCGACCACATGGGCCAGGGCGGCGGCACGAATACCCTGAAGCTGCTCTCGGTCGGCGCCGACGGCATGGTCGAGAGTCTGCGCGATCTGTGAGTGGCTTATGGATGCGGCATGATGTTTTTGACGTTCGCCCTGAGCGTAGCTGCGTAGCCGCGTAGCGGCGAAATCGAGGGCATCCCGTGAAGCTTCGACTCCGTACCTTCGGCGCTACGCTCGGCCCGAACGGAATCGAGACACTACGGCTGGGTCAATTCAGGAAGCAGCAAGCAAGGACCACGTAGTGCACGGTACAACATAGGTGCGGAAATCCATCCTGACGCCAGCACCACGCAGGATGGTTAGACTGTTTGCAACAGGGTTTCCCCGCCCTGCACTGGAGATCGCCATGAAATCGGTATTTCGCCCACTTCGACAGGGTCTGTTGCTGGCATTGACGCTGGGCTTTGTGGCGCCCGTGCTGGCGCAGGCGCGCAAGGTAGATCAGCAGAATCTGTACCGTTACTGGATCCTGCTCAACACCAAGGTCCAGATGGATGCACCCAACAGCGGGCTGAACCTGTACAAGCCCGGTTGTGCGGCCGTGACCTATACCGTCGGCTCCGACGGCGTGCCGATGGACGTGCAACTGGTCAAGCTGGTGCCGAAGAGCGACCTGGGTCCGGCGGCCATCAGCGCGGTATCCAACTTCCGCTACGGCCCGTCGCTGACCAACCGCATTGGCCAGCCAATAACCACTTATTACATCGTGCCGTTCAACGCACCCGCGGACAAGGCACAGCGCCAGCAATTGCTGGATGCCTGCAAGCTGCCCGGTTACGGCGCGTGAACCGGCGGTGGCGCGCCCTTGCGGGTCCGCATCGCCAATCTGGCCTATAATTGATGTTTTGAACCAGCCGCTTCGGTCTCGAGGCGGCGTCAATCTTTGTTGCGGGCCGGCATCGCCCTCGCCCTACGGAGTCGTCATGAGTATTGAAGATCTCGAAAGCATCGCCCTGGCGATGGTCGCGCCCGGCAAGGGCATCATCGCCATCGACGAGTCGACCAACACCATCAAGAAGCGCTTCGAGGCCGTCGGCATCGAGAACACCGAGGAAAACCGCCGCGCCTACCGCGAGCTGCTGCTGACCACGCCAGGCCTGAACGAGCACATTTCCGGCGCGATCCTGTACGACGAGACGATCCGCCAGTCGACCAAAGATGGCGTGCCGTTCACCCAGGTCATGAAGAAGGCCGGCATCATCCCCGGCATCAAGGTCGACAAGGGACCGCAGCCACTGGCCGGGTTCCCCGGTGACGTGGTCACCGAAGGTCTGGACGGCCTGCGCGAGCGCCTGCAGGAATACGCCAGGCTGGGCGCGCAGTTCGCCAAGTGGCGCGCGGTGATCAACATCAGCGAGGACAACCCCAGCTCCACCGCGATCGAGGCGAACTGCCACGTGCTGGCCCGCTACGCCGCGCTGTGCCAGGAAGCGGGCATCGTGCCGATGGTCGAGCCCGAGGTGATCATGGATGGCGACCACAGCATCGAGGTCAGCTACGAGGTGCACGAGGCCGTGCTGCGCAGCCTGTTCAACGCGTTGTACGAGCAGAACGTGATGCTGGAAGGCACCATCCTGAAAGTCAGCATGGTCATCCCGGGCAAGGACTCGGACGAGCAGGTCGACGTCGAGGAAGTGGCCGAAGCCACCGTGCGCGTGCTCAAGACCACCGTGCCGGCCTCGCTGCCGGGCATCGTGTTTCTCTCCGGCGGCCAGAACGACGAACAATCCACCGCGCACCTGAACGCGATGAACCGCATCGGCCCGCACCCGTGGCCGCTGTCGTTCTCCTACGGCCGCGCCATGCAGCAGGCCGCGCTGCATCTGTGGGCGAAGGACATGAAGGCGAACTACGCCGAGGCGCAGAAAATCGTGCATGCCCGCGCACGCGACAACGGCCTGGCTGCGCTGGGGCAGTGGAACGGCTGATCGCGCGGAAGCGCACTTTGCGCGTGATGCAGATGCGCTGAGGTACAAAAAAGAACGGGCGCCTCGCGGCGCCCGTTTTCGTTGCGGACATTGCTCCATCGATCAGAAGCGGTATTCCGCACTGGCGGAGATCATGTCGGTGCTCAGATCGACGTTGTGCTTTTTCGCGTCGAAGTAGTCGTAATTCAGACCGACACTGAGGTTGCTGGTGAGGTTGTAGCCCACACCGGCGCCGGTATACCAGCTGGTGTTGTCCAGGCCTTCGCGGACCGGATTGGAGTTGTTGCTCAAGCCGTGGCCCGTCCAGCTGTAAAGGCCGGCGCGGCCGCTGAGGTACCAGTTCGGGCTGAGATCCAGATGGGCGTTGGCACCGGCGGTCCAGCCATGCAGCTGGGACTTGCCAGGAGCGACCACCGACTGGCTGTTGAAGATGTTCTTGGCGCGGATGTTACCCAGATCGTTGTAGCCCACTTCGCCACCGAGGGAGAAGTTCGGCGCCAGCGACCAGCGATAGCCACCATTGAGCGCATAGCCGGTGTCATGGCCGTTGTCGTACGGGCCCTGATTGATGGCGGTACGGCCGACGTTGCCGTTGATGAACCAGCCACCGTTATCGGTGGGCGCGGTTTGCGCAAACGCAGCGGGAACGGCCAACAGGCCGGCGGTAGTGAGAGCGAGGGCAAGTAAGGTCTTTTTCATGGGAGATTTTTCCTGTTGTCATGGCAGTCGGCCCAGTGGAAGGGGGATTGGCCGCTGCTGTGGGTGCGCTGCCCAAGTCAGGCGACGACACTTGCCGACTTAGATGGAGCGATCGGCGAAAGATTCAATACTGGTTAGTTCAGTATTAATTTGCGGTTAAGCCAATATGCCGGTGCGGGCAAATCAGAGCGGAGGGTGTTCCTCGGTTCCGATCAAGACTCAAAAGCGGTATTCCGCGGTGAGCGAAGCCGTATCGGTGGTCAGATTCACGTTGTCCTTGTTCGCGTGGTAGTAGTCATAGGACAGGCCGAGACCGAAATGGTCGTTGAAGTCATAGCCCACACCGGCACCGCTGTAGTAATCGACCTGATTCAGGTCATGACGGTTGAAGTCCTGGTTGCTGTAACCATCACCCTTCCAGCCATACACGCCGGCACGGCCACTGATGTACAGGCCCTGCCAGACATTGATGCGGCCATTCACGCCGGCGGTCCA
>Ga0208589_1000715_pt1 | contig 14992 bp, 12 predicted proteins | sample NGESurshal092012_2_FD_184486 | JGI IMG/M metagenome (GOLD analysis project Ga0208589, IMG submission 184486) | Arctic peat soil microbial communities from Barrow, Alaska - NGEE Surface sample F53-2 shallow-092012 (SPAdes) | ecosystem: Environmental > Terrestrial > Soil > Wetlands > Peat ... | reverse complement strand
GCAGAATCATAATCGCGAGGATCAGTCCGGCGACGAAGTAGTTCGGGATCGTCACCGTGCCCCCGCCGATGAACGGGATGAACGACAGCCGGTCGGCGACCCACTGCTCGGCACCTTGCAGTTTCGGCGCGAGGAAGAAGATCCCCCACAGGCCGTAGACGACCGACGGAACGGCGGCAAGCAGCTCGACGAGCACCGTCAGCAAGCCGCGCAGGCGCAGCGGGCACAGCTCGTTGGCGTACAGCGCCGTCGCGACGGCGACCGGGACGCCGATCAGCAGCGCCAGCGCCGAGGTGATCAGCGTGCCGAGCACGAGCGGCAGCGCGCCGAATTTGTTGCCGGAGACGTCCCAGTCGTTGTTGAACGTGAAGCCGAACACGCCCGCGTGTGCAAAGGCCGGGCGGGCCTCGTCGACGAGACGGATGAAGAAGTAGACGATCAGCGCCAGGATCAACGCGGCGAGCACAGTCAGCCCGTACTTCAGCGCGCGATCCGGGAGCCGCGCCAGCGGCGAGCGCTCGAGAATCGAGCGCTCGCCGCCTGGCATCACTGCGGTGCTCATGGCCGGTTGTCTATCCGATCCGGGCCTGAGCCGTCTTGCTCAGCTGCCGATCGGCGAGCCGTTGCACTCCAGGCCCGCCGCGGCGGCCTTCGACTTCGTCAGGATTTCCGCCGGCAGCGCCGCGTAGTCGGCCTGTCCGAGGATCGACTGGCCTTCGTTCAGGCCGTAGTTGATGAACTTGACGACGCCCTTCGCGGCCGCTTCGCCGCCGGGCGTTCCTGCCTTGCAGAGGTCCTTGTTGACGACGATAAACGTCTGCGAGGTGATCGGGTAGGCGCTCGCGCCGGTCGGGTTTTTGATCTTGATCCCGAGGTTCGCCGGCACTTTCAGGCCTTCGGCCGCCGCTGTCGTGGAGGCGAGCGTCGGCGAGACGTACTTGCCGGCGGCGTTCTTCACGGCTGCGTAGGTGAATTTGTGCTGCAGCGCGTAGGCCTGCTCGACGTAGCCGACGGCGCCTGCCGTCTGCTGGACCGCGCCGGCGACGCCGGCGTTGCCCTTTGCGCCGGTTCCGGTTGGCCACTGCACGTCCTTGCCTTCGCCGACCTTGCTCTTGAATTCGGGGTCGACCGCTGCGAGGAAGCCGGTGAAGCCGGATGTCGTGCCGGAGGAGTCCGAGCGGTGGATCACCGTGATCGCGGTACTCGGCAGCGAGACGCCGGGGTTCAGCGCCTTGATCTCGGCGTCGTCCCAGGTCTTGACCTTGCCGAGGAAGATGTCACCGAGCGTCTTGCCGTCGAGCTTCAGGCCTGCCTGAACGCCCGGGAGGTTGTAGGAGACTGTGATCGCGCCCAGGAACATCGGGATCATCACGGCGGGGCTGCCGTTCTTTGCGAGCGCTTCTTCTTCTTCGACCTTCAGCGGCGGGTCGGAGGCGCCGAAGTCGACAGTCTTCGACTCGAGCGAGGTGATGCCGGCGCCGGAGCCGACGGCCTGGTAGTTGACGGTCAGGCCGGATTGCGACGAAGCCCACTGTTCGTAGACGGGCGCAGCGAACGTCGAACCTGCTCCGGAGATCGTCCCGGAGGCGCTGCTCGATGAAGTCGAGCTCGACGAGCTGCTCGACGTGCTGGAGCTGCTGCCACACGCGGCAAGTCCGAGCGTCAGCAACGCAACGCTCGCGAGCGCGCCAATCTTGTTCTTGATCACTACGTCTCCTCTGGCTGGATTACGATTGAGGCCCGCCGAGTCGTCCGTCGCTCCTCGGGCCGGTACTCAAGCGGCAGTCTCTTAAGTGCCAGAGACACCGATGTGAACATCTCGTGAAAGGTGCTCACCGTCGGTGTGGGTGCTCGCGGTGGTTGCGAGCGTAGTTGTGGCGGCCTCGCGCGAGGGCTGCGGCTGGAAGCGATAGCCGAAGCCCGGATGCGTGTGGATGAAGCGGCGGTCGGGCATCGCCTCTTCGAGCTTGCCGCGAAGCTTGCTCACGTAGACGTCGACCGAGCGGTCTCCGTGGCGCAGCTCGCCGCCCCAGACGGTCGTGTACAGCTCCTCACGCGTCGCGATCGCGCCGGTCCGGCGTGCCATCGCCACGAGCAGCTCGAACTCGCGCACGGATAGCCGCACGACGCGTCCGCTCGCGAGCACGAGGCCGTCGCCGAGGCGGATCTCCAGCTCGCCGGCGTACAGCGTCTCCTCGCTCTCGGGAATGCTCGCCACGCTGACGAGGCTCGCACGCGCGCGTACCCATCGAGGTTGCAAACTCGTAATCGCGCCGTGAAAAAATCGTGAACGTCTGTGGCGTCGAGCGATCGCGCAATATCCTCGCGCGATGGGCTTGTTCAATCGTGGGGTCGATCCTGTGCTGATGTCGCTCGTCGAGGAGGCGGGACGCAACGTGCAGCGTTCGGGTCTGTTGCTGCACGACCTGCTTGTCGACTACCCCGAGCATGCGACGCTCGCGCGCGACCTGAAGGTATGCGAGCAGGAAGGCGATCGCATCACCCACGACATCATCCACCGCCTCGCCGAAGGTCGCGTACGCGCGCCGTTTGCCGCCGGCGACGGCTATGCGCTTGCGACGGCGCTCGATGACATCGTCGACCACTCCGAGAACGCCGCCGCGCAACTCGGGCTTTACGCGGTCGAGGCGCCGATGGAGCAGGCCGTCGAGTTCACCGACGTGCTCGTCGGCGCGGGCGAGCAGATCGCCCAGGCACTGCGCGCCCTACGCGGCGGCGCCGAGCTCGGGCCGCACCTCGTCGAGATCCACCGCCTCGAGAACGAGGGCGACCGCCTGCAGCGCGACGGCGTTGCGTCGCTGTTCGCGGGCGGCATCGACCCGATGGTCGTGATCCGCTGGAAGGACATCTTCGAGTCGCTCGAGGCAGCCGTCGATGCGTGTGAGACGGTCGCACATGTGCTCGAGGGCATCACGCTGAAGCAGCGCGGTCGCCGGCGCTGAGCGCCGGCGTCTCTTCCGCACAGCACCGTACAACCCCCGCGTAGGAGCTTGGAGGTCGAGCTCGCGCCGCGTCAATCGGCTCCGGATAAGGCGTTTACATACTGACAACATAATCTTCACTAAAAAGGTTTGCAAAGTGCGTAATCACATGCAACACTCTCCGTAACTACCAGTTTGTGAATCGGAGTAATGAGGTATGGACAACTTTCACTCTGGTCGGCGCGGGGGCGCACGACCGCACAACTCCATGGGCGATTCAGGCCTCGGCGCGCGCATCGACACGGACAGGTCGAGTCGCGAGTCGGTTGATGACGTCGTCGACGCGCCGCTGCGCGTCGCGATCATGGACAGCGATTCGGGCTTCCTCGTCGTGCTCTCAAAGCGCCTCGAGCAGCTCAGCTGGCAGCACCGGATGCTGCCCTTCAAAGCGAGCGCCGCAAAGATCGCGGCGCTCGATCTCGACATCTTGATCGTCGACCTCGCGAGCCTCGGTGGTGGGCGCTGGAAATGGCTCGAGCGCCTGTGCGAGGCAGAGCCGCGCTTCGGCGTCGTCGTCTGCACCGGTGCCTCGACGGTCGCCGAACGCGTCCACGCGCTGCGCATCGGCGTGGACGACTGGCTCAGCAAGCCGTGCCACCCGGAAGAGCTGATCGCACGCGTTGAGGCGGTCGCGTCCCGTCTTCGCCCGCCCGAGCCGCGCAGCCTCGAGCCGGTGACGCTCGGCGAGGTCGAAGTCCGCCCGGATCAATACCAGGCGTTCGTCGCAGGTCGCAGCCTCGAGCTGACACGCCGCGAGTACCAGCTGATCGAGCTGCTCTGCGACGCGCGCGGCGAGGTGCTCGGGCGCGAGCTGATCTACGAAAGCCTGTGGGGCTATGAGATGACGCGCAACGACCGCTCCGTCGACGTCTTCGTGCACAAGCTCAGGCGCAAGCTCAAGGATGCTTCGCCGGAGTGGAGGTACGTGCACACGCATCCGCGCACCGGCTACCGGCTCGCGGCCGAGCGCGTTCTGATCGAGCTGCCCGTCGAACGCACGACCGAGCTGCCGGTACCGCTGGCTGCCTGAGCGCTCAGGCAAGCAAAGCCGCGGTCGTCAGCCGAGTGCGGTCGGCGGGGCGCTGAGCTGCAGACGCGCCCCCGCCGGATTGCCGACGAAGAACGCCTGGAATGGAGCCGAGGTGCCGGGCGCGAGCGACGCGAGCACGGCCTGCCCGGCGGCGATGACGCGACCACCATTGCTCGCGAGCGCGTAGACGATCAGTTCGGACTGCGCTGTGCTCGAGGAGTTCTTGATCGTTCCTTCGACCGTCGCAGCGCCGCTCGGGTCCTTCGTTAGCTGCGTTTCGCTGATCGTCAGCCGCGGCGCGGCACCGCTGACGGTGGCGCCTTCGCCGATCTTCGTCGTGAGGGTCTTCGCGCTCGTGCCGGGGATCTGGTCGTCGATCCAGATGCCGTCACCGTGGGCCGGTAGCAAAGCGAGCGAGGTCAACGTCTTGGCAAGACCCGGCGTCGCGTTCGTGTAGACCGTCGCGCCGTGTGCGTCCTTCAGCGAGATCGAGATCGGCACTTCGCGGATCGCCTTCGCCGAGGAGTTGCGCAGCCTCAGCACCGCGGCCGTGCCTTCCGTGCCGTGAACGAGCGTCGCGCTCTGCACCTTCACGATCTTGCTTACTCGCGAGATCGAAAGCCCCTGCTGCTGCGCCGGCACGACGCGCTTCGCCGCCTTTTCGAGCTTTGCGCTCTTTTCGGCCGTCGTCTCGCAGCCGGCCAGCGAGACGGCTCCGAGCGCGAGTGCGAGCGCGAATGCGCCCGGCGCGAGCGCCGCGCGTCGAACGCGGGCGCCCGCGACGCGAGAGCTCACCCGAACACGCCGCCGATGTAGTCGCGCGTGCGCTGCATCGTCGGGCGCTCGAAGATCTGCTCGCTCGTGCCGTACTCGACGAGCTCGCCGAGGTGCATGAACGCGACATGGTCGGCGACGCGCAGCGCCTGCTGCAGGTTGTGCGTGACGATCACGACAGCGACGCTCTCGCGCAGGCCGACGATCAGCTGCTCGATCGTTGCCGTCGAGATCGGGTCAAGCGCCGAGCACGGCTCGTCGAGCAGCAACACCTCCGGCTCGGCCGCGAGCGCGCGTGCGATGCACAAGCGCTGCTGCTGTCCGCCGGAGAGCCTCAACGCGGGACGCCCGAGATCGTCGCCGACCTCGTCGTACAGGCCTGCGCGGCGCAGCGCGTCGGCCGCTGCCTGCTCGAGCTCGGGCGTGCGCCTGCGCCGGCGGCGGCCATGCGCGGGGCGCTCGGCGAGCGCGTACGCGACGTTGTCGAAGATGCTCATCGGAAACGGGTTCGGCTGCTGGAAGACCATCGATACGCGCCGGCGCAGGTCGTTGACCTCGAGCTCGTGGATCTCCTCGCCGTCGAGCGTGATCCGTCCGGCTCGCGCTGCGCCCGCGGTCACCTCCGTCAGGCGGTTGAGCGAGCGAAGCAGCGTCGTCTTGCCCGACCCGGACGCGCCGATCAGCGCGAGCACCTCGCCGCGGCGGACGGGCAGGCTGACGTCGCGCACGACCCACTTCTCGCCGTACGCGAGCCAGACCGATTCCAGTCGCATGCGCTCGCGCACGTCGGCGAGCGCATGGCGCGTGCGGGTCGTTTGCAGCGGGTTTGGCGGCGTTGCGACGGCACCGTTGCCACTCGCAGGTGGCGTCGCGACGAACGGATCGCGGTCGACTGCGATCTTGCGCACGGGGGGAGGCGGGCTCAGCGGTTCCATGCCGTCCTCACGAGCGCGCTCAACTTAGCCATCCGCCGCCAACGCTCCGGCCGATCCTCGCCGCTCGTAAGCCGCGTGACGAGCGCGTTCAGCAGCAGCACGATCATCAGCAGGACGAACGCGGCTGCGTAGGCCTTCTGCGGTGCGTTGCCTTCGCCCGCCGGCGAGTTCGTGTAGACGTAGCTCGTCAGCGTCGAGCCCGTCCCGCGCAGCGTCCCAAGGATCGGCACGCTGCCGACCGCCTCGTTGCGCAGCGTCACACCGAGGATGATCGTGACGATCGCCGTGTCACCGATGATCCGGCCCATCCCGAGCACGACGCCGCTTGCGATGTTCGGGCGGATCGCCGGCAGCAGCACGTGGCGGATGCAGCTCGCGCGCGTCTTGCCCAGCGCGTAGGCGGCCTCGCGCATGTGGTCGGGCACTTGCGCAAGGCCCTCGCGCGTCGCGCCGACAATCAGCGGCAGCGCGAGCACGGCCATGACGATGCTGGCACCGAAGAACGAGCGCCCGTAGACGGCGCCGTTCGCGGCACGCTGAGAGAGGAAGCCGAGGAAGCCTTGCGAGAAGACGAGCAGCCCGAAGATCGCGAGCACGACGCTTGGCACGCCGGCGATCATCTCGATCGCCGACTCGACCGCGCGCGCGAGCGCGCGCGGTCGCGCGTACTCGGAGAGCCATGCCGCGATCGCGACGCCCGCCGGAGCGGCGATCGCGATACCCAGCACCGTGAGGATGAACGTTCCGACGATCGGGTCGAGGAAGCCACCGGCTTCGCTCTGGCGTACTGACGGCGACGGCGAGTGCACGAACAGGCTCGGCTGCAGATAGGAGATGCCCTTGATCAGCATGTACAGGACGATGCCCAGCGCGATTGCGCACAGGGCGATCCCGGTCGCCCAGCACAGCCAGTAGCTGACGCGGTCTACCAGCGGCCACGACGACGTGCTCTGGCGACGCGGACGCGCGACGGCGAGCCCGACCGGCGCGAGCGCTCCGCCGGAGGATTGCTCCGCGGCCATCAGGCGCGGATCCCGTAGCGTTTGAGCGGCTGCTTCGCGGCCCAGCCGGCGAACGAGAGCATCGCTGCGGAGACGAGCAGCACGGCTGCAACTGCGTAGATCGTGTGCGCGAGTACGGGGATCGTCAGCCCTTCGGCGTTCTGCACGATCGTCGCCGCGAGCGGGCGGACAGGCTCGAACAGGAACGTGATCCCGTCGAGCGGGTTCGCCGCGAAGCCACGCCCGCCGGAGACCATCGAGAGCATGATCGCCTCGCCGAGCGCGCGCGCCGTCGCGAGCACCGTCGCCGCGACGATCGCCGGGCGCGCGGTGCGCAACGAGACGCGGACGATCGTGCGCCAGCGGTTCACGCCGAGCGCTGCCGAGCCCTCGCGCCAAGATTTCGGCACGGTTGCGAGCGCGGACGCGATCAGCGCGACCATGATCGGCGTGATCATCACGGCGAGGATCACCGTCGCAGTCGCGAGGTCGGCGCCGTTCAGCTGCACGACGTAGCCGACCGAGGCCTTGCGCGCGTTGCTGATCAAGTGGTCATTGACGTACGGCGCGATCGCGAGAATGCCGATCAGCCCGTAGATCACAGAAGGCACGGCCGCAAGTAGTCGAATCACCGGGTCGAGCGTTCGGCGCATCGCCTCCGGGGCGAACTCCGTCAAGAAGATCGCCGCGAGAATCGAGAACACAAGTGCGCTCGCGACGGCGAGCACGGTTGTGACAATCGTGCCCCACAGCAGCGGCCACGCGCGGAAGTAGTAGAGCGAGTGTCCTGCCAGTGGGCTGGCCTGCTCCATCGCACGCAGCTGCGTATCGACGTCGCCTCCGGGACCGAACCAGCTGAGACCGTTGTGCGAGAACGACGGCCACGCCTTGCCGAAGACCGTAACGACCATCGCACCGATCAACAGCAGCACGATCACCGCCAGCGCGCCGAGCGTTCGCTCGGCGCGCTGGTCGGTTCTCACCGACGCCCGCCGGCTGAGGTGTTGGGGGGCGCCGGTGGGCAATGTGTCAGTGGATGGCGATCCAGTTGCTGCTGACGATCGAGCGAACTGTCTTGTTGCCGGCCTTCGTCACCCACGCGATGAACTTCGCCGCTTCGCCTTTCGGCGCGCCCTTCGTGACGAACCAGAAGTTACGAACGCCGAGGTACTGACCTGACTTTGCGTTCACCAGCGTGCAGGGGATGCCTTGGTAGCCGACGTTGTTCGTGCCGACCGAGAAGTCGAGCGAGACGAAGCCGATCGCCTGCTTGTCACCGCTGACCGCGCTTGCCTCCGTTCCCTCGGAGTTCTCCGGCGTTGCACTCGGCGAGATCTTCAGGCTTTCGCCGAGGAAGATGTTCTGGAAGGCGTCCTGTGTACCGGAGGCGCCGTCACGGTCGAACAGGTCGATCGGCCCGCTGACCTGTGCCCCAGGCACCTGGCTCCAGTCGCGAATCGCGCCGGTGAAGATGCCGGTAACCGTCTGCTGTGACATGTTTGCGATCTTGTTCGAAGGGTTCGTGATCACGCACACACCGTCGCGCGCGACCTTCGTGAAGACCAGCCCTTTCGGGTCGACGCCCGGAATCGGGTCGCGTGAGGCATCGCCGATGTCGGCTTTGCCGCTGGCCGCGTCGGAGATGCCAATCGCGGTCTGACCGCCGCCGACTTTCGGCGCGGGCTTCTTCGTGGCCTTCTGGTACGCGGTGGCCAGCTTCTGTACCAACGGAAGCATCGAGGTCGAGCCGTCGAGGATCACGGTCTTCGCCAGCGCGAGCGCCGGCACTGCGAGAACCGCGGCGATAATCAGTGAAACGATCAGGGTGCGATGAGCGCGCACGATATGTGACTCCTTTTGAAAGTCGGACGTTGGTCGGGCCGCTGTGCAGGCCCGTGAGGCCGGCAACAGCTCGATGTGTAGATCGATTCGGTGAACGCCGGGGCGTCGCCCGAGCGCAAGAGTGCCGCCCTCAGATCGATCTTGTGTGTCGTTTTTGTGAACGCGTCGTTGACACTTCGGTCAAGCTTGATGTGAGTGCTTTGTTGCCGTTTTGTAAACAGCGCGAGGGTTCATGTGTCGTTTTTGTGAACGCCATTGCTTTTCCACGAGGGGCGTGTGACTCTGGCGTCGATCGGCTGGGCGAGCGTTTGCGCGGACCTCCAACCGCCGCTTGTCGCATCTCTCGATATGTCAGACCAGATCCCTCCATCAGAGCCTCCCGCGCCGAGCGGCGCCCACGCCACCGGCGGCCCGCCCGCGGCCTCTAACGGCACCTCCGCTAAGGGTCGCGCCGCGGTTCGCTCAGGGCTTGCCAACCGCCGCAACCCGGTGCTCGTCAAGCTCGTCGAGTTCGCCCAGAACGCGCGGCGAATCGCCTTCCGCGATCCGCTTGCACTGTTCCTGCTGATCGCCTCGATCGTGCTGGCCGTCGCGTTCGCGACCTTGCTCGGGCAGATCAAGCCCGGCAGTAAGGGCACGCAGGTCGCGCTGAGCGCCGTGCAGAAGGCTGCGAAGCAGAAAGAAATCGCGAGCGCAACGCTGCTCGACCACGACAGCCGCGTCGAGGTCAAGACGACCGGCACGCGCACGGTCGTCAAGCCCAAGGGCAGCAAGAAGAACGGCGGCACCGAAGCGGTCACGACGCCCGTCGGCCCGCCGCAGCAGTTGTGGGCTGCGTATCCGGCTTCAGGCGCGCAGACCGAGCAGATCGCAAACGAACTTGGCGCCAGCGGCGCCGAAGTTCGGATCGATCAGCAGTCGGGCAAGCCGACGAAGGCGATCGTCGTCCAGTTCCTGATCCCGATCCTGCTGCTCGTCTGCCTGTTCTCGCTGTTCATGCGCTTCGGTGGCGAGGGCGCGGCCGGCGGCATCGCCGGGTTCTCCGAGTTCACCGGCAAGGGGCGCAAGAAAGGCAAGGGCCGCAGCGAAGCGATCACCTTCGACGACGTCGCCGGCGCCGGCGAGGCGCTGGCAGAGCTCAAGGAGATTCGCGACTACCTCGCGGACCCGAGCAAGTACCTTGCCGTCGGTGCGGCGGCGCCGAAGGGAGTGCTGCTCGTCGGCCCTCCGGGCACCGGCAAGACGCTGCTGGCGAAGTCGGTCGCCGGCGAAGCCGACGCGACGTTCTTCTCGATCTCGGGCTCTGACTTCGTCGAGTCGCTCGTCGGCGTCGGCGCGGCGCGTGTTCGCGATCTGTTCCGCAAGGCGCGCAAAGCGGCGCCGGCGATCATCTTCATCGACGAGCTCGACGCCGCCGGGCGTAAGCGCGGCGCCGGCATCGGTCAGGGCAACGACGAGCGCGAGCAGACGCTCAACCAGATCCTCGTCGAGATGGACGGCTTCTCCGGCGACGGCGGGCTCGTCGTGATGGGCGCAACGAACCGCCCCGACATCCTCGACCCGGCGCTGCTGCGGCCAGGGCGCTTCGACCGGCAGATCGTCGTCGACGTCCCCGACGTGCACGGCCGTCTGGAAATCTTGCGCCTACACGGTGGCAAGCGCCCGCTCGCACCCGGTGCCTCGCTCGAGGAAGTCGCCAAACAGACGCCCGGCTTCAGCGGCGCAGAGCTCGCTAATGTGATCAACGAGGCGGCGCTGCTCAGCGTCCGCGACGGCAACGCGACGATCGACCAGCACACCCTGGAGGAGGCGATCGACCGCGTCGTGGCGGGCCCGGCCAAGAAGCACATCCTGACCGAGGAGGAGCGCTGGCTGATCTCGATTCACGAGGCCTCGCATGCGGTCGTCACCGAGGCGCTCGGGCACACGAGCTCGACGCGCAAGCTGTCGATCGTCGCGCGCGGGCGTCAGCTTGGCACCGCGGCGCACATGCTCTCAGACCGCGACCAGACGATCATGAGCGAGCCCGATCTGCAGAGCCAGCTGATCGTGATCACGGCCGGTCTCGCCGGAGAGCGGATCGCCTTCGGCTACAGCTCGACAAGCGTCAACGACGACCTGCATGCGGCGACGTCGCTCGCGCGCAGCATGGTGACGTCGTTCGGGATGTCCGAGGCACTCGGGCTCGTGACGATCGGCGAGAAGAGCGGCGAGGTGTTCCTCGGAGCGTCGCTGCAGGATCTCGGGTCGGTCGGCCCTGAGACACTCAATCTGATCGACAACGAGATCGAGCGCCTTGTCGGCGACGCGGAGGCGCGCGCCGCGAGCGTGCTCGACCGCAACTGGAACACCGTCGAGGAGACGGCGACGGCATTGATGGAGCACGAGACGCTCTCCGGCGTCGCGCTCGACGCAGTGCTCTCGACAGTCCGCGAGACGACGCTCGAGGAGTTGCGCAACGTGCGGCGGGCGACATCGCCGCGCTTCACGGCACGCGACAAGGACGTCACATGAGCCGGCGCGGCCCCGTGCTGCGCGCTCGAGGATCCCGCCGTCGGATGCCCTCGCCTGCGCTCGTCATCGCGCTAGTCGCGCTTGTGTTCTCGACGACGGGTCTCGCGGATGCCGCGCGGCGCGCGGTGGTTAGCGCCGTCGCCGGCCACACGATCAGCTCCAAGCCCCACGCGAACGGCATCCTGCTGCTCGGCAAGAACCGCAAGTTCCCGGCCTCCGCGATCCCGACGGTCAACAACGCGAGCCGGATCGCCGGCAAGACGGCGGCGCAGCTGACCGGCACGTGCCCACCCGCGTCGGTCGACCTCGGCACGTGGTGCCTGGAGAGCGCGCCGTATCCGCTGACGAACAAGCAGATCGGCCAGAACAACTACATCTTCGCCAACAAAGCGTGCGAGGCCGAAGGCGGCTGGCTGCCGAGCGCCGGCGAACTGCTCGGCGCCGCGGCTCGCGTGCGCTTGGAGTCCACGATCCACGACAACCCCGACACGGCGACCGTGCCGCTCGACCCCAGCCGCGGGCTGCTCGACCAGCGCGAGATGAGCTCGACGCTCGTCACGACCGCCGCGGGAGCGGCAGCCGCCGGCTCGGAGGGTGTCAGCGAAGGCGCGACCGGAAACCCGCGTCAGGGCCAGGCGAACCCGACGCCACTCCCGGCCAACCCGCTCCCGCAGACGCTGCAGTACGTGACCGTCTACAGCAACGGCCAGAAGGGCGGATTCGCCGGCTCGGAGCCCGTCGGTCAGCCCGAGAACTTCCGCTGTGGCTACAACAAGTCGCCGGGCGCGCTGAACAAAGCCGAATCCTGATGGGCCGACCCGCGAGGGCCGTGAACGTCTCGACTCTTCCCACTGCTCCGCTCGCCCGGCGCCGGGCGCTGTTGTTGCTGGCGCTCACCTGCACGCTCGCGGCGTTCGTCCTGCTAGCGTCCGCACACGACGCTGGCGCGGTGATCCTGCCGGCGACGACGATCGACGGTCCGAGCGAGGACGTCGTCGGTTTCGGCGGCATCGCGATGGCCGAAGACGGCACCGGTGGCGTCGTCTATCTCAAGCGCGTCGCCGGCGTTGCGCACGTGTTCGTCGCTCGCTATGCCGAAGGTCGTTGGTTCCCGCCCGTTCGCGTCGACGGCGAAGAGCCGTTCGCCGCCAGCTGGCCGCGGATCGGCGCCGCCGACGGTGGCGAGCTCGTCGTCGTCTGGGCGACGCCGTTTGCGAGCGAGAACGGGCACCCCGTCGACGAGCTGCTCAGCTCGACGCTCGGTCCCGGCGCGTCGACGTTCGGTCCGTCGATGATCGTCGACCCGGATATTCGCGCCGGCACCGGGACGAGTCCCGCGCTGGCGATGAGCTCGAGCGGCCAGGCAGACGTCGTCTATCGCGTCGTGAACAACGAAGAAGGCAAGCCTTCGAACATCCCTCTGCTGCGGCCCGGTGACGTCGTCGAGGAAGTGCGCGTCGCGCGCTTCGAAGGTGAAACGTGGGTGTCGCTGGGGGCGATCAACCGCAACCTCGGCGTCTCGATGCGCCCGCCGACCGAGGACAACGCTCCGCAGATCGCGATCGGCCAGACCGGCAACGGGATCGTCGTCTGGCAGGAGCCCGATATCAACGGCGTCGCGCGGATCTGGGCCCGCCGGATCTTCGGACGCTCGCTCGACTACGTCCTGCCGGTCAGCGCCACGACGCTTGGCTCCACGCCGATCGGCGACGACGCCGACGCACCGTCCGTCTCGGTCTCGCGGCTCGGCCAAGCCGAGGTTGCCTACCGGCAGGTCGCCGGCGCCGGCTCGCCGTTGCCGGGCCCGCGCATCTTCCTGAACACGTTGCCCGACGGCGAATCGGGCAACGGAGCACAGTTCGAAGGAGCGGTCGTCGCCGACAGCGCGGTCTCCGGTGGCGCCGGCGCGACGATCGGGCCGCCGAGCGTCGACAACGACGAAAAGCAGGATCTGCGCCTGCTGTATGACGCCAACGGCACGCCGCGCGTGATCGAGGGCACCGGTCGCGGCCTGGTCGCCGCGCTCTCGCTCGGGCCGCCGTTCGCCGGCGCCGAACCGTTTTCGGCGAGCGTTATGAACCAGGCCGGTGGCGGCATCTCGGCGTGGCCGAGCGCCGACGGACAGGGTCGCCCGGTCGTCGCCGTACGCGAGGACTTCCCCGGCGGTGGGGTGCAGACAGGCTTGGTCAGCGGCGGTGCCGGCGGCACCGTCGGCGAACTCGCAATCGGTCGTTCGGGACTCGGCGACGGCCTTGTGGCCTTCCGTCAGGGGCCGTTCGGCAATGCCGCGATCGTTGTCGCGCAGGTCACGGCACCTCCCGTGCGCTTCGTCGTGACCGTTCCGAAAGTGTGGATCAAGCCCGCTCAGGCCGCGATCTCGTGGCTGCCGGCCGAAAGCGCGAACGGGCCCCTGCGCTACACGGTAGTGCTCGACGGCCGCCGCCAATCGACGCCTCCGGGCGCGCTGTCGCTGCACCTGGACACGCGCGGGCTCGCCAGCGGCAATCACCGTGCGCAACTGCTCGCGACGGACATCTTCGGACAGTCGACGCTGACGCCGGCCGCAACGCTGAAAATCGACGGCGGCTCGCCGACCGTGCAGATCGCACGTAGTCAGCGCAACCAGGCCGTCAGCGTGCGCCTGAGCGACGCCAACTCGGGGCTTGCCCCGAAGACGATCAGCGTCAGCTTCGGCGACGGCTCGCGCGCCGGTGGGCGCAAGTCGCTGAAGCACCGCTACGCGCACGCCGGGATCTACCAGGTCGTCGTGAGGGTTGCCGACAAGCTCGGCAACAAGTCGACCGTACGCAAGCTGGTGAAGATCGCGTGAGCTCGCGGAATCCGAACAAGCTGCGGCTGTCGTGCTCGCTGGTGTTTGCGCTTGCGCTCGCGGCGTTCGTCCCGTCGTTCGCGCAGGCCGACGTGTTCGGGCCGATCTCACTCGCGAGCACGAGCGCGATCGCTGGCGCCGGCAACCAGCAAGCGGTCTACGCACACGACTCGGCGATCTCCGGCAACGGGCGCTATATCGCGTTTGACGGCTCCTATGCGGGGCACACCGGCGTGTGGGTTCGTGACCTTCAAACAGGGGCCGTGGAAGCCGTTGCCGTAGAAGACCCGAACAACCCGTCGATCAGCGCGCCCGACGCGTCGCTGCCGTCGATCAGCGAAGACGGACGCTTCATCAGCTTCACCACGACGGCACAGCTGGACCCGGTCGACGACACTAACCACGCGCCCGATGTGTATGTGCGCGACATGGACGTTGCCGCCGGACAGCCATGCGAACCAGGCCCCGGATCGGCGCAGCCGTGCGCCTTCACGCTCGTCTCGGCCGTTGACGGCGCCAACGCCGGACTGAGCTACGAACAGCCCGCCGAAGGCGAAAAAAACTTCGGCTCGATCGCCGCCGGGCGCTCGGCGATCAGCGCCAACGGTCGCGAGGTTGCGTTCGCGACGAGCGCGATCTCGAACCTCGCCGGGCCCGGTACGCCGTCCTTGCAGGTCGCCGTGCGCTACCTCGACAGCGATCACACGGAACTCGTCAGCGTGGCCGACGAACCGGCGACGGGCAACCCACTGCCGGGTCAGCCCGTGTCCGGGCTGCAGGGCGAAATCTACGGCGCCGTCTTCACCGGAGGCGGTGGCGCGGCTCCTCGCTTCAGCGCCCCCGAAGCGTTTCCGAGGCCCGTCGGGATCGGGGCGTCGATCAGCGGCGACGGCAGCACAGTCGCATGGATGGGCGTGAACATCGCAAAGCAGGTCCGGTTTCTGCCCGGAGAAACGCTCAACCCCAGCTACGCCGAGCCGCTCTGGCGCCGCATCGGCGACGGTCCGTCAGCGCCTACCCGCAGGATCACGGGCGGCTCGGACCCGGCCAATCCCGCTTGCGCG
>Ga0208589_1000713_pt1 | contig 15010 bp, 25 predicted proteins | sample NGESurshal092012_2_FD_184486 | JGI IMG/M metagenome (GOLD analysis project Ga0208589, IMG submission 184486) | Arctic peat soil microbial communities from Barrow, Alaska - NGEE Surface sample F53-2 shallow-092012 (SPAdes) | ecosystem: Environmental > Terrestrial > Soil > Wetlands > Peat ... | reverse complement strand
TGCGAAGAACTCTACGTACGTTGATTTAAGGCTGTCAACCGCGGCCGGCCACGGCTGTCCCCCTGCGTGGAGGGTCGCCTCCGGACCGGATGTCTGATCCGGCCGACAGCCGGGCGCCTGGATACATCTAGGTACCGCCGCGCTGCGGCGCGCCCGATTTCACGGGCCGGCCGCGCAACCCGCAGTACATCCGGCAGCACCCGGATTCACCGGCGGCAGCATCACGCGAAGCATCACGCAGCCCCGGTCACCTCGTTAACCCGCGGGCCGCCGCAGCGCTGCACACGCTGCGACGGCCCTGGATCACCCATCCGCTCTACCGGAAGGACAACCCGATGGGAACGCTACACAAGATGCCCGGCCACGGCCGGGCGCCCGGCGGCGCCGCGCAGGCGCCGCCCGCTAAGCCGCAGCTGCAGCCGCTGGCCCGGCTCGACGTCGAGCAGGCCCGCCAGTTCCTGGCCGACCTCGGCTACCGCACCGCCGGGGCTGACATCCCCGAGGCGATGTTCCTGCTGGGCAGGCTCGCCGAGCAGGCCATGGCGCTCCTCGACGTGATCGACGCGACGGTGACCCCGTGAGCGCGACGATCTACCAGCAGGCCGACGTCGGCCAGCCGTCCTACCGCGTCAGCGATGCCGGAGGCGAGACCGGCCATTTCGCGACCGTGCTCCTAGACGGGCACGATCTGCGCCTGCAGACCACCGACCCGGCCGACCTCGACGGCCTGGCGCTGGTGCTCACGGAGGCCGCGGCTGCGCTGCGGGCAGCCCAGGCCGAGGCTGCCCGGTGAGCGCCGCCCTGACGGCGCTGGCCGACTGGATCGACGCGCAGCTGTCCGACGAGCTGGCCAGCCGCCAGCACGTCGCAGAGACCGCGCTGGCCCGGATCGAGGAGCTGGCGACGTGCCCGGTGCTCACCGCGGCGGACCTCGGCGTCCTCGGCCAGGCGCTCGCCGACGCGGTGACCTACAGGGACCCGGCCGGGTTCTGCCAGGACTGCGAGGACAGCCCGGCCGCGCTCTGCCAGGACCACGCCGATGACCTCGACAAGACAGACGCCTACCTGGCGCTGGCTGCCGGGCTCGGATTGGAAATCGACCGGTGACCGCCGGGCAGGCCATCCGCTGGTCGACCATCGCCGCCGTGTCCCTGGTCGCGCTGGTGGCCGCGTTCGTGTCGTACCGGCACGCGCTGCAGGTGGTCCGGCTGCACGGCGAGTCCGGCCCGCTGGCGCTGGCGTACCCGCTGACCATTGACGGGCTGATCTACGCCGCGTCGATGGTGCTGCTGGACGCGGCCCGGCGCCGGGCCCGCGCGCACTGGCTCGCCTACGCCGCCCTGGGCCTCGGCATCGCGGCGACGCTGGCGGCGAACGTGGCCGCCGGGGTGGCCTACGGGACGGCTGGCGCGATCGTGGCGGCCTGGCCCGCGCCAGCGCTGGTGATCTCCTACGAGCTGCTCATGATCGTCATCCGCAGCTCGGTCGCCGTACCCGCGCCGGATCCGGATGTACCCGAGCCGCCCGCCGGGCTGAACGGTCACGGCCACCAGGCCGCCGGGCTGTTCGCCGCCGACCTGGCCCGCGGGGAGGTCCCGTCAGTCCGCCGGGTGCGGCGCGAGATGCACCTTGGCCAGCCGCGAGCGCAGGAGGTGCACCGCTACCTCACCGATCTGACCCCGTGAGTAACCCGGCGCCGGGTCAACCGGAGAGAAGCCCGGCGCCGGTCCCCAAACGTCCCGATTGGAGATCACCCATCATGTCCGACCAGCCAGAAGGCGACCGCCCGAATGCGGAGATCGCCGTACCCGACCCGATCGTGGCCGTACCCGCCGAGGTGTCCGACGTCAGCTACGAGGTCGAGCTCGACCACGCCCCGGCCGGTGCCGCGGTGTACGTGGACGTGTCCCCGGCAGCCGGGGAGCGGCTGCCGGTCATCCCGCCGCATCTGCGCACCCCGGCCGGGATGCGCACCGCACTCGCCCGCCAGGTGCAGGTCACCGGCCACCGCGGCGCCTACCACTCGATCCGGTCGCCCCGCTACCTGCTGCTGGCGGTGGCGTGGGCGATCGTGGGCGTGTTCCGCGTCCTCGCCCGCCAGCTCAGGTGGTGGTGGGTGCTGGAGTCCCACGGGCTGCGCTCCCAGGCCGCCGCTGACGGCGACAGCCGGGAATGGCACAAGCTCGACAAGGACGCCCGCGAGGTCCGCAAGGTCCGCGGGATGGCCCTGGGCGGCGAGCTGGCCGCGGTGATTGCCGTCGTGGTGGTCCTGGTGAAGTTCGCCCCGTGGTGGGTGACCGCCGCCGCGGCCGCCGTAGCGCTGCCGTTCCTGGCCGCCGCCGGGCGCCCGGCGGACAAGCGGATCATCACCCCGGCCGTGGTGACGCCGCGGTTCCGGCGGCTGAACGCTGACGTCGTCCTGCGCGCCTACTACGCGGCGAAACTGGGTGACCCGGATAAGCCGGGGCAGCAGATCACTTTCGCCGGCCGGATGTCCCGCGATGGCGCAGGCAGCGGCGTGCTGGTCGACCTGCCGTACGGCAAGGGCCTGCGCGATGCGGTCGAGGCGAAGGAGGCCATCGCGTCCGGGCTGGACGTCACCGACAGCCAGGTGTTCATCCGCCGCGACCCCACGTCGATCCGGCGGCACGGGCTCTGGGTCGCCGATGAGGACCCGCTGCGCGTACCCGTCGGCCGGACGCCGCTGCTGGCCTGCAGGCAGACCGACGTCTGGCAGCCGTGCCCGCTCGGCCTCGATGAGCGCGGCCAGCTCGCGACCCTTGACCTGCTGTGGCACTCGATCCTGGTCGGCGCCCTGCCCCGGCAGGGCAAGAGCTTCGTGGCCCGCCTGCTGGGGCTCTACGCGGCGCTCGATCCCTTTTGCAAGCTCGACGTCTTCGACGCCTCCGGCAAGCCGGACTGGCGGCGGTTCGCGCTGGTCGCCGACTCGTTTGCGTTCGGGCTCACGCCCACTGCGGCCGGGCTGCCGCCCGAGATCCTGCTCGACACGCTGGAGCGGCTGAAGTCCGACGTCAACGACCGGTATGAGCGGCTGTCAGCGCTGCAGGAGGCCAATCCCGCGGCGTGCCCGGAAGGCAAGCTCACCCGCGAGCTGGCCCGCGACCGGCAGTTCGGCATGCCGGTGCGGCTGCTCATCCTCGACGAGGTGCAGGAGTATTTCGACCTGGGCCCGATCTCCGCCGAGATCGCCACGCTCCTGGTGTTCCTGACCAAGGTCGCGCCCGGCGCCGGGGTGACCGTGATCCCCGCTACGCAGCGGCCGTCCGGGATCGGCACCGGGCGGGTAGCCCAGCAGTTCCTCGCCATGCGGGACACGTGCCCCGTGCGGTTCGCGCTCCGCACGTCGGACTACCGGGTCTCAGAGATGGTGCTCGGCGCCGGGTCACTCGGCGAGGGCCTCGACGCGTCGAAGCTCCTTAGCGAATACAAAGGAGTCGGGATCCTGCGCGGCGCGTCGGACAAGAGCCCGACCATCCGCACCTACTTGGCTGACGGCACCGACGCAGAGCGCATCCTCACGGCCGCCAGGTCGATCAGGGAGCGCGCCGGAACGCTGTCGGGCATGGCGCTGGCTGCCGATGCCCCGCGCGTGACGGTGTCGGTCGCCGCTGACGTCCTGGCCGTGCTCGGTGACATGCCGGGCGCTCACTGGGAAGTCCTGGCGGGCCTGCTGCGCGGCCGGTTCCCGGACCGCCACGGCGACGCCACCGCCGACAGCGTGTCGGCTCAGTGCCGCGCCGCCGGTATCCCGTCGGTGAACGTGACGATGCTCGGCAAGGCCCTCAAGGGCTGCCGCAAGAGCGACGTGCAGTCGGCGGCGAGGCAGCCGTGATGCCGTATCTCAGATACTTTGCCGTACGCGCCGCTGACCTGGGGATGTCCGGTTTCCCGTATCTGGCCGTATCTGGCAGCCCTGCGCCGACCTGGGGAAATACGGAATACGGCAGAATCGCCGCCCGGCCGGGATCGAGGCGGCCATGAGGACGACGCACAGGTATGAGTCCTGCCGCGACTCCGGCTGTGAGCTTCCGTACTGCCGCATCTGGAAAGAGGCGTGGGCGGAGGGTTACGCCGAGGGTTTCGCCGACGGGACGGCCTCCGGCTACGCCGCCGGGCACGCCGACGGGCAGGCCGAGGGTTTCGCCGAGGGGTTCTCCGCCGGCGCCGCATCGGTGAGCGAGTCATGACCGGGCTCGTGCTCGGCGGCCTGGCCGCCGTCGTCGGCTACCTCGGGTGGATCTACTTCCACCCGTTCAGGCCGTGCCCGCGGTGCAAGGGCAAGGGCACCAACCGCGGCTCGACGAAGCGCCGCCACGGGCCGTGCAGGAAGTGCGGCGGCACCCGCCACGTCCAGGCCCTCGGCTCCCGCATGCTGCACCGCGCCGTCCGCGGCGCCGCCACCTACCGCCGCGACCGGAAGGACAAGTAGCCATGGCGATCTTCATCAGGCCCTCGCGGGTCATCGTCGAGGAATCCGGCGGCGGGTGGCTCGCCGCTGTGGTCGCCGTCGTCGGCCTGGCCGTGGTCATCAGCGCGGCGGCCGTGGTCATCGCCGACGTGCTGACCGCCATCCTCATCACGCTCGCCGCGGCCGTCGCCGGGTCGGCCGGGGTGCTGACGATCGTGCTGCGCCGCGCCGGGCTGAGCCATCCGCTGCCGCCAGGAACCGGCCGGGCAGCAGCCCCGGTCCCGGCTGCCAGGTCCGCTACAGCGATCACAGGAGCGCGGCTGTCGATCGCGCCCCGCCCGGTCATCCCCGGAACAGTCCAGGCAGTCACTGAGGAGAACCGGCCAGGGAGGTAGGCACCTGCAGAGCGCCCGGCTGGCTACGGCTCGCCGGGCGCTTCGCCTCCGGCCGCCGGTCAGCCGCCGCTGCCGACCTGCAGGAGCACGGGCCTGCTGACGTTGCTCACCCAGATCTTGCCGGGGACGCCGTTGATCTCGAAGCCGTATCGCTGTTCAGCCGCGACGTTCCTGATCATGAACGGCATCATGCACGGGTACATGGTCAGTCCACTCGCTGTGGCACTTCGGTGTGACCAGGTACCAAGCGTGGCACTGCCGATGATCTTGCCGTCCGGATCAGTAACGGCTACCTGGCTGCCAGGACTCGGGCTGTCCTCGCTGCAGAAGGCATAAGACGTCACCAGTCCGCCGGTGATCGAGGTAGCCCCGCCGCCCGGCATGATCTGGCCGTGGATGGTTACGGCGGAGCTGCCGCACGCGGATAAGGCGGCAGCGGCAGCTGCGGACAGGATGGCGACGGCAGCACGAGAAATCATGACCGCGACCTTATCCGTGCCAGCTCAGGCGCCTGATGCGAATTGCCAGTTGCCCTGTTGATTAGGAGCCGCCCCGAAATGCGGTTAGGCGATATATGCCTCTGTCAGTACCATTCCGCCGGCCGCAGCCCCGTCCCGGCGCCGGAATCGTCCAGCCCGTCACGTAGAGCGGCCCGCAAGCTAAGGAACGGCGCATGATGCCAGATGCAGCGGCTAGGTCCGCTCGGTCCTGGGTAAGGGCAAGGCCGATTGGCTAGCGTCCGAGGTTCCTGGAGCGCTTCGCAGTTGCCTCACCCGGCTTGCGCTCGCCCCAGACCTGGCCGCCCCGGTGAAACGTGCTGAGGCCAGCCCGGCCGCGCCGTCCGTTGCCGCCGCAGGAGGTGCACATGCGGTGGGAGTACCTGTAGACCGAGCCCCGCTGCCGGCCAGTCCCCTTGCACGACCGGCACGCCCGCCAGGGATGCCACTGTAATGAGATGAAATAGCCGCCAATGACCAGGAGTGCCAGCACGATTAATACGACCATAGAGTGAATGTGACATGAATGCGGGCAGCTGACTAGCTGCCGCCATCGATATGCGCCGGCCGGTACCAGATTGACGGGCAGCCGCCCGCCCTGCACCGTACCCAAAGGTGCCCGCGGCCCGGCTCGGCCAGCGCTGGCGGGCACTCGCAGGGCATCCACCCGACGATCACCCGGCCGGGGCCCCACGGGTGCCCGCGGTCGCAAGCTTCCGGGTAGCACCACCAGGCAGGCCGCCGCACGTCACCCATAGCGGCCTAGTAGAACACGCTCGCGAAACGATACCCAGGACTAGGGCATCATCTTTTGCCGCTGATCAGGCAAGGCCCTGCTCGCCGCCGTACCCGCCAGCCGGGGCGGCCGCCGACAGCGACGCCACCGCCTGCGCGTGATCAGGCAGGGCCGGGCCCGGCCGCGGCGTCTGCACCGCCGCGTGCGCCCGGTCCTCTTCCTGCTGCCGGTGCTGGTGCCGGGCCTCAGCCGTCGCCAGCTCGGCGTTCACCGGGCATCACCGGGGTCCGGCTGCGCCGCGTCCTGCTGCTGGTGCCCGAGCTGCGCGCCCTGGAGGCCCTGCACGGTCCCGTCCGGCGCGATCATCACGCCCCCGGCCCGGTCAGCCGCCGCCTTGATCAACGCGGCGGCCGCCGCCGGGTCCTGCGCGGTCACACCGCACCCGCGTGGATCCGGACGCTCTGGGCCGCCGTCACGCCGATGTTCCGGCAGTGCGTGCAGCCCTCAGCAGGGCCGAGACTCCGGGCGATCTCCAGGGCGTCAGGGCGCCTGTACAGCGAGCCGGGCATGGCCGGCGGATCGTCACCGGGGACGGCGGCGCCACGGCCAGCGAAAGGGGGCGGCTCCGGACGCGCCTCGGCCGCGGCCATCGCCGAGCGGGTCGCCGACGCGAATGCCGCATGAGCCCGGCTGGCCGCTGCCTCCAGCGGATCCGCCGCGCGCTGCGGGGCCGCGATCACGTCGCTCACTTCCCGTAGCTGGAGGCGGAGGGAATCACAGCGGCGGGCGAGGGAACCGGCCCGCGCCTCGTCGCCCTCGTCCTCGTCCTGCATGGCCGCGATGTCGAACGCGCTGATCTGCCCGGCCGCGTGCGCCCGCTGGATCCACTCCTGCCGCTTCGCGGTCTTCCCGATCCTCGCCCGCTCGGTGGCCAGGTCCGCCTCGGCATTGGCCAGCTTCTGCGCCAGGGCACTGACCCCGCCCGCCGTATAGCCACGGGCTAGCAGGCCCGCGGAGACCTCATCAGCATCGGGCCGGTCAGGCTCAGCCTGGTTACGGTCCGGGCGCCCGGCGCCGGACATGACCTCCGCGAGCGTGCGGCCCTGCTCCGGGTCGCCCCGGTGCACCGCGATGGCATCCATGAAACCCATGTGCACTCCTTCGCATCCGTCTTGGGAGGGCCCGCGGATGCGAAGACGCGGGCCCGCCCGCCGTCGACACAAGCAGTGTCCCACCTGCGGGGCAAGTTAGCGGTTACGAACGCGGGCTAACAGGCGCTACAGCGCCCAGACGCCGGGATCGGCGTCCGCCTCGTTCCGGGACAGGCCCCACAGCGCGAACGCGGCCGCGTTCAGCGGGCTCATGTCGACCTCGACCCGGCGCCTCTCGAACGCGAATGCGGCTGCGAGGGGGCGGCGCACCGCGAACCTCATCGCCTCCCGGAGAGCCTCGTGACCGGTGACCCGCACCCGGTGACCCCGGACCTCCGCCTTAAAGAGATAGCTCGCCGCGGCGACGTCGACGGCTTCGAGGAGGTGCAGCCAGACGCCGCCGCTCCGCAGGACGGGCAGCAGCCCGGCGCACGGCATCGGATCGCAGAACAGCCCGACGTTGTCCACGCTGCCGAACAGCCGCGACACCTCCGCGGCCGCCTCGTCGGCGGCCCCGTAGAACAGCATGTCGACCTCAGCCCGGCCGCCGTCGTCCTGCCTGCCCGCGGCTACGACCGCGGCCAGCTCGGCGTCCTGCGACATTTCCAGCCCGAATGCGACCAGCATCACATCGTCCCCTCACCCGTCGCCGCGAGCCAGTCCTCTTCGCTGAACAGCTCCCATGCACCCTGGTGCTCAGACGGCCACGGCGCCGCCGCGAGGCGCTCAGCGGCGAACCCGGCCGCGCCCAGGGTGGCCCGCTCCTCCGCCATCCGCTCCACGGACAGGCGCCCGCTGGCGACCGCCGGGTTGGCCGCCGCCCACACCGCCGGGTCCTCCGGGTCCCCGGCCGGGTCGGCGGACCATTCGAGCCACGCCAGCCGGCCAGGGTCCTCCGACATCGCCCGCGTCCGCAGGCGGGCCAGCTGCCACGCGCCCGGCGCCGGGCCCGCCGCCGCGTACCAGAGCTGGGCGCGCGGACGGGCGGACAGCACCGGCAGCAGCGCCTGCGCCTGCTCCAGAGTGAGCGCGTGCGCCTCGTCCAGGACCACCAGGTCCGCGGAGAAACCGCGCGCCGACTCACGCGACCGGTTCATGAACCGCAGCCTGGCCCCGTTGACGAACGTGATCGACTCCTCCCCGCCGGTCCTGCGCACCCGCAGCTTGTACCGGTCCAGCGCCGACCCCTCAACCAGGTCCAGCGTCGCCGCGAACTGCTCGCTCACCGTCCGCCACTCATGCGCCGAGTGAATCACCAGCCGCTCGCCGAACAGCAGCACCCCCGCCAGCTCCCGGATAGCCAGCAGGACCGTCTTCCCGTTCTGCCGCGGGCAGACCACCCCGACCTCGAACGCGGACCACCCGCCGCCCCGCCGGTCGCACCCCGCGTCCAGCACCATCCGCTGCCAGCCGTCCAGCGACACCCCCGCCAGCGCGGCCAGCCCGGCGGCGCCCCGGCCGGCGCGGCCGTCAGCCCGCGGCACGTAGGAGACCCGCGGCTCAGGGAACGACGCCGGCAAGATCGCTCAGCTCCTCCAGCGGGTCATCCTCGCCGTCACCGGGGGCGGGGAGGGCCAGCAGGCAGGCCCGCAGCTCCCGCGCGACCAGCGCGTTGCCGGGGTCGGCCACGTGCGCGGCCTCCAGCCGTCCCGCGAGCCGCGCCAGCGCCCCGGCGGTGTCCGCGCACGGGGCAGCGTCCCGGACGGGCCCGGCGGGCACCAGGGAGGCGCAGGCGGCGCTGCGGCGGCAAAGGGAATGGTCACCGGCTGCGTGAGCACGGGACCTGCGCGACCTCAGCGCGGACGAATCGGCCATGACCCCATTATGCAACGTGCAGACCGCAACGTCCCTGATGCAACGTGCCACGCGACGGCGCGCGCGGCTAGATGACTGCGGAGTGGATAGATGGTTACGCAGAGTAATAGCCGATCCACGCAGGACCCACATAGGACCCTGTGACCTGCGCAAACACGATGGTGGCCGGTTGCCATCCGGGATGGGCGCGCCGGGTGCCGGGCGGGTGCCGGACGGCATGGTCGCCACTCCCACCGTCCGCCGCGTAGGCGATCCGCCTACCATCTATGACGTTCTGGTCGTGCTGGGGTGTGCTATTACGCGGCCACGAGGATGGCGGGTGCCTCGTACCGGGTGACCGGCGCAGCTTCCGTTGTCCCCGGGATTGATGGCCGGAAGTACGAGCGGATCTGTTCTACCTGGCCTGGAGGCATCCGGAAGTCGCGCAGTACGTCCTCGACCGGCCACGGGTAGGCGGTCGCTATAACCTCGATCCCCACGGCCACGCCGCCCGCATCGAGGTCCATCATGGTGTTGTCGTCGACGACCCGCGTCCGGGCAACGTCATGATCGCTCAGGCTGATATAGAGCGCACCGACGTTCAGGTCAAAGTCGAGCCGCATAGTTCCCTCATCTGGCTGCTAGTCGTCGAGCCACATCACGCTGACGATGACTTGCTGGTCCGGCGTCAACACCACCCTCAGTATGCGCCCTCTCCTGCCGTACCCCAATACCACGATGTTGCCATTGTTGCCTGGCCGAGGCTGACCTGACCTGCGCTTTAGCGCCTGGGCCACGTCTTCGTCCGTGATGTCGCGCTCCTCCATCCGGTCGCGCGCGTGGTCGCTCCACTCGGGCATAGCCGCTAGCTCTGCCCCGGCCGGACGGCGCGGACGTCGATCGACTTGGTGATCGCCCCGTCATCGATGTCGAGCTCGAACGCGTAGTCGCCGTACCGGGGCAGCGGCACCGGGATCTGTATCGCCAGTCCCATTGCCGTCCTCCAGTGTTCCGGGACTTCGGGCTTGGGTGGGGGCGTGTTGAAGACCGACCTGGCGACGAGGAGCTGCTCTCCGTCTGCGGACTGGAAGGTGATCTTGAGATAGTGCGATGCCCCGACTTCCTCCTCAGCGCCAAAGGTGAGGCGCAGAGCGATGCCGAAGGGCTGCACAGTAGGGACAACGGGTGCGAATACCGTGTCCACCCCGGCGGCCATGATGTGGACGGTGCTGCCGTCCTGGCGCACGTAGTCGGCGAGAATCATGTAGTCAAGCTCAGGCATGGCCTAGGCTCCAGTGTTGCTAGATGAGGAGCCCCACGGTAGCGCCGCCGGTCGGCGCGCCGTGGGGCTTTTGAGTGCAGGCAGCTATCCCCGAGTGGCCTTCCTCTGATCACCCCTCGGTTGTGGTGGTGGCGCGGGCCGTCACCCGCCAGCTCGCCGCGGCCCTCGTTATGCCCGGCGGTCAGCCGCACGTGCAATCGGCGCTGCCGCATACATCGTTGGTGCAGGCATTGCCGCAGACCTCGCAGGGTTCGCCCCATTCGGCATCGCTGACTGGCCGCAACCTCGGCAGCGGCTGGCGCAGTTCCGGGTATGCCATCAGATCGGCAGCAGTCCAGCAGCGACCGGCGACGTGTGGCCGCGGCATGCCGAACTCCTCGGCGGTGTAGCACTCTTCGCAGACTGCATTGCGCGAGGCATGGAGCTTGGTCATGACGGCGTCCCTTCGGTGTCGTCCATGCTTGCCTGGGCCAGCGCGTCGGCGGCGACCGCGGCTCGCATGGCGTCGCGGGTGTAGTTGAACCTGACGACGTCGCGCCAGACGGCCAGCAGCTCGGTGGCGACGGCGCGGAGCTGGGCGGCGTCGAGCCTGGCGAGGATCAGGTCAGCGTCGGCTTGGCGGCCGTCCAGGACGGCGAGCTGCAGGCCGCTCACGGCGCGGATCGCGGCGAGGTCGCCGGTCACTGGCCGGGCTCGCAGGCGGGATGGGGCCGGGTCTTGCCGTCCTGCCAGGCCCTCAGCGGCTCGCCGCAGAGGGCGCAGATGGCATCGTCTGGGCGCACTTCCGCTACGTCCGCTACGTCCGCTACATTGTCGAATCCGGCCTGCTCAGCGCCTGTAGCGGACGCGTCAGGCTCGTCCGCTACGTCATCCGCTACATGCCTGGCCTGCGCAGATTCGTCATCTGTAGCGGTGTTACGGGTGTAGCGGTCCCAGGCGTCGGCCATGTCCTCTGCGTAGTAGCCCTTCGCCACCGGGCCCGTTCCGCGCTCGCGGCCATTCCGCGGCCTGATGCCGTACGGGCGCAGCAGGTCGGCCAGGCCGCGGCCGTTGATGCGCTCCCGGCCGCTGCCGGTACGCCGCCATTCGGCCCACGGCGCTTCCTCGATCTCCGCGAGCCGCTCGGCGATCGTGACGCCGTACAGGAAAGTGGCGGCGCCGAAGATGGCCCGCATGTCGGCCAGCAGCCGCTCTCCGGCGGTTCCGTCGCGCGGGTCGTTGTCCGAGAGACCGGCGAGAGCCTGGCAGGCTTTCCGGGCCCGGTCTGGCCAGTCACCTCCGGCAGCATCCGCGATCGCGACCAGCGGTTCCCAGACGTCGGCCGCGCGGTCCTCGGCCGGCAGGTCCGGCTCTGCGTACTTGAGGTCGCCTGCGTGAGCGGTCACCCATGCGCGCAGCCGCTCGCGGACGGCCTTCAGCTGCGGCACCGCCCGGCGGCTGCGCCACTGGGTGACCCGCTCGCCAGGTGCGCGGCGCCGCATCGAGATGACAACGGCCCGGTCCTCGATCGTGTCGGGCATGTCGCCGATCCCGCCGATGATGGCCATGGCGAAGGTCTGGCAGGTCTCCTGCTTGCGGGCCACGGCGTCCCAGCGGACGTAGGGCCAGCCGCGGGAGTGACCGGAGTTGAGGATCCCGCGCAGGTCCTCGGCGCCGTCAGATCGCTGGTCCTTCTTTCCCCAGACGGTGTCGGCCTCGTCGAGGATCAGCGTGGGCGGGTCGTCCTCGTTAATCGAGCGCACGAGCGCGGCCGGGGAGATGTTGGTCGTCGGCAGCGGGTTGCGCACCAGCTCCCGCGCGACCTCCTGCAGGCGCGTCTTGCCGCAGCGCTTGATCGGTGACTTGATGACGAGCCGGCTGGCGTGCTCCCAGGCCTGCTGGGCGTGCGTGGCCGCAGTGTAGAGCGTCATCGCGTCAGCGGCTTCCGGCGACGGCAGGATGACGTACCTGGTGTATTCGTCGTGCACCTGGTCGAGGACCTCGGCGCCGTCGAGGTCGGCGCCGTCCGGGACTGGCCGGCCGTCGTCGTCGTAGTCGGTGCCGTAGAAGCCGCTCATCTGGTGTTCCTTACCAGCGAAAGCGCGGCGCGCTGCGAGTCCGTGCGGAGGTCCTCGCGGGTAGCGGCCGCCTGGCGGAAGAACTCGCGCCAGTGCTCGCGGGCCGCGTCGCGTTCCTCGGCGGTGGCGGCGGCGATGCGGCGTTCCCAGCCCTCGGCCTTCAGGTCGCGTCCGCGGCTCACCGGGTCGGCGATCTCGTGCCACGCTGCGGCCATGTCCTCCTCAGCGGTGGCGTACCCGGCTGCGTAGCCGGCGGCGTGGCCGGATAGCCAGCCTTCCCGCCAGGCGGCCAGGATCCGCTTCAGGTACCGGTCGCGCTCATCGGAGACGGCGAGCCAGTAGTCGACGAGCGCCTTGCGCAGCGGCACCGGCTCAGTGGCGGCCGGGCGGGCTATGCTCATCGTGGTCTCCGTTTTCAGCGGCGGGATCGGTCATGGTCGGGCGGCATCTCTTCGGGTGCCGCCCGGTGCCGTTTCTAGGCACGGATGACCTGCTGCTCGCCAAGCCCGGCCTGCTGGCGCAGCCATGTCGTGGGGACCCGCCACCGGCCGCCAGCCCGTACCGCGGGGATCTCGCCGGCCTCGATGGCGCGTCGTACGGTCCGCTGGTCGTAACGGAGGATCTCGGCTGTCTCCGGAACGTCCGCGAAGAGCTTGCCGTCGAGGATGCCTGCGGTAGCGGAGTCGCTCATTGTGCACCTTCCCTGGCGCCAGGCGTTAGACAGTCGCACGCTGCGATCACGACCTGATGGTTGCACGAGAACCGCCGTCGAAGCAAGCGGATGCGTTTAGATTGCGCCGAACTTTGTTAGATGCCCTTGCCATTGCGTGCGATTGCCGCGACACTGGCGCTATGCAGCCGGTCAAGTACGCGAGCCTTCTCGCCCGTAACATCCGCGCCGCGCGTGCCGCCGCGAACCTGTCACAGACCGACGTCAGCGCCCGCATGCAGAGCCTGGGCTTTGCCGCGTGGTTGCGCTCGACCGTGAGCCTGGCCGAGCAAGGCAAGAGGCGCGTGACCGCCGAAGAGCTTCTCGGCCTGGCGCTCGTCCTTGAGACAAGCATGGTCCGGCTCGCGGTTCCCGCCGAGGAATCGCCGTGGATCGAGCTGCCAGCAGGCGGGGTCATCCACGGGTCAGGAGTAAGAGGGCCCGGCGAGATCCGGTGGGCCGGGAACGTGCCCAGTTTCATGCGGGAAGCCGCCGCCTGGACGGACTCGGTGGCAGCGGACCCGATGCAGACGGCGGCCATTCTCGCGGGCCGGACCGAAGCAGAGGACGGCTGAGTTATGGGACGCAGGTCACCGGGTGAGGGCTCAGTCTGGCCGTACCGGGAGCGGAACGGCACCGAGCGGTGGGCGATCGGCCACCCGAGTTTCGGCACCAGGCGCCGCGGCGCTACCGGCGAGAAGTGGTTCACCAAGAAGGCAGCACAGGACGCGCTGCGGACGATGCTGGTCGACGCGGCCCGCGGCGAGCTGGTCGCGCCGAGCCGCCAGCAGACCGGCGCGTATCTCAATGAGTGGCTAGACGGGCTGCAGGTGAAGCCGTCGACCCTGGCGAGCTACCGGGCGAACGTCCGGCTGCACATTGACCCGGCGGTCGGAAGGGTGCTGCTGCCAGCGCTGACGACCGCGCGGATCAATGCCATGTACCGGCAGCTGGAGCGCAGCGGACGGGTCGAGCGCGGCCACGCTGGCGAGGGGCTGTCACCGCGAACCGTCCGCTACATCCACACGATCCTGTACGGGGCGCTGGCCGAGGCGGTCAGGACGCAGCGGATCAGCCGCAACCCGGCGGTCGCGGCGTCGCCGCCGTCGGTGCGGAAGGCGAAGGCACCGGAAATGAGCTGCTGGACAGCCAGGCAGCTCGCCGCTTTCCTGGGCTGGGCAGCCGACGGCAGCTCGACCTACGCGCTGTGGCACCTCATGGCGAACACGGGCACGCGGCGCGGCGAGACGCTTGCCCTGCGGTGGCGCGACTTTGATCCTGACGCGGGGACGCTGCGGGTGCGCCGGTCGGCGAGCATGATCCAGGAGACGGGCGAGCCGGGCACCATGGTCGAGGGCGACACCAAGACCGGTCGGCCGCGCGTCGTCGACCTGGACGACGCGACGACGGCGCTGCTGAAGGCGCACCGTAAGGCGCGCGGGACGCTGGCGCTGCAACTGGCCCGTGATGATGCCCTGATGTTCGGTGACATCCAGGGCGAGCACGCCAGCCCTGGCGCGATGACGCATCGGTTCGCCAGCGATATCGCCCGGTGCCGGGCCGCGCTCGGCGAGGACGCGCTTCCGATGATCCGGCTGCATGACCTGCGGCACACTCACGCGACGCTGCTGCTGCTGGCCAAAGAGCCCGTGCACGTCGTCAGTCAGCGGCTCGGCCATGCCAGCCCGACGATCACCATGAGCGTTTACGCGCACGTCCTGCCCGGCAATCAGCGGCAGGCCGCCGACCGGTTCGCGCGGCTCATCAGGGAGGCCGGGGCATGATTTCCAGGGCGGGAAGCATCAGGTCGGCATCAGGAGCGCCACTGCGGGGCGCCGTCACAGCTTCTACCTGCGTGGACGGTCGCCTCCGGACCGGATGTCTGATCAGATGAGCCCATGGTCGTTACGCGGCACCTCGGGCGCTGGACCCTGGAAGATCGTTTCGTCTCGGCGTGGCA
>Ga0208589_1000712_pt1 | contig 15018 bp, 13 predicted proteins | sample NGESurshal092012_2_FD_184486 | JGI IMG/M metagenome (GOLD analysis project Ga0208589, IMG submission 184486) | Arctic peat soil microbial communities from Barrow, Alaska - NGEE Surface sample F53-2 shallow-092012 (SPAdes) | ecosystem: Environmental > Terrestrial > Soil > Wetlands > Peat ... | reverse complement strand
AGAAGCGACGCCATCACCAGCCGCGGCCCCTCCCGCGCCGGCTTCAACGCCCGCACCGGCGCCACCGCCGTCGCCAGCCCCCGCGCCAGCACCCCAACCGGCACCACCACCAACGGCCGCAGCCGAGAATGCGCCTGAACCGCTGGTGCTCTCTCCGGTTGTGCGCAAACTCCTGACCGAAAACGGGATCAGCGCGGCGAATGTGACGGGCACCGGGGTGGGCGGTCGGATCACCCGCGAGGACGTTTTGAAGGTGGTCGACGCCAACCACGCGCCGGGATCGACCCCGGCCCCGCCTTCGACCCCGCCGACCCTGGCATCAACCCCGGCCTCAGCACCACCTCCGGCTCCGGCCCCGGTGCCGCGCCTTGCGCCTTCCCCTCCGACACCTGCGGTGCTGGGCACCGGCGATCAGGTCGTGCCGTTCTCGAACATGCGTCGCCGCACGGCCGAGCACATGGTCCGGTCCAAGTCCACTTCGCCACATGCCTTCATCGCCTACGAGACGGACTTCGAGAATGTCGAGCGAGTGCGCAAGGCGTGGGGCGAGCGGTTCAAGACGGAAGAGGGTTTCTCCCTGACGTATCTGCCCTTCGTCGCTCGGGCGGCCGTCGAAGCAATGCGAGACTTTCCGCTCCTCAATTCGTCGGTGGGGGACGACTCCTTGGTGGTCCATCCCGAGGTGAACTTGGGCATTGCCGTTGACCTGTCCCACGAGGGATTGATCGTGCCGGTCATCCACCGGGCCGAGGAAGTGACCTTGCGCGGCATCGCCCGTAGAATTCGCGATCTGGCAAGCCGAGCTCGCAACCGCCAGCTCAATGCCGACGACATCGCCGGGGGCACGTTCTCCATCACCAACGACGGTCCCTTCGGCACCTACTTCACCGTGCCCATCATCAACCAGCCCCAGGTGGCGATTTTGGCCACCGACGGCATCGCCCGACGTCCGGTCGTCGTCACCCACGAGGACGGATCCGAGTCGATCGCCATTCACTCCACGGGGATCCTCGGGGTCAGTTGGGACCATCGGGCCGTTGACGGGGCCTACGTCTCGTCCTTCCTGGCCCGGGTGGCGGAGCTCCTGGCCGGTCGCGACTGGTCCGCCGAGCTCTAACGCATCACATGTTGCGCATCCGCTCCCTGGGGACCGTTCCCTACAACGAGGCATTCGCGCTCCAACACGCGCTGGCCACGGGGACCGAGGACGACTACCTGTTGGTGCTCCAGCATCCCCACGTGTACACGTTGGGCGTGCATGCCGACCGATCGCACGTGCTGACCGATCCCGCCGCCGTCGGAGCCACGCTTGAGCAGACCGACCGGGGTGGCGACGTGACCTATCACGGTCCGGGTCAATTGGTGGTCTATCCCATCGTGTCGGTCCCGGGGCACCCTTCGGCCGGACCGGAGCATGTGCATCGACTCGAGGATCTGGTCATCGCCACCCTGTCCGACGTCGGGTTGCCCGGAGCGTCAAGGTTGGACGAGTACCCAGGCGTGTGGATTGACGCAGACGGCCCCTCACCGCGCAAGGTCGCCGCCATCGGCGTCCGCACGATTCGCGGAGAGCCAGGAACCCGGCGCACCCTGCACGGCGTGGCGCTCAACGTGTCGTGCGACCTCGACATGTTCGCCCACATCGTGCCGTGCGGCATTGCCGATCGTGGTGTCACCTCGCTCTGGGCCGAAGGCGTCGACATCTCCATGGCTGGGATCGCCGAAGCCCTCATTGCCCGCGCCACCGACATGTTCGGGCAGTCCGGCGTCGATCGCCACGACGTGGTGACGGGTCCGACCAGGCAGAGTGACCAGGTGGCCCCGCCTGAACGACCGCTCATCCGGCGTTTGCGCCAAGCCGGTGTCGAACCCGAAGGGGCGGTGCGCATCGAACAACGCAAGCCGGAATGGCTTCGGGTGCCGGTGCGCATGGGTAAGGAGTACCTCTCGTTGGGCAAGACGGTGCATGACCTGGGTCTGGCCACCGTGTGTGAAGAGGCCGGCTGCCCCAACATCTTCGAGTGCTGGTCCGAGGGCACGGCCACCTTCATGATCAACGGCGAACGGTGCACCCGGGCCTGTGGTTTCTGCCAGGTCGATACCCGCCATCCCCTGCCGCTCCAGCCGGACGAACCCGACCGGGTGGCTCAGGCAATAGAGCGGATGGCGCTGGGCCATGCGGTGGTGACGTGTGTGGCCCGGGACGACCTGGCCGACGGGGGAGCCGGCGCCATGGCTCAGACCATTGCCGCCATTCGGAACCGGACACCGGGAACCACCGTCGAGGTACTCATCTCCGACTGCCGCGGTGACGCCGCCTCGCTCGATACGATATTCGCCGCCCGGCCGGATGTGCTGAATCACAACATCGAAACGGTCGCCCGCTTGCAGCGAGCCGTTCGGCCGTCGGCCGGATATGCCCGCAGCCTGGCCGTCCTGGCCCGGGCCGGTGCCTCGGGCCTGATCACGAAGTCCGGCCTGATGATTGGGCTCGGCGAAGACACCGACGAGGTCATCGCCACGATGGCCGACCTACGGGCCGTCGGCGTCTTCATCATCACGATCGGGCAGTACCTGCGACCCAGTCGCGACCACCTCCCGGTCGCTCGATACTGGAAGCCCGAGGAGTTCGAGCACCTGCGCGCCATCGGGGCGGAGCTCGGGGTGCCCCACGTGGAGGCGTCACCGCTGACCCGTTCCAGCTACCACGCCCGGGCCGCCGTGTCGGCGACCGGCCTCGCCCGGCCGTGAACGAGGTCGCGAGGAGCAGCAGCAGCTAAGCGCTCCCCTTCCATGCCGGCTTTCCCCTGGCACGCGGTACCCGAGTGTGGGGATGTTGGATGCCGGCGAGTTACTTCGAGAAGACCTCGGGACTCCTTGATCGGCACATCCGCGAATTCGTCGACCACCGCACCAGGAAGGGGGGTTAACCCCAGGGGGAAGAGACCCGCTAGCGGCCTTCACTTCGCAGACGGATTTCCTTAGGTTGGGGGTACCAGGCGAGCGGGACCATGCTCCCGCTGACAAAGCCCGCTGAGCCCGCTGCCAAGGAGCCCGAACATGATCGCTGCGCACGCGTTGACCAAGCGCTACGGCAGCACTCTGGCTGTCGATCACTTGAGCTTCGAGGTGAGCCCTGGGGTGGTGACCGGGTTTCTCGGGCCGAATGGTTCTGGTAAGTCCACGACCATGCGGATGATCATGGGGCTGGACACTCCGTCATACCGGACGGCCTCGGTCAACGGGCAGGCCTACGCCCAGCTCAGATGGCCGCTACGCGAAGTGGGCGCACTCCTTGACGCCAAGGCCTTCCATCCCGGTCGGAGTGCCTACGACCATCTGTGGGGTTTGGCCCTGACCAACGGCATCCCCCGCGCTCGGATCGACGAGGTGCTCGACATGGTCGGGCTGACCGAAGTGGCTCACCAGCGCGCCGGCAAGTACTCGCTCGGCATGGGCCAGCGATTGGGTATCGCCGCAGCCCTGCTGGGCGATCCCGGGGTGTTGCTCTTCGACGAGCCCATCAACGGGCTCGATCCGGAAGGCATCCGCTGGGCCCGTTACCTGCTGCGCGACTTGGCCGCCGAGGGGCGCACGGTGCTCGTCTCGAGCCATTTGATCAGCGAGATGTCGCTCACGGCCGAGCGATTGGTGGTCATCGGCCGCGGCACCCTGATCGCCGAGATGAGCGTCTCCGAGTTCACCTCGCAGAGCGCACCGGACACCGTGCGGGTCGTCACACCGATGACGGAGAGCTTCGTCAATGCGTTGCAGGAGGCCGGGGCGGAGTCCCGGGTGGAGCCGGGCGGGTCGATAGTGGCCACCGGCCTGACGGCAACGGAGATCGGCACGCTGGCGGCCGACAGGGTGCTGACGCTGTACGAGCTGACACCGCTCCAAGGCTCGCTCGAAGATGCCTTCATGGATCTCACTCATGATGCGGTCGAATTCCGGACCGCGTCCCCGACCCGATCGAACGGAAAGGTACCCACATGACCGTCCTCCCGTCCCTCGACCACCTCCCAGGCCGGACCGGGATCCGTCAGGTGGTGCGGGCGGAATGGTTCAAGCTGCGCTCACTCCGCTCGACCACCTGGACGCTCCTGGCCACGGTCGTGGGCAGCCTCGCCGTGACCGTGCTGGCCACCAACAGCGTGCAGCGCCACGGCCCATCGATAGGCTTTGACCCGACCAACCACTCCTTGACGGGCCTGGCTCTGGGCTCGCTCACCATCGGGGTGCTGGGCGTGCTGGCCATCACCGCCGAGTACAGCAGTGGCACCATCCGGTCCACGCTGGCGGCCACACCGCGCCGGCCCGTGCTCCTCGGAGCCAAGGCGATCGTGATCGGCCTCGTCTCACTGGTAGTGGGCGAGGTCCTGACCTTCGCCTGCTTCGCCATCGGCCAGGGCGTTCTGTCGGGCCGGGCTCCGACGGCCTCCCTGGGCGATCCGGGGGTACTGCGCGCCCTGGTGCTCACCGGGGCCTACCTGGCCCTGCTGGGTCTGTTCGGCCTCGGCCTCGGGGTGATCATCAGACATACGGCGGGGGCCATCGCCACGTACGTGGGGGTCATCTTCTTGATTCCCATTTTCCTCCAACCGCTGTCGTCGAGCGGTAACCCGGGTCGCTTCGCCCCCGAGCAGATGCTCGCGAACTCCGTGGCCGCCGTGGTGCCCCAATCCGGTCAGGTCAGCGCTCCGCTCGGGTGCCTGCTCATGGTCGTGTACTGCGCCCTGGTGCTGGCGGTGGCAATGATGCTCCTCAGGTCTCGGGACGCATGACCGCCGGAGAGGCCGGTGGCACCCAGACGCCAGTTCGGGCATTGTTCAAGGAGATGGTGACCGTCTTTACGGAAGAACGCGCCCCGCGCCTCAAGGAGATTGCTCGGCTGATCTGGCGTGAACCGTTCGCCCGAAGGACGTGGTCAGAATTCTCATTCCTCGTCATCGGGGCCGCGTTGGCGGTCCTCGGCCTCAGCTTCGTCGTCGTCACCTTAGGAGTGGGGCTGGTCCTGGCCGTCACCTTCTTCGGGTTGGGCATCATTGCCGCGGCGGTCCGGGGTGCCACAGGAATCGGCGGGTGGCATCGTCAACTGGCTCGCAATCTGCTGGGGGAGGAGATCGAAGACCCCGAGCCGTTCGCGTCGCGCCCGGGCTTTCTGGGCTGGCTGCAAGCGGCACTGCGCGACCGCACCGGCTGGCGGTCCATGGCCTACCTGGTGATCAAGTTCCCCTTGGCCATTCTGGGCATCCTGACCGCATTCGCCATGTGGTGGGACGCCTTCTTCTGTCTGGTCTTCCCGATCTGGGGAGGGAACGGGGACAGCCCCGCCGTCTTCGGGCTGCCCGTCGCCATCTTCGGATCAGGGTTCTTCTCCGGCGCCCAGACCGGGTTCTTTCACAGCCTGGCGATTTTCCTCGTCGGTATCGTGCTGTTCTTCGCCGCGCCGTGGGTCGTGCGGGCGGTGGTCTATCTGGACCGCCGTGCCATGCGGGTATTGCTCTCGCCCGATGCCTTGGCCGCGCGGGTCCGCTCGCTCGAGCTGGCTCGGGCGCAGACCGTCGATACGTCTGCCGCGACCTTGCGGCGAATTGAGCGGGATCTGCACGACGGGACCCAAGCCCAACTGGTGGCCTTGGCCATGCGCCTCGGTATGGCCAAGGAGAAACTCGAAGACCCCGAGCACGTCGACCTCGATCAGGTCCGTCGGCTGGTGGATGACGCCCATCACGGGGCCAAAGAGGCCATTTTGGAATTGCGCGATCTGGCCCGCGGCATACATCCACCGGCCCTCGACATCGGGCTGGAGGGCGCACTGTCCACCCTGGCAGCGCGCTGTACGGTGCCGACCGAGATCACCCTCACGCTCGATCATCGACCGACGCCAGCCATAGAGTCCATCGCCTACTTCTGTGTGGCCGAGCTCCTGGCCAACGTCGCGCAACACGCCCAGGCGTCGCGGGCAAGGATCATCTGCACCGAGGACAGCGGGTGGTTGCGAACTGTCGTACGCGACGACGGGAGGGGAGGGGCTCAGTTGTCATGCCTCGGCTCGTCCTCGAGTGGGTTGGCCGGCCTGACCGACCGTGTGCACGCCGTCGACGGTCGCCTGAGCATCGTGAGCCCGCCGGATGGGCCTACGGTGGTCACCGTGGACCTCCCGCTGCACGTCTGAATGAGCGCACCTTTTCGGGTCGTGATCGCCGAGGACTCGGTCATCCTGCGGGACGGACTGGTCCAACTCCTGGTCGATCGGGGTTTCAGCATCACCGGTGCCTTCGGTGAAGCTGAGGCCCTGCGCCGGTCCATCGAACAGGATCGTCCCGATGTGGCCGTCATCGACATCCGCATGCCACCCACCTTCACCGACGAAGGGTTGCGCGCCGCCCTCGAGTTGCGGCGACACCACCCAGGCTTGGGCATCCTGCTGTTCTCCCAGTACATCGAAACCCGTTACGCGGCCGAGTTGCTGGCCGACAATGCGGCCGGGATCGGCTATCTCCTCAAGGATCGGGTGGCCGACGTCAGCGACTTCGTCGAAGCCTTGGTGCGAGTCGCGTCGGGCGGCACGGCGCTGGACCCCGAAGTGGTGACCCAACTCCTGGGGGCCTCCCGGCACGCCGACTCGATCTCCGTGCTGAGTGCCCGGGAGCGGGAGGTGCTCTCCCGCATGGCGGAAGGTCGATCCAACGGGGCCATCGCCGCCCAGCTGGTGATATCCGAGGGTGCGGTCGAAAAGCATGTAGCCAATATCTTCACTAAGTTCGACCTGCCGGTCTCGGAGTCGGATCATCGCCGGGTCCTGGCCGTGTTGCGCTATCTCGACTCCTGAGCGGAGGCTGGCCGAACGAATCCGGGACGCCCCGGACCGGAACTCTCGGACCGGGACTATCGGTGGGGCCCCGACCACATAGGCAGACTCAGGCCACGAAGTACTTGGCCGCCGGGTGGTGGCAGATAATGGCGTCGGTGGTCTGTTCGGGGTGCAACTGGAATCCCTCGCTGACGGTGACCCCGATGCGGTCGCCCCCCAGCAACTCCACCACCTTGGCGTTGTCGTCGAGGTCCGGGCAGGCCGGGTAGCCCCACGAGTAGCGCCCGCCCCGGTAGGTCTGGCGGAAGAGGCCGGCCAACGACGGCCCGTCCTCGTCGGCAAACCCGAGTTCCTCTCGGATCCTGCGGTGCCAGTATTCCGCGGTCGCTTCGGCCATCTCGACGCTGAGGCCGTGGAGGCGCAGGTAACTGAGGTACTCGTTGTCAGCAAAGAGGCGTGCGGCCTCCTCCGAAGCTCGGGGCCCGATGGTGCACAGCATGAAGCTGGCGAAGTCCTCGGTCCCTGCTCCCGAGTCGCTGGCGCGGAAGAAGTCGGAGATGCAGAGCCAGGGTTCCTTGCGCTGCCGGGGGAAGGTGAAGCGCATCCACTCCGAGGTGCGCGTCTCGTCCTTCCAGATGATCAGGTCGTTGCCCTCGGCATTGGCGGCGAAGTGCCCGTACGCCACCGAGGGAATCAACAGATCTCCCTCCCGAGCCTTGGCCATTTCCTCGCGTAGCGTGGCCCGCACGCGCTCCTTGAATTCGCCGTCGTTCTCGCCGTCGACCGGACGCTCGCCCCACTGGTTGCGGAACAGCGCCGTCAGGTTCAGGTATTCCGCGATGTCGTCGATGGCGATGCCCTTGGCCACGCGGCTGCCCACGAAGGGCGGTGTGAACAACGGATTGTCGGAAGCCACGTCGGCCCGGGCCGGCTGCCCCTCGACCGGGGTGGTGTCCTGGGGCTCCAGCCGGCTGCGCTTGGGCACGTTGCGCTCCGAGATCTCCCGCCCGAACGCGGCATCCTCCTCGCCGGACTTCTTCAGCTCGACCAGGCGGTCCATGGTGCGGAGCCCCTCGAAGGCGTCGCGGCCATAGAACAAACGGCCGTCATAGATCTCACGCAGGTCGCGCTCGACGTAGGTCCGGGTCAGGGCGGCCCCACCCAGAAGAATGGGGAAATCGGCCAGGTCGCGCTGGTTCAGTTCGACCAGGTTCTCGCGCATGATCAACGTGGACTTCACCAGGAGCCCGCTCATGCCGATGGCGTCAGCCTTGTGCTCCTCGGCCGCCATGATGATCTCGTTGATGCCGATCTTGATCCCGAGGTTCACCACCTCGTAGCCGTTGTTGGTCAGGATGATGTCGACCAGGTTCTTGCCGATGTCGTGCACGTCGCCCTTGACCGTGGCCAGGACGACCGTGCCCTTGCCGCCCTGGTCGGCCTTCTCCATGTGGGGCTCGAGAAACGCCACGGCGGCCTTCATCGTCTCGGCGGACTGCAAGACAAACGGCAACTGCATCTCACCGGAGGCGAAGCGCTCTCCGACCACCTTCATGCCCTCGAGCAGAATGTCGTTCACAATCCCCAGCGCACTCAGGCCCGACTCCAACGCCTCGGTCAGGTCGGCCTCCAGGCCGGTCCGGTTGCCGTCGATGATCCGCTGCGACAACCGTCGGTCCACGGGCCAATCGGAATGGTCATCTTGCGCGCCCGTGTTGACCTTGACCCCGTCAAAGAGGGCCAGGAGTTCCTGCAGTGGGTCGTAGTCGTCGGTCCGACGGTTGTAGACCAGATCGAGACTGATCTCCTTGGCCCGCTCGTCGATGCGGGACAAAGGCAGGATCTTCGACGCATGGACGATGGCCGAGTCGAGCCCGGCGTCGACACACTCGTGCAGGAAGACCGAGTTCAACACTTGCCGGGCCGCCGGGTTCAACCCGAAGGACACGTTGGACAATCCCAAGATGGTGGAGACGCCGGGCAATTCGGACTTGATCGACCGGATCCCCTCAATGGTCTCAATGCCGTCGTTGCGGCTCTCCTCCATGCCGGTGGACAAGGGCAACGCCAAAGCATCGAACAACAGATCCTCGGGCGCCAACCCGTACCGCTCCACCGCGATGTCGCGGATACTCCGAGCGGCACGCAGCTTCCACTCGGCCGTCCGGGCCTGGCCTTCCTCATCGATACAGGTGCACACCACCGCGGCGCCGAACTGGACGATGACGCCGTCGTCATGTGCCTCGACTGGAACGGCACAGCCGAATGACGCAGCCGCCGACCTCGGTCACCGCCGAACAGCTTGACGACTGGATCCTGCTCAGCGTGCCGAAGTCGACGCCGAACACTGCTCCAATCCTGGGTCACCGGGGTCTTGGAGGCCATGGCTCTCCTCCACCGAATGCCGGGCACTCACAGTAATCGAGTAACAGCGGCAAGGGGGGTGCTGCGAGACGACTATGGCGAGCAGGGATCGACTCGCTACGGCCGGCGACCGGGTGTCGCCTTGCTAATGCAGCCCACGTCTGCCGGGCCTCCCCGACCGCTCGAAGAGATCGATGTCGACAAGTTTCCCCGGCGGCCTTGAGCGCGTCAGGCCTGCGCGGAACGGAAGTTCGGAGAACGGCGGGGTGTCCCTGCTCGACTGAGAGTGCCGACCGCGACGGGTGAGCCGCCGACAGTAGGCCCCGGATGGCGACCGCAGCTTGTCCCGCAACCGTTCACAGGTGCAGGACGGACGACCTGCCCAGCAGCCGTTCGTCGCCGGCGTTACGGCGTCCCGCGGCGGTACGTACGTCCCCGCTACGGACTCATGATCTACGTTTCAGAACCACGCGGAGGCCGTGGGCGCGTGAAAAACCTTGCTGTGTAAGGGGTTTTCGGTGGAGCGGGTGACCGGGATCGAACCGGCATATCCAGCTTGGAAGGCTAGCGGGACAGGTTCGCGTTTGAGCGTGAAAATGGCTTCTGACCTGCCCGTATCTGTTTTTGATCTTGACCGCTGTGGTCCCTGTTGAGCCGCAGTTTACCGGCCGTACGGCCCCACTACGGCCCCGCTTTGCACGTTTGTGGATCCACGCTGTTGCGATCGGTTTGACGCGCAAGGGCGGTGCGGCCGTGCTGGCCGATGTGGTCGTGCGAGGCTTTTGCAGGGCGTCGGCGAGGATGTGGCGCTACGCATAAACGGTTGTTACTATCGGTTTATGCGTAGTGATGCTCCGGTGCTCGCGCCGACGTTCCGGTCCCGCACCCAAGGCGACCTGCTAGCCCTGATCTTGTTGCATCCGGACCAGGAATGGACGGTCAGCGACCTCGCCCGGCAGCTCGGCGTTGCGCTGACGACGGCGCAAAGCGAGGTCGTCCGACTCGCGGAGGGGGGAGTGCTGGCGACCCGCAAGGTGGGTCGTTCCCGCGTCGTGCGGGCGAACCTGTCCAGTCCGTCGGTGCCGCCGTTGACCCAGCTGACGTTAGTCACGTTCGGACCGCAAACCGTCGTTGCCGAAGAGTTCGCCAGCTTGGGTGCTGCACGGGTGGTGGTGTTCGGATCGTGGGCTGCCCGCTACCACGGTGAGACCGGCGCGCTACCCGCGGACATCGACGTCCTTGTCGTCGGGGAGGGGATCGACCGCGCCGATCTTTATGCTGCCGCGGAGCGCGCGGAGGCGCGTCTTGCGATGCCGGTCAACCCCGTGCTGCGTCCGGCGGGCTCCTGGGACGCCCCCGGCAACGATGCGCTGCTGGTGCAGATCGAGTCGCGACCGTACGTGGACGTGACGAGGCGTCCGGCATGAAGTGGACCCGCGGTCAAGACACGGTTGATGGGCTGTTGGCCGAGGGACGCCTGGAGCTGGTCACTGGGGCGGAGGCGGACGGGACGCCGTGGCTCGTGTCGGCCCAGGCGCTGCTGGAGTCCGCGAGACGGGAGAACGACGCCAACCCCGAGGCCGCGTACGTGCTCGCCTACGATGCCGCACGCAAGGCGTCGACGGCGCTGCTCGCCCAGCAGGGTCTGCGCACCAAGAGCGGCGGGCACCACGTCACTGTCGCCAGTGCGGGCGCCGAGGGCCAACGCATTCGCCGAACGTTTTGTTGGCACCTTACGGCGTGAATGCCTGGACCATCTTCTGATCGTGAACGAGCGGCATCTCCGTGGCGTACCCACCGATTGGCAAGCGCACTACAACGAGCATCGACCACACCAGGGTCGACAGCAGCAAGCGCCGAACGACCAGCCAGACCGAGTCGTCGATCTGGCTGCGCCGGTCCAGCGACGACGAGTACTCGGCGGACTCATCAACGAATATCACCGAGCCGCATGAACGACCGGGCGTAGGCCGGGGCGCCGTCGCGACGGGTTCTGGCACGGGACACCATGTCTGGATGCCGTCGCGTTGGGGCGGCCAGTCCTTGTCGAGGACCTAGCCGAGGAAGGGAAGCGGCACTGGTCGGCGTACGCCACTGCGGCACTGGCCGGCGGAGTGCGTGCGGTATTTGCACTGCCTGTTGTGTTCTCACAGTCCCAGATCGGGGCCCTGGAGCTTCTCAGCTTCAACCCGCGAACGTTGTCGCAGGACGACTTCGCCGCAGCGACGTTGGCCGCCGAGATCGCAGCGTCACCGCTGAGCGACTTACTGGGCGGGATCGTCGACTGGGCGGCGGAAACCCAGCGGGGGGAACCGTGGTCGGCGCTCCCGTCGCTAACGCGAGCGGCGGTCTACCAGGCCGCCGGCATGGTGATGCGGCAACTACAAGTCGGGCCCGCCGAGGCACTAGTGCGCATCCGCGCCCACGCCTTCGCCTACAGCCTCACCACAAGCGAAGTCGCAATCGAAATCATCGAGCACAGGCTACTCCTCGCACCCGTCCGGGACGCCGATAAATGAATGGGTGGGCAGCCGTTCTGAGCACGCGCTAACCGCCAATCACACGGCCTGATTGCCGGCGAACCGGTCGGCAGAGGCGGCCCCGTGTTCAGGATGCAGCGGCAACCAACGAGCCAGCGCCCACCCCTTCGTCTTCGTCAGCGATCGCGAGCTGGTCAAGGCTCGTGCGTAGTTGGCGCAGCGCTGCCAGCGTCCGTGTTTTCACGGTGCCAAGCGGAATACCAGTCAGCCGGGAGATCAAGATTGGCTGTACCGCCGAAATATGCCAACGACAAGACCTCGCGCTGCACGTAGGTCCCTCGGTTGTTGATCATGCAGCGGTTGCTGCGGTGTTGTAGTCGTTGAGTGCTTCGGTCGGGATGCGGTAGCCGAGGGTGGATGAGTTCAGCCTGCGGCGGTTGTAGAACACCTGGAAACAGTCGCTGCACGGCGGCGACGTGCTCAAAACGACGAGGTCCCGATCGTGCCAATGAGCCGGTTGAGCGCTGCACCGAGGAACAATTTCAAATGCGGGATTCCCCCGTCACGAACCGATTGGCGCTCGGGTGCGAACCAGTGAGTACTCCGCTTGGGAGTCCAGCCCCTGGAGGTCGTCGTCGTGCGCTTGAAACCAGTGCGTCCGGCTGAAGTCGTGCGCTGGACGGCGATCCTGGCTGCGGAGTTGAATGTGGGTATTCACGCATTCTTGACTCCGATGCACCTGCGTGAGATGCCTTACATCGGCGCGCTGTTCATCGTTGGGAATGCTGCATTCACGGCTGGGGCGATCGTGCTTTTGGGTTCGCGCCGTCGTCGGTTCGGGTGGGCGCTCATCGGCGCTACGAGCGCTCTTGAGCTCGCGGGTTTCGTTGCGAGCAGGACTATCGGTCTTCCGGGGGGGTACAAGGAAGATTGGGCACTGACGAGCGAGAACGTTTTGGGGATGGTTTGCGTTGTCGCGGAAACCGTCGTTTTGGCGCTGGCCATTGTTGCCGCGCGCGCACGTCGAGTCGGCCTAACCTCGCAGCGTCCCCCGCGGCGTCCCGTACTGAAGCCGGCGTTGCTGATGCTGGTCGCCGTACCGGTCCTCGTCACCGCGTGCGCCGCGGGAGTGTCGAGCAAGACGAACCCGATGGCAGGCATGTACATGGCACCGGGGACATCGATGGCAGATATGTCGCAGTCGCCCGCACCGTCGGCGTCCGCGCGCATGGTGTGCGCGCCGGAGACCCAGAAGAACGTCGCGCAACTTCTTGGTCTGGCCGCCCCGCCGCCGTCGACAACGTCGTGGATCGACGCTGTCTACACCTGCACTTACCATTCGAGTGCGGGCGCGCTGGTGTTGTCGGTCAAGCAGTCATCGGACACGGCTGCTGCCCGCCAGTACTTCGACACAGCCCGCTTGGCGGTCGGTGCGGCGCACCCGCTAAGCGGACTCACCGGTCTAGGCCTGCCGGCGTACGAAGCACCGAACGGCGCTGTAATTTTCCTCAAGGACAACATGACACTGCAGGTCGATGCATCCGCGATGTCGGCTGCCGCGGATTCGCCACATCCGACTCCGCCCGATCTTGCGTACACGGTCGCGACCGACGTACTCGCGTGCTGGAACGGGGACTAACGAGAGCACTTTGCGTTGATTTATTTCCCGCTGCGAATCCGCTGACCGTTCGCGCCGCGAATGTCTAGTACAACTCGGGCGCTTTCCCGAGTCCTTACGGAAGGATTGCTAGTGAAGACAGGGACTCTATTCGCCGCGCTGCCGATCGCAGCGCTTGCGTTCGCGGTAGCGCCGCTTTCATCGGCGAGTGCAGCAAGTCCAACGACATACACGGCGACGCTGGCGCCACTGAACCACGCCACGGGCTCCGGCACCGTGTCACTGATGCTCAACGGCGACGTCGCCACCATCACGGAGCACTTCAGCGGCTTGGCCGCGACGTTCAGCGGCGCGCCGTACCCGCACGTGCAGCACATCCACATCAACGGTCAAGGCCAATGCCCGACGGCGGCAGCGGACACGAGCGGTGACGGCGTCGTCAGCACCACCGAGGGTCAGCCCGCGTACGGTCCCATCGGTACCACCTTGTCGACCAGTGGCGACACCAGCCCGGCCGCTGCGACAGACCTCAAGGTCGCGCCGTCCGGTGGTAGCTTCGACTACAGCCGGACCATCACCCTCAGTGCCGACAGCGCCGCCAACGTGCGCGCCGGCAAAGCTGTCGTCGTTGTGCACGGTCTCGACCCGGCCACGTTGAGCGCACAGGCCCAAGGCGAGTCGAGCGAGCTCGTTCCGAGCCTTCCGCTCGCGGCGACCTCGCCTGCATTGTGTGGCGTGCTTGTCGCGGCGCAGATGACTGTCACCCCAGCCGGTGGCGCGGCGACCGGTGGCGGTTCCACGTCGGGTCTGCAGAACACTGAACTGCTTGCCGTCGGTGGGGGGCTCGTGCTGCTCGCCGGCGTCGGCGTGATCGCTGCTCGTCGCCGGACGGACGAGAGCTGACATTCCGCAAGTGTTGAAGAACATCGGCCGCGGCGTGGGCCATCGGATCCGAATCCTGGTGGCCTGCGCCGCGGTTGGCGTGACTGGAGCGGTCTTCGTCGCGATCGCTCTTGCGAACCAGCATCATGCGCCCCAGCCTTCAACGGTGACCGCCCAAGCGCCGGTGTCGACTGAGCCCGCGCCAACGCTTCTCGATACGCAAGCACCCGCGTCTGTTGCGCCACTGTCACCGTCGGCTTCGACGCCCGCGGGCCTGTCGGCGTCCGTCCCAACACGGATCACGATCCCGAGCCTCGGCGTGAACGCGACCTTCGTGCCATTGGGCCTCAATGCTGATGGAACTATTGCCGTCCCCACCGACGTGACCCACGTCGGCTTCTACTCACTCGGCCCGACGCCCGGACAGATCGGCCCGGCGATCCTGCTTGGTCATGTCGACTCGGCGGCCAACGGGCCCGGCGTGTTCTTCAAACTAGGTGCGGCGAAGGTCGGTGACACGATTCGCATCGAACGCTCGGATGGCAAAGCCGTCACGTTCGCTGTGTACGCCGTCCGTGAATACCCGAAAGACAAATTCCCGACGACGACCGTTTACGGCAACACCGCAGACCCACAACTACGCCTGATCACCTGTGGCGGCGGCTTCGATCGTGCGTCAGGCCACTACCTGTCGAACATCGTCGCCTTCGCGCGGCAAATCTAACTCTCGGACGCGTGCCATTTCCTAGAAGCGACTCTTCGCGGGTGAGGGATCGGCGAACTGGGAGTCACAGTTGCGATGACGGGTAGGGCATCCTTTGGCCGACCAGGTGAGGTCGTCGCAATAGGCGACCATA
>Ga0208589_1000711_pt1 | contig 15083 bp, 13 predicted proteins | sample NGESurshal092012_2_FD_184486 | JGI IMG/M metagenome (GOLD analysis project Ga0208589, IMG submission 184486) | Arctic peat soil microbial communities from Barrow, Alaska - NGEE Surface sample F53-2 shallow-092012 (SPAdes) | ecosystem: Environmental > Terrestrial > Soil > Wetlands > Peat ... | reverse complement strand
GTCAACGGCGAGGCGTCCGGCGCTGGTCGTCCAGCCGCGGGTGGCGACGACACCCTCCTTCGCATCGAGCGCGAGGATGATTCGCTGATGGTATTTCGGCTCGGCGACTAGCTTGGAGAACCAGGTCCAATCTTCCATGGCGCGGGTGCCGACGACGACCCGCCGGACGCCGGCTGCGAGGAGCCGGTCGATATCGGCTTCTGATCGGACGCCGCCGCCGACTTGAACTTGCAGCCCGCAATCGGCGGCGATCCGGGCGATCAGCTCGGTTTGCATGGGGCGGCCTTCCTTGGCGCCGTCGAGGTCAACGATATGCAGCCATTGGGCGCCGGCGGCGTGGAAGGCGGCGGCGGCTTCATGGGGCTGCAGGGGATAATTAACCTGTCGCTGATAGTCGCCCTGCTTGAGCCGGACGACCTGACCGCCGCGTAGATCGATACTGGGAACAATCACCAATGGCATGGCCGCAGACTACCGGAGCATTAGAAAAGAAAAAAGTGCGGCCATCGTTATAAATTACCTATCTCGCCAGCGGAATTACTGTAAATCATGCAGGCAGAGCATCTTGCAATCAGAATGCGGCGGGCCGCTCGGCTGTTATTCATTGGTTTGGCAAGGCTTAGCGCATTTTTCATTTGCACATAAGGTCCGTCCGGGCTATATTCGGTTCTGGAAACGTGACGCGCCCTGTTGGGTGCGGGCAAAGCTGTGAGGGGTAAGGATGAATAAGATGTATCGTAAAGCTATGGGTCTGGCTGTCTGTGCGTTAGGCGTTTGCACCATGGGTGTTCGCGCTGATTCGTTAAGCAATATCGTCACCAACGGCGGCTTTGAAACTGGAAGTTTCTCAGGCTGGTCGCTGAGTGGCATCCCCTCGTATTCGCTGGTGGCGGGATTCTCCATTGGCAAAATGACTGCCAATAGTGGAACCCATTACGCGATGCTGGGTTCGTATGGATCGCTCTCGTACCTCTCGCAAAACCTGCCGACGACGGACGGGGCTTACTATACTTTGTCGTATTATCTTCGCTCTGATGGCTCCGGCCCCAGCGAGTTTCTCGTGAATGTCGGCGGCAACGTTTTGTCAGATCGGAAGAGCGCGGATCTGAGCAAGGTTTCCAACTCTGGATATGTTCAATATACCGACAGCTTTTACGCTACTTCCAACAACACGCTACTGGAGTTCGGCTCGCGCGACGATCCGGGGTATCTCCTGTTGGATGACGTAAGTGTGATTGATCCGCCGCCGCCTATTCCCACTTCACTTCCGCTGCCCAGTTCGCTCTGGCTCGGATTGATTCCGATGGCGGCATTGGGCGCTGGACAATTGCGGCGTCGGATGGCTCGAGCCTGATTGAATTGGCCTGATCGACTTTTGCAATTAATCAAATGAAGCAACGCCTGGGATGATGTCCCGGGCGTTGTTTTTTATTGATGCGGGGTGGGACGGAATGGAGAAGAGGGAACGCGCCGCCCAAGGGCGGCGGCTAACCAGGGGGGTAACCGGGGATCATGAACTTTCTTGGTATTCTTTTAATCGCTTTGATGCGCGGCGTTCACTTGCCCTGATCGAGGATCAGGTTTCGTGCTTCATCGGTCGGAAGATTCAGCGCGCCCCGCGCTTCGGCGGCGGCGGAGCGGATTTCGTTTTCCTTTAATTCAACGGCTTCACGCTGAAGTACCGTAACCTGTGTCGGCTCAAGGCGATTGCCGAAAGCCTTGGCACTGATTGTCAGCGATCGGAAGATGGCGATGCGCACGGCAGGCGGGCTTTGGTCGTTCAAAGCACGGCGGGCCAATCCGCGCTGGGCGGCGTCGGAATTGATGCGAGCCAGCACATCGCCTACAGCGGCAACCAGCTCGGTTCGCGGGCCGTCGAGCGCGGCCAGAAGGCCCGCCTCGCCGACGGCGACGTTGAGGACAGCGTTGCCATTTACGGCGAGATTTTCCAATTCCTTGGCGGCGCGAAGGGAATAGGCGTCGGCTTCAGTCTGCGTGAGCGGGGAGACGCCGGCTTTGGCGCGGGCGGATTCGACGTCCTTCTTGAGGGCTTCGCCGTCGCTTTGAGTCGATACCGTCACGAGCGGATTCCCAAGGGCCTGGGCCGCCGCGTAGCCGGTGTTCTGCTCTCGCAGAATGATTTGCGGGAGGCCGGCAAGATCGTGCGTTTGAGCGGCCAGGGAAATCATGCGCGCCACTTCATCGTCGCCGGCGCCGCGGGCAATGACGATGGCGTCAACCGACGGAAGGCTGGATGCCGCGGATACAGCTTCCCCCGGCGAGGCTGCGGCAGCCGTTACATAGCCGAGCTTGCGGAGCGATTCCTGCAAGGCGTTTGCGTCGTCGCGGCTGGCGGCGAGCACAATCAGATTTCCACCGCCGCCTTCACCGATCGCCTGCACCAGAAGCGGAACCACCATTTCCTGATTGGCAAAGGGTTTGTCCGGCAGGGCTGACGCCAAAGCACAGGCGGCTTCATAGCGCACTCGCTTTTCAGGGAAACGCAGGGCGTCACTGAGGGGCTGGCCGGACGTGTCCAGCGAACTGCGGCCGACGATCAAGCCCAGCGAATGGGATAGCTTGAGCGTAACCGCGGCATTTCGGTCGGCCAGGGATCGCGACAGCGCGTCATCGAGATGGCGGGCGCCGCTGGAGACATTGAAGTAGTGCGCCGGGGGCTGATCGCCGTGAATGGGATCAGATTCGCCGGCGGCAAGGTCGGCTTCGCGTTTGTTGTCGGCGTCGAGCCAGAGTCCGACGGCTTCGGGCATATCAGATTTGATATTCAGGGCCGATTCGGTCGTCCGCATGGACATGAGATCGTTAAAGATACCGGCGGGGACTTCAGTTCGGACGAGGCCCTTTTCGGCATCCCAATTCCAGAAATTGCGGGTGAGGATGGGAGTCGAGGGGGTTGAGCCGGGGTTATTGACGGTCTGGCCCATGTCGGCTTTGTCGTAATAGAATTTCAGCGACAATTCGAAGTAAAGCCGCGCGGGATCGGCGGCCATTTGCGGAGTAATTTGCAGTTTGGCGAGGGCGGTGTTGGCGGCGGTTTTTACTTCGTCCGACGAACTGGAATCGTGCGCCAGGCGGGCCAGATACGGGGCGGCCACGTCATAGCCGAGCGAACCGAGCGCGTCGATCACGGCCAGCAGCGTATTTTTTTCGCTGGATTCGGTGGCGGCCAACAGCGGATTGACGGCGGATTTTCCGATATCGACCAGGGCGCGGCGCACGGTGCCGCGATAGGGCATGTGCTGTTCGTCTTCGAGCCGCAGGAACTGGATCATGACGGGCACGGCAAGCTCGCCGCTGTGGCGGAGAATGGGCAGGTGATTTTCGTAGCCGCGTTCGCTGGCGGCCATGTCGCGGATGGTTTGCTCGATGATGCCCGGGTCTTGTGACCGCGCGACGTTGCCGGCCTGAACTTTGAGAAGCAGCTTGTCGGTGGAATCCTTGAGGTCGGCCTGGTTGTCAAAAAAAAGAAGCTGCGAGAGATAGCCCATGGAGGGGTCGTGCAGCTTGGCGGTCGCTTCCAGGACGGGAATCAGGGCGGCGGGGTCGGCGGCCTCATCGGTGACCTTCTGCGCGAACTGAGCGGCGAGGTCGTAGCGGCCGATCCATGCGTAATGGAAATAGGCATCGACATCGTTGCGAAGCAACCGATCCTGCGGCGACGCGGCGGCCGGAGCCGGAGCGGGCACGGGAGCGACAGACTCCGTTCCCAGCGGCGTGTTATCCGCGGGAGCGGTGGTCGATTGCGCCTGAATGGCAGGAACAAACGCCAGTCCAACGGCAAGGGTTAAAATTGACAGCGGGTTCGATACAATGGGGCGCGACATACGAAGCATGGTGCGGGTCTCCAAGGGAAGGACAACCTGAGGGGGACATATTAGAAGTGAGGGGAGAGGGTGTCAAGATTCTTATGAAATGGCGCATTGCAATTCTGGTGAGTATCGCGATTTCGATCAGCTACGCTGACCGGCAGGCCCTGCCGGTGGCGATAAAAGCGGTTCAGGCGGATATTCCCATTTCCAATCTGGTGAAGTCGTTTTTGGATACCGCGTTTTTGGCGGCTTATGGGTTGATGTATCTGGGCGGCGGGAGATTGCTGGACAAGCTGGGAACGCGGCGCGGGTTTATGCTGGTCATGCTCTTCTGGTCGCTGGCATGCGCGAGCCAGGGACTGGCGACGGGTGTGGCGATGCTGGCGGTGAGCCGTTTGCTGCTGGGGTTGGGGGAAGGCGGCGGGTTTCCGGCGGCGACGCGAGTAGCCGCTGAATGGTTTGAGGCAAAGGATCGCTCAACGGCGATGGGGATCATGAACGCGGGGACGGCGGTTGGCGCGGTCGCCGCTGGGCCGGTGATCACGCTGGTGATTCTGCCGCATGTGCATTGGCTGGGATTGGCGGGCTGGCGCTGGACATTTTTCCTTGCCGGGGCGATGGGGCTTTTGTGGCTGGCGTGGTGGATCATTCGGTATTCTCCTCCGGTAAAGGCGATTGCGCTTGAGCCTTTGGCCGATAGCGGGCCGCTGATTCCGTTGCGGCAATTGCTCTCGTTCCGCGAGACGCGCGGGGTGGTGCTGGCCAAATTCCTGACCGATGCGGCGTGGTATTTTTATCTTTTCTGGCTGCCGAAGTATTTGTACGACGCGCGGCATTTTGATTTTAAGGCGACGGGGACGGTGGTCTGGATACCGCCGGCGGCTTCGGGTCTGGGCGCGCTGATCGGCGGGACGCTTTCCAGTCGCCTCGCAAAAGGTGGGACGTCAATCAATGCGTCCAGAAAAATTGCGCTCGGGCTGAGCGCCGCGATCATGCCATGCGTGATGCTGGTGCCGGCGGTGTCGGTGCCGTGGGCGATAGCGCTGTTCAGCGTGGTTTATTTTGGGCAGCAATCCTGGTCAACGCTGATTATGACGCTGCCGACCGACCTATTTCCGCAGCGAGCGGTGGGAACCGTGGCGGGTCTGGTCGGATTTGGCGGAGCGATGGGCGGGTGTGTTCTGGGGACGCTTGCCGGATATATGCTGGATCACGGCGTGGGATATGGGCCGGTGCTGGCAATCGCGGGATCGCTGCATGTGGCGGCGTTCGTTGTGATTCTGGTTATGGTTCCAGTGATCCGGCCGCTGTATGCTGAGAATTGGCGTGCCCAAGTCGTGGGAACGGAGGAAGAACCCTCACCCCAACCCTCTCCCTGAGTACAGGGCGAGGGGGTAAGAGTTGATTCTTTGAGGTGAAGTGATCACGCCCCTCGAAAATGGAATGGTTTTTGAAAGGCTTTCAACATGAAAATAACCAAAATCCGCACGCGCGTCGTCGAGTGGCAGGGCCCAACCGTTCCGCTGCCGCCGCATTTCTGCACCAACCCGATGGATGCGCTGACGGTCGGCAACGCGTCGATGGGCGCATTCACCTTTCACGGCTGGCTGCTGGTCGAGATATTCACCGACACCGGACTCGTGGGCATCGGCAACGCGGCGCTGGCGCCGCGGGTGACGAAACAGGTGTGCGATCTATATCTAAGCCCCCTGCTCATCGGAGCCGATCCGTGGGACATCGAATTTTTATGGCAGCACATGTACCGCAAGACGATGGCGTTTGGCCGCAAGGGAATCGCCATGGTCGCCATCAGCGCCATCGACATCGCACTCTGGGATTTGCTGGGGAAATCGGCGAAACAGCCGGTTTATCGATTGATGGGCGGACGCACCAAGCCGAAGATTCCGGTTTATGCCAGCCGCTTATACAGCACGCCGCTGGATGAATTGGCGCGGGAATCCAGGCGTTACAAAGACGAAGGGTACAAGGCAATGAAGTTGCGCTTCGGCTGGGGGCCGACGCACGGGGCGGCGGGGATGCAGAAGAACGTGGCCCTGGTCCGCACGGTGCGCGAAACCGTCGGCGACGATGTGGACATCATGGCCGACGCGTACATGGGCTGGAATCTGGATTACGCCAAGCGGATGTTGCCGCTCCTGGAGCCGTTTAATCTCCGCTGGCTGGAGGAGCCGGTGATTCCCGATGACATTCACGGCTACGCGGAACTCAAGGCGCGCGGCAGCATCCCCATCGCGGGCGGCGAGCATGAGCACACGATCTATGGATTCCGGCAATTGCTCGAAGCCAAAGCCGTCGATTACATCCAATTTGATACCAATCGCGTCGGCGGGCTGACCCAGGCGCGGAAGATCGCGGCGCTGGCGGAATCGTTCTCGGTGCCGGTGATTCCGCACGCCGGGCAAATGCACAATTATCATGTGGTGATGGCGAGTTTGAATTCGCCGATGGCGGAATTTTTCCCGCCGGTGGATGTGGAAGTGGGGAATGAACTCTTCTGGTATATCTTTGATGGCGAGCCTACGCCGAAGGATGGGTTTATTGATCTGGATGAAAACCTGCCGGGGTTGGGATTGACGATTAACGAAGAGAAGATGAAGAAGTTTACGATCATCGAGTAACATGGCCCCCGAAGAATTACCCCTCGAAGCCAGCCGGTTAGCCGCCGCCCTTGGGCGGCGCGTTCTCATAGCGCACCAATGAAGCCCAATTCCCAATAGGATCCAATATGCGATTAGTGCAAATCCAAAGCGGCGGCGTTCGCAAAGCGGCGATGGTGGCGGAGCCTGCGCTGCGGGTGCTTCGGGAATTCGAGTCAGTTTATGCGCTGGTGATGGCGGCGGCGCTTGCGGGTCGAATATCGCTGAAAAAGCTCGTGGAGGAACACCTGTCCGATGAAACGCTCGATTATGAAGCGGTCTATGCGGGGAAATCGCCATGGCGGCTGCTTGCGCCGCTGGATCATCCGACGGAGGCGGCGCGGTGTCTGGTTACAGGGACGGGCCTGACACATATTGGCAGCGCGCGCGACCGGCAGGCGATGCATCTGGCCGACGCGAGCAAACTGACCGACAGCATGAAAATGTTTCAATGGGGCGTGGAAAATGGAAAGCCGGCCGCGGGAGACATCGGCATTGCCCCGGAATGGTTTTACAAGGGAACCGGCACAATTCTGCGCGCGTGCGGCGAAGGCCTGACAATGCCAGTCCATGCCGAAGACGGCGGCGAAGAAGCCGAGATCGCGGGGCTGTATGTCATTTCGCCGGATGGGCGGCCGATTCGCGTGGGAATGGCCGCGGGGAATGAGTTTTCGGATCATGTATTTGAGAAGAAAAATTATCTGAACCTGGCCGGGTCAAAATTGCGGGAATGCTCGGTCGGGCCGGAGATTCTAATCGACGGAGTATTTGATTCGATTTCCGGCGAGTCGCGCATTGTGCGGAATGGAACGGTGCTATGGTCGAAAGCCGTTCGCACCGGCGAGGCGGAGATGTGCCACAGCCTGCGGAACATTGAGCATCATCATTTCAAGTTCGCGGCGCATCGCCGGCCGGGGGATGTGCACGTCCATTTTTACGGGGCGCATTCGCTGAGCTTTGGCGACGGCGTGAAATGCGCGGATGGCGATGTGATGGAAGTGCGGTGGGATGGATTCGGGCGGGCGCTGAAGAACCCGCTGCAGCAGGAGGGCGGGAGCTATTCGCCGGTGACGGTGTTAGATTTGCATTGATTGGGAAGAAGATGTTAGCCACAGATGAACACAGATGCACACAGATAATTCAGGAACCGTGAATTGGGAATTTGAAATTTGAAATTTGAATTCATCTGTGTTTATCTGTGTTCATCTGTGGCTAAATTGCCTTTAATTTTCTTTCCCACGCCAAGCAGCAGAATAATCACGGCGAAGACGAACAGCGCCGCGGCCAAAAAATAGATCCCCCAAATAAAGCTTCCGGTGGAGTTTTCGATTTTTCCGACGAGGGTGGGGCCGAAATACCCGCCGAGGTTTCCGATGGAGTTGATCAGTGCGATGCTGCCGGCGGCGGCGGTTTCGGTAAGCAGCAGGCTCGGCAGCGCCCAGAATGGGGCGAGATAGGCTTTCAATCCGCACGCGGCAACAATGAAGCAGAGCATGGTCAGCACAAGATGGCCGCGCGTGTGCGGGGCGATGAAAAGAGCGGCGGCGGCAAGGATGCCATGCAGGGCGGCATGGATGCGGCGCTCGCCGGTGCGATCGGAATTCCAGCCGGTCAGGAGGATCACGGCCAGGGCCACGATCGCCGGCAGGATGATCAGCCAGGTTGTGGCGTTCAGGTCCAGGGAATACCACTGCTTCAAAATGCTGGGCATGAAAATGTCGATGCCGTAGTTGCCGCTTTGAACGCAGAAGTACGCCACGCCGAGCAGTAAAACCTTGGGCTGGCTCATGGCGGCGAGCACGCTGGAGTGATGATTCGATGAAATGGCGGAACGATCAGCGGCGAGCGCGGCGTTCAACGCGGTTTTTTCGTCAACGGAAAGCCAGTGCGCGTCGTTCGGATGATCGGGCATCAGCCAGAGCACCAGCAAACCGATCAAGACGGCAGGCAGCCCCCAAAAGACAAAGAGCCACTGCCAACCCGCCAGCCCGAGCGGGCCGGGTGCGGCGAGTGTTCCCAGCCCGAGCAGATAGTTGGAGATTCTGGGGCTGATGATCTGCGCGACGGTTGATCCGGTCATGAACCACGAAAGGGCCCGCGTGCGATCTCGAACCGGAAACCAATGCGTCAGATAGACAATCGCGCCGGGAAAGAATCCGGCTTCAGCGATGCCGAGTGCAAAGCGGGCGGCGTAGAACTGGTGCGGCGTGCGCACCCAAGCCGTCAGGGCGGCGATGATGCCCCAGCTAATCATGATGCGGCAGATCCACTTGCGGGCGCTCCAGCGCTCAACGAGCAGCGTGCCGGGGATTTCCAGCAGAACGTACCCGATGAAGAAGACACCCGCGCCGACGCCGATCACGTCGTTATTAAACGCCGGCAGATCGACAGACATGGTGAGCTTGGCCAGCGAAACGTTGATCCGGTCGATATAGGCGATGACGTAGCAGGCGAAGAGAATCGGAATAAGGCGGGTATAGGCTTTCCGACGGGCTCGGTTTAGGGGGGAGTGAACGGACGGGTTGGGGGTCAATAGGGCCTCTGGCTATAAGAGTTTGAAGTTTTCAGTGTTCAGTTTTCAGCCAATGCGGGAGCGCCTCCTAGCTGAAAACTGAAAACTGAACTAATAAGTTCCCCGTCCGCCGGATAAATCAAAAGCCGCTCCAGTGGTAAAAGAACATTCGCGGCTGGCGACCCAGCAGGCCATCGCCGCGACTTCCTCGACCGTGCCGAAACGCTTCATGGGGATTTTTGACAACATGTAATCAATGTGGGTCTGAGTCAGTTGCTTGAGAATCGGCGTGTTCACCACGGCGGGAACGAGGCAATTCACGCAGATATTGGTTTCGGCCAGTTCCTTGGCCAGCGATTTGGTGAGCGCGATCACGCCGGCTTTGCTGGCGCTGTAAGCGGCGGCGTTGGGGTTGCCCTCCTTGCCGGCAATTGAGGAGATATTGACGATCCGGCCGTAGTTATTCTTCAGCATGAGCGGCACGATGGCGCGGCAGAGATGAAACAGCCCGGTGAGGTTGATCTGGATGATGCGGTTCCATTCGTCGAGCGGGTATTCCCAGAGGCAGGCGCTTTTGCCGGAGATTCCGGCGCTGGCGATGAGAACATCAATTTTGCCCAGATCAGCGGCGGTGTGAGTGGCGGCGGTTTCGACGGCCTGTGCGTCGGTGATATCGACATGAACCTTGTGGCCGGAAACGGAAGCCAGCGCGCTATAGTTGTTGTCCCAAATACTAACGCGCGCCCCTTCGGAGGCGAGTCGCTGGGCCATCGCCAGCCCCAGTCCGGAAACGCCGCCGGTAACGACGGCGGTTTGTCCTTCAAAACGGCTGCTCATGTTTACACTCATCATTTTGATGCCCATCATTTCGAGGACGGTGGAGCGGTGTTGAGTTTCGCCGGCGCCGACGGATCAACGACAACGGTACAGGAATCCACATGCACGCCGGAAACGGCGCGCAGCTCATTGCTACCGTTGGATAGTGTAACGGCAGGCCAGATAAAGCGGTGAAGTTCATCGCCGGTTTGCACGCCGAGCGATTTGCCGTTGAGAAATAGCTCCACTGACGCACAGTTGGAATAAATCTTGATATCGCCGGCGGCGGTGCTGCGCGGCGTGAAGCGGCGATCGGTGATGTACACGAACGGATCATCCGACCAGTTGGCCTTATAGAAATAGAAGGCGTCCTTTTTGGTTTTGCGGTCGTAAGTAACCAGGCCTTTGTCGTTGCGGCCGGGTTGATCGCCCTCAGCGCGCTGATCGGCGGCGAAGTCGAACATGTTCCACAGGAACGTTCCCCAAATCCAGGGACGATCCTTCATGGCCTTCCATGCCGCTTCGTGAACGGTGGTCTGCCATTCTTCTGGATGCCAGGGCGAAAGATTGGGCTTGGGCTGCGTGGGATTGGCTTCATGTTCAAAGATGCTGGCTCCGGCGCCGTACTCGCTGACGCCGACGGCACGGGCCGGCCGGGCCGCTCGCAATGCGTCCAGTGAGGTCGGCCAGGCGGCGGGGGTGCCATTGTACCAGCCATAATAAGCGTTGAAGGCAATAACATCGGTGATGGTATTGCGGGGGAAATTCGGGTCTTGCAGATTGGACGCAGCGGTGGTCAGTCGGGTTGAATCCAGATCATGGGCGAGCTGATTGAGCTTGCCGACGAGTTCAACCTGGTGGGCGAGTTCGGGATCAAGGGGGGCGTTGCCGCCATGATCGCTGTTGGTGCGAAGCTCATTGAAGACCGACCAGAAGCAGATGGAGGGATGATTGTAATTCTGCTTGATGAGTTCGCGCAATTGCTGGAGCGCGGCGGCGTCAAAAGCGTCGGACAAGGTAACGTGATTCACCATGCACGCCTCGGCCCACACGATCATGCCGCCGTGATCGCAGAGATCGTAGAAATCCTGCGCGTGCTCGTAATGGGCAAGACGAACGCCGGTGCAACCCATATCCATGATCAGATCGAAATCTTCCTTATGCTGAGCCGGCCCGATGGCCCAGCCCATGTCGATGCGATCCTGATGGCGGTTCACGCCGTGCAATGCGAACGGCTGGCCGTTGAGTGAAAATCCCTTGTCGGGGTCGATGCTGAAAAATCGCAGGCCCAGCGGCTGATCGACGGAATCGATGATCGCCGAGCCGTCACTCACCAGAACCCGCAGCGTGTAGAGATACGGGTCCTTTCGGCCGTTCCAGAGATGCGGCGACGGGAGCGACATCTCCTGCACCACATCAGCCGTGCTTCCGGCATTCACGGTCTGGCTCATGGGTTCGGCGAGCACCAATCGCCCGTTGGCATCGAGAATCTGGCAAACCACCGCGGCGGTTTTGTCGTCGGCTGAGGCGTTGTGGAGTTTGGTGGTGATGCGCAGCTGCGCTTCATTGGCGTTCACCTGGGTTTGAGTCGCGTAGACGCCGGGGCCGCCGTCATCAAGGGGTGTGACGGAAAGCGGACTGAGCGCCAGCAGATGCACCGAGCGATAGAGCCCGCCGAAGACAGTGAAATCGCCTTCAAGCGGGGGAACATTAACGTCGCGGGCGTTGTTGACGCGCACGGCGATGATATTGCCGGGCCCGGGATGAACGAGCTTGGTTATATCGCAGACGAACGCGGCGAATGCGCCTTTGTGCGAGCCGGCCGGCTGCCCGTTGACATAAACATCCGCCACCAGCGAAGCGGCGTCGAACTTGAGATAGAGCGCGCGGCCGGCGAGTTGCGGCGTGACATCGAGAGAGCGGCGATACCACGCGGGGCCGCGGTCATAGTTGTTGCCGCCGTCCTGGCCGTCGAGGTTGTTCCAGGTATGCGGAAGATTGACGGATTTCCAGGCGGAGGCGTCGAACGCGGGCTGCTGAGCGCCGGCGACATCCTGGCGTATAAATTTCCAGCCGGCGTCGAGATCAAGCGAACGGCGCGGAGAGATGAACCCTGGCTGGCTTTTGGAGGTCGTCGCGCAGCCGCCTGCGAAGAGGCTGGTGAGGAGGACGACGACGACTAGCTGGAACGGGTTTGTTCTGACCATGAAATGTTTGCTCCGCCTTGATGAGTAAAAGTGCTGACGCCAAGAGTAAGGAAGGATGGCGCGAAGGGCAAGACTTGAAGAACGAGGCGTGCCCACTTTTTGTGGCAAGACCTCCTTCTTACCCCCTCTCCCTGTAATCAGGGGGAGGGTTCGGGTGGGGGTTCTTCGTCTGTTGCCACAAATTATGGGCACGCCCAAGAACGATCAGCGAAGAATCAATTGATCGGGAATCGGGCAGAGCTTGCCGTCGCGGCCGACACAGGCAATCGTCGTGGCGGCGGTGGCCAAAAGGGTCGAGCCGCGTTTGAGTTCATATTCGTGATCGATGCGGACGGTGGTTTGGTGAATGATGCGGGTGGTCAGTGTTACTTCATCATCAAAGCGGGCGGGTGATTTGAACCGAACTTCCGCCTTCACCACCACGAAAAAGACCCCCTGCCGCTCCAATTCGGCATAGGCATGTCCGGCCGCCCGCAGCAATTCGATCCGGCCGATCTCGAAGTATTGGAAAAAACGGCTGTGATGAAGATATCCCATGGTGTCGGCTTCGCTGTAGCGGACGCGGAAGTTGATGGTGTGCTCGGACAGCATGATGGGCGGAGAGTCTATCAAATTTCGGGCGAAGTGGGGATTCGGACTTGGGGCGGAATTTCGATCGAGCGACCCCGGTCTGCCAACTCCGCCTCGTGCGTCGGATTTGTATTCGTGCCTCCAAAGCGGCAGTCGAGTTGACGGTTCGCGGACGGCCTGTCACGATCGGACTTTGTGCGACAGTTGCACGCATCATGTCCACTTTAATCTTTGCCCATGTATTGACGGGTTTGGCGGGAATCGCCTCGGGGCTGATTTCCACCGTCGGAATGTTTTACAGAAGGCGGATGGCTTACTGGAACCCCGTTTTCCTTTCGGCAACCGCCGCCGCGTGCGCGACTGGGTTCGTCTTCCTCCCGACCGATGGCGTGACCAGCGCGCAACTCGTGGCCTTTTTCGTGGTCTCCCTATTAACGTTGGCAGTCTATGCCCGCTATGTCCGGCGCCTGGACGGAAGTTGGAATCAGGTCTACGCCTTCACGGCCGTTGGCGCTTTGTTTCTAAACGTCCTCATCACGACCGCGCAATCGTTTCTGCACGTCCGAGCGCTCAAAGACTTAGCACCCACCCAACATAGTCCGGTCTATGTTGCGGCGAAGTTCTCGCTGCTGCTACTGTTTATCGTCGTCGCGATCGTGGCCGCCAAACGTTCCGGTCGATCTTGATATCCCCTGCCAGGCCACTGAACTTCTAACTTCCCGTCAAGGGCTTGGCGTGTTATGATTGTTTATCCAACCAGAGGCGGAAAATGGCTCATGCGGAAACGAGCGGGATCGAGCCGAACTATGCCCCGCCGGTGCAGCGACGCAGGCCATGGCGGCATTTTCTTGTTTGGGGGGTTGGCATCGTGGTCGTCGGCGTCATGGCGATTTCGGTCCTGCTGCCGTCACTTTGCGGGTCATCGGAGACCGCCAACCGGGTCAAATGCGCGAACAACCTTCGCCAAATTGGGTTGGCGATCACACTTTACGCTCACGAAAATGGCGAGCTGTATCCGCCATCGCTCGCCATGTTGCTGGCGAGCGAAGACCTTACGCCTAATGCGATGGTTTGCCCCTCGACCAATGACGAGCAATCACGCGCCGCCGATACGACCGGAATCGTTGTCGACCTGGAGGCGGCGGAGACAAATGCCCCCGGACACAAGGATTGCCTGTCGTACGTCTACGCCGCTCACGGGCTGACCACAAACACCATGTCAGGAACTGCGGTCGTGGCTTATGAGCCGCTGGACAACCACGGCGGCGATGGCACCAACGTGCTCTTCGGCGACGGGCACGTCGAGTGGATTAATAAGCAAACGTGGCTCAAGATGGCCCCCGCGGCAGGCGTGGCGGCGCTCAAATCGTCGTCGTCCCGGCCATAACCGTCCGTTAAACCCACCAAGGAAAGTTCGGCCTTTGCAGTCCCGTCTAGGCCATTTTGCTTGCGAAAAAAAAGTAACGGCCATCGAGTCCCCTAACAAATAGTTCTACTTTCGTCTCGTCACCCCCGATTCGATAAGTCCGCCGTATCCTTCCCGGCATTCCGAACGACCTACCCATCTTCTGTTTCCGATCGCTCACTTCACCGCGGCCCAGACACGATGCACGTCGTCGTGTTGATCCAGTTCGTGCAGGAAATCCCCGACTTCCTGCTGTTGGGTTTCCGTCAGCTCAGAAATAACTTTTGGAATGAATCCGATTTCGCTTGTGACCACCATCCATCCGTTGGCCGAAAGCCACTTGGAAACGGTTCCGACGTCACCGCGTTCGCAAATAAATTTCGCGCCGGCCGCATCGTTGGGAATGTCGTCGTTTTGTTCGCGCGTCAGCGGTTGGACTTCGTTGGCTCCCGCTTCGATAGCGGCTGCTTCGATATCAATATTCGCGTCCGGGTGATGCGCTTCCACCAGACCGACGTTATCGAAGACGAACTTGTTGGCGCCCGACGAGGCCAGTTGGCCTTTGCGGAATAGCACGCGAAGTTCCGGCGCGGTTCGATTTACGTTGTCCGTGTAAACTTCGACGATGACAGGCACGTTGTGCGGTGCGCGGCCCTCATAGACGACATGCTCCATCGTCAGCTTTTCGTCGCCGATGCCAGCCCCTTTGTTGATGGCGCGCACAATGGCATCCTTGGGAACGCTCTCTTTTTTCGCCTTCTCGACGGCGGCAAAAAGCCGGGCGTTCATCGCCGGATCTGAATCACCCATCCTGGCGGCGAGAGTGATTTCGCGCACCAGCTTGGTGTTGGTCTTGGCCTTCTTAAGTCCGGCAACCAATCGTTTTGCGTGTAGCCATTGGCGTCCCATATTCCCAGGGAATATAGCAGAAGCGAAGAGCCTTAGCATGACATTCTGGCTTCAATCGGACGCTACTGTCAGGGCAATCGCTTAGCAGCCTGTGGCAAAAGTCCCGCGCGGCCAGGCGAAGTGGATTTTGGCCGCGAGCCAGACGCGACGACGAAGCGCATTGCAGCCAAATACGCT
>Ga0208589_1000710_pt1 | contig 15104 bp, 11 predicted proteins | sample NGESurshal092012_2_FD_184486 | JGI IMG/M metagenome (GOLD analysis project Ga0208589, IMG submission 184486) | Arctic peat soil microbial communities from Barrow, Alaska - NGEE Surface sample F53-2 shallow-092012 (SPAdes) | ecosystem: Environmental > Terrestrial > Soil > Wetlands > Peat ... | reverse complement strand
CCTGTTGGGTTGGTTCGAATTGTGCCGCACCGCCCGTCTGACTAAAAGGCCGTAGTTCCCTCGTTTTCAGACATGCAGGCGGAACTAATGCACGACGCGCTCGACCGCGATCGCGGTGGCTTCGCCGCCGCCGATGCACAGCGCCGCGATGCCGCGCTTGAGGTTATGCGCTTCGAGCGCGTGCAGCAGCGTCACGATCAGCCGCGCGCCGGTGGCGCCGATGGGATGGCCGAGCGCGCAGGCGCCACCATTGATATTCAGCTTTTCCCTGACAATGCCGAGGTCGCGCGCCGCCGCCATCGGCACCACGGCAAAGGCCTCATTGATTTCGAACAGGTCGACATCCCCGATGCTCCAGCCGACCTTGTCGAGCAATTTGCGGATCGCCGGGATCGGCGCCGTGGTGAACCATTGCGGCTCCTGGCTGTGGGTGGCGTGTCCTTTGATCTCGGCCAGCACAGGCAGGCCGTCGCGGTCGGCGAGCGAGCGGCGCGCCAGCACCAGTGCGGCGGCGCCGTCGGCATTGGCGGAAGAGGCCGCCGGCGTGATGGTGCCGTTGGCGCGGAACGCCGGCTTCAGGCCGGGTATATTGGCGGGATCGACTTTCAGCGGAATCTCGTCATTGCCGATGAGACGCGGTCCGGCTTTCTCCACCACCGTCAGCGGCACAATCTCGGCCTTGAAGGCGCCGCCTTCCACCGCCTTGCGGGCGCGGGTCAGCGTCTCCATCGCGTAAGTGTCCTGGTCCTTGCGGCTGAACTGATAGGCTTCCGCGGTCGATTCACCGAAATCGCCCATCGAGCGGCCGACTTCATAGGCGTCCTCGAGGCCATCCATCATCATGTGGTCGATGATCCGGTCATGCCCGGCGCGGTAGCCCGCGCGCGCCTTGGCCAGCAGATAGGGCGCGTTGGTCATGCTCTCCATGCCGCCGGAGACCACGATGGCCGCAGAACCTGCGCTGATGATGTCGTGTGCCAGCATGGTGGCCTTCATGCCGGAGCCGCAGACCTTGTTGATGGTGGTCGCACCCGTCGCATCGGGCAATCTGGCGCCACGGGCCGCCTGGCGTGCGGGCGCCTGGCCTTGCCCGGCCGGCAGCACGCAGCCCATGAACACCTCGTCGATCCGCTCCGGCGACAATTTGGCGCGCTCGACGGCGGCGCCGATCACGTGGGAACCGAGCTTGTGCGCGCTGAATGGCGTGAGATCGCCCATAAACTTGCCAAGCGGGGTGCGGGCGGCGGAAACGATGACGACCGGATCGGAAGCAGTAGCCATGGCGGCGCTCCTGGAATCGAGATTATTCAGATGATGATCATCATATGATGCGCCGCAATATTTGCAACAGCGGTTCTGGCATAATTTGCTGCCATCGCGGGATGATAAATTGTCGTGATCGCATGACCTATTGTTGCGCCGCGCCGGCGCGCGACGAGGCCAAAGACCTGACGAAGGGCCTAGCGCTTGCGGTCGACAAAACCCTGCATCAGCCGCTGCGGCTCGCCGGTCAGATAGGATTGCCCGAACACGCCGATGCTGAGGTCGACGGATTCCTTCAGCGGCAATTCCTCCCATTGCCGCAGCAGGGTCTTTTGCGCGCGCAGCGCCTCCGGGCTGCATTCCAGCAGCATCTCGATTGTTCGCTCGACCTCACCGTCGAGGCCATCAGGCGGTGCGACCCGGTCGATCAGGCCCCAGGCAAGGGCCGTGGGGGCATCGATATTCTCGGCGGTCATCACCAGCCAGCGGGCGCGGCCCCAGCCGATCAGGCGCGGCAACAGTGCGGCATGGATCACCGAGGGGATGCCGACCCGCACCTCCGGCATGCCGAATTTGGCGTCATGGGCGGCGATCCGAAAGTCGCAGGCGGCGGCGACTTCAAGCCCGCCACCGAGGCACCAGCCCGGCATTCGCGCGATCACCGGCCCCGGAAACGCCCGCACGGCCTCGCAAAGGTCACGAAGCCCGCTGATAAATTTTTCGGCGGATTTCTGGTCGAGTTTGGCCATTTCCTTGATGTCGGCGCCGCCGATCATGCTTTTCTCGCTCTGGCCCGCCAGCACCAGCACGCGAATGTCGCGGTCGGCGGCCAACGCCTGCAGTCCCTCGCGAACGCCTGATATGACCGGCGTGCCCAGGATGTTGAGCGATCCGGCGTTGCAGATGGTCAGGCGCACGACGCCGCGGGGATCGCGGTCGACGCCGCAATGGGGGTTCAGCATATGCATGGAGTTTCATGTTCCCAAGGCACGGTAGAGCACGGCAGCGTGCATTGACGCCAGCTTCCCGGCCGGAGCGGGCTGTTGTCAAGATCGCTGCCGCCGCGACATTCCGGCGCGCGAAATAGAGCGAGCTTTTTGCCGCGGTAACTGCTATTTGTGGATGTCATTATATGATTATAAACATCCTACGAGACCGCCATGCGCTATTCCAGGGAACACAAGCTCGAAACCCACGCCCGGATCGTGAAGCGGGCGGCGGTGCGGCTGCGCGAGAGGGGCGCCCACGGTATCGGCGTCGCCGACCTGATGAAGGATGCCGGCCTCACCCATGGCGGGTTCTATGCCCATTTCGATTCCCGGGAAGCACTCGTCATCGAGGCGTTTTCACACGCGATGGATCGCTCGACCGAGCGCTGGCGCAAGCTCGCCGAGCAGACGCCGCCGGAACAGCGCATGGCCGCGATCGTGGATGCCTATCTGACGCCGGTGCATCGCGACGATCCCGGCCATGGCTGCGCCGTTCCGACGTTGGGCGCGGAAATCGCCCGCGAAAGCCCGAAGACCCGCAAGGCCTTCGCCGGTAAATTGGAAGAGATGATCGATGCGCTGGCCGCGCAGATTCCGGACCTGCCGCGCAAGGCCGCGCGCAAGCAGGCCACCGCCATGATTGCGACCATGATGGGGTCGCTGGTGATGGCCCGCGTCGCCGGCAATGGCGAGTTTTCAGAGGAGATCCTGAGTTCAGGACGCGAGGCCGTGCTCGGCCGCGCCGCGCCCGTCAAGCGGGTGGCGAAGAAGGCGGCCTCGAAAAAAGCCGCAACACTCGCCCGGCGCTGACCGGCACAAGGTAGCGTGATCCAGTATCGGCGTAAGACATTGGTCGAATGCGCTGATATTGCGGGCCATTCACCCGTTTTCGCAAAGCCGCCGCGCGGCGAGGCCCCTTTCCAAAAGCTGTAAAGACTGCAAGATGCCGGCCAAAATCGGCTCTTCAGGTTTAGGAGGAATACATGCGCTCAATCGGACATTTTATCGGCGGAAAACACGTCAACGGCACGTCGGGACGGACAGCAGACGTTTTCGAGCCGATGACCGGCGACGTCCAGGCCAAGGTAGCTCTGGCGTCGAAAGCCGAGGTTCGGGCCGCGGTCGAGAATGCGCTCGCCGCGCAGCCGGAGTGGGGCGCGACCAACCCGCAGCGCCGGGTTCGCGTCCTCATGAAGTTCCTGGAACTGGTAGCCCGCGACAATGAGGCGCTGGCCGAAGTGCTCGCGCGCGAGCATGGCAAAACCATTCCCGACGCGAGGGGCGACATTCTGCGCGGCGTCGAGGTGGTCGAGTTTGCGATCGGCATTCCGCAGATGATGAAGGGCGAATACACCGAGGGCGCGGGCCCCGGCATCGACGTCTATTCGATGCGGCAACCGCTGGGCGTCGTCGCCGGCATCACGCCGTTCAATTTTCCGGCCATGATCCCGATGTGGAAATTCGCGCCCGCGATCGCCTGCGGCAACGCGTTCATCCTCAAGCCGTCGGAGCGCGATCCCGGCGTGCCGATGCGGCTTGCCGAACTGATGCTGGAGGCGGGCCTGCCGCCCGGCATCCTCAACGTGGTCAACGGCGACAAGGAGTCGGTCGACGCCATTCTCGACGATCGCGACATCGCGGCCGTCGGTTTTGTCGGCTCGTCCTCGATTGCCCAGTACATCTACGAGCGGGCCGCTGCGACCGGCAAGCGGGCGCAGTGTTTTGGCGGTGCGAAAAATCACGCGATCATCATGCCGGATGCCGACATGGACCAGACGGTCGATGCGCTGGTGGGCGCCGGATACGGCGCGGCCGGCGAGCGCTGCATGGCGGTGTCGGTCGCGGTTCCCGTCGGCAAGACCACCGCCGACCGGTTGATGGAGAAGCTCATTCCGCGGGTTGAGAACCTGAAAATCGGCCCCTCGATCGATCCCACCGCCGATTTCGGTCCTCTGGTGACCCGCGCCGCGCTGGAACGGGTCAAGGATTACGTCGAGGTCGGCATCAAGGAAGGCGCCAAGCTCGCGGTCGACGGCCGCGGCTTCAAGATGCAGGGCTATGAAAAAGGCTTCTACATGGGCGGCTGCCTGTTCGACAACGTCACCAAGGACATGCGGATCTACAAGGAAGAGATTTTTGGGCCCGTGCTGTCGGTGGTGCGCGCCAAGGACTATGACGAGGCGCTGCGACTGCCGTCCGATCACGACTACGGCAACGGCGTGGCGATCTTCACCCGCGACGGCGATGCGGCGCGCGATTTCGCGGCCCGGGTCAATGTCGGCATGGTCGGCATCAACGTGCCGATCCCGGTGCCGGTGGCCTATTACACCTTCGGTGGCTGGAAGCGTTCCGGCTTCGGCGATCTCAACCAGTATGGCCCGGATTCGATCCGCTTCTACACCAAGACCAAGACGGTGACCGCGCGCTGGCCGTCCGGCGTCAAGGAGGGCGCGGAATTCTCCATGCCGGTCATGAACTAGTCGACAAACGGGCTATCTGCTCGATGCAATTCGCTCTCAGCGAGGATCAGCTTGCGGTTCGCGACATGGCGCGGGACTTTGCCGCCGAGAAAATCGCGCCGCACGCGGTCCGCTGGGACGAGGAGAAGTATTTTCCGGTCGAGGTGATGCGCGAGGCGGCGAGCCTCGGCATTGGCGGCGTCTACATTCGCGACGACGTCGGCGGCTCGGCGCTGACGCGGTTCGACGCGGCGCTGATCTTCGAGGCGCTGGCGCAGGGCTGCCCGACGGTCTCGGCGTTCATCTCGATCCACAACATGGCGTCCTGGATGATCGATGCCTATGGCAACGACACCCAGCGCCGGCAATGGCTGCCAAAGCTTTGCAGCATGGAGTTGCTCGCGAGCTATTGCCTGACCGAACCGGGTTCCGGATCGGATGCGGCGGCCTTGCGGACCCGGGCGGTACGCGACGGCGACCATTATGTGCTCAACGGCCAGAAGCAGTTCATTTCCGGCGCCGGCAAGGGCGATCTCTATGTGGTGATGGTGCGCACCGGTGGCGATGGACCGGGCGGCATTTCGACGCTGGTGGTCGAGGGCGATACGCCAGGGCTTTCGTTCGGTGCCAACGAGCGCAAGATGGGCTGGAACGCGCAGCCGACCCGCGCGGTGATCTTCGAGAATGCGCGCGTGCCGGTCACCAACCGGCTCGGCGACGAAGGCATCGGCTTCAAGATCGCAATGGCCGGGCTCGACGGCGGCCGTATCAATATCGCGGCCTGTTCGCTCGGCGGCGCGCAATCCGCGCTCGACAAGTCGCTTTCCTACATGAAAGAACGCAAGGCGTTCGGAAAACGGCTCGACGAATTCCAGGCGCTGCAGTTCCGGCTCGCCGACATGGCGACCGAACTGGAGGCGGCCCGCACTTTTGTGTGGCGCGCGGCGGCAGCGCTTGATCGCAAGGACGCGGACGCGACCATGCTGTGCGCGATGGCCAAGCGATTCGGCACCGATGTCGGCTTCGAGGTCGCCAACCAGGCCCTGCAACTGCATGGCGGCTACGGTTACCTCAGCGAATACGGCATCGAGAAGATCGTGCGCGATTTGCGCGTGCACCAGATCCTCGAAGGCACCAATGAAATCATGCGGCTGATCGTGTCGCGCAAGCTGATCGAGGACGCGCGATGACGGTGTCCGCGCCCGCTGTGGCGGAGACCGAACCCGATTTGATCGCGCAGCGCGAAGGCTCGGCCGGTATCATCAGGCTCAATCGCCCGAAGGCGATCAACGCGGTGACGCTCGAGATGTTTCGCGACATCGACAAGGCGCTGGACGCCTTCGAAGCCGATCCGGCGGTCGCGGTGATCGTGCTGGAAGGCGCCGGCGAGCGCGGCCTGTGCGCCGGTGGCGATATCCGCGCGCTGTATGAGAGTTCAAAGGCCCGCGGCGACCTCGGCAAGATCCTGTGGCGCGAGGAGTACATCCTCAACGCCCGCATCGCCAAATTCCCAAAGCCCTATGTCGCCTTCATGGACGGCATCGTGATGGGTGGCGGCGTCGGGCTGTCGGCCCACAGCCGGCACCGCGTGGTGACCGAGAAGACAAAACTCGCGATGCCGGAAGTCGGCCTCGGTTTCTTTCCCGATGTCGGCGGCACCTTTCTGTTGTCGCGCTCGCCGGGCGAGATCGGCAGCTATTTCGGCTTGACTGGCCAGACCATGAACGGGCCCGACGCGATTCATGCCCGGTTTGCCGACGCCGTCGTGCCGTCAGCGAAATTGCCGGCGTTGCGCGAGGTTCTGACCAAAGTGCGGCCCGGCAGCCAGTCCGATGAAATAAAATTGCTGATCGACGGCTTTGCGACCGACGAGACCGCAGGTCCCGTCGCCGCGATGCAGGCGGCGATCGACGGCTGGTTCGCTCATGACCGCATCGAGGACATCGTCGCGGCGCTGCAACGCGACGGCTCGGAACTCGCGCTGTTGACGCTGAAGACCTTGAACGAGAAATCGCCGCGCGGCATGGTGGTGACGCTAAAATTGCTGCGGCTGGCGCGGGCGTCATCGACGCTGGAAGCGTGTCTGGTGCGGGAATATCGCGCCGCGCTCGAGGTATTCGCCAGCGACGATTTTCGCGAGGGCGTGCGGGCCGCCGTGATCGACAAGGACCGCAACCCGCGATGGTCGCCGCCGCGGATCGAGGATGTGACGCCGGAAATGGTAGCGCCGTATTTTGCGGAGATCGGCGCTGATGAACTGAGATTCGATCAATCAAGATAGAAAATCGCTTTGCAGCGGAGGAAGTTTGAGATGGCCACACTCGCATTCATCGGCCTCGGCAACATGGGCGGCCCGATGGCCGCCAATCTGGTCAAGGCAGGCCACAAGGTGGTCGCGTTCGACCTCGTGGAAGCCTCGCGCAACCAGGCGAAAAGCGATGGCGCTGCGATCGCCGAAACCGCGGCCGGTTCGGTCAAGGGCGCCGATGTCGTGATCACCATGCTGCCGGCGGGCAAGCATGTGCTGTCGGTGTGGAATGATGTGATCCAGTCGATGGCCAAGGGCGCGCTGCTGATCGATTGCTCGACCATCGACGTCGAAAGCGCGAAGCAGGCGCATGCGCTGGCGGCCAAGCATGGCATCGCCTCGGTCGATGCTCCGGTGTCCGGCGGCACTGGCGGCGCCAAGGGCGCGACGCTGACCTTCATGTGCGGCGGCGAAGACAAGGCGTTCGCGGCGGCAAAGCCGGTGCTGGAAAAAATGGGCAAGAAGATCGTCCATTGCGGCGGCGCGGGCGCCGGGCAGGCGGCCAAGATCTGCAACAACATGATCCTCGGCGTCTCCATGATCGCGGTCAGCGAAGCCTTTGCGCTGGCCGAAAAACTCGGGCTGTCGCATCAGGCGCTGTTCGATGTCGCCTCGACCTCCTCGGGGCAATGCTGGTCGCTGACGAATTATTGCCCGGTACCGGGTCCGGTTCCGACCTCGCCGGCGAACAATGACTACAAGCCGGGCTTTGCCTCGGCGCTGATGGTCAAGGACCTCACCCTGGCGCAAGACGCGGCAAAGGCGGCAGGCGCCGCGACGCCGCTCGGCAAGCACGCGCAGGAAATCTACAAGGCGTTCGACGCCGCCGGCCATGGCGGTGTGGATTTTTCGGGCATCGTCAAGCATGTTCGCGATTTGGCAGGAAAATAAAACGAGGCGTTGAAGCAAACGAAGCGTCATCCTGAGGTGCGAGCTCTTGCGAGCCTCGAAGGATGATGAGTTAAGTACGTACTTGCGGCTATCCTTCGAGACGCCGCGCAAGCGCGGCTCCGCAGGATGACGGTGGGAAAATAGACGGGAGTCAGCCATGACTACATTCCAGGATGCACGCACGTTTTTGCTAAAACATCGCACCGATTACGATGCGGCGGTGAAGGGTTTTCGCTGGCCCGATCCAACGCCGTTCAACTGGGCGCTGGACTGGTTCGACGCGGAGCTGGCGCGTAACGCCGACAGCAAGGATCGTCCGGGACTGTGGATCGTCGACGCGGCGAGCGGCAAGGAAGCCAAGCCTTCGTTCGAAAATCTCTCGCGGCGTTCCAACCAGGTCGCCAATTTCCTGCGCGCGCAGGGCCTCAAGCGCGGCGATCATTTGCTGCTGCTGCTCGGCAATGTGGTGCCGCTGTGGGAGACCATGCTGGCGTCGATCAAGCTCGGCGTGGTGGTGATCCCCGCCACCACGCTGCTGACGCCGGACGAACTGCGCGACCGGCTCGATCGCGGCCGTGCCAAGGCGGTGGTGGCGTCGCAGGACCAGGTCGCGAAATTCGCCAGCCTCGGCGTCAGCAACATTGCGCGCATCGTGGTTGGGGCGTCGGCGAGCCATGAGGGCTGGCTGCCGTTCGAGCAGACGGCGGAGGCCTCCGACAAATTCGCGCCTGATAGCCCGACCAACGCCGAGGACCCGATGCTGCTCTATTTCACTTCGGGCACCACGGCGAAGCCAAAACTGGTGCGGCACAGCCAGCGCAGCTACCCGGTCGGCGGCCTGTCGACCATGTACTGGCTGGGCTTGCAGCCCGGCGATATCCATTTGAACATCTCCTCGCCGGGATGGGCCAAGCACGCCTGGAGCTGTTTCTTCGCGCCATGGAATGCCGGTGCGACCGTGTTCGTCGTCAACCAGCCGCGCTTCGACGCCAAGGGATTGCTCGCGACCATCGGCCGCTGCGGCGTCACCACGCTGTGCGCGCCGCCGACGGTCTGGCGGCTGTTCATCCAGGAGAAGCTCGCAAGCTTCAAGGTCAATTTGCGCGAGGTTTGCGGCGCCGGCGAGCCGCTCAATCCCGAAGTGATCGATCAGGTGCAGGCGGCCTGGGGGCTGACCATCCGCGACGGCTACGGCCAAACCGAGACCACGGCGCTGGCGGGCAATTCACCGGGCCAGAAGGTCAAGGTCGGATCGATGGGCCGGCCGCTGCCGGGTTATCGCGTGCGGATCACCGATGGCGATGGCCAGCTCACCAAGGAAGGCGAGGTCAGCCTGCTGCTCGGCGCCGACCGTCCGGCCGGCCTGATGCAGGGCTACCAGGGCGATGACGGCAAACTGGGCGGCGCCAACGGCGATGTCTATCGCACCGGCGACGTGGTGTTCGCCGACGACGAGGGGTACCTCACCTTTGTCGGCCGCTCCGACGACGTCTTCAAGTCGTCGGACTATCGTATCAGCCCGTTCGAGCTCGAGAGTATCCTGCTGGAGCATGAGGCGGTCGCCGAGGCCGCCGTCGTGCCATGTCCCGATCCGATCCGGCTGGCGATTCCCAAGGCCTATGTGCTGCTGGTGGCCGATGTCGCGCGCTCGCCGGCAACGGCGCTGTCGATCTTCCAGCATTTGCATACGCGGCTGGCGCCGTTCAAGCGCATCCGTCGCATCGAACTGGTGACGGAACTGCCGAAGACAATTTCGGGAAAAATCCGCCGCGTGCAGTTGCGCCGGCTGGAGCACGAAAATGACCGTACCGATCCGCTGCGCGGTGAGGAATTCCGCGAAGAGGAGTTTCCCGAGCTGCAAAAGGTGCGCGCGCAGGGATCTGTGCAAGGGTCTGGGCAGGGCTCGGAAGGCTGAGGGATGAACGAAGTCTGGAAGAAGCCGCCGATTTCGCTTGCCGCCTATCAGGCCATGGTCGGGCGCGAGATCGGGGTGTCGTCGTGGCACCTGGTCGATCAAAAACGGATCGACATCTATGCCGATGTGATCGAGGACCACCAGTTCATCCATGTCGATCCCATCAGGGCGAAAGCGGAAACCGCGTTCGGCACCACCATCGCGCATGGTTTTCTCACGATGTCGCTGATGAGCATCATGTCCTACGAAGTGATGCCGGTGATCTCGGGCACCACCATGGGCGTGAACTACGGTTTCGACAAATTGCGTTTCATCTCGCCGGTACGTTCGGGGTCGCGGGTGCGCGGCCGCTTTACGCTTGCCGAAGCCAAACTACGCAAGCCGAAGGAGCTTCAGTCGCGCACCAACGTCACTGTCGAGATCGAGGGCGAGGAAAAGCCCGCTCTGGTCGCCGACTGGATCGGCTTGATCTACTTCGAATAGCATTTGGGAACCCTTCACCATGACAATCAGATTTGACGGACGCGTCGCCATCGTCACCGGCGCGGGCAATGGCCTTGGACGCGCGCATGCCTTGGGGCTGGCCAGCCGCGGCGCCAGGGTCGTGGTCAATGATTTCGGCGGCGCCCGCGACGGCACCGGCGGATCGCTGACGCCGGCCGAGACCGTGGTCGAAGAGATATGCAAAGCCGGCGGCGTCGCGATGGCCGACGGCGCCGACGTTTCGAATTTTGCCCAGGTGCAGGCGATGGTCGCGCGCGCCACCAAGGAGTGGGGCAGCGTCGACCTGTTGTGCGCCAATGCCGGCATCCTGCGCGACAAGTCGTTTGCGAAAATGGAAGTTGCCGATTTCGCCAAGGTGATCGACGTACATCTGACCGGCACGTTTTATTGCTGCAAGGCGGTGTGGGACGGCATGCGCGAGCGGCAATATGGCCGTATCGTCGTCACCACCTCGTCGTCGGGTCTGTACGGCAATTTCGGCCAGGCCAATTACGGCGCGGCGAAAACCGGCATGATCGGCCTGATGAACGTGCTGGCCGAGGAAGGCCGCAAGCACAACATCCGCGTCAACACCATCTCGCCGACTGCTGCGACCCGGATGACGGAAGAATTGCTGCCGCCACAGGCGCTCGAACTGATGAAGCCGGAATCAATCACGCCGGCGGTGGAATATTTGCTCGGCGAGGACGCGCCGACCCGCACCATCATGGGCGCGGGGGCGGGATCATTTGCCGTGATCAAAATCCTGGAGACCGAAGGCATCAATTTGCCGCCGTCCGACTGGACCCCCGACGCCGTCGCAGCGCATTTTTCGGAGATCAGCGACATGTCGAAGGCCAGGGCGTTGCAGGGCGCGTTCGAGCAGACCCAAAAATATGTCGGCCAGGCGGCGGCGCGGGCCGGCATAAAGCTGTGAGACGATGACGGACGTCGCCGTCATCGGCGCCGGCCCCGCTGGCTTGATGGCGGCCGACGTGCTCGCGGGTGGCGGCGCCCGCGTCACGGTCTACGATGCGATGGCATCTGCGGGCCGAAAATTCTTGATGGCGGGGCGCGGCGGGCTCAACCTGACACACAGCGAGGCGCTGCCGCGGTTTCTCGGCCGCTATGGCCGTGCCATGCCTCAGCTCAAAAGTGCGATCGAGGCGTTTCCGCCGGATGCATTGCGCGCGTGGAGCGAGGCGCTGGGACAACCGACATTCATTGGCTCCAGCGGCAGGGTGTTTCCGCAGGGTTTCAAGGCCTCGCCGTTGCTGCGGGCGTGGCTGCGGCGGCTTGACGCCAGCGGCGTGCAATTCGCGCTGAGACATCGCTGGAGCGGCTGGGACGCCGGCGGTCACCTCGTGTTCGAAACGCCGGATGGACCGCGCATGGCCGATCCGCGCGCTACCGTGCTCGCGCTCGGCGGCGCCAGTTGGCCGCGGCTGGGATCGGATGGTGCATGGGCGGAACAACTCGTCGCGAAAGGCGTCACGATCTCGCCGCTCGTCCCTGCGAACTGCGGCTTTACGGTCGCCTGGTCCGGGATATTCCGTGATCGTTTTGAGGGCCAGCCGCTGAAGGGGATTGCGCTGTCATTCGGTGCGCACCACGTGCGCGGAGAGGCGATGATCACCAGGACCGGTATCGAAGGCGGCGCGATCTATGCGCTATCGGCACCGCTGCGCGAGGCTGTGTTGGACAAGGGACATGCGATCTTGCAGGTCGCATTGCGGCCCGATCTAGACAGAAAAGATCTCGCTGCCCGGTTGTCGATCCCCAGGGCAAAGCAGTCCTTCTCGAACTGGCTGCGCAAGGCGGCGCATCTGTCACCGGTCGCGATCGGCTTGTTGCAGGAGGCAGCGGTCGCTTCAGGCGTATCGTTGCCGTTGCTGTCGGCGGAAGACCTTGCCGAGCGGATCAACGCGGTGCCGGTCGAACTCAACGGTGTTGCACCGATCGCACGCGCGATCTCGACCGCCGGTGGCATCGCATTTGCTGAACTCGATAGCCATTTCATGATTCGTCGCTTGCCCGGCGTCTTCACCGCCGGCGAGATGCTCGACTGGGAAGCGCCGACCGGCGGCTATCTGCTGCAGGCGTGCTTTGCGACGGGCGCCGCGGCGGGCAGGGGCGTGCTGGAGTGGCTGAAGGCGTAGGGTGGATTAGCGAAGCGTAATCCACCATTCCTGTCGTCGCCTTGGTAACGGCGGATTACGCTTCGCTAATCCGCCCTACGAGTTTCTACCGCAGCTTGCCGCGCGCCGCGACCGGCAACACGCCGATGATCTCGTCGCCGCGCACCATCACCACTTCGTCCATCATGTTGACGACGACGCAGACATGGTTGGGCACGATCCGCACGACGTCGCCGACGTTGGGGCGGGTGTTGCTGCGCGCCAGATCGAGAAAGCCGTGCTCCTCGGCAAAGCGCGCGATCTTGGCTTCGGGATGTTCCAGGATCAGGCCGTGGCCGTCGAGGCCGCCGCCGGTGTCCGACGTCAGCGTCTTGGAGCCGGCATCGAGGATGCCGCGATCGGGGCCGGCGCGGCTGACCACCGTCGAATAGATGTTCAACGCGCAATCGTCCCAGCCGGCGACGCCGGCCGCGACCTGCATGCGGTCGTTGTAGATGTAGGTGCCGGGTCGGTGTTCGGTGGCGCCCTTGAGCTTGCCGACATTTTTCAGGTTCGGCGAACCGCCGGTCGACACCATCGCAGCCTCCAGCCCGTGCGCGCGCACGCCGGCCAGCGCCTCATCGAAGAATTTTTGCGCATCGCCCCAGCCGCTTTCGGTCGGGTACAGCATGAAGCCGGCAAATTGCAGCCCCTTCAACGCTGCGATCTCGCGCGCCAGTGCGATCGCTTCCGCCGGGGTTTCGACGCCGGCGCGCTTGCGCCCCGTATCGCATTCGACCACCACCGACAGCGGCCGGCCGGAGATCGCGGCGGCCTGCGGCAGGCCCGCGATCACGACCGAATTGTCGGCGGCAACCGTCATGTGCGCTTTGGCCTGCAATGCCGCGAGCCGCGCCATCTTCTCGTCGCCGAGCAGATTGTAACTGATCAGGATGTCGTCACAGCCTGCCTCCGCCATTACCTCGGCCTCGCCGAGTTTCTGACAGGTGATGCCCTTGGCGCCGGCGGCGATCTGCATCTTCGCCAGGACAGGGCTTTTATGCGTCTTGATGTGCGGCCGGTTGGCGACACCGGCGGTGTCGCAGGTGGCCTGAATCCGAGCGATATTGCGCTCGACCTTGTCCATGTCGATCACAGCGCAGGGTGTACCGTATTCCCGGGCGATTTTGGCGGCGAGGGCTGTGGTCATCGAATTCACTCCAGTTCTCTGCCATCGCCCTTCGAGGCGCGCCAAGAAGCGCGCACCTCAGGGTGACGGCTACATTGCGGTCGTCATCCCCGGGATGAACGCAATAGCGTTCACCCGTAGGCGCTCGCCGTCTTCGGCGAGCCTCGAAGGATGGACGTTGGACTCAAGCCTGTTCGATCTCTTCGCGCAACACTTCAAGCTCCAGCCACTTGTCTTCGGCCTCGGCCAGTTCTTTCTGCGCCTTCGTCAGCGCATCGGAAGCCTGATCGAATTTCTTGCGATCCTTGTTGTAGAGGTTGGGATCGTCAAGATGCCGTTGCTGCTTGGCGATTTCCGCCTGCAATTTTGCGATCGTCTTCGGCAGGATTTCGAGCGCGTGCTTTTCGTTGAAGTTCAGCCGGCGCTTCGATGTTGACGAAGACGTCGTGGCAGCCTTGGCTTCTTTTCTATCGTCTGCCGCGACCTTCGCGGCCTCGCGCCGCAGGTCGGCGCCGCGCTGCGCCAGCATGTCGGTGTAGCCGCCGGCATATTCGATCCAGCGGCCGTCGCCTTCCGGCGCGATCACCGAGGTCACCACACGATCGAGGAAATCGCGGTCGTGGCTGATCAGGATCACGGTGCCCTCGTAGTCGCCGAGCATTTCCTCGAGTACGTCGAGGGTTTCCAGGTCGAGGTCGTTGGTCGGCTCGTCCAGCACCAGCAAATTGGAAGGTTTTGCCAGCGCGCGCGCCAGCATCAGCCGTCCGCGCTCGCCGCCGGACAGCACTTCGAGCGGCGTGCGCATCTGCTCCTGGGCGAACAGAAAATCCTTCATGTAGCTGACCACGTGCTTCGGTTTGCCGCCGAGCATGACGTGGTCGGTGCCGCCACCGGTCAGGGCATCCGCCAGCGTTGATTTTGGATCGAGGCTTTCGCGATGCTGGTCCAGCGTCGCCATCTCGATATTGGCGCCAAACCGGATCGTGCCGCCATCAGGCGGGCTCGCTCCGGTCAGCATGTCGACCAGCGTGGTCTTGCCGGCGCCGTTCGGCCCGACAATGCCGATGCGGTCGCCACGCTGCACCCGGATCGAGAATCCGTCGACAATCTTGCGATCGCCATAGGATTTGGTGATGCCCTTGGCCTCGATCACCAGTTTGCCGGATTTCTCCGCTTCGGCGGCCGCGATGTTGGCGTTGCCTGCCGCACCCCGGTAATCGCGCCGCTGCTGGCGCAGCGAGTGGAGATCGCCGAGCCGCTTGACGTTGCGCTTGCGGCGGCCGGAGACGCCGTAGCGCAGCCAGTGTTCCTCGTTGACAATCTTGCGATCGAGCTTGTGCTGGTCGCGCTCTTCCTCCGCCAGCACCTCGTCGCGCCAGGCCTCGAAGGCGGAAAAGCCGCGGTCGATCTGCTTGATCTGGCCGCGATCGAGCCACGCGGTGGAGCGCGACAGGTTGGACAGGAAGCGGCGGTCATGGCTGATCAGCACC
>Ga0208589_1000709_pt1 | contig 15114 bp, 36 predicted proteins | sample NGESurshal092012_2_FD_184486 | JGI IMG/M metagenome (GOLD analysis project Ga0208589, IMG submission 184486) | Arctic peat soil microbial communities from Barrow, Alaska - NGEE Surface sample F53-2 shallow-092012 (SPAdes) | ecosystem: Environmental > Terrestrial > Soil > Wetlands > Peat ... | reverse complement strand
GGCGACCCGTTGCTCGGCGGTCCGCTTTGGCTTGATCATTTCCCCTTCGCCTCAGCCTCAGCCTCAGCCTCAGCCTCAGCCTCAGCCTCAGCTCTACAAGTCGCCAGACAATTCAATCATTTCCGCTGCGATAGCCGCTTTTTTGGATTCGATTTCATTCCGCAGAGGCCCATTTAAGTCGGCGCGCAATTGCTGGTCGATAAGCTGAATGAGCTGCCGATCCAGGCTCCGGTATTTTCTCGCGGCGGAAACCGAGTGCTTCATCAAGCTTTTAACGGCGTCGTTCATTTGGTCTTTCCCTTTAACCCGAGTTCGACCAGGTGGCAGCGCGTCGGCGCAATACCCCGTGGCGCAACTGCACGTGTTCGATGGTTCGCTTCAGCTTTGCGGAGATAAGCACCCACGATTTCCCCGCCTTGACGAGCGCCAGCAACATCTCGTCTTCTTCAGGCTTCCATCGTTGATGTTGTTGCCTAGGCATTTGCCTTCAGTTCGATCTCTACGTCTGACCTAGACCTTTGCCGCCCCATATCGAGCGCGCGATAGTAATCGAGAACAAACAATCTCATCGCGGATGACAGATTGGCTACCCCGTCGCTGCGGATGTTAGCAATGAGGTCTCGGAGCGTGACATTCTTGATCGCGGCAATCTCTTTTAGGCTGATCCAAAAGGGATCTTCGAGGCTCACGCTTGTCTTACGCCCCGCAACGACGATTTTTCTCACGACAAAGCGTTTCGATCCCACACCACAACTTCCAGACCCGAGCGCGATCATTTGCCGAGCTTAGCCTTTAGCCCGGTTTCGACCAGGCGGCGGATGGCTTCTGCGCGGGTAGGTCGATCCGACTGTTTTGCAGCCCATTTGTCGAGTTCACTGAGGGGGGCGGGCTGCAGCCGGACGACCACCTGCACACCCTTGCCGGTCGGGGCTGGCCCGCGGCGTTTCTTTGCTAGCACAGTTTGCTTCCCATAAAACCGTGCTAGCATAAAAACAAGCCAAGGGGAAGTTGTAGCTTCCGCCCCGGCTCTAACCCGAGCCATAAGGCCTGAGAATCCAATGACCAAGGCTAATCGCGTGCTTAGCCCGCCAGCCACAAACACGCCTCCAACTCTAGAATCCAATCCACCGCCAGAAAACCCTGCGGAGTCCGTGGATTTCCTTCAACCAGCTATCGGACAGACCGAAAGCCCAAAACTCACCGGCGAGTCCGGGAAGCCCACTGAGGGCCTATCCCGCCGTATATGGCTTGGCGCCATCGCCGCGCTCCCTGTGATGCCGGCAGCGGCCGCGAACGACCTTCCACCACCGGCGGGTTCGTGGACGTTATCGACGATCGGGGGCGTATCTGATTCAAGGCAGTGGGCGACATGCCGGATCCGGCTCACGCCGAACTGATCGATCTCGGCGCCCGGTTTGAGCCGTTGGTGGACCGATATTATGTCGCGCGGCAACGTTGGTCAGACGCGCTGGTGCAAGCCCACGCTGAACACGATGCAGAATTCGGGGATCCGGCCGACCGGTACTACGAGCACCCGCCAGAGGTCGGGAAGGCATTCGAAGATAGCTGCGAGCGCTGGGGCACCCAAGAAGCAAGCGATGCGCTTTCCGCTATCTTCAAGGAAATGGCGCCGCTGGCGAACGCCATCAACGCCGCGTCCGTTACCTCAATCGAGGGGTTTCGCGCAATGGTGCTGGTCGCATTCTGGGAGGTCGCGCCAGGCTTCGCCGGCGGCAGCGAATTCTCGTTCGATGACGCTTGGCCGTTCCAGCAGCTTTTCACCGCGGTCGCAGAACTTTGCGGGCTGAAAGATAAAATGGCGGCCATCGGCTACGCGTTGCCGGACATCGGGATGCTCGAGGCCGCACCCGATGACGATTCGGACGACGACGGGGAGGAAGCGTGATGGCCGAGATTTTCAAATTCCCCTATGACGCCTCCCGCCGCGTGCATTCCCAAAAGCCGCGGCGATCAAAGAACGGCACGCCCAAAGAACGGGCGGCGAAGGCCGCGGCAACGCAGCAGCCGGCTGCATCCGTGATTGCCTTGAACGACCGACAAGCCGGTACGCCGGCGGGTAACTCCGCTTTAACCGTAACCGGGCACCATCAGCGTTGACCTTTTTGGACGGGGTCTGACGCGAAGGCCGTCGCTGACTCAACCCAGCGGCGGCTTTTTCTTTGGGCACTAGCGAGAGGCTCCGCGGCATTAGTTCCCCGCGACGGCTAGACAAAGGCCTGCGACGTAAACGGTGCCGGTCAAAAGCGCAAAGCCCATCACGACGTCCAATATCGCTGCCAGAACAATTTCCCGAGTAAGCGCTTTGCGAGACATACAATCGCTCCGCTTTGTCGGAGGACAGATGACACCGTTTCGGCGAGTCGGGGAATGCACCTTTCCAATCTGTTGCCAAAAATCACCATTGCGACGCAAATTCAGCGATTTTCCAAAATGGCTTTGACTGTGCATTGAGCGCGCTCTGTAGTCTCGGCGAAGGCGGATTGAGCATGTTGGCCGCGATTGCAGGTGTTCTGATAGTGCTAAGCATCGCAATACTGGTTGCGCATGCTCTCGATGCATTTCGGTCGGACGGAACTTAAGCCAGTCCCCGCTGGCGCCCGGCTCACTCGCCCGTTTCACTCAGTGCGTTTCCTTACGATCGGAGAAAACCCGCTCCCGGCCATGGTATCGTTCTCAGCATCGGGATACGGGCCAGCATCAGCCACGCCGGTGAACCCTCAGCGGCGCAGCAAGCGATAAAAGCAAAGACCCCTCATTCCAGCAGGAACGAGGGGTCTTCTATTCCGGCGGCGGGACATTGCTGAAGAAAGCTACCGGAAAAACCAACGGCGTCAGCCTGTCGGATCTGGCATCCTATAAGTCCGTCCATGAGTCGATAAGTTCTCACTTTTGAACACCGTGTTCCGCTATCAGAACACCTCGTTTGCAGGCCCGGCACAGGATCCTCGAATTCGTCCGACCAGCTCAATGCCGCCAGCCGTCCGTGTCGACCTCGGTTTCGAAGCCGTCAGGCAGTCGCGGCCACTCGCCATCATCAGACTTGTTGCGTCGCCCGCACGGTGCGCCAGCGGCGGCGCAGCCACAGACGTTTGGACCGTCTCACGGGCGGGCGATATGGGTTTCGCATACCCAGCCCGTGCCATCGCAGCGAACGCATTTAGTCGTCACGCGAACAACTCCGCGCCCGCCTGGGTGAACTTCACGTAGGTGCCGCTCTCGTGCATCTCGAGCCAGCCGCGCGCAATCGCCAGCTTAAGCCCGGCGCCGTATTCCGCCGGCGATCCCTTGAATTCAAAAAGGAACGGCCCGTTGATTTTCTCGATGTGGATCCGGCCGTCCTGCACGGCCTCGACCGAATTGGCGATCTCGATCAGCTTGCGGGCAGCGGCCTCGGGATCGGCGTAGGGGCGGTCAGTGGCGATTTCATCACGTCTAATCCCGAAAATCATCGATCCTCTTCGATCTGCTTTGCAGCCATCGCGCGCTCAATCTCGTCCGCAAGCGTGTTCAGGTGATCGGCCAACTTGGCGAACATTTCTCGCTTGCTTTTGCCTGTGGCTAGATCGCTAATCAGCCTGTTTTCACTCGCCTCTTTGCGAAGATGTTCCAGACTGGTCTGATAGTCTTTCATTATTTCATTCTCGCTTCATCGGCCGCCGGCCATTCCGTTTAAGCTCCAACGGCGGAAAGTAGACCCCCAAACGCCGGGCCGTCTTGATCACTGTTTTAGGTGTGAGTTTCAGCTTGGCTGCGATTTGTTCGGCATTGAAGTTGCCGCGCGCAAGCTCCATGAGATCACGATCTGTCTTCATGCCCATCGGCGTCTGCTCCTCTGCCAAGCCGAAGGGTACCAGAACGGGCGACCGGCGGAACATAATAAACAGGCCGGACGGGTCTCTTTCACGCGACAATTCCGCGCCGAAGGGCGGGCTTTTGCGAACTTCATTGCATCTCCAGATGGGCAGCGACGACGTGATCGGCGAGGCCCTTGTTATTGATCTCTGTACCGCAAAAGCACCGAGCGCGCCCGGACGCCAGTTGCGTCGGCAGCGGCAGACTGGCGTCGTGCATCGCATATTTCCACGCGGTCCACGCGCGCTGCCGCCGGTTCTCGTGGTAATGGGCCGCATCAGCCTCCCGACGGCGCCCCGACGGTCAGGAAAATCGATTTTGGATATCTAGGCGCTGGGGAGGTTGAAGAGATCACGCTCAGGGACGCGCATTTGGCGGCGACTTATCAAAGCTTCATCAAAGCTGGGATGATCCCGAAAGCGGCGCGGTATGAGGCGGGCAAGATATTTGGCAAGTCGGAGACGAAAGTAAAAAACGGCATTGCGGAATAATCCTATCTTAAGCCCTCGAATCCGCGCCGCCTCGTAAGGCGGCCAAAAAGAAAACAGACCGACCTCGTTAGCGCGCTCATTCGCAAAAAATCAGTTTACTAGACGGGCTGCAATTCACTCAACGTCGTGAAAGCAGCAATGACCAGATTGTCGAAGCTGCTTTCACTGCAAACAGGAAAGCAGATTCATGGCTGAGCCTCCCCAGATCCCCGCGATACTCGCCATCCGATGTGGGAGCATCTGAAGGCCAACGGTTATCCCATTTCATGGTCTTTTTTGAATCTGCTGTGTTCGCCGGCAGTCAATCAGGGGCCGCCCGTGGCGACCTATTGGGGCCGCCGGCCTCTTTATGATCGCGACGCATATTTGGCCTGGGCTGAGGCCCGCTGTCGACCCGTTCAGCAAGTCGCCTGATTCCAGACAAAACCCGGCTAAGCGCTCGAACGCCGCCGGGTCAATTTCACATTTTTGAAGGATTAGATCCATGACCTATATCGGCCGCTCGCCGAGCGCAAGCCTTAGGTATCCAAACCATCCCGGTTCTAGGACCGGCTCGCCGGAAACGAGCGAACACGCCGACACTGGTTGCTCTTCAGCCGTTTTTGACGGGCCGGATTCGCGAACACGTCGACTATATTATCGAACATCCCGATCACGAAATGCGAGCCATGCCGTTCTATTCGGCGGCATAGACCGAAGAGCTCATCACGAAGTCGCCGGGGCGTCGGCGGCTTTTTTCGTACCGACCGTTAGCTTAAAATTCATTACGACTGTGGGCGGCATGCAACCTTGGATAAATCCGCCGGTTATCGATGCAACCGGAGGATTACGCGATGATGGAGATCAGGACGAAGTTACCCGCGAGTTTTGGCCAACGTTGTAAAGCTTTGAATGTTGCTGCATACGCGGTTCGCCAGCGGGCTACCCGATCGGACGGGGATTTTAACACCTGGCGTCTGTCGCGTCTGATGCGGGAGGCTGACACCGACGCCCAGGTCAATGTTGCCGAGCGCAAATACAACGTTTGGCTACAAACCATGGCGCTGTAAGCTAACCCGCCGGTTCACGCCGGCGGGTTTTGCTTGCGGCAGGCTGCGCCAGCGCCCATGGTCGTTTCCGTTGTTTCAACAGGGGGGTGCGGACGTGGCGACAGGTACGGTGAAGTGGTTTAACGCGACCAAGGGTTTTGGATTTATCCAACCCGACAGCGGCGGCAAGGATGTCTTCGTGCACATCTCGGCCGTCGAGAAGGCAGGCCTCAGCAGCCTCAATGAGGGCGCCAAGGTCAGCTACGAAGAGATGGAAAACCGGGGCAAGACGTCTGCGGAAAATCTGAGGGTTGGCTAAACCCGTATTTGCCCGCCGGGCGGTAACTCCGTTTTAACTGTAGGCCGGCACCATCAGCCTTTGACCTTTTTGGACGGGGTCTGACGCATAAAGGCCGTCGCTGGCTTAACCGGCGGCGGTTTTTTTGGGAACACGAATGAACGGTGAAGAATCTCGGAAGCTGAAACCAGGGGGACCGCGTTTTCTGGCAGGGCGACGTGAAGAACCAAGGCACTGTCAAAGGCACGTCATGGAGCGGTGTCACCATTGATTGGGACGACGGAGACGCGACCTCCGTCAGTCACAACGATATGGCTCCAATTGGTCGCGCTCATTGATCCCGCTTCAGCTTCCGCTTGCCCCAATGCGTCTCTTTGCGATCGGTTCGGAATACCCGCTCCCAGCCATGATTCATCGCCCGCAGCATCCGACGCGGGCATGAAGCAACGGGCCCCGACCTTCCGCAGCCGTGATCAAAGCCTCTACGGCGGCCTGCCAGTGAGGCAAATGCTGTTGGGCCTTGGGGTACCTTCATGACGTGATTGGCCGCGTCCAGAGCGTCTGTATGCCCGGGATCGGGTCTTCGAGCTTGTCGGACCAGCCGCCAATGGCGCATGCCATCGCGGGCCGCGGCGATCGCCCTGGAGAGCGTTTCGATCTGAAAAGGCTTTTGCAGTCGGGGCGTCGATCGAAAGGCAGCGGGAAAACTGTCCCCGGCGTAACCCGACGCGAAGATCAGGGGAATGCCGCGCTCCACAAGGATGTCGGCGGCCGGAAAGCTCATCTTGCCATTGAGATTGACATCGAGGATTGCCAGGCCGAACACTCACCCCCGGCGAGGGCAAGGGGGCCAAATCGACCTCAGGTGAGGCCGCTAGGGTTGGGGTCGCCTCGGTCGATATCCACCAAGAAGACGGTCGCGGAATCGCCTGGCGCCTGTGTCGCAGTCCTATCTCGGAAGCGGACCCGTTCCGCGGCGTTTGCTAACCGAAGACGCAGAATCGTTAGATCGTCACAGAGCGGAACACCTGCCGAGCTCGCCAATCGAAGTTTGGTGCGAACCCTTTCGTCTCTGAAAAAGGCTTCAGCGTCTGTGTGTTTTTTGGCCGCAAAGGCTATGACCGGCTTTCGGTCAGCTTCGATTGTGAAAATCGAGAGCGACAACGGCTCAGTCATTTCTTCGCCTTCAGCCTAGCCTCACGCGCCAGCCGGTCTGCTCTGAGGCGCTTATGGTTTTCCTGAAACTCTGGTTCGGCTTGCTCGTTCGATATCGTCTGTCTCGCCGTCATGGGTTGGAGTGCTCTGCGTTCAGCTTCGTCGGCGATCTGTTGCTCGGCAGTCCGCTTCGGTTTTACCATTTGTCTTTTTACCTTGTGAAGGTCGACGCGGTTCTCGCGAAACTCAGTTGGCCCCTTGGTGAGGCGCTGCCGGCGCTGAGCGGTGGGCCGATTAGGGCGTTCCTCCGCCCGTGCTATCCTGTTTCGATCCCTAGTGACCAGACGTCAATAGGAACTGCAGCGATCGCGATCCGTTGTTTTCAAACAACTCATCGGGAAGTGATCATGAAGCTTACGACCATTGCAGTCACGTGCATCCTGGCGCTGTCCGGCCCCTTCGCGCTTGCACACGGGAAACGGCATCACTCGACGCGCCATCATGCCTCGCGCTGTGCTGGCGGCCCGAACGGCACTGCCGGCGGACCGACGACCGTGAGCGGGACCGGGCCCTCAACTTACGGCGGAAATATTCCAGGAGCCCCGGGGTGTGCGAGGCAATAAAAGGGCCGTCGGCTATCCCTTGGGATTCTAAATCGCACGGGGGAACGAAAAAAATTACCCGTTGTTGCCTTCGCTCTACTCAAACGCACGGAGGAAACGACATGAAAATTAAGACGGTAATTTTGGCGACGGTGTTCGCACTCTCGAGCACGCTCGCCATGGCACAAGGAGCCGGTGGCGGTGCCGGCGGAGCTGGTGGGGCCGGTGCAGGCGCCGGCGGTGCGGGTGCGGGTGCCGGAGCAGGAGCCGGCGGCGCTGGAGCAGGTGCCGGTGGTGTTGGCGCCGATCCCAGCCTAGCTACGCCCTCGAAGGGACCGGGAACGACCGGTATGTCCAGGGGCGGCACAAACGGGACCGCCGCAGCTCCCAATTCGATGGGCGCAAAGAAAGATCGTCACAAGTCCGTAGATCGATAACAACAGAAGCCCCGCTTAATCGCGGGGCTTTTCATTCATCCCGCTTCAGCTTCCGCTTGCCCCAATGCGTCTCTTTGCGATCGGAGCGGAAAACCCGCTCGCGGCCGTGGTTCATCGCCCGCAGCATCCCGACGCGCGCGTGAAGCAACGGGCCGCGACCTTCGGCAGCCACAATCAGCGCCTCTACGGCGGTCTGCCAGGGCGGCAATCGCTGCTGAGCCTTGGGTAGCCTCTGAATGTAGTTGGCCGCGTCGCGTAGCGTTTTAAGGCCGGGGATCGGGTCTTCGAATTTGGTGGACCAGGTCAGTGCCGCCAACCCTTCAGGTCGAATACCGCCCGGAAGCCGGTTGGCATGCGCGGGGCGTCCGCATCGTTACCCCGGTTGCAGTCAGGGCACGGCGCTCCCGGCGCACCGCAGCCACAGGCCGCAGGGCCATCCCACGGTCGCTCCGAATGGCGCTCGCATATCCACGCGCTGTCTTGGCAAAGGGTGCAGCTCATTGATCGCACCGGTCAGAAAAATCCGGCGCTGAGGTCCACGTCGTAGCTCATCATGAGTATCGACACGAGCAGGCCAGCACAGCAAAACAGCGCGATTTGTTTGAGGATGTCGGCCTCGGCCTGAGTGGCCGGAACTCTACGCGCCAATAGTCTTGCGATTGCAGCCATTTGTGATCCCCATCGGATTATTCGAATGGTGAGTCTCATCCAAAAGTAGAAAGGTTCAATGAAGGCTGCCGATTTTGGCTAATGGCGGGTACCCTCGCGAGCAGCGGTGATCGCCTTGGCGAGCGTCTCGATCTGAAAAGGCTTTTGCAGCTTGGGCGCGGAGCCAAAGGCAGCGGGATAATTGTCCAAGGCGTAACCCGACGCGAAGATCAACGGAATGCGGCGCATCATGATGATGTCGGCTACGGGAAAGCTCATTTCGCCGTTCAAATTGACATCGAGAATAGCCAGATCGAACAGCCCTGTTTGAGCCAGCTCGGCAGCTCGGCCGACATCCCCAGCCTCGGCGGCCACCGCATGGCCAAGTTCTTCGACCATGTCGGCGACCATCATCCGGATCATGATCTCGTCTTCGACGAGCAGCACGCGGATCGTTGTGAGAGGCATGGTGGGCTCGAATCCTTGCACCGCGATCATACGCCTATTTGCTGCCAGCGGACGCCGCTCAATGGCGCGAGTCTCCAACTACCTGTGGACTTTGAGACAACAAGAGCGCGTAGTCTCAGAAATGGAAGATATGAGCGCGAAGCTCGAAAAGCTCCTAACCGAAGCTGAGGATTGCGACCTAGTCGGCAGACTGGCTACCGATCTCCACAAGCGCGATCCTTTCAAAAAGCTGGCGGTCGATCTGCGTACCGTGGCGCGCGATGTTCAGGCCGTGATCTCCACGCACAAGCCGCCGCAAGCCGTCAGTCACAAAATCGAAGACGGCTCCATAGTGCCCAAGACCAGCCAGTAGGCCGCCTCAATTGGTGGCCGTAGTCTAACGGGACAAATCTTCATGGTTCCGACAGGTCTTGCGCACAGCCTCGCTGGGCCCAGCAAGTCCGGGATACCCGCGAGTGCGAGAAGTGCCACGTTGAAATGCAGCCTGTAGGCAAACTGCCGGCTATAGGGGGTAAACCTCTGATCAAGGTGCTTCGCCGTTCTGTTGCAACCGTATCCAGCGGGAAACGCATTAAGCCGCCGCGAAGCACTGAATCGAAAGGGGTCGCATTCGCGCGACCCCCCTGCCGGCAAAAATTTTAACGGAATGAAATCCCTCCTCCGGCAAGTGCCAGCCTACAGTTTTCCACAGGCGGCCATATCCGGGAAAATACCGTGAGCAACACTGTCCTAAGCGAACAATTCCGCACCCGCCTGCGTGAACTTTAGATAGGTACCGCTCTCGTGCAGCCACAACCAGCCGCGCTCGATCGCCAGCTTCAGCCCGGCGCCGTATTCCGCCGGCGATCCCTTGAGCTCGAACAGAAACGGCCCGTTGATCTTCTCGATATGGATCCGGCCGTCCTGCACGGCCTCGACCGAGTTGGCGATCTCGATCAGCTTGCGGGCTGCGGCTTCAGGGTCGGCGTAAGGGCGCGCTTCAGCAAACTTCATTGCATCTCCAGATGGGCGGCGGCGACGTGATCGCTCAGGCCCTTGTTATCAATCTCGACCCCGCAGAAGCACTGGGCGCGTCCTGACGCCAACTGCGTCGACGGCGGCAAACTGACGTCGTGCATCGTATATTTCCACGCGGTCCAGGCGCGCTGGCGCCGTTCTCGGCGTAATCCGTTTCCTCGATCCTTGGCTGCAATTCAAGCCAGGCCGCACCAAAGGCATCGCGTGCCTGCTCGAAGCTCTGCGCCGTGCCGCCGACCGAAACGCCGCGGAGCGACAGCGGATAGAAACCGCAGCTCCATTCCCATTGATCAACGTGAAGCGGGACGCCGGCGCGGCGCCCGATCGCACCGACACCGACGTCACCGAAATAGACATTCCAGCAATCGGGACGTTCGGTATCTTGCGGCGGGTGAGCTGGGGCATGGCCCATCATTCCGCCGATCGGGCCCTGTGGAAAGCCGCTACGGGTGGTGGTTCCGCGGTCACCGCGCCATAGTGGCACGGGGTCTCTGTGATAGGCTGTCGACCTCGGGGGATTTGTCATGCCCTTCATCGTCCAAACCGAAGAGTCCGAGGATCACTCCGCTGTCTCGAAGACGCATGCCGATCGAAAGGACGCTCTCGCCACCGCCGTCCAATGGGGAAGCGAAGGCCGGAAGGTCAGAATTATCGGCAACGGTCGAATCTACACCGCGATGGAATTAGCTGTTTCCATCATCAACAACGAATGACTCAAAGTGGTCGAGAGTGACACGTGGAATCAGTTCTTCGGACAATCGGCCATAAAGAGCAAAAACATCATCGGGAACGGTACCTTATTATCGTCCCGGTGCGCGCGCAGGTAGCGCGCGAAGTCAAAAGATAGTTGGTAGACGGTTTCCTGTCGGCCGCGGGTCATCCGGCACTTCACGCCATCGTTGTAGATCTCCTGATATTGATCAGGCAGTCCGAGAGCAGCCGCCGAAGCGAGGAGGCCGTGGATCAAAGCCGCGCGGTAGGTCTCGTTCATCTCTAAGAAATCAGCAGCGGTCAGTCGCGTAGCATCGGCGAAGGCCGGCGAAACCGCTCCCAGTAACACGACAACCAAAAACGCCCTCAGCATATCAAAGGCCCTCGTCTTCAGCGAATCCCGCGTCGGGCGACGGATCCATCAATTTTGCATCGCCTTCAGCCTTCCGTATCGTTTGGCCGGAAGGCGCTGGAGGTTGATTCCAAGCCGCTTCGCTACCTTGAGAACCGTTGCAGGATCAGCCTTCATTTTGGCAGCGATCCTATCAACGCTAAGCTTTGCGCGAGCTAGCACGATCAGTTCCCGATCGCTCTTCATAGACCAAGCCATCAGCACTTCTTCATCTTCAGCCTGAGCTTCACGCTACTTGGTGCTTGTGGCGAGCGTGGAATCCGGCTCATCGTCCGCTAACATTAATTTTGCTGGGGAATGAAACGCGACGGCTAAAATAAAGCCAATAGCCATAGCATAACAAATAATGGCGACCCTAGAATTGTGCATCCTCGATCCCTCCCGCCGATGCTATCCAAGCGTAACGTTAGGGCGAGGGCAATAGGCCACGCACTTAGGGACGCTCGAAAAAGCCACCCTAGGGGGGGTGATTTCCTTCAGCGGCCTTTCGGTATGAGGGTCGTCAATGCGTCATACCCAGCCTCTGTTATGCAATATATGGTCCGCCCGCGATCGTCTGACCGTCGTTGGATCCAGCCCTTCGCCAGCATGCCGGCGATGGTGTGTTTGCCGGCAGGGTGCATTTTTTCAAATGGAAGTCCCTCGCTAGGGCTCATCTTTTGGAGCGTCGACCGCTCGCGCGCATGCGGAATGTGACTGGGCCGTGATGGCATTTTTATCCCTCAGCCCTTCGTCTTCGACGGCGGCCGGCTGCCCTACAGGTCATTGTGAATTTCGTTGGCGAGGCTAGCTAATCCAACGGCGATCGGGAAAAGGCCGATTAGGATTCCAGCCAACATTGACGCCGCAGGGGCGTCGGCACAAATCCAAAGGCCAAAGCCGATGATGCTCAAGGAGATCAGATAGGCGGTGATTGTTTCCATTATTGGCGTCTAACCGATTGTGGGACGATCCGTTCCCGCCGATGGCTAAAGCCGTGCAGTTAGCGGTAGCGCGCGAGGTCGGTATTGTGGAGGTACAAGGGCCTAACCGCCCCTCAGCGAGTTTTGTACCCGACGGTCCATTTCTTAGGCCGGGGCTTTGCCAGGAAATCAGTTATCGGCCAGCCGCTTCAATGTGGCGTGAAAACTCAGCCTCGGCCTCGGCGCCTGCAAAGGTCCCGGAAAACCCGCTGGCGACTTCTTGACCACCGGCGAGCGTGCGGATGAAGGGATCGGACAGCGGTGTGTGCTGGTTTTGCGCAACTCGCCCTTCCAGGTGCCGTTGCCAAATGTGTAGGAGCCGATCGACCAGAAACAGGGTCCGCCACCGAGAAAGTTGCCGTCGCGCAGGACGAGAATGCCGCTGTCTCGGCCCACGCCGTCGAGCATATGCATGTGAAATGAATACAGCCCATTCTTCATGGGTCCAAAGGATATCCCGCGCGGCCGATCGTGTCGAGAAGACCTTAGATTGCGGAAGCTTGGCTCAAGCACCTGTAACCTTTCGATTAATTGTTCAGACGCACAATCTTCTCGGCCCTGGGACGTGGGCCACCTCACAGCAGGAAGTCGTCGCTGGCTCAACCCAGCGGCGGCTTTTTGTTGGCTACCCCAACGACGGCCTCTTGAAATGCGGAGCGCGGGCGCGAAACGCCGCAAGGCTTAGAATTGTGCAGGGATCGTCCCGGAACAGCCGCATGCGTTCGGCCTCGGGCACTTGAACAGGAAATCTGAGCACGTTGATTTGCTGCATGGGTTTCATCCTCTAACCGAGCGTTCGAACCGTTGGACGTATCCAACAGCAGACGGGTTCGAGGATGGCTGTGAATAGTATCATATTCCCGACAGGGCGCGGGGCTCGCGCCCGTAACTCGCGATTAATCGTCAAGGCGCACAATCGCCACGGCCCTGGGACATGGGGCCGCGTGTGTAAGTGCGTAAGAGGCCGTCGCTGGTATTTGCAACCTCCAGCGGCGGCTTTCCTAGAGGCGCCAGAATGAATTACCCAGCATTCACGAATGACAGCCTCACGATGATGTACGAGGGCATACGCGGCGCCCTGGCAGCCGACAATGCCCTGAAAGCTCAGGGCAAAGAAACCAGATTCCGCGTTAGGGAGACGCCCGATTGGCAACGGCACGCCGGCGAGCTGGAATCGGAAATGCTCAGGCGCGGGATGTTTTTCGACGTAATCGACTGGTCGGAGGATCAGGCGTCGCTGCCGTTCGAGTGAATCGGGAAGCAAGAATGACTGGTGAAGAATCTCGGAAACTGAAACCAGGGGACCGCGTTTTCTGGCAGGACGACGTGAAGAACCAAGGCACTGTAAAAGGCACGTCCTGGAGCGGTGTCACAATCGATTGGGACGACGGAGACTCGACCTCCGTCAGCCACAACGATATGGCTCCAATTGGTCGCGCTCATTGATCCCGCTTCAGCTTCCGCTTGCCCCAATGCGTTTCTTTTCGGTCGGTGCGGAAAACCCTCTCCCTGCCATGGTTCATCGCCCGCAGCATCCCGACGCGGGCATGCAGCAACGGGCCGCGACCTTCCGCGGCCATGATCAGGGCCTCAATGGCGGCCAGTGATCGGCCGCGTCCCGCAGGACGACGGATCATCTCCTTGAGATGCACGGTCCACCGCTGTTGTCGGCCCGGTTGGGCGCCCCGTATGCCCGGGCGTTTCAGCCGCTATCGCAGGCGGCAGAAAAGCCGATCGCGTTGAGCAGTCGATGGCCCGGCGTGGTGAAGCCAACGGACCATGCCGTTATTCGCGTGTTTGCGCTCTCGGAAAAAAGGGATCTATTGCAAAGGCGGCTTTAGCTCGCTTGCCAGCCAACCCACCGCGTCCGGCTTCATAGGGTCCACGGCAAAACTAAGTTTTTCGGTACGGTGGCAGGTGGCGCACTCAAACGTGCGCTGCTCAAAGCCCCGCTCTCCGGGCGAGATGCGAGCAAGCCCCATCCTGTGCTTGCAGGTCGGACACATGGGCCGGTCGCCGTAAATACTCATCACTCAGTTCCCCGGAACGTTGGGGATTAATTTAGAGGTCGCTTCGTACAGCGTCTAGACGAAAATCAAGGCCGCCCCGGCCTCAGGATCACGCCCGCCCGTATACATGATCCGGCTAACCGAGCGGCGGGTTCGCGCTCTGGTGAATCACTGAACGCGAAGGTAATCGACGCGGAAGGAGCGCCGTTGGTTCCAGTTATGTCGAGTCCCGACCAAAGTCCATTTGCGCCAAAACCATAGGTACTGTTGTAACCAAAGACCGCTACCGGATCTGTCGAACTCCAAGTAATTGTGGGGCTTCCGAAAGTGTGTGGGCCTGCACCAGTGTCATTAACTATCGGCATCGCAATCACCGAGCCGCTAGGAAGCGACGTGATCACACTGGCGAACCCGTTTGATGCAAGGCCTACGGTTCACAATGCCGGCCAACACTATCGATTTAACATTCATTTCAGCCCCCGATATAAATGCAGTATCCAGGTAGGAGATACGATTGCTTAAATCGTGTCAATCCGCGAATGCCAAAGCTTGATGCTCACGCAGCGGGTTAATGCCAGACCCCCAAGTAAAAAGACCGCCCGAAGGCGGTCTCGCGCCCATTGCGTACTTTTCGACTAGCGAGCGCGGTTGTCTAGCCAGCCGGCGAACCAAAAAAACCCGAAGAGCAGAAGCAAGCTTGTCAGCGCGGCCAGGAGATAATGGAATTCTGACCAACCCGGATGCGCTGTTACAAAACTCGGATAGTCAGCAAAAGGGTTGAGCCTGTCATGGTTCATCGCGAAATGCCTAAGCGGTTACCGGCTCGTATCAAGCGCAACCGGAGGGCGAGAGCAATAGGTCCAAGGTAGTGCTGCAGCGCATCCAGACCGGTGACTAGCGGGAAGAGCAGGAGATCATCGTTTGTGTGGTATCGGCGCCCTCAAGGCCTCCTGGCCGGCCTCCGTGATGCAATAGACCGGGCGCCCATGGTCATCCGATTGGC
>Ga0208589_1000707_pt1 | contig 15134 bp, 14 predicted proteins | sample NGESurshal092012_2_FD_184486 | JGI IMG/M metagenome (GOLD analysis project Ga0208589, IMG submission 184486) | Arctic peat soil microbial communities from Barrow, Alaska - NGEE Surface sample F53-2 shallow-092012 (SPAdes) | ecosystem: Environmental > Terrestrial > Soil > Wetlands > Peat ... | reverse complement strand
CCGGCCGCCTCCGTCGCCGGCGCGGCGGCCGGGGCCGGGCTCGGTGCGTCCTTCCGGCCGAGGAAGACCGCACTGGCGATGAGGCACGTGAACGCGGCGATCTGGGCCACGGCCCGGATGCCGTGCGGCAGGGTCTCGCCGAACAGGACAAAACCGGCCACGATGGGCACCGCGTTCGTCACCATCGTGGCCGTGCCGGCCGCGGTCAGCGCGTCGCCCTTCTGGTAGGCCGACTGCAGGACGCTGGTCCCGATGCCATAGCCGACGATGAGCGTCACCAGGGCCAGCAGCCACGCCCCGCCGTACCCGATGAGCTTCGCGGAGATGTCGCCGATCGAGAACAGCAGGCCGGTCGCCAGGCCGAGCGTGGCGGCCCGGCCGAAACGGGTGTGCACCGAAATGAGCAGGGCCGCCCCTGCGCCGCACGCCGCGAGCCAGATGACGATGCCGATGACTGGCGGTCGATGCTGGGTGGTCTCCGCGCCGACGATCGAGAGGCCCAGCAGGGCGAGCCCGGCGAGGGCAAGGAGGACAGCGATCTGCTCGCGGCGCGCCAGCCGGGACGGATGCCCGCGGGCCGTTACGAAGGCCAGGACCGCGACGCCGGAGGCGGTGACCGACTGCACGAGCGCGAGCGGCGCGAGCCGCAGGGCCGCCACGTACATCAGCCAGCCTGCGGTCTCGGTCCCGAACGCCTTGAGCCAGCGGAGGTCGTCGATCAGGAATTTGACCGTCCGGAACGGGCGGCGCGGTGAGAGAGGCGGCAGCGCCGCGGCCGCGTCGTGCTCGAGAGCGTAGGCCGTATTGGTCACGAGCGCCGCGGCGAACGCCAGCACCAGGCCTATCCACGGCAGCTGCGGCACGTTGCGGACATACCCACTGCTCAGGGCGGCAATCAGCGGCGGCCCGGGTGAGTGAGTCCGGGAGCGGCAGACTCCGGCCAGGTGCCGCCGCCGGCCCCCGGCCGCCGGTCAGTGCGCCGTTATCTCGTAAATGTGCAGGGCGTAGGGCCCGAAGCTGTCCGTGATCGTGCCGCCGGACACCGGGACCGAGCGGTGCTCGGCGTAGACGGCCGCCGATGTCGCGGATCCGGCGCCGGTCAGGTGAATGACCTGATCGCGGGCCGGGGTCGCGGAGAGATTGAGCACGAAGAAGTAGTCGCGGCCCGCCGAGCTGCGCCAGGCCACCTGGAGCGGCGCGGGTGCCGTCGCGCCCACCGCCGGGGGATCGATCTCACCCTGCAGGACGCCCGCCAGTTTCGTGATGGTGGCGTCCTGCCTGGTCATCTCGGCGGCCACCGCGGGCGGCGTCACGTCATACTTGAACGTGGGCGAGACCTGCACCGGGAAATAGAAGATGCCCCGGACGCCGTGGATGATGGCTTCCCAGACCTCGCCCCGGAACTGATCCGGGGTGATGACCGGATTGCCCGCGTTGTAGGCCCCTGATTCGATGAAGACGAAGACCGGCTTGCTCCCGGCGACCTGGCGCAGCTCATCGACTTCCTGGCCGATCAGCCCGAGGTCGCCGCCCTCGCCCGAGTTCACCGGGTACAGGTCGGCGGTGATCCAGTCGGCGCCCTTGACGTACTCCTGGTACCAGGAGCGCCCGCTGGCCCTGGTGGCCACGTCGTACTGGTTGAACTGCCCGTTGAAGTTGATGTACACGGGGATGCCCGGGGCCGCGCGCTTCCAGGCCCGGTAGGTCTCCTGGATCTTCGCGGCGGCCACCTGCGTGCCGATGTCGTCCGGCTGGTCCTGGAGGGCCCAGGCCAGCAGGTGCTTATTGCCCGCGTCGCGGGCGGGATTACTGGCGGGGGCACGGATCTCGTCCAGCCCGTCCCGGACGGCGGCGGCATTCCAGCCCGGCTCGCTGGTGCCGTCGGGCACGTCAACCATGGTGTTGATGCCCCGGCTTTTCCACAGCCCGAAGTACGGTGGCGCCTGGACGTAGGCACCGATGGGGAAGAAACCAGCCAGTGAGCCCGGGGGCGCCCCCACGGTAGAGGACACCGAGTTGGAGGACACCGAGCCGGAGGACAGCGGCGAGCTGGAGACCGCCGGCCCGCTGCTGGCGTTACTCGCCGGCGCCGGGGGCGGTGGTGCGGACGCGCAGCCTGCCACCAGTGCAGCGGTCACGCCGCCCGCCACCCACGCGGCCAGCCCCCGCCGCGTTCGCCTGCTCGCCTGCTGGATGGGTGCGGACACTCGTAACTCCAGCCGTGGCTCGTGATCGTGAGACGGGGTGGCGCGGGCGGGCGCGAAACGGCCACCGTATACCACCGCAGATCGTGGCGAAGCATCCAGGACGGGGTGGGTCAGCTCCGGGTCAGCGCCGCGGTGCCCAGCTCGTTCCGGAGGCCGGGCGGCGCCCAGGTCATGCTCAGCTGGTCCGGTCCGGTCAGGGCCAGCGTCACGTGCGCCAGCAGCGCGCAGTCCGGATTGAGCAGGCTGGCCGTCGCGGCCAGCGCGGTTAACGCGGAGCCGCCGCTGGACTGCACGGATACGCTCCCCGTGCAGGCGGTGGACGGCGAGTCGTAGCTGCCCTGGCGGGCGGACGCCGGGATGGTCAGCTGCATCGTCCAGCTGGGGACGCTCCAGCCCGGCTGGCTGACCGTGCCGGCCCACGTGCCACCGAACGCCGCCCGCCCGGCCGGGGTCGCCTGCGGAGACGGGCTGGCCGCGGAGCGGCCGCGGTGTCCCGGGGGCTGCTCGTGCCCGCCAGGCCGGCGCCCAGGCCGGGGGCCAGCGGTCCGCCGGCGCCAGGGGCGCCCGGGAGCTGCGGCCGGGGCCGTCTCCCTCGCTGCTCCAGCACGGCCGCGCCGCCCGCCACGAGCAACAACAGGGCGGCTGCGGTCACCGCGGCCGCCGAGGTCTTCGATCTCGTGCCTGGCCTGCGGGAACTCATGCGCGGGCCAGGCCCGGCGGGACGTCGTTCCGGCAGGTGCGGGCGGGCGGCACGGTCCTCACTGGGCGACGTCGAGTCCGGGCCGGCCGCCTCGCCCGGGCCGTCCCCGGATCCGGACGTGGCCGGGCCGGCGGGGAGCGCCACGTCACCCGCGGCGGCCGCCGACACCTGGGCGGGCAGCCAGGAGCGCCCGAACGTCAGCCCGCTGCTGGTGGTCCGGTCCCGGCAGGCGCTGATGATGTGCCCCGGCTGAGTTCCGTGACCGGGTGGTCGGTGCCGAACGGCGGATGCCCGGCAGCCGCGTAGACGGCCAGAGATCCCAGCGAGAACACATCGGCGGCAGGAGTCGGCGGCACAATAAATACGAGGGCGCTTAATGGAAGTGCCGGACCCAGGGCCCGCCAGGGCCGCCAGGGCCGGGCGGGCCGGTGGTCAGACCGTGATGGCGGCGCCGTGGCTGCCGGCCGGGGAGACGGTGTCGTCGTCGAACCACAGGCCACCCTCGGCGAGGTAGCGGAAACGCAGCGTGCTGCCGGCCCGGACGGTCACCGCGGCGCTGCGGGTCCCGTTCGCGCGCCGTCGCAGCGGATGAGCGAACGGGTCCCAGTCGTTGAAGTCACCCACGACGGATACTGCTCCGCCGGGCTTATCCGCAGGCAGGGCGAAGGTGACGCGTACCGTGCCGTCGCGCCCCGGCTTGGCTGTCCTGATCAACTGCGTTCTCCGTTCGTGCATCCGGGCGTTCCGGTCAAGCGGCAGCTTATCGAATGTATGTTCGATTGTCATCCGTGGGACTACCCGGGGTTGCGCCGGTCGCTGGTGCCGGCCCGGAACGGCCCTCCCGGCCCTGGCCCGGGGGCTGAGCCCGGGGGACTGGGGCCCGGGGGACTGAGCCCGGCCGACGATGTCACTATAACCCATTGCATGTGCCTTATATATGCGTTGCATTGGACATTGTAAATAGGCGCAATTGGGCCACCGCAGGTACCGCGATGATCGGAGTATTCGCAGAGATCTGCCGCATCGGTAAAACGCCGGGGTTACCATCACCTCAGCTACTCCGCCGACGGAGATCAGCGCAATGAGAAAGGACCCGGAAAGTGAGCTTCCCGGCTAATGCTAGAAGTGGCGCCAGAACCGACGGATCCTCGCGCTGGGCCATGGGCAGGGTGTCGCGGCAGACCCGGATCCGCATCGGGGCCGGTGCCGCATCGGTGGCGCTGGCCGCCACGGTCCTGGCCCTCACCGGACCCGCCGGGGCGAGCACGAGCGCCACGGCCGGCCCCGCCGCCGTGACCGGCGCCCGCGCGTACGGCGCGGTCAGACTGACCCTGGGGGCCATGCCGTCGGGCTGGGAGACCTTCGGCCGGGACCGCTCGCACCACCTCACGGTCCGGCCGTTCCTGTTCGGGCTCACCCCCGGCTCGTCGCACAACGTGGATCTCTGGGTTCCCGGACGGCACGGCGTCATCCGGTTCAGCCCGCTCACCGCGAACAGTGCCGGACGGGCCGCCGGCACCCTGAGTAGCAACTTCACTGGCCGGTGGCGGCCCGGGAGCCGCCTGGTGATCCGGATGGGGGCGCGGGCCGGCCGGGTTTCTTGGGAGCCGATCGCGGAGACGAGGCCACTGCTGCGCCCCCGCCACCGGCCGCACCGGCTCATCTCCGTCGAAGTCAGCCGGAGGGGAGTCAGCTATGGCACGCCGCAGGGCGGGGCCGGGCTCGTGTACAACTCCCGCCGCCACACGCTCACCGTCACCGTGCACGCCCGCGGGCTCACGCCCGGACCTCACGCCGCCCACATTCACCTGGGCAGCTGCAGGAGCCAGGGGCCGGTTGAGTACATGCTGCGGGATCTGGTCGCCAACCGTCACGGCGCGATCGTGCACGCGGTCCGGGTCATCACCAATGTGATGACGTCAATACCGGCACACGGGTGGTACCTGAACATTCATCAGGGAAACAGCGGCGACATTCTCCGCAACGGCCAGCCGACCATCTTCTTCCGCCCGCTCCTGTGCGCGGAGATTCGCCGGTAGCGCATCATCAGCGGTTAGCCGGCGAAGGTTCAGCTGGCGAAGAGGCGAAGGCGGTGCGCGGTGGCGGCCGCCTCGCCTCGGCTCGTAACGCCGAGCTTGCCGAGGATATTGGACACGTGCACGCTGGCGGTCTTCACGGAGATGAACAGCTCGCCGGCGATCTCCCGGTTGCTGTGCCCGTCCGCCACGAGCCGGAGCACGTCGTACTCGCGGGCCGTGAGTCCCAGCGGGAGGCCGGGAGCCGGGGGGTGGCCGGTGCTGCCGGCCACGCCCGGATGGTCCCCGGGGCTGGAGGAGATCCTGGCGCGGCGGGCAACCAGGGCAATGTCGGCGCTTAGCGGCCCGGCGCCCAGCTCCCGGGCCAGCCCGCCGCCCCGGCGCAGCCGGACCGCGCCCGCGTCCCGGTCGCCGGCGTTCAGCGCCGCCTCGGCCGCCCGGAGCAGGGCCGCGGCCAGCGGGTAGGGCTGGCCGACCGCCTCCCAGGCCTGCGCCGCGTCGTCCCAGGCGGCGCGCAGGCCGCCCAGGTCCGCGGCGGGGTCTGGGCCCGGGCTGGGGGGCGCCTGACCCGGCCCGCCGGCGGCCCAGGCGCCGGCGCTCAGCACTTCGGCGGTGAAGGTCAGCTGGTGGGCCTGCTGCGCCAGCCCTTCCACGGCCAGCTTCGCAGCCGCGGCCCGCAGCTGGTCGCGCAGCGCCGAGGCCCTGGTGAGGAGCACCCGGTCGCGGCCCGCGAACGCGGGAGCGGATGCACGGGCCGCCGCGGCCAGCAGCGGCCAGGCGTAGCGCGGGCTCGGCAGCAGATCGAAGCGGCCGACCGCTTCCTCGGCCACGGTCAGGGCTTCTGCGGGCCTGTCCTGCACCACCCGCAGCTCGGTTTCCAGGCGGGCCAGGGGCAGCTGATGCTCGTCCTTATACCGGGTGCGGTCGAGTGCGGCCCTGATCGAGGCCACGTGCTCGGCGGCGGCGTCCAGGTCGCCGCGGGCCAGGGCCATATCGCCCGCGAGCCGCCAGAGCGAGGACCGGCTCAGCCGTGGCGGGAGGAGCTCGAGCGCCCGCTCGATGACCTCGCCGGCCTCGTCCCAGCGGCCCAGCGACACCAATGGCTCGGCCAGGTTGACGGCCAGCACCGCGCCCGAGGTCCTGGCCAGCCCGTACTCCCGGGCGGCCGTGATCCCGGCCCGGGCTACCCCGGCGGCCAGTTCATGCTGGCCCATGCCTTCCAGCATGTCTGACTCGGTAATGGCCACCCTGAGCAGAGGCTGGTAGGCGTTCGCCCGCATGGCGACGGCGCGGGCCTCGGCCAGCAGCGCCCGGGCCGGCGTCATGTCCTGGGTGTGCGGCTCGGCGCAGGCCAGGGTGACCAGCGCGGCCGCCTCGGTGGCGGGATCACCCGCTTGCCGCGCCACGGCCACGGCCTCCTCGGCGTGCGCCCGGAACTCGGCGTCGTCCCAGCCGCCTGGCCGGTGGTGAATGTCGTGCGCCAGCGCCTCCAGCACCCGGGCCCGCGCCGCGCTCGGCGGGTCGACCGGGACCAGCCGGGCGGCCTCCCGCAGGTCGGCGGCGTAGTCCTCGCGGCCGAGCTGGTATTTCAGGTGCCCGATGGTCTCCAGCAGCAGCGCGGCCCGGACCGGTTCCGCCGCACGGTCGATCTTCCGCAGAGCGGCCCTGGCCAGCGTGATCCCGCGGTCAAACTCCCCGGCCAGCTCGGCGGCCCGCATCGCGGTTTCGAGTACTTCCACCTGGCCGGTGCCGATGCGCTGCTCCGCGCCGGGAACCTGCTCCCACAGTTCCAGCACCCGGGACAGCATCGCGAGCTGCTCGGCGTGGGCCAGCGCGTGGCTGGATTCCACCGCGGCCTGCCACGCGCTGGTCAGCGCCCGCGTCAGATCGTGGGCCGCGTACCAGTGGTGAGCCTCCTCGGCGGCGGCGCGGCCCGGCGGGACCAGCGCCGGATCAGCGCCGATGGCCTCCGCGAACCGGCTGTGCAGCTGGCTGCCCTCGCCGGGCAGCAGCTCGTCGTGCATCGCCTCGCGGATCAGCGCGTGCCGGAACACGAAGCCGTCGGCGTCGGTCAGCAGCACATTGGCGGCCACCGCGGGCCGCAGCCCCCGGGCGAGCGCGGCGTGGTCCTGCCCGGAGACCGCGGCCAGCAGTGCGTAGCCGACCCGCTCGCCGGCCGCGCTCGCCACCCGGACCAGCTCCTGGGTCTCTTCCGGCAGCCGCCGCACTCCCGCCACCAGCAGGTCGCGCAGCGACTCGGGCAAGCCGGAACCCAGCTCGCCCTCGCCGAGCAGTGCCTCCACGAAGAGCGGGTTGCCCTCGGTGCGGCGGTACACGGTCTCGAGCAGGTCCCCGCCCGCCTCGTGGCCGGCGAGCCGGGTCACGAGCTCGCCGGTGTCCGGGCGGGATAGACGCCCGAGATCCATCCTCGTCACCCAGCCGACGCGGTCGAGCTCGGCGAGCAGTGGCCGCAGCGGATGGGAGCGGTGCAGCTCGTCGGACCGGTAGGTGACCACGATGAGCAGGCCATCCAGGGCGTGCTGGTTACGGATCAGGAAGGCCAGCAGATCCTTGGTCGAGCGGTCGGCCCAGTGCGCGTCCTCGATGACCATGACCACCGGGCCGGCGTCGGCCAGCTGTTCGAGCAGCACGAGTACCTGCTCGAAGAGCCGGGCCCGGGCTTCACCCGCGTCCCCGTTCCCGGCAGGCTCACCGAACTCCGGGAGCAGCCGGGCCAGCTCCCGGGTCCCGCCGCCGGGCAGCAGCGTGGCGATGCCGTCGGTGCCCAGGTCACGGACCAGCTCGCGGAGCATCGTGGTGAACGGGGCGAACGGCAGCCCGTCCACGCCCAGCTCCAGGCACCCTCCGGCCAGCACCCGCGCGCCCTGGCCGCGGGACCGTCCGGCGAACTCGCTGACCAGGCGTGACTTGCCGACTCCCGCCTCACCGCCGATCAGGACCGCGGAGGGGTTGCCGCTTCCCGCCCCGGCGAGCGCCCCGTCCAGCACGGAAAGCTGGCCGGCCCGGCCGACCAGGACTGGACTCGATACGCGCACCGCCACACGACCCAGCATGCCAGCCGCCACCGTCAGGCGGCCACGTCCGGACCGCGCGGCCAGAGCCCGGGCGTTCCCGGGAGCGGCCCATACCAGGGCCGCGCATACCAGGGCGGCGCAGGGCAGCGCTCAGACTCCTGGCCGGCTAACGTGCCAAGCAGATCTCGCCTTGCGTTCCGCCCGGAGAACCAGATGAGCCTGCCTGAGCGTCAGCAGCAGATTCTTGATCAGATCGAGCAGGTTCTGCAGGCGGCCGATCCGCATCTGAAATCGATGTTCGCGGCCTTCGCCCGGCTAGCGCCGCAGGAGGCCGTGCCGGGCACCGAGGTCATCGCCCGCCGGTCGGCGCGGCGGACGGTGCTCATCTGCGTCATGGTGCTCAGCCTGCTGGGCGTGCTCATGCTCAGCTTCCTGGCCACCAAAGACGTCTGCCCAGGGCTGTCGTCCGATCAGGCCGTGGTCAGCGCCTCGATCCGGTACGCCGCCTGCAGCAAGAGCACCGACGCCTGGAGCCGCGGCGCCCGCTGAACCTAGGCGGCAACCCGGCCGCTGCTCAGCCCGCGTACTTCATGACCAGGTCGCCCACCCGGGGGAGCGCCGCCTGGACATGCTTCACGGCGTGGCCGCGGACGGTGCCGTAGGCCTTGATGACCGTGGGCCGGCTGGAGGCCGCGGCCCGGGCGTCGGTCACCGAGAGCAGGGCCTCGGAGACCTCGTCGCCGCGCTTGGCGAGGTAGTCGCCGAACCCGGAGCCGCCGGAGATGCGGAAGTCCGCCCAGAACGGTTCCAGCCTGGCCACCATGTGCGGCAGCAGCTCCCCGACCATGAAGCGGACGTGACCCGGCATGAAGGCATTCACCGTCTTGTAGGCCAGCTTGACCGCGGTCCCGGAGATCCCTGACTTATCCGCGAGCTCCTGCTCGATCAGCGTGAAGCAGTCGGCCGTTACCTGGGGCTGGGTGCCCGGCGCGAGCAGGATCTCCTGAAGCGTGGCTGCCATGGGTATGTTCGTCCTCCCCTTTGCCGGGCCCCGTTGGCTGGGTCGGTCCCGGTGATCCGCTCGATGTCCGCAATGCGCGGTACGTCACTAGACGGCGAGCGGCCCGCGATGGTTTACGGCCGGCGGCGGGTAACTGCCGGCTCGGCCAGGATGACCACCTGACAAGGCCATATCGATTATCGACTATCGATATGGCAGGCTGTGGCCCACGGGGCAAGGGACCGGGCCGCCAGCTGGCCAGAGGCAGGGGACTGGCCAGAGGCAGGGGATGTGAGCAGATGATGACCACCCGGCGCCCGAAGCTGACTGAGCCGCTGGAGACCGTGACCGCCTTCTTCGCCACCTTCCTGCTGCTCACCCTGGCGGCCGGAATGGTGTTCGCGCTAACCGGCTCGGGTTCCTTCGGCGGGTTCGGTCACCACCCGATCTGTGCGACCCAGCCGAATACCGGGTACGGCGGTGAGGGCTGGACCAGCCATCTGGGCCTTACCCACCGGCCCGGCACCGCGATCACGATGAACGGCACCCTCCAGGCCTGCGCGCTGCGCGCCGGGATCGGCCAGCGGGTCCTGTACACCCTGCTGAGCCTGCCCAGCGACCTGGTCTGGGTGGCGGTGCTGATCCTGCTCTGGCGGGTGATCCGCGCCGCCCGCCAGACCGGCCCGTTCACGGTGCAGGTGGCGGTGGCCATGCGGCGTCTCGGCTGGCTGATCATCGGCGGCACCGCCGCCGCGGCCGCCATCCAGGAAATCGCCCTGGATCAGCTGCTCAACACCATGCTCACGCCTGCGACCGGCTACGGGGACGCGTTCTTCAGCGTGCTCCAAGCGCTGCTGCCGGTTCCTGTGCTGGCCGGGGCCGCCCTGCTCAGCTTCGCGCGCATCATCAGGCTCGGCGCGGCGATGGACGACGAGATCAAGGCGACTGTGTGACCAGGCGGCGGGCCAGCGCCCGCGCTGACCAGGATGACGGGATGGGCGATGGGGCAGTCTTCATCCGGGTGCGGCTGGACGAGCTGCTCAGCCAGCGCGGGATGACGCTCACCGAACTGTCAGCCCAGGTCGACGTCACCGTCGTCAACCTGTCCATCCTGAAGAACGACCGGGCCCGGGCCATCCGGTTCAGCACCCTGGCCCGGCTGTGCGAGGCGCTGGACTGCCAGCCGGGGGACCTGCTCAGCTATGAGCCACAGCACCTTCGCGGGGACAGATCCTGATCGGGCTGGCCGCAGCCGCACTGCTCATGGCCGCGATTGGCACGAGCCAGCACGCGCGGATGCCCGCCCAGGGCCGCCGGCTGCTCCACCGGCCACGCAGTCTGCTGGCCGTCAGCGTGAGCTACGGATCCTTCCTGGCCACGTTCGTGATCGCGGGCGTCGCGCCCGCTGGCGGGGTACCCAACGCGCTGGCCGGCGGCTTAGCGATCATCATCGTGTCCGGGTTCGCCGCAGCGGGGCTGCTGCGAATTCCGCGGGCGCGCCACCCCGGCTAGGGCGGGGCTGACCACGGAGGGCTGGGCCCGAGGTCGTCTGCGTCGCCGGGCCGGGCCAGCGCGACGGCAACGGTGAACCTGGCTGTGCTTGCGGCCACGGCGGGCACCTTTCCTCCCTAACGGTCCGTCCGTGGAAGCCGGAAACCGGGTGACCAGTGCCTGGGGGCACACGCCGCGTCGTCCGAAGCGCAGGCCGGCCGTCCCGGGCCCAGCATCCCTTCCTTCGCGTGGCACCGGAGTGCGCGGGAGCCGGCCCGGGTTCTTAAGCTGCGGGTATGAGTGAGGTCCGGGTGGGCACGGCGTCGTGGACGGACCGGACGCTGATCGAGTCGGGCTGGTACCCGCCGGAGGCGGACACGCCGGAGAAGCGGCTGCGGTACTACGCCCGGCAGTTCGGCCTGGTCGAGGTGGACGCCACCTACTACGCGCTGCCCGCCGAGCAGACCGCCAAGGCCTGGGCGGAGCGGACCCCCGCCGGGTTCACCTTCAACGTCAAGGCGTTCAGCCTGTTCACCCACCACCCGACCCGGGTCGCGGCGCTGCCCGCCGATCTGCGCCCGGCGGCGGAGCAGGCCGGCAAGGACCGGGTCTACCTGAAAGACCTCGATCCCGCGGTCACCGACCAGGCCTGGGAGCGGTTCCTGTCCGCCCTGGAGCCGCTGCGCCAGGCCGGGAAGCTGGGGGTGATCCTGCTCCAGTTCCCGTTCTGGTTCCCCATCGGCCGCAGCCGCAAGGAGTACATCGTGGCCTGCGCCGAGAAGGCCGCGCCGCGGCGGGTGTGCGTGGAGTTCCGCAGCCCGACCTGGATGACGCCGGACAACCAGGCCGAGACTCTGGACTTCCTCGCCCGTCACCGGCTGCCGTACGTGTGCGTGGACATGCCGCAGGGGCACCGGGATTCCATCCCGCCCGTGCTCGCCGCCACCGACCCCGATCTGGCCGTGGTCCGGCTGCACGGCCACTCGGACAAGTGGGACAGCAAGGACATCCACGAGCGGTTCGGGTACCGCTACTCCGGCGAGGAGCTGGCGGACTGGGCGCCCAGGGTGGCCGGGCTGGCTGAGGATGCCCGGGAGACCCACGTGCTGTTCAACAACTGCTACCGCGACTACGCCCAGACGAACGCCCGGCAACTCGCGGCGTTGCTCAGAGCCTGATCGCCGGCGGGATCCCTTGACCGCTCCGTGCGAAAGGGACATCACCGCATCATTCGCCATGATTCGGGGGTTCTCCGCCCGGCCCTGATGCGCTGTCATGACCGGCGAGCCGGTTGCCTCCGTACGTCCACCAACGGAGGGGTCGCATGACAAGGTTCCGGTTGGCCGCTGTACTGGGGTTCGCCAGCTCGTTATTCCTGCTTCCGGTGATGGGATCGGTCACCGCCGCGTCGGCCAGCACGGGTGCCGCGGCCAGCACAGGTACCGTCACCTACCGTGGCACTCCCGGATCGGCGGCGAGGGTCACGCACGCGACGAGCGTGACCGGCCTGCCGAAGGTCGCCTCAGCCTTCCGGAACGAGGGCCCGCTCATGTTCACGCCCCTGCGGCCCGGGGGCGCCTCGTCCGCCGCGTCCCGGAAGGCCAGCGCCGCCGCGGCCGTCACGGGCGTGACACGTGACGCGGTCTCCGGCGCCGGGCAGGGCGCCGGCTCGGTGATCCATAAGTTCAACGGGCTGAGCGACCTCAACTCCGACAGCCTCAACGGTTTCCCGGTCACCCCGCCCGACCAGGGGCTGTGCGTAGGCCGCGACGCCACGCTGGCCGGCGCCCTCTGAGACCAACAACACCACGGTCGACGTGACGGTCATGAATGCCCGGGGCGTCGCCTCCTACCAGTTCGACACCTCGCTGGGCGGCCCGAGCGTCGGCGACTGCTTCGGGGACCAGCCGAAGACCGGCTTCACCAACAACGCCCTGGTCGTGTCGACCGACGAATACTGCGGCCGACCGAGACGGACTACCGCGGCGCCATCGTCCTGGCCATCTCCAAGTCGCAGCTCGTGCACGAGGCTGCCGCGGTCCACGACTCCGTCGCCGGGCCCGTCTCCCTGTCCGGCATCCCGGTCACCGGGCTCGACCCCGCGATCGGCACCGGCAGCAACAACGGGTACCTGGTGAACTCGTTCCCGTTCGACGTGAACGGCAACAACAACGCGGTCGCGAACAGGGTCGGCGTCTGGACCCTCCGCGGCTCCGCCTCGGTGACCACCGGCCACGGCACGCTGGTGCTGACCGGCCACGCCACGCCGAGCGAGCCGTACGTGTTCCCGGTGCCGGCCCGGAGCACCGGCGACGGCTCGACCACGACGGTCAGCGGCTCGGTCATCACGTCGGAGGAGTACCTCAACCCGGACGACAGCCGGATGAGCGGCCCGGTCACGGTCAGCCGGTCGTACGGCGGCGGGGTGCAGCTGTGGACCGCCCTGGACGCCGCGGTACCGGGTACGAGCGGCGCTACCGATGCGGCGGCGTGGTTCCGGATCGACCCCGGGATCGGCCGGGTCACCGGCCAGGGGTACGTGGCCGCCAAGGGGGCGAACCTGCTGTACCCGGCCATCCAGCCGCAGCAGCACGGGTCCGCCGCCATGGTGTTCACGATCACCAGTGCCCACATCAACCCCAGCGCCGCCTACACCACGCTGGGCTCGCACACCATCCGCACGGCCGCGGCGGGGACCAGCCCGCACGTGAGCTTCTCCGACGCGCCGCCGTACAACACGGCGCGCTGGGGGGACTACTCGTTCGCGGCCCTGGACCCGAGTGGTGCCGGCGTGTGGCTGGCCACCGAGTACATCCCGCCGGCCGCTGACCAGGATCCGATGGACAACTGGGGCACGTCCGTGTTCGAGGTGACCGGGCCCTAGCAGCACCGCTCAGGGGTGCCCGGCCGGCCAGGCGCGCAACCGCGTCTGGCCGGCCGGGTGCACCCGCACCCCGCCGACCTGGAATCGGCGTTAGGCCGGTCGGGCGGCGGGGCATCAACGTGGGCATGCCGCCGCGCTGGGCGGCCCGGTGGTTCCACGCCGGGCGCCCTGACACCAGGGCCGGATCCCGGGACACCGGGAAGGCCCCCTCGCCCGTGACGATCACGAGGGGCGCCGGGCCGCCGGGGCCGGCCATCCCGGAGGACTTCGCGGGCCTCAGTTTCGAGGTGGGGCCGCTCAACTCGGGCAACGCCGGGGTGAGCGGCTACCTGTTCGACCCGGCCAACGAGTCGCTCGTCACCCTGTTCCGCACCCTGGGGCTGCGCAGCCTGCGGGTCGGCGGGGGGTCGGTGGACCAGCGCATCCCGGTGGGCACCGGCCCTGACGGTTTCCGCGGGATCGACAACCTGTTCGCCTTCGCCGCCGAGGTCGGCGCCAGGGTGATTTACACGTTCCGCCTGCTCAACCCGGCCACGGCGCCCGTGGTGGACCTGAAATCGGTCAACGCGGAGGGCGCCGGGTACATCTGGCGCCACTACCGGGACCAGCTGGCCAGCTTCGCCATCGGCAACGAGCCGGACTGGCACGACTTTCACTCCTATGTCGGCCGCCCCCGCGACCCGGCGATCTACGAGGAGGTCTCGGGGGTGCCGGGCAGCGCCTACCCGTCGTTCCTGGCCACCTGGCACAGCTTCGCGGACGCGGTCCGGGAGGCGGCGCCCGGCTCGCTCCTGAGCGGCCCGGACACCGGGGCCTACAGCGCGATGACCTGGACGCCTGACCCTGACCGGGGCGTGTCCTGGTCGGAGCGGTTCGCCGGCGACGAACGGGACTCGGGCCAGATCACCGACATCACCCAGCATTACTACGTCGGCGGCGGCCCCGGGAAGACCAGCGCCCAGCAGGCCATCACCAACATGCTGTCGCCCGAATGGGTGCACGGCACCGCGGTCGGATCGCAGCCCCGGGGAACCACGTACACCCCCTATCCGTGGTTCTACGAGAACCACCTCGCCCGGGTGGCCGCCGCGGGGGTGCGCTACCGGCTCACCGAGGCCAACGACTACCTCGGCGGCGTGCCGGGCGCCAGCAATGGGTTCGCGTCCGCCCTGTGGACCCTGGACTTCCTGCACTGGTGGGCCGCGCACGGCGCCGGCGGCGTGAACTTCCACAACAAGCAGTGGCTCGACACCGACACGATCGTGCCGGACCCGGGCAACCCCGGGCGCTACGCGACCACCCCGAAGGGGTACGGCATCACGGCGTTCTCGCTGGGGTCGGCCGGGCAGGTCAGGCCGGTCGAGATCGCAAACCCCGGCGGCATCAACCTGACCGCCTACGGTGCCAGCGGCGCTGGCCAGGACTACGTGACGATTATCAACAAGACCCAGGGCGCCGGGGCGTCCGCTGCCGCGGTCACGATCGCCGCGCCCGGGCCGGGGCGGCGGACCGCGGAGGTCATGACGCTCGCCGGCCGGGCGCCGGGGGACGCCACGGGGGCCACGGCCACGCTCGGCGGCGCCGCGATTACCGGCGACGTCCCCTGGGCGGGCCAATGGAGCCCGCTGCCTGCCGATCCGCAGGCGGGAATCACCCTGACGGTCCCGGCGGCCACCGCCGCCGTGGTCCGGATCCGCAGCGGAACGGCTCCCCCCGCTAGCGGAGGCGCAGTCCTGCGATGACAAGTCCGACCATGCGGCGAGCGTCGTAGCGGGGGTTGT
>Ga0208589_1000706_pt1 | contig 15157 bp, 14 predicted proteins | sample NGESurshal092012_2_FD_184486 | JGI IMG/M metagenome (GOLD analysis project Ga0208589, IMG submission 184486) | Arctic peat soil microbial communities from Barrow, Alaska - NGEE Surface sample F53-2 shallow-092012 (SPAdes) | ecosystem: Environmental > Terrestrial > Soil > Wetlands > Peat ... | reverse complement strand
CGCGCCAAGACGATCTACGAGAAGTCGAAGACCGGGCGGCGCGCCGCCGTCCTGCCCGACGCCGGCGTCCCCGAGACGCCGATCGAGGACCTGATCCCGTCCAACCTGCTGCGCGCCGAGCCGCCGAACCTCCCGGAGATCGCCGAGCCGGAGATCGTCCGCCACTACAACCGACTGAGCCGTCGCAACTTCGACCTCGACTCGGGCTTCTACCCGCTCGGCTCCTGCACGATGAAGCACAACCCGCGGCTCAACGAGCGGGTCGCGGCGCTGCCCGGCCATGCCCGCCTGCACCCTGCCCAGGACCCGCGCCGCGCCCAGGGCGCGCTCGAGTTGATGTGGCTACTGCAGGAGAGCCTCAGTGAGATCTGCGGCCTGCCGCAGGTCAGCTTGCAGCCGTCCGCCGGGTCCCACGGCGAGCTCGCCGGCCTGCTGCTGACCCGCGCTTACCACGCCGACCGCGGCGAAACCCGCACCAAGGTCCTTGCCCCCGACACCTCCCACGGCACCAACCCGGCCTCCGCCCAGATGTGCGGCATGACGGTAGTGGTGACCAAGTGCGACGCCAACGGCAACGTCGACGTGGAAGACATCCGTCGCGCCGCCGAGAAATACAGCGACCGTCTCGCCGCGCTGATGATCACCTACCCGTCCACACACGGCGTGTTCGAGGAGGACATCGTCGCGATCTGCGAGATCGTGCACGCGCATGGCGGTCAGGTGTACACCGACGGCGCCAACATGAACGCGCTGGTTGGCGTGGCCAAGCCCGGTCATTGGGGCTCGGACGTGTCGCATCTGAACCTGCACAAGACCTTCTGCATTCCGCACGGCGGCGGCGGCCCTGGCGTCGGCCCGTGTGCGGTGAATTCGCATCTCGCACCGTTCCTGCCGCGGACCTTGGGCAGCGAAGGCACAGTCGGCATGGTCAGCGCTGCGAGCTACGGTTCGGCCTCGATCCTGCCGATCAGCTGGATGTATATCACCATGATGGGCCAGCAAGGCCTGCGCAAGGCAACGCAAGTCGCCCTGCTCAACGCCAACTACATCGCCAAGCGGCTGGCACCGCACTACCCCACCCTGTACACCGGCCGCAACGGCCTGGTCGCGCACGAGTGCATTCTCGACCTGCGCCCGTTGAAGGATGCCACCGGCATCGGTGCCGAGGACGTGGCCAAGCGCCTGATCGACTTCGGCTTCCACGCGCCCACGCTGAGCTTCCCGGTCGCCGGCACACTGATGGTGGAGCCGACCGAGAGCGAAAGCCTGCACGAACTGGACCGCTTCATCGACGCGATGATCCAGATCCGCGACGAGATCCGCGCGATCGAGGACGGCAAGCTCGACCGCGAGGACAACCCGCTGAAGAACGCGCCGCACACCGCGACCATGGTGGCCGGCAGCGAGTGGACCCACGCCTACCCGCGCGAACTGGCGGCGTTCCCGCTGCCAAGCCTGAAGCTGCAGAAGTACTGGTCGCCGGTGGCGCGCGTGGACAACGTCTACGGCGACAAGAACATCATGTGTGCGTGCATTCCGCTGGATGCGTACAAGGAAGATGCTGAGGCATAAAGCGGATGCATTATCCGGCAATGCATGGTGCAGGATCATCACGGTTCCTTTTCAGCGCATCGGGTCTTATCGGTTTTCAGGGTTATCCAAGGAAACCGAAATGACGACGCGACACGTCTTCTACCAAATGCTCGGCGGCGCACTGTTTCTGGGTCTGACTTGCACTGCCATGGCTCAATCCGACGCGTCGGCCAGTACGAAGAGCAAGCTCGACGCCAGCGATACCACGTTCATGCAGAATGCCGCTGCCGACAACCTGGCCGAAGTGCAGATGGGCCAGATGGCTATGGACAAATCTTCCAATGCCCAGGTGAAACAACTGGCGCAGCAGATCGTCGATGACCATACCAAGGCCAACGACCAGCTGAAAACGCTGGCCGGAAGCAAGCAGGTGACCCTGCCGACCGCGCCTACGGCGGCCACGCAAAAAGAGAGCAAGGACCTGCAGGCAAAGAACGGAAGCGCATTCGATCAAGCCTGGTCAAAAGCCATGGTCACGGATCACAAGAAAGCTGCGAAGGCGTTTACGCAGGAAAGCAAACAAACGAAAGACCCCGATGTACGCCAGTTTGCGCAGGCCTCGCTGCCAACGCTCAATACCCATCTCAAGGCGGCCCAGCAACTGGCGGCTGTGCCAGATGCACGCGACCAGGCGATGGATCAATCCATGAAATCCATGACGAACAGCGCCCCAATGGGAAACGCACCACCTGCAACGGCCACGGCAGCTACACCACCGGCCAGCATTGCACCTGCGTCCAGCTTCAAGCACTGAACGTCCAGGGATCTGCAAAGAGCCACTGCGGGTTCCATTTGCCCGCATGAGGTTTTCCAAACGCACAGACACAGCCGCGCGGCCGCGGGGGGGCTGTGTCTCAAAATGTATCCCTGACTTTGCCGGCGATCCTGATTCCGGCGTCGTCTGCGTGCGAGTCGTCCATCAATTCGTTTGAACGGCTTGCCTCAAAAGACTTCTGATTGTTCGCGGTGTTCATCGCCGTGTGACATGCGTCCTATTGGCCTCCCCTTTCGCCCTGGCTGAACCACTATCAGCGAGCGCGGCGCAAGCGTGGTGCGTCAGGAATTCGCTCGAGGCGGCAATCGCCATGCATGATCCCGCGGCGGCAGCGCCTGTGCTCGATTTCGTTGCCCGCACGCACCTCAATGACGTGGTCATCAATCCACTGGTTGCGCAGCTGCAGACAACTCACGCAGCTGCAGCCCCAGTCCAGGCACAAGCCGCGACATCGGCACCGACGAGAAATGGCCCGTGAACGCACGCAAATGGCTCAATCGCGCTGTTCGCCCTCATCGTCGGCCTGGCCCCGCTGAGCGCCTTGGCGCACAAGGAAAGCGATGCCTATCTGAACCTGCATACCGATGCCGCCAATCACCATGTGATGCACGGTCAGTGGGACATTGCCATGCGCGATCTCGATTACGCGATCGGCATGGTTGCCAGTCACGACGGCGCCATCACCTGGGGCGATGTGCAGGCGCGGCGCAAGGCCATCGAGGACTATGCGCTGTCCAGGCTGCAGGTCAAAGGTGACGGTCTGACCTGCACGATGCAGCCGACCGGCCAGAAGATAGACGACCACACCGACGGCGCCTATGACGTGATCTTCTTTGACGCGGTCTGCGACAAGAACATCCCGAGCAAGCTCACCATCGTCTACAACCTCATGTATGACCTGGATCCCTACCATCGTGGCATCGTCACCATCCATGCAGACGGCAAGGTTGCCGGCGCGGTGTTGGGGCCGGAGCATCCGGTGGCGACGCTCGACATGCACGATCCGGATCGTTGGGGCGAATTCAAGAGCTTCCTGGTCGACGGCATCTGGCACAACGATGCAGATCGTTCGCTTCCACCTCAGTCTTCGTGTTTACGGCTCAACAGCGGCGTAACGACCTTGTCCAAACGTTCGGCCGTCCAGGCGGGCTGCTTGTCATTCCATCCGTTGTCGACCAGTCGACCGTCACGATCGATGGTGAAACTCACGGGTAAATGCCAGATCCGGCCGTAGCCAGGGACGTGGGGGTCACCCAGCAATCCCACCGGAAAGCTCAGGGTGTTCGCCACGGCGCGCACCTGGTTGCGTTGCTCGGGTCCATCGAGACTGAAGCCGAGCACCACCAAACCCTGGTTCTCATGCTGGTGTGCGTAACTCGATAGCAGGGGAAGCTCCTCGCGGCACGGGCCACACCATGTCGCCCAGAACGTCAGGATGACAACCTTGCCGCGCAAATCGCGAAGGTCGATGTGCTGGCCATCCAGGGTCGTCAGCGCGATCGGCGGCGCCATCGTGCCAACCTCCAGATCATTGGCGACCGCAGGCCGCACCATCAGGCACAGTAGCAAGACGGTGCATATGCAGCGCAGGAAGTGACGGGATCTTGGTGGCATGGTCATGTCGTCGTACCGAGCGTTGCCGTGACGGCATGGCAACGTCTGCTCAGGAGGCTGGATCAGAGTTTCATGCTGACGCCGACGGTTCCGGTCCAGCCCGGAAACAGCTGATAGCCCTGTAGATGGCTGTAAACGGGCACCTGCACGAAAGCATAGAGCTGAAGGTTCTCAGTGAGGCTACCGCTGATACCGGGACTGAGGTACGCCACGGTTCCTTCCGTGTCGGGTACATCGGCCAGTGCGCCCTGATCGGCGCTTTTGCGCAACCAGTTGATCTGCACCTGCGGCACCCAGTTCTCGTGGGCTTCATAGCGCAGGCCCAGGCTCACCGTCGAAAGGTTGCCGGGACGGTAATCGGCGCCGGGATTATGCAAATGCTCGGAGACGGCAGCCTGAAACTGGCCGTTCACAAAGGCATCAAAATTCTGGCTGATCGGCTGAAAGTAATACGCACCGGCAATCAGGTCGGTACTGCCGGTACCCGCCTGCAGACTGGTATCGAGCGACTGGCCAAGACCGGGGCCGGTATTGAACGTGGCCGGATTGCCGACGAAGTGGCCATCGGCCGTCTCGCCACCGTAGTCGCCGGTCGGCAACTTCACGCCGAACTGTACGCCCAGATTGTGGGTCGGCAGGAATCCCTGGTAGCTCGCCAGGAACTTCGCATCACCGACGCCCGCCACGTGCGCACCACTGATTTGGTCTGGTGCATTTTCAGCGGGCGTATAAAGCTGCACTTGCGTGCCGTACGTGGCGTGATCACGCAGCACATAGGGCACGAGCAAGGTGACTCCCCAGTCCTCATTGAAACGATAGGTCGCCGAGACATTGATGTAGCGATTGGTCGTCCCCTTCTCGATCTCGCCACCATCCAGCGCTGGAGTGGACGGTTGGTTGACAACCTGCTCCGGGGTGGCGTTGCTGCTGCCATGACGCAACTGATTCTGATCAATGAAGGTGTAATCGACATTGAGGCGCCAACCGGACGCGGTTGAATACCCGGTCGCGGCGTCGGTGCTCAGCGTGCAGCCGCAGGTGGCGCACGCATGCACCATTTGGGGAAGGATGCTCATCGCGAATAGGCACATTGCCGATGTCAGCGGCTTGGCACTGAAGCGCCTCGCATGTTGTTTCCGATTCGACGCCATGCCGCGGATTCGAGACGTTCGACCTGCTGCCGCGACTTGATCGCGACAGCTATGCATGGGATTCATGACGCGCATGAGGGGAATTCCATGGGTTGCCTGCGACAGCTAAATAGCTCGCAACGCAACGATAATCGGTTTAGTCCCGCAACGAACGAACGCAACGTGCAAATGCCGGACATTCCGGCATGGGTCGACATGGAGCGGGATACGGCTGGCGCAACCACGACGAGCAACATGGCGGCCAAGGCCACGCACGTTACAAAACGGCGATGTGCGGTGCGCCTGAACACCTTCAGCCCCTCATCCTGCCAAAGCCTGGAACAGGCTCAAGCCATCGTTGCAGCGTCGCATAAAAGTGGATGGACTTCGCGTGACAAAGTGCCACAGTGACCGGCTTGAGGAAGACCGCTCACTGCCCGAGTATGTCAAATATCCTCCTGGATACTGTGCCCGATTTCTTCGAGCACGCCTACGATCGACGCGCCTGACGTCAGGCTTCGATTGACTCTCTCGTCATCGGCTCAGCATACCGCGATAGCCCATCAGCTCGGCGTGCTGTTTGACGCAGGCGCATTCTTCGACGCTCGAAAACTTGGCGGTCTTCGTCAATAAAACGATGAGCACCGTCCGACTCGACGCTCAAAGCTTCAGATTCAGGCTCAGGCGCACTTCGCGCGGCTCCCCGGGATGCACAGTAATACCGCTGGGTACGGAAGGACTGCTGCGAGAAACCCGATAATCCTGCTGGTATGCAATATCGTAGTAGCGGCGATCGAAAACGTTGAGCACATCGAGCGACAGTGTGATCATGGGCGATACAACACGCTGCAGACGCAGGTCGGTAACGACGGCAGCCGGACCGACCAAAGTCCCGTCCTGCGACAGCGGATATTTGCCGATGTAGCGCAGCTTGACATCCCCCGACCAGCCATCAACGTCATGCACAGTCAGTCCCATCGAGGCGACCTTCGGCACGGCGTTGGGGATGGCATTACCGGCTTGGCCGTTCTCGTTCTCATTGGCATAGCGCGCATGGGTGTAAGCCAGATCGGCGTCGAACAGCAGCCAATGGTTCAATACCAGGTGATTGTTCCATTCAACGCCATAGCGCTTGCTCGCACCATTGGCCGTAGTGCTGCCGATATCCGAATCTGCGTTGTAGATGAGTTCGGAATCGCTGTCCAGACGCCAGAGCGCAAGCGAGCTTTGCAGTCCAGGAACGATCTCGGTTCTCATGCCAATCTCTTCACCAAAGGCGCCCACCAGCGGCGGCACCGGTGAAGCCGGACCGCCCGTTGTCGGATCGATCCTGTAAATGACGCCGCGCGCATCGTTGCTATGAAAGCCGTCGCCGGCATTCACGAAGAACTCTGTCTTGTCCCAGGGACCGAAGATCAGCGACAACTTGGGCGACGTCCTGCTCGCCGACGCGTTGCCGCTGTTCTGCGCGAGCGTCAATGAGGTCAAACCCATCTGGACATTGTCTTCACGCACGCCGACCAGGCTGCGGAACCGGTCGTTCCATATCGTGGTGTTCTCCAGATACAGCGCTGCTTCGGTCTCGCCTACCAGATTATCGTTGACGGTGGCGAACGATACGCGGGCTTCGGTATCGAACAGGCCCACATGGATATAGTCGCGACGCACCTGCAGACCCGCCTCGGTCGTCGAGTCGTGGCCGAACAAACTGTGCAGCCAGCCATGGGCGATCTTCGTGCCCAGCATGTTGCGCGCTTCCTCCTGCTCGAATTGATCGCCAGTGGCCGGGCGCAGCTCGAAGAAAGTGAAGTCCGAAAACAGCTGCAGGCGGTAATGTTCCAGATAGGCCGAAATCCTGGTGTAGCCGTCGGCATCATGCGTATGCCACTCGCCGGAGAGAATATCTCGCGCGGTATCGCCGCCGTCCGTGGGGTCGAGGGCACAGAACCGGCAAAGCTGGCCGGATTGGATCAACGCCAGCGGTACCTGGTCCGTGGAATTCCAATGCGCTTCGTAGATGAGGGTATCGATCGACCAGCCATGCTGTGCATCGCCATCGCTCAGACGCAACAATCCATTGATCTTGCGCATGCCCTCGGGCAATTTCCACGGGCCGTTCTCTTCGAGTCCTTCCACGGCCGCGAGCAAGGTGGGGCCATGACCCCCGAAAGGGGCAATCGCGTTGGGATCGGCAGGCTTGCTGCTACTGGAAGGAAACACGGGAAAGGAACCCGCCAGCAGGACGCGGCGGTAGTCGTAACTGCCCACCGTTACCTGGGCAAACGGACTGCTCAGGCTATTTCGGTAGAAAATGTCGGCCGAACCCGCCGCGGAAAAATCGCCGTTCTCGGCAAAATAGGTGCCCTTTCGATAATCGATCTGCTGCACCAGTTCGGGGATCAGGAAATTCAGGTCCGTATAGCCTTGCCCATGTGCATTCGTGGGCATGTTGACCGGAACGCCATCGACACTGGTGGCGAAATCCGTGCCGTGATCCAGGTTGTAGCCGCGCAGAAAATACTGGTTGGCCTTGCCATCACCCGAATGCTGGGTAACCACCATGCCGGGAATCGCTTCCAGCACCTCGCCGGGACGCAACAGCGGGATATCCCGCAGCAACGAACCCAGGATCACACCCTGGGAAGCGGCGTTGGACGTGCCGACGCCGTTGTCGTAATGGCCGATGACTTCCACCGAGGGCAGCGTACTCGCGGACGCGGCACTGGCTGGAGCGGAGTCTGCTGCCGGGGAATTTGCCGGTTGCCCCTGGGCCGGATTCGCAGCGAAAAATGCAGAAATGGCCAGCCACGCGGACAACCTCGTCAGTCTGCTGAGACAGGAACGCAACATATCCATGCAAAACCGCCTACGCAAAATGAGGCTGATGAACTGCGCGAACTGATCGCAAGTCATCGTATGCATAGTCATGTACGAGAAAATCACGCGGTCGGATTCACAAACTTTTTCTTTTTCCTGAATTCACGGCTGGATCGGCTGAAACAAGACATTACGCCATGGTTTTGGACGCGCACAAGATACACAAGACAAGCTGTCGAGGCAGCTCCGTCAGGAAATTGCACTAATGGCAAGCGCGTGATCGGTCCAGATCGAAATGCTGCATAGCGAGTTGACAGTCTGCTGATCCAGTTGGAGGCTCGGATGGCTCCAGAAAGAGCTTCCCTGCAGAAGGAACCCGGCGATGTTCGCGCATGAACCAGCAGACCGCGCGATTTTTTGCTTCATCTGTCGCGATCCGTCGCAGTGTCGACAAATCTGCATGTCTATGTATCCGAGCGTAAAGCTCAGATGTAATTTGAGACAGTAGGAGGCGTAACGTGAAAAAAGGCTGGATAACGTTTGTATGGCTGACGGCCGCAGTAGTTTTAGTGCCTCTGGGTGCACGAGCACAGTGGAAGACGCCATGGAGCTACGAAGGGGCAACCGGGGCCGACCATTGGAGTGACCTGGATCCGGCATACGCTGTCTGCAATGTTGGAAAGGAACAATCTCCGATCGACATTCGAAATGCGGAGAAAGCTGCACTTCCCGCCCTACGATTTGTGGACAAAAGCGCTCCGCTCAAATACCTGATCAACAACGGCCACACGATCCGGGTGAACTACCACACTCCGGGAACCGGAGATTTTCTGATCGTGGGGGACAAGCACTACCAGCTGACGCAATTCCACTTTCACCGCCCCAGTGAAGAGTACATTCACGGCAAGCCATACGATATGGTGCTCCACCTGATGTACGAAGCCAGCGACGGCAAGGTTGCCGGCGTTGCGGTTCTTCTGAAGTTGGGCAGTGCGAACGCCACCATTCAGAAGATTTGGGACCACATGCCATTGACCGTGGGCAAAGAGGAAGAAATTCCCGGAGTCGAGATTAATCCCGCCGACCTGTTGCCCCATGACACTGCCTATTACATGTACATAGGATCGGTGACGGCTCCACCTTGCACTGAAGACGTCACGTGGTATGTACTGAAGACTCCCCTAGATATCTCGGCAGAGGAGATCAAAGCGTTCGCCAAGCTCTATCCGCACGATGTGCGTCCTCTTCAACCACTCAACGGACGCGTCGTAAAGGAGAGTGATTAGCGCGAAATGGCCTGATGGTCTCGAGGAGACTTGCAATATCGACCAATTCATTGAGACCGATAACGGCTGGAGCCGCCCTTGATTCATCTGTGAACTCACAGCGTGTACCTTCGTTCCTCAACACAGCGGTGCTCAAGGACAGACCGTTACGATCCGGCAACGTGTATGGCTTGTCTTTGGGCCGCCCCTTGCTGATCTGCGACACTGTGAGCGACGCGGCTTAGCCGGGCATTTGATGAGACCTGTTTGGGCAGGGAGCGTGTCCAACATATCCAAGTTCGTACCCAAGAGCCCAAGCTTCCTTGAGGCAGCGCAAGACCTCCAGACACAAAAAAATCCGCTGTTATGCGGGTTTTCAGGGGATCAGGAGAGTTGGTAAGACTCCCCGATACTGCATGTGGTGCCCAAGAGGGGAAAACGTACCCGTTGGTGCGTAAGGGCTGGCGCACTTTTGGTGTCATTTTGGTGTCGACACCAACTCCCGGCGAGCAACGTCGATCAGTGGTCCATAGCTTCCGGAGCGTTTTCTGATTTTTTGCTCGAACCACGAGCCTTCCGTGTTTTCTTCAGTTGCTTGCCGTTGAAGAATGGCACATTGAGCACCGGCAATGAAGCTGCTCGCAAGGTCGCAAACACATGCTCCCTCCAAAATGGCCACACGTTGTGTGCACAGTTGAACTGAATGAAATCAGGCATTTTATCGTCGGGCAACGGATGGACGATCTGATATTCCACGGCAAAAGTCGCCTCTACCGTATGCAGCGGCTCCGCCTCTTCCAAAACGAGCATCGCGCGCAGGCCCTGAGTAACTTTGACTCGAAACAAAGAGGCCTTCTCTCCACTGTCAGCTTCGGCGTCGAGAATTTCAGCCTCAAACTCCTCACGCGACTGCACGCTGACATGGCCGCCATGCATGCCCGGTTGGTACTCTTTGTGGCGTTCAAGCTTGCTCTCCCAGAGGTAAATATTCTCCAGCTGGAGATAATCCTGAGGAAAACAGAGCTCCTGATCCTTAGCCATAGGCTTGCTGCTCTCCGTAGCCTAGCGCGGTATCCCAGTCGTTGGCCGCTGGGACGATGTCTCCAACTCGCTTGATTACATTCCGCAACGTTCGGTGCGATTCGCTGAGCACAATCACGTTGGCGAAGCTGATATCTTTCCATGCTGCAGAACCCGAGGCCGCGGAGGGCGCCTTACCAATCCGCTGCAATATCCGCGCTTTTACGTCATCGAACTCGTCTGCCAAGCGCAACAAAAGGTCCATCGCCTGGCTTACAAGAACTTCGGAGCGCTCATACTTATAGAACGCATTGGGGCCACCGCCAAACGCGGCAGATGCGTCGGCCTGCGACAATCCAAGGCGTTCCCGAATGCCTACGATCTGATCACTTGTCAGCAATCCATCAAAGGCTGCCCTTGCAGCGATCACACTTCGATCGTTGGCGCGCGACTGTTCCGCGGTGACGAAGTCCTCACCACAGGAATCGCAATGCATCGACTCGTAGCCCGGAACACGCAAGCTTCCGTTCTTGTATGGAATGGACTCGGTAGTCACGTTGGCGACAGCGTGATCGCTGCCGCAGAAGTCACAAACCATTTACCCGTTCCTCTCTGGATGGAAGGAAAGCACTAATGCTGCGCCACCACTCGGGTTTATGCGCAGTTTGATGTATAGATCGTGAGCGACGTTTTCGTCTCTAGACGGCATAAAATGGTGCCATCTAACGAAATAAATATCGGCTTCTCCTTCGCCATCATCGAATTTTTTGCTGTGATCGAAGTGTTTCTCGACCCTCAGACTCATCAGACAATCAACGATTTCGTCCGTCGAATATTCGAGAGCATCGGCCTCTAGCCGGCTCTTCCTGTTGATGCTGAAACGGCCTTCCTTCACCAATCTTTGAAACTCAGCCAGATCGTTGATCGGGCTCTGTCCGTGTCGCGCCACAGCTCCGTCCTGCCACCATTATGGTGGTGTTTCACGCTTATGCAAGCGGAATTTTGTGAATTAACCCCGGACTTTAGGCAGGGGTATCCAAGGCCACCAAGCGGTAACCGAGCGTTTCCAGACGTAAGTTGCCATACAGGAAGCCCGGTTCCAACTACCGCTTTAGATGCAGTTGCAAACAATGTTGACGCCACGCGGGTATGGAGCCTCTCGCCCCAATATCATGCTGATGTCAACGCTGGTGTCATTTTGGTGTCAGAGGGTGAAGTTTGGTGCTAGAGACTACAACTTTCAGCAATTTAGCGCAGCGCAAAACAACTTAGGCGACCCACAAGGAGTCGCCTAAGTTGCTGTCTCTCTAAGAACTGCAATTAATTACGTGGCTTCAGCAACCTTCCGCAATCAACTGCAACTTTATTAATGGTGCCCAAGAGGGGACTCGAACCCCTACGACTTACGTCGCTACCACCTCAAGGTAGTGCGTCTACCAGTTCCGCCACCTGGGCAGGTGTATGTGTTGCTCAGTGCTTCTTGATCGGCGGTGCGGGCGGTACGGTGCCGTTGGCTGCGGCAGGGACAGCCGACGGCACTTCGGAACCAGCCGGCGCTGCAGGCGTCGCATGCTGCGCAGCAGGCTTGCTGGCAACGCCGGCCATGACGCCAAGGTCATTCGTGTTGGTGTGCGCCTGACCATTGCTGTGCAGGTAGATGCCCATGCCAAGGCTTAGCAGGAAGAACAGCGAGGCAAGGATGCCGGTGGCACGGGTCAGGAACGTGGCCGAACCACGCGCGCCGAACACCGTCGCCGACGCGCCGCTGCCGAAACCGGAGCCGGCATCGGCGCCCGCGCCGTTCTGCAGCAGAATCAGCACGATCATCGCCGCAGCGATCAGGATGTAGAACACACTGAAAATGACGAACATGATTTTCTATTGAGCCTGTGCGCTTAGTGCGCCGCGGCGCAGATTCCAAGGAAGTCGGATGCGGTCAGAGAGGCACCGCCGATCAGTCCTCCGTCCACGTCCGCTTGCGCGAACAATTCAGCGGCATTGGCCGCCTTGACGCTGCCGCCGTAAAGCAGTCGGGTCAGACGGGCAATCATAACATCTTCCCTTTCGAGTTGGCTACGAATGAACGCATGCACCTGCTGCGCCTGCTCCGGCGTGGCGGTGCGCCCGGTGCCGATCGCCCAGATCGGCTCATAGGCGATCACTGCGGTATCGAAGCTGGCGATGCCGTTGAGCCCCAGCACGGCCTGCAGCTGGCGCGCGATGACCGTCTTCGCTTCGCCGGCCTCGTGCTGCTCCAATGTCTCGCCCACGCAGAGAATCGGCGTAAGCCCGCCGGCCTGTGCCGCGGCAAACTTGCGTGCGACCAGCTCATCGCTCTCGCCGTGGTAATGGCGACGCTCGGAATGGCCGACCAGCACCCAGCGCGCGCCGATGTCCGCCAGCATGGCGGCGGAAACCTCGCCGGTGTAGGCACCCTGCCCCTCATGTTCGCTGACGTCCTGCGCACCGATACCCAATCCGGATTTGGCGTGCTGCCAGGCCAGCTCGGCGATGTACGGAAACGGGGGAAACACGGCCACGTCGATGGAGGCCGGTTTGGCGGCGGCAACCTCGTTCACCAGGGCCGTGGCCATCGAACGACTGCCGTGCATTTTCCAGTTGCCGGCGACAAGTTTCATGCGCATGGTCTGCTTCCGCTGCTATGCAAGCCGCAAGCTTACCGAGGGGCTGGAGCATCGGCAAACATGCGGAACAACTGGCGCCGCCCTGTCCGCCCGGTCAAGAATGGCTATTCGCCCGCAGGAATGACCCATGCCGCCCAACCGTCCCCTCAGTCTGATCACCGGCGCCTCCGCCGGCATCGGTGCCGCCTTTGCCCGGCAGCTGGCCACGCTCGGCCACAATCTGGTGCTTACCGCGCGACGGACCGATCGACTGCAAGCTCTCGCCGGTGAACTGCGCGAACGCCATGGCATCGCCGTGACTGTGCTGCCGAACGACCTCGCCGATCCTGGCGCGCCGCAGGCGCTGAGCGATGCACTCGAGCAGCGCGACCTGCATGTGGACTGGCTCATCAACAACGCCGGCTATGGCGTGCCCGGTACGTTTCTGGCGAACGACTGGAAAACCCACGCGGACTTCCTGCAGGTGCTGTTGACCGCACCCACCGAACTGGCCTGGCGACTGCTGCCCGGCATGCGCAAACGCGGCTACGGCCGCATCATCAATGTGGCCTCGCTGGCCGGACATGTTCCTGGCCCCGCCGGACATACGCTTTACGCGGCGTCCAAGGCTTTCATGATCAAGTTTTCGCAGTCGCTGGCGCTGGAGAACCAGCAGGCCGGCGTGCATGTCTGCGCGCTGTGCCCGGGTTTCACCTGGTCGGAATTCCACGATGTCACGCGCACCCGCGACAAGATGAATCAGATGCCCGGCTTCATGTGGCTCAGTGCGGAAGAAGTGGTACGCCAGGGCATCGATGCGGTTGAGCGCGGCCAGGCTGTATACATCCCCGGCCGCGTCAATCGGACCATCAAGGCCATCATCCAGCTGATGCCGGATCGGCTGGCGATGTGGCTATCCGCGAGGGAGTCAAAGCGCTATCGGAATGCCGATGCCTAGCTCGATCCGATAGCACCCACTGCATGTCTTTCAGATCAGCTTGATCTCGCGCAGCCGCTGCTGCAGATATTCGTGCGAGGTGATCGAGCTGTCGTAGCGACGCGGGTTGTCCGGCGTGATGCACTCGGGCAGCGGATCGATCACCACGTCGGGATTCGGGTGCAGGAAGAACGGCACCGAATAGCGCGGCTTGCGCGCGTTCGCGTTCTGCGGGTTGACCACGCGGTGCGAAGTGGACGGATACACATGATTGGTGAGTCGCTGCAGCATGTCGCCGATGTTCACCACGATCGCGTCGCCCTCGGTGGTGATCGGCAGCCACTGTCCATCGCTCAGCACTTCCAGCCCCTCGGCACTGGCGCCGACCAGCAGGGTGATGAAGTTGATGTCCTCGTGCGCGCCCGCGCGCACGTTGGGAATGTTTTCTTCAGTTATCGGCGGATAGTGGATCGGCCGCAGGATCGAATTGCCCTGGTCGGTCTTGTCGTCGAAGTAGTGCTCGGGCAGATCGATGTGCAGTGCCAGCGCGCGCAGCACACGCGTGCCAAGTTGATCGAGTGCCTCGTACAGGCCGTAGCCGTACGGCTTGAAATCCGGCACCTCGCTCGGCCACAGGTTCGGCGCCATCACGTCGGCAAACTTCGAGTCGCGCAGAATCTCGCGGCCGATGTGCCAGAACTCCTTCAGGTCCGCGTACTGGCTGTCCTTGGCGGTCTCCACCTTGAACGGCGTGTAGCCGCGCGCACCACCGCTGCCGGCCATGTGGTACTTCATCTTGGTGTCGGTGGGCAGCGCGAAAAAGCGCTGGAATGCATCGTAGGAACCGTCGATCAGCGTGCGCGCGATACCATGCCCACTGATGCAGCAGAAGCCGAATTCGCGGTAGGCCGCACCCAACTCGGCAACGAACGCATCGCGGTCGGTGTCGTAACAGCGGATGTCAAGGGTTGGAACATGCTTCATGGCTGTAGTCCAACATGTGGGCGTGCGGTCGATTCATCCGCCATCGCGCAAGGGCGGTGCACGTCGGGCCTGTCCATGGCGACCCGGTACTGCCACAGGTCACGAGCGTTCGGCTACGGATCTTACAATCCCGGCCAGCTTCTCCGCCAACTGCTGCACCTCGGCCGCATCGGCTGCTTCGATCGTGACGCGCACCAGTGGCTCGGTACCGGAGGCGCGCAGCACCACCCGGCCACGGCCGTGCAAGGTCTGCTCCACCTCGGCCAGCGACTGCTGCACCTCGCTGCTGGTCAGCGCTTCGCGCGCGCCTGCGGCACGCACGTTCAACATCACCTGCGGCAGCTTCTTCAGACCCCTGCGTGCGGTGGCCAGGTCCTGTCCGGACAGTGCCAGCGCTT
>Ga0208589_1000705_pt1 | contig 15162 bp, 12 predicted proteins | sample NGESurshal092012_2_FD_184486 | JGI IMG/M metagenome (GOLD analysis project Ga0208589, IMG submission 184486) | Arctic peat soil microbial communities from Barrow, Alaska - NGEE Surface sample F53-2 shallow-092012 (SPAdes) | ecosystem: Environmental > Terrestrial > Soil > Wetlands > Peat ... | reverse complement strand
TGGAGGTGGTGGATTTGTAGTGAAGACTTTTTGGCAAAAACCGCCGCGGCGCCGTCGACAAAGGCGTTTTGGTCATTGAACTGCGGAAGTTGGGTTAGCGTCCATCACCCCTCTTACCCCCTCTCCATGTACTCAGGGGGAGGGCTGGGGTGGGGGTTCTTCGTTCATGCCATAGAATGCGGTCATGCCCAAGCACGCTGCGGGCGACGGAGCTTGTTATACGCCAGGTTGACCCCGTTAGGTATGCAATATGAAATACGCAGATCGTATTACTTTCGACCCAGAACAATGCGGTGGACGCCCCTGCATCCGTCATTACCGCATTCGCGTGAAGGACGTTCTCGATATGCTTGCCGCCGGAGTTTCGGAAGTGGAAATCCTGCAAGATTTTGATTTTTTGGAACCCGAGGATATCCGCGCGTGTTTGGAGTTCGCTGCTGAACGGGTCAATTATTCAGCGCTGGGATAAATGCCCGAATTCCTGAAGTTTGTCATTGATAACCAATTGCCGGTGGCATTGGCAATTTGGTTGCGCCAGCAGGGATGCAATCGCGGCGCATTCCGCAATTGGGAAAACCCGGGGTGTATGGAAAAAAAGCCCGGCGTGTATTCACGCCGGGCTAAAAATTGCATGAAATTTCCTCACGCACTCAACTCCGCCAGCCCCGCCCGCGCACTCTGGCCCAGCGCCGTAATAAACATCGCCCCGATGACGCGATGCCCCGCCGCGCTCGGATGCGTGCCGTCGTGGCTGACCATTTGCTCCGGCGGATATTGATCCATCGCGTGGCCGAAGGCGATCAATTGCAGGCCCAGGTCATTGGATATCTTGGTGACCGCTTCGCGGTACTGCATCAAGTGGCGGTCGCTCTCGGATTGGCCGCCGCCGTTGATGATCATGGCGGGAATGTCCTTGCCGGTGAGGGCGGCGACGTATGGCCCGCAGATGGCGAAGTTGTGGTTGTGGACGTCCGTTAGAATCGGCGTCGCGCCGGCGGCGATCAATCGCTCGCAGATATGACGCATATTCTTTTCGTAGCGCTCCACCGGCACGCGGTTGCGGGCGACTTTGCCGTCGCTGACGATGAAACGTTTCCAGTCCATGTCGGCGTCGCTGCCGCCGATGAGCAGGAGCGTGTGGGCGGGGTGGTGTTTTTCAATCAGGGCGTCAATCTCATCGCGCACGGAAACGGAATTTCGCCGCACCTGCGCGTCGATGCGCACGGTAAGGTGAGGCAGCGCCGCCTTGAGCAGGTCAACGCAAGTGGGCTGGATGTATTCCACGATGTCGTTGCCGCGCACTTCCGCGGCGCCGAGGGCTACGCTGTCACCGATGATCAGTAGATCAGACAAGTTGTTCATCAGCCTGCCGCTCCTTCACCGGTTCGGAATGAAAATGCCGTTGATCGACAATGCGTTTGAGTTTGCGGGCGGTGCGAATCGTGCCCGGCTCGCGGATGACCAGTCTCATCTGGAAAATTCCCAAAGCCAGATTCTTCATCAGGTCGGGATATAAATCCGTGGCCGCCGCCTTGACCTCGTCGAAGAGTTTTTCTTCATCGCGGCGGGAGGTTTCGACATTCATCTCCAGAATTTCGCGCACGCCTTCCAGCTTGAAAATAACCTGGAAATCCAGGCCGAGGCTGGGAACCTGGCGGAAGATATTCTCGAACATCAGCGGATAAAGATTTCCCCCGCTGGCGACGACCAGTTCGTCGCGGCGGCCGCGGATGCGTTCAATGCGTGCCTGACGGACGCCGCAGGAACAGGGGGGCGTGAACCGCGTCACGTCGCGCGTGCGATAACGAATCAGCGGCATGGTCCAGCGGTTGAGCGTGGTGAAGACCAGCTCGCCATAGCCGTCTTCGTCTTGTTCGATGATTTCCGGCAGGAAGTCGAGGGTGTCCAGGTGATAGCCGTCGCGCCGGTCGCAGGGCTGAAAGCCCATGCTGGTGCCTTGCTCGACGGTTCCGTAGCACATCTTGACGGTCGCGCCGCCCCAGACCTGCTTCATCCAGCCGACGGCTTCCTGTGGCATTTCCTCGGCGCCGCCGATGATCAGTTTCAGTTTGCCGCCGCCTTCGCGCTCGGCCAGTTCGGTGAGGCGGATGAGCCAGGTCGGCTCGCCCATGACGACATTAAACTGGTATTGCCCCATCCGCCGCCATACTTCAACCGGGTCTACTTTTCCGAAGGCCAGGCAAAAACAGCCGGCGTTCATGAGCGAATAGTGGCCCAACATGCCGGGTATCCAGATGGAAAAGTCGAAGGCATTGGCAACCCGGTCGGTGGGCGCGACGCCCATCAGATGAATGCCCGCCGCCATGGTCCGGCCCATTTCGTTCAGTTCGTCGCGGCCGTAATAGACCTGCTTGTTGCGGCCGGAGGTGCCGGATGACTCAAACACAATCGACGGCGGCCTGCAGAGGAATTCCGTGGCGCGAGCGGCCAGGTCGTCGGGCGTGGTGTAGAAATCTTTGAGATCCGCGGGCGTGCGAACGCGATGGGCATCAATACCGCGAGCGGCGAACTCCCGGCGATAAAACGCCGAATGTTTGCCGGCCCAACGGACGGTGCGCCGGAAATGATCGGCGGCCAGGCGCTCGGTCAGCCATGGCGGCGTCGTGCGATACATCCGGGCGATGGTCAGCGGCGAGAGCGACTGAGTGATGCGATCGATGAGAGGCGTGAGGATCATGCCGCCGCCTTCATCGCCTCAGCGATGGCGGCGGCGGTGATCTGCGCGTCGTCGTCGGTATGCGCCGCCGACACGAACCAGCAGGCCATGCCGGAACTGTTGGAATGAATTCCAAGCTCGAGCAGCGATTGCCGGAAGGCGGCGTACCGTTTGGCGTCGGCGGTAAACAGGTCGCGGTAATGCCGCACGGCATGATTGGTGAAGACGATCTGGAACATGGTTCCCATGCCCTGAACCACGCAATCGATGGAAAGATCGTGCGCCGCGCGCTCCATGGCCTCGATAAGAATCTGGCCATGTTTTCGCAGGCGCTCCTGCACGTCCTCGCGCGCCAGCTTTCGCAGCGTAGCCAGGCCGGCGGCGGCACAGAGTGGATTGCCGTTGTAGGTGCCGCCGTGCTTTACCTTGTTGGCGGCGACGGCTTCAAGAATGTCGCGCCGGCCCGCGAACGCCGCCAGCGGAGTGCCGCCGCCCAGGGCCTTGGCGTAGACCGCCAGATCGGCCGGCACATCAAGCAGTTCCTGTGCGCCGCCTGATGCGACGCGGAATCCGGTGACGATCTCGTCAAATATCAGCACGATTTTCCGTCGCGTGCATTCGTCGCGTAAATGTTCCAGAAACCCCGGCTCAGGCATCAGGCAGGAGTTGTTCGCCACCATCGGCTCGCACACCACCGCCGCCAGCTCCGCCTCGTTTTCATCGAGCAGATGGGTCAGCGCTGAAATGGAATTCCATGGACAGATGATGACATCGCTCACCACTCCCGCCGGCGTTCCGCGCGAATGGGCCACGGACAGGGGATGATCAACCGGGCCGGCTTCCTCGGCGGTGGGGCGGTTGCTGACGGAGAGTACATCCACCCAGCCGTGATAATGGCCCTCGAATTTGAGAATTTTATTTTTGCCGGTGAACCCGCGCGCCGCGCGAACGGCGCCGCTCATGGCTTCCGATCCGCTGTTGGCAAAGCGCACCAGATCGGCCGTCTTCACCATGCGGCGGATTTGCTCGGCCAATTCAACTTCAACGGTGTTGCAGGTGCCGAACATCGTGCCCAGGCGCACCTGCTTTTCGACGGCGTCAACGATTGCCTGATCGGCGTGGCCGAGGATGCTGGATCCGTATCCAAGCAAATAATCTATGAATTGGTTGCCGTCGGCATCCCAAATCCGCGAGCCATGGCCGCGGGAAATATAAAGCGGGTGTGGCAAATCGCCGCAAGTGGTGGCGCGGGCGCTGGAACTGATGCCGCCCGCCAGACAGCGTTTGGCACGCTCAAACCATCGGCTTGAATGCGTGGTTTCGCTGTTCAGTCCCAGTTCCACTTCCCTGTGGATCGGTGTCCTCGCGGACGCTTCGAGTTTTTGATTGAGCATGTCAGATTCAGCGGCTGAATTCGGTCGAAAACTTGAACGTAATACTAAATGGGTGGCGATCGGAACTGAATTGATACGGCCGTTCCCAAGACATCAATATTATGGCGATGTAAGTGGCATCGCGGTGACAACCGCATTACGATTCTGTCATTTGATTGCAGGTGTCTTCATCTGCAATACAAGCTGCACAACGAGGCGAATTGAGCGGCCACGCTTTTCAACTGCTGTAATTCCACATATTCATCGACCGCATGGGCTTGCGCCAGACTGCCCGGCCCCCAGACCAGCGTGGGAGTCTGGTGCAGCCGCGCCCGCAAGCCCGCCTCGCAGCCGGAATTGAAGCCCGACCAAATTTTTGTTCCAGCGGCTTCCGCCGCGGCGCTGCACAGCACGCTGGAAGGCGGTGTGCGATGGCCGAAATATTGTTCCACGATTTGAACGGTGAATCGTCCGCGATCGCCCAGTTCCGACAGTACGCTCTGCTGGAATTTCAAAGCCCATTCATTGAGATCGTCGCCCGGCAGCAATTCCAGATATCCGGCGCAGACGCAACGATCGCAGATCATTCCCTGCCACTCTCCGCCGTGAATCGCGTCCACGGTGATCGGCCGCATCACGGGATATTTTGAGAACAGATCATCGGCAGCGCGGTCGTTCCACTGGGATTCGAGCTTGTTCAGCGCCTGAAGAATTCGCGGCGTTTGCGCGATGGCATCTTCGCCGAGCCACTTGACCGTGCCATGCACGCTTTTTCCGAGGCTGGTGATTTCAAAGCGCAATCCGCCGCGCGATGCGCAACGCGGCTCGCCTTCCGTCGGCTCCAGTATGACGACGCCATCGCATTTCCATCCTCGCGCCACGCTTGTCAGCGTGCCCAGACCGACGCAATCTTCCTCGCCGGGGATAAGTTCCAGAAGCACGTCGCCCGCCAGTCGCGCGCCGCTGCTTTGCAAGGCGCGCATCGCCCAGAGCGCGCTGACGAGCGGGCCTTTGGTGTCACAGGCGCCGCGGCCATGGAGTTTGTCTTCGTGAACCATTCCCGACCAGGGTCCAAACTTCCAGCTTCCGGCGTCGGGCGCGGCGACCACATCGGAATGGGCATTGAACATTAACGACCGTCCACCGCCGGCGCCGGGACATCGCACCACCAGCGTCGGCCGGCCGGACAACGGCAAAAACTTCGGCGGCAATGGGCCGAGGCGGGCGAGTTCCTCTTCATCGGCCTGCCAGAGATCAACGGCGAAACCCAACCGCCGCGCATATTCGGCGACGAATTCCGTGACCGGCCGCTCGCGGCCGCTGACGGACGGGATCGCCACCAGCGCGCCGAGCAGGTCAATCATCTCAGCGGCATGACGATTGATGGCCTGGTCAAGAGTCATTTTCTTCACCGATTCCGGATATTATTGAGAACGTCGCGTGTCCGCATCGCGCCGCCGAATGATCTGCCGCACATCGCGCATCGGCAGTGAACGAGCGACGTTCATGTCGAGCATCACGATGCGATCGCCGATCCAGGTTGGATAATAATTGAAATTCACGTCATAGGGGCCGAATTGTTTCATCGTTAAATTCCACTGATTCGCCGGCCATGCCGCCTGATGCTCGCCGCCGCCTTCGCAGGCGATCACCACTTCGCGTTCAGGAGATTGCGGCGCCGGCCGTGCGGCTAGGCCGGGATCAGCCAACCGAAGCAACTGCATGGCTTCGGGGGTTAGATCATATCGAGTGCGCGGATGATCGGTCATCTCCTGCCGCAATTGATCCACATCGTACGCGATGCCATGGGCCGCATCCCGGATTGTCCTTGAGGCGTAAACCGTGAATATCAGGTTGCCCACCACGATTGCCTCAATCATAGCAATCGTCAACCCCTGGGCGTTTTTGCCTTTGATGGCCTGCACGGCGCTGCCCAATCCGCGGGCACACAGAATCGCCACGAAGGGCGAGAGGACCATTAGATTTCGCGCGATCATGATCCGCTGCGACGAAAAATAGAGAACGTAAACAATCGGGAAGACCAGCAGCAGCGCTGCGAGCCGGCGGGAGCGCCAGCAGAAAAGCAGGGCTCCAAGAATCGCGAAAAGGAATAATGATCCGGCCACCAGCGGCCAATGCGACAAGAGCACGATTGACTCGTAGGTAGCTATCTTTCGAAGATGGTCGCCCGAACCCGCGACGGTATATCCGTAATGACCGATCGTGCCGTAGAGGCGGTGCATGTAGTTCATCCAGTGCATGAACGTCCACGGTTGAATCAGAGCGCCCGGCGTTGTGATCAGAAACGCCGCCCCGGCCATTAGACAGTGTTTGCAGATCGACCAGACGCGTCCGCCGCGGAACCAAACCGACAGGCAGACCGGAATCAGGAGCAGGCCCGCGGTGTATTTGCTGCCGATGGCAAGTCCCGCCGCGATGGCGGCGTAGCGCGTCCAGTTTTTCCCTTTCGGCGAATCGAGTGCCCCGATGCACAGCCAGATACATAACGCGGCGAACTGCATGACGATCGTGTCAGTGGCGATCCAGCGGCTGTGGTAGCTGATTTCCCATGAGCCGGCGAGGATTGAGGCCGCCAGAAGCGCCTCCTGCCACCGGCCGCCCCATTGCAGGACCGCCAGATAAACCCACACTATTGCCAGCGAACTGATGACGACGCAAATCGCGCGGACGCGCAGCCGGAACGGCTGGGATGTGACAAATCCCAGGAGCTTAATTCGAGTCACGTCGTCGAAGTTGGCCGCGATTTCGGGTGCGGCGCTGCCGAGTACGACCCAATACAGCACTGATGGATAGACATAGAAGCCGACCTTCAGTTGCGGATCGGGAATCGGCGAGTCGCCGCCGGTCGGAAGCAGCGTTTGTGTTTCCAGAGAATGCCGCACGTTGTGGAGATGATCGTCTTCATCCCAATGCTGGCCGAAGTCCACGCCGTTTATGCCGGCGTAGATGAACACCAGCCAGGGAATCAGCACCGGCAGCAATCGCTTGCACCTTTGCCTCCAATCGCCGGAATTCGAGGTATGGCCTGTGGGGATAGAAACTGAAACGGCATCGGACATCACGGAGCCTTTCGTGTATCGGCATCGCGCTGCCGCAGCAGCGATTGAATGCTCTCAACCGGCAGCGCTCGCGCTTGATCGAGGCTGATCATGATGAGGCGGTTTCTCAGCCAGGTCGGATAATAATTGAAATTGACTTCATACGGGCCGAATTGCCCGAGAACCAAATCCCACTGATTGGCCGGCCATTGCAGCCAGTCGTTGCCGGACCGGGAGGCCGCGACGACGACTTCACGGTCTGGATTTGCCGGGGCGGGGCGGTTCGCCGCGGATGGATCCAATTGGCTGAGCAGGTCGCGCGCCGCCGGCGTGAGATCATATCGGGTGTTGGGATGGCGGTTGATTTCATCTTGTAGATTCACAACATCATAAATCATGGTCAGACCGGCCTGCCGGATGGTGAGAGACGCGTAAACCACAAAAACCATATTAAAACAGACCATCGCCGCAAGCACGGCGGCAACGGCCCGACGGGCCGCGATGCTGCGAACGAGTTTTATGATACCGGCCGCTCCACTGGCACAGAGCACCGCCAGGAACGGCGACACCGTCAGCAGATTGCGAACGATCATCACCCGCTGCGAACCGAAATAGAGCAGATAGAGCAACGGAAAGCCGGCCAGCACGCAGGCCCGCCGCCAGTCAGTTCGCAGCAAATCCACCGCGCCGGCCAGCGATAGCAACGAAAACATTGCCGCAAGCAGCGGCTGGTGCGATGAAAAAACAATCGCCTCATAGACCGCGATTTTCCAAAGATGATCTGCCGCGCCGGTTACCGTGTAGCCCAGATGTGTCTCCATCGCATAGTGGTGTTGTTGCACGCCGAGCCAGTGGATGAATGCCCATGGCTGTAGAATTGCGCCGGGCGTGGTGATCAAAAACACACCGAAGGCAACCGCGCAAAGTTTGACGAGGAAGCGTAATCGTCCGCCTTGGACCCACGCGATAAAACAAACCGGCCCCAACATCAGTGCCCCGGGATATTTGGTTCCCGCCGCCAAACCGGCCGCAACTGCGGCCCATTTCGCCCATTTTTTCCAACATGCTGAACCCAATGCCGCCATGCACAGCCAGAGACACAACGCGGCAAACTGCATCATGATCGCATCCGGTGCGATCCAGCGGCTGTGGTAGCTGAGTTCCCACGACCCGGCGAGAACCGAGGCGGCGAATAGCGCCTCCATCCATCGCCGCCGACATCGCAATACGGCCAGATAGACCCACACAATGGTCAGGGATGTGATCACTACACACACCGACCGAACGCGAAGTCTAAACGCGTCCGATGTTACAAAATCCAGCAGCTTCGGCTTGGTTACGTCATCCGAATTGGCGATGATCTCCGGCGCGGCGCTCGCCAGCGTTATCCAGTAAATCACTGACGGATACCCATAATCGCCGACTGCCAATCGCGTGTCGGAGGTCGGCATAAACCCGCCGGTTGGCAGGAGCGTTTGCGTCAGTAGCGAATGCTGAACGTTGCCGAGATGATCGTTCTCGTCCCAGTGCATGCCGAAATCGACGCCGTTGATGCCGGCATAGATGAAGATGAGCCAGGGAATCAGGACGGGGGAAAGTATAAGAAGGCACGAAGACACGGAGGCATGGAGGGGCGGAGGGGCAGTCAGGCGCGGCTCAATCGGCAAATTTTGATCCAACATGTATTTCCCTGCGTGCCTTCGTGCCTGTGTGCCTACTTGCCTTCCTCCGTCATTTCAACTTGGCATCCGCATTCGGTCAATGTACGCTCGACCTCCGCATGAACCTCTTCACTCTAACTCCCGCCGGCTGGTTTGCCGCTTCGACGGCCATCATCACCGGCGACGTGGTCATTGGCGAACTCGCCAACATCTGGTTTGGAGCCGTCATTCGCGGCGATGTCGCACGCATCACCATCGGCCCGCGCACGAATGTACAGGATAACGCCGTCATTCATTGCGACACCGGCGTCCCCAACACCATCGGCTCGGATATCACCATCGGCCATGGCGCCATTGTCCACGGCCGCAGCGTCGGCGACGGCTGCCTGATCGGCATGCACGCCACGCTATTGGGCGGCTCCGTCATTGGCAAACAGTGCCTCATCGCGGCGGGCGCAGTGGTGCCGCCGGGTTTGGTGGTCCCCGATCGGATGGTGGTCATGGGCGTGCCGGGGAAGATTGTGCGGCCGATCAAGCCGGAGGAATTGGAAGAAATGCGGATCAATGTCGAGCATTATGTGGAGGCCGCGCGGGATTATGTGGCGGGGAAGTTCAACTCAGTCATTACGGCGTCATAGTGCAAGCGGCACAACCTTCGACAGCCTAATCCTCCCGTCTCGCGTCACGAGCGGGGCACCGTGAGCGAGACTGGTCGCGGCAATTATTTCATCCGCAGGGTCGGCTCTGAAATCCAGGCGACCAATCTCGCGGCATACGTCAGCCGAGATCGGCCAGATATGAAGAGTGGCCATTAATCGAACCAGATCGTGGCTATCTAGGTCGAATCGAATGCGCCCATGCCGCGCGAGCATGGATATTTCCCATATTACTATATCGCTGATGCCGCACGGTTCGGAGTTGACCAGGGATCGCTCATGGGGACTAAGATCACCAGTAAGGCCGTGCAACACGATATGCGTATCAAGATTGAGCACGCCATTTCACGCCGGTGGAAAGGATATCGCCCTTTATCTTGATCTTGTCCTTAAATGCGCCGATTAAACTGCCAAATTCGGACTTGACTGGTTTCAATGTAGCCACGGGCTTGCCATGTTTGGTGATGAGAATTCCCTCCTCATCTACCGTGTCGAGGATTGAGAGGCAGTGTTGCTTGAATTTGGCAGCGGCGATCTTCTTCACAATTGAATTGTACGACTGGTCACAAATTATGTCCAGTTCGTTACCTCGCCATTTAGCTTGGGCACGGACCCCTTTCTCGCTTGAGGAGATGGGCAGCGCCCGCTCTACAAAGACTCAAGCCACTCGCGCAAGCCGCGCATTGATCCGCTTAAATTCTGATGCCCTTACAATGCCGCGGTGGCGCCCAACAGTGATCTGTGGCCTGCCAGTCTTTACAAATCGTTCGCGAGATATGTTGGCGCTCTTCTCGGAGTGATAACCCGCCGCGCGGAGTGCTTCCCGTATGGTAGTCAGCGGGACAATATCGTCAATGTGTCCTTGCGGCATAACGCAAGATAATTATACAATCCATATGATTATTCTCCCAGAGAATTCAAACTGACCCACTACCCGATCCTTTTACTCGCTCGATTTGCCATCCCGTTTCCAGTAAACTAGCCCATTCAAATGAGTGAACCTTCTCCCCAATCGGATCGCATCGAAGACCTGCCCATCGAGCGCGAATTGCAGGACTCGTACCTCACCTACGCCATGAGCACGATCATGGATCGCGCTTTGCCGGACGTGCGCGATGGCCTCAAGCCCAGCCAGCGAAGAATTCTCTTCGCCATGCACAAGCTCAATTTGTCGCCCGGCCGCAAACACATCAAATGCGCCAAGGTGGTCGGCGATACTTCCGGCGATTACCACCCACACGGCGACCAGGTCATCTACCCCACCCTCGTTCGCATGGCCCAGGATTGGAACATGCGCTACACCCTGATCGATGGTCAGGGCAACTTCGGCTCCACCGACGACGATCCGCCGGCGGCCATGCGTTACACCGAAGCCCGCATGACGCATCCGGCCATGGAAATGCTGGCCGATATCGACCTGAATACGGTCGATTTCCAGCCGAACTATGACGAGCGCCCGGAAAAGGATGAGCCGACGGTTATGCCGGCGAAGTTCCCCAACCTGTTGGTCAACGGCTCGACGGGCATCGCCGTCGCCATGACCTGCAATCTCCAGCCACACAATTTGAACGAGATTTGTAACGCGATCGTGCATGTGATCGATCACCCCGAATGCACGGTCAAAGACCTGCTCGAGCATGTGCCGGGTCCGGATTTCCCCACCGGCGGCATCATTTGCGGACGCGCGGGCATCGTCGATGGCTACACCATCGGCCGCGGCCGCATCACGCTGCGCGCGAAAATGGTTGTCGAGGAACAGAAGAACGGGCGAAAGTCGATCATCATTGAGGAAATCTGTTACGGCACGATCCGCAAAAATATCGTGGAGTCCGTTGCCGAGGCGGTTAAGAACGATCGCATCAAGGACATCAGCGCCATCAACGACGAATCCGGCCGCGAGCACAAGGTGCGCATTGTCGTCGATCTGAAGCGCGACGCCGACCCGGATGTGGTGATCAACCAGCTTTACGAATATACGCCGTGCCAGATCACGGTGAGCATGATCAACACCGCGCTGGTGAACCGCCAGCCGCGCACGATGGGGCTGAAGGAACTGATTCAGCACTTCATCGAGCATCGCAAGGAAGTCATCGTGCGCCGCACGAGGTTCCTGCTTAAGAAGGCCCAGCAGAAGGCGCATATTCTCGAAGGCCAGATCTTCGCGGTCTGCGATATCGACGAAGTCGTGCGGCTGATTCGCTCCAGCCGCACGCGCGATGAAGCCATCGGCAAGCTGCGCGAGCGGTCGTTCCGGATTGCGCCGGATCATCCGGCCGCGGAGAAAATCCCGCAGGCGCTCATGGATCGCGTGACCGCCAAGCCGGTGCGGCTCTCGCAAGTACAGGTGGAAGCGATTGGCCGCTTGCAGCTCATTCAGCTTGTCGGCCTTGAACTCGACAAGCTCGTCGCCGACTACCGTGAACTCATGGAGGAAATCCAGGGCTACGAGGCGATTCTCGCCGACCCGAACGAAGTTCTGGATATCATCCGCGAGGATATTTACGAATTGAAGGAAAAGTACGGCGACGCCCGCCGCACTGAAATCACCGGCGCGGCCGCTGATTTTGACATGGAATCGCTGATCGCTCGCGAGGATGTGGTGGTAACGGTCAGCCACGAGGGGTACATCAAGCGTCTTCGCACCGACACCTATCGCAGCCAGAGTCGCGGCGGCCGCGGCATCAAGGGAACCGAATCAAAGGAAGGCGATTTCACCGAACATCTGTTTGTTGCCAACACGCACGACCATCTGCTCTTCTTCACCAACCAGGGGCGGGTCTACGCGCTGCGCGTTTACGACGTGCCGGAGATGAGCCGCACGAGCCAGGGCAGGGCGATCGCCAATCTTCTCGTCCTTCAGGCGGGCGAGAAGGTCAATAATGTGCTGGCCATCGACGACTTCTCCAAGGGCGAGCATTTCCTTGTCTTCGCCACCAAAAAGGGTGTCGTCAAAAAGACCGCGTTACAGGCCTATTCCAACATCCGCGCCAGCGGCATCATCGCGATTGGTTTGGATGCCGACGATCAACTTATCGGCGTGCAGATCACCAGCGGCCACGATCACGTTATTCTCGGCACGAAGCTGGGGCTGGCCATTCGCTTCGACGAAGATGAAGTGCGCGCCATGGGTCGCCCCGCCGGCGGCGTCACCGGCGCACGCTTCAAGCGCGAGGGCGACGAAGTCGTGGCCATGCTCGTCGCGCCGGCGGAGGCCGCCGATGTGCAGGTGCTGACGGCTTGCGTCTTCGGCTTCGGCAAACGCACACCCCTGGCGGATTACCCGACGAAGAGCCGCGGCACGCAGGGTGTCATCAACATCGACGCCACCGACCGCAACGGCGACGTGGTCGAGATGAAGCTCGTGACCCAAACCGACGAAGTGATGTTGATTACCGAGAAGGGCATTCTCATCCGCACGAAAGTCTCAGAAATCCGCGAAACCGGCCGGTCGGCACAAGGCGTGCGGCTGATCAAGCTGGACGAAGGCGACAAGCTGGTCGCGCTGGCGAAGATCGCTGCGGAAGTGGAAGTGCCGGAGGCGACGGAATCGCCGGCCGCGCCGGAAGTGCCGCCGGAGAAGCCGCGGGAATGAAGAGTGTTCTGGTGATCTTGATTGGTGATTGTTGATTGTTGATTGACCAGAACACAAGTCAGCGGCCGCCGAAGGCGGAACTCAATCAACAATCAACAATCACCAATCACCAATCAACGCACTCTCACGCTGTCTTTTCGCGCTCTAACCACAAATACGCTCGGGGATTCATCAGCCCCGCCGCCACTAAAACGCAGAACGGCACAAACCACCAGATATAATAATTCGGCTTGTCGCGCGTCGCGGCCAGCAGGAAGAGCATCGTGAGCACGGTCGCGTTCCAGCACCGCCGGATCGGAGGGGCGTCGGTCGTCCACGCGCGGCGGAACATCCAAAGATAGACAATCCCGGCGAGTCCTGCCGCCATCCAGGGGAGTATTTGCGGGAGTTGGTAAAAGAGGCCGCTCATGTCGCCGCCGCGCATGGGTTGAAATAGAATGACGTTGCGCACGACCGCCGGGGCGTCCCAGATCAGAAACGGAATCACCGGCGTTAGCGCCCCGATGGCCATTCCCGAAAAGTACCGCCCGCGACTCTTCGGCGTCAGACAAATCGGCAGCCACAGCATTCCCGGCAGCAATTTGGCTGAGATCGCCAACCCCACCAGAAGCCCGCACGTTCCGCGCCGCTCGATCTGCCATAGTGCGGCCATGAGGAAAATCATCGGCAGCATGTCGTTGCAGCCGTGGCGTAACTGCTGGTCGGTGATGATGGTCGGCATGAAGAACAGAATTCCCGCCAGCAGCGCGGCATCCAGCGATATCCATTTCCGCACGCACGCCGCCAGTGCTGCGAACCCGCCGATGCTGATGATCAGATTACTCAGCAAAATTCCCCAGGCGCGGTCTTTGCACAGAATCGTCAGCGGCATGTACGCCGCCAGCGTCACGGGGAGATACTTGTATCCTCCAACGTTGGCGGCGGGGAATGACTTTTCGGCCTCCACATCAATGTGGCTCGTATAAGGATTGTGTCCCTGCAACAGCTCGCGGTCGGCGGCGGCGGTGGTGGTGCCGAGATCATGCACGAAGAGCCACGCTTGTTTTTGATGCCAGTACCACCAGCTTAGGTGGAAGCTGAAGAAGATTGCCAGGGCGATGGCCAATGCCCACCGGCGCAGTCGAACCGGCGCAACCCTGGTCCCCTCGCCCGGTACGCCGGGAGAGGGATAGGGTGAGGGTCTTGTTGCATTTCGGTGTAAATCCACCTTCATATCCCCTCCGCTTGTACTCAGGGGGAGGGTTAGGGTGGAGGTGGATAGGCTTGCCACGGCTTTTCGCAGCCCAAGCACCAGCCCAAGCAATCCGATCAGCACAAGATTCGTCAGCCGCGCGCCAATCACATGCGATGGAGAGCCGGGAGTCACCGGCAATTGATCATCCGACTGGCTGAATAAAAACGCGAAGACCCAATAGTACAAATAGAGCAGTACAAACGTGCTGGCGAACCACCAGGGATTGACCCCGCCGGGTTGGCGGGCGGAGGATGGCTGCATGACGGGACGCTACGGCGGGCGGGACGCGCGTGCAAGGGGAGTATTGCAATTCGCAGGGGGATATGAGCAATTGGCGATTTGGAAGATTTGGTTGGCGATTCGCGATGATTCGCGGCGCACGGGGAGCGTTGGATGGCGTGTGGCGATGTTTTTTCTCGGTTGTCGCCTCGCCGGAAAGCCAATCAGGGCATTTATGAATTTGGCGTGTCGGCGATGTATAATGTGCTCGTTGCAATACGTCGGTACACGGTCAACATTGTGGCGGGTGGAGTGATGTTGTAGCAAGATTGTGTTGGATGAATTGGATAATGACTCGCGTCACCTTTAATTTCCCGGATTCGATATGATCCTCCGCTCCGTCGGCATCGAACCTGTTCCGCTGCCCGCCCGCAGTCCAAATCTCAATGCCTTCGCCGAGCGGTTTGTTCGGTCGATCAAAGAGGAATGCCTTGACCGCATGGTTTTCTTTGGCGAAGCGTCGTTCCGGCACGCTGTCACGGAATACATCGATCATCATCAACATGAGCGGCCTCATCAAGGCAGGAACAATCGGCTCTTGTTCCCGCAACATCCATCCGACCCTCAACCACGCGATGGGCCGATCATTTGTAGCCAACGACTCGGCGGCCTGCTCCGGTTCTACCATCGA
>Ga0208589_1000704_pt1 | contig 15167 bp, 12 predicted proteins | sample NGESurshal092012_2_FD_184486 | JGI IMG/M metagenome (GOLD analysis project Ga0208589, IMG submission 184486) | Arctic peat soil microbial communities from Barrow, Alaska - NGEE Surface sample F53-2 shallow-092012 (SPAdes) | ecosystem: Environmental > Terrestrial > Soil > Wetlands > Peat ... | reverse complement strand
CCGTCGGTTTTGGTTCTTTGAGCACACAAGATGACTCAAGACCGCAGCAAATTGCAAGTTGCCCTCGAATTACAGATGCCCGTGAATAATGCGGGTTAGATTCTTCGCGTCGGTAGGAAATCGCAGGGGCTTTCCTGTTGCGAGAACATGGATGCAAATATGCACATAATAAAGTGAACTCGCGCACAGAACTGCCGCTATTGTCCAACTACTCGATTGGAATGCTAAATAGGCGACGAACGGGAGAATGAAACAGGGACGCACATAGTTACGGGAATGAAACAGGGACGCACATATTTACGATATATTGCTGGACAAAAAAATCAGCCCAACGTGTGATCGGAGCAGGAATCGCGAGCTGCGAGATTCGGCATGCCCATGCCCCATATCGCCCCGCCGATCTCAAATCGCCATTGGACACTGTCCAACTTGTCCATCCTCATTGTTGTTGGAACCAGCTATTAACCATTTACATACAATGCACTTACCTCATATTAAAACATGCACTTCATGCAATATAAATTGAAGAAGTGTCCAAAGTGTCCAATCCTCGAACCTCGGAAAAAGTCGCCCGCGATACCCCCCCTCTTCCCCTTCATGCCTCCGTGCCTACTTCCAAAACCTCACACACAGCGGCGCCGGCACCGTCACCGTCTGCCCATTCGGCTTCAATTCCCCCGTCTGCTGATCGACGCCAAACACCACGACATTGTTCGTATCCTGATTGGCGACGATCAGCCACCGGCCGCTCGGATCAAGGCTGAAATTTCGCGGCGTGCGGCCCTGCGCGGAATAGTTGTGAAGTGCGCTGAGGCGGCCCTGATCGTCAATCGCGAAAACCGCGATGGAGTTATGCCCGCGATTGGAGGCGAAGAGGAATTTGCCGGACGGATGCACCTGTATTTCGGCGGCCGTGTTCGCGCCGGTGAAATCGGCAGGCAAGGTTGAGATCGACTGTTGTTCATGGAATGCGCCGTTCGCGGCGTCGTAGGAAAGGACCGTCACCGTGCTGGTGATTTCGTTCAGGCAATAGGCGATCTTTCCGCCGGGCGCGAAGACGAGATGCCGCGGCGCCGACCCCGGCTTGATCGCAAAGAACGGCGGATCATTCGGCATCAGCGATCCGGCGACCGCGTCAAACTTGTAGACGAACAGCTTGTCGGCCCCGAAATCCGTGGAGATTGCGAACCGACCATCGGGCGACAGATTGATGCAATGTGCATGCGAGCCAAGCTGGCGCGGTGATGGGCCTTTGCCTTCCTGCTGCACGAACGCCGAGGCGGTCGCAAGCCCGCCGTCTTGCTTGATTGGCAACACCGCAACGCTGCCGCTGCCGAAGTTCGCAACCAGGACATTGCGGCCGGTGGCATCGACTTTGACATAACATGCGCCGCCACCGCGTGAGGGAACCTGATTCAGCAACGTCAGTTTGCCGGTGGCGGGGTCAATTGAGAATGCAGAAACCGCGCCGCTGGCTTCGCCGTTGAATTGGTAAATCTCGTTGGCCGCATAGAGCAGCGGCCGGTTGGGATCAAACGCGATGAACGTCGGATTGATCGACTCCGCCGCCAACACCGGCGGCGAGAGAACACCCGTGACGGCGTCGAACCGGCAGAAGTAGATACCCTTGCTGTGCTCGCCGTCGGGAATCTTGTGCGGCGGCGATAATAGCTCGAAGTGGGTGTAGGTGCCGATGTAAACCAGACTTTGGCTTTTGGCCTGTCCCCGCACGCAGGTGCAATTGAACAGGCAGCAAAGCACCAATGTCAGCAACGGCAGGATGTCCCTAAATCGGCGGATGCAATTCATATCTGTGCCCTCATTTCGCCGAGAATTCATACTTTCCTGATTCAACTTTGAAAACCGCCGCCGCGCCGTCCAGCCGCTCGAATTTCACGCCCATCGCGCTCGAAGCGATCTGCCCCCCTTCGCTCACGACCTGCGCCGATTTCGCCGGCATGTAAACCTCCGCCTCCGCGCCGGGCGGAATCGTTATATTCAGTTTCACGCCGTCCGCCGCTCGCTGCCAACTGCATGAAACAGGACCGCGCACCGAATCGTAAGTGGCCGAGGCCGAATGGATATCCCCCACCATGGCCGGCCGAATCAGCAGATGATTAAACGCCACCGAATCATCCGCCTGATCGATGCCGGCCAGACCGGAATAAAACCATTCCATGATATGGCCGAGCATGAAATGATCCTGTGATGAACGCGCGTCGGCGTTCCACGCTTCCGTCAAACTAGTTGCGCCATGTTCAAGTTGATAGCCGTAGCCCGGGCGATCCGATCGACGATTCATGTCGTAGATCACGTCCGATCGTCCGCCCGCCGAGAGCGCGCGAAGGACATAGCGGTAGCCGACATCGCCGGCGGTGAGGCCGTCGTTGTGATTGCGAATATCCTTGACCAGATCATCCAGAACGGCCGCTTCGTCGCCGGCGGGAACCAACCCGAAGACCAGCGGAATCGCATCGCCGGCCTGGCTGCCTTTGGCATACCGATGATTTGTCGCGTCATACAGCGTCTTGTTAAACGCCGTCTTCACCTCTTCAGCCGTTAGCGCCAACTGAGCTGCTTCGTCGTCGTGGCCGAGTAGATGCGCGGTCTGTTTCAAGACTTGCAGATCACGGTAGTAAAACGCCGTCGCAGTTAATGCCACGGGCGTCAATTGAGCCTGCCCGGGCCGCTTGGGGCCGAGGTCGTACCAGTCGCCCAGGCCGTGGTTGACGATGCCGCCGGTGGCGCGCGTGCCGAGGTACGCGACGTATTTCCGCATCATGTCGTAGTGGTCGCGCAGAGCGGCGAGGTCGCCGTACCAGGTGTACAGTTCCCACGGCACCAGAACCGAGGAACTTCCCCATTCCGGTGAATCGCGGAAGCCGCCCGAAAAGACCGTGTATTCCGGCGCGATATCAGGCACCAGGCCGTTGGCAAGCTGCGCATCAGACATATCCCAGCAGGTTTTATTGAAGAGGGTTCGCAGATCGAAATTGTAAAGCAGCGATGGGCCCATGAGATGATCTTGCTCAAGCCAGCCGAGCTTTTCTCGATGAGGGCAGTCGGTCAGCAGGCTCATCAGGTTGCTTTGAATAGACCAGCGGATGAGCGTATTGGTGCGAGTGAAGAGATCGTTGGAACAGGCGAATTCGCCGACCGCGGGGGAAGTGCTGGTGATGAAGAGGCCTTCGAGTTTCAACGGTTCAGGCGGGAGGCCTTCGACCTGCATATAGCGCGAGCCATAGTACATGAAACGAGGCGACCAGGTTTCTTCAGTTCCTCGGGCGCTGCCTTTAAGCGTGTAAGTGTAAAATGCACCTTTGCCGGATTGCGTTTGCGTGACGGTTCCATCGCTGGCAAGCAGTTCGCCCGGCGTGATGCGAACGCTTGTTCCGGCCGGGCCGGAAACATGAATGCGAGGAATCTGCGAGCAATTCTGGCCCAGGTCATAAACCCACACGCCCGGGTGGGCTTCGGTTACTTTCACCGGCTGAATCACCTGAGCAACTTGAATTGCCGGCGCTGAGCGGGTCGAGCCGGCAAGGCTGCCGCCGGGGCCGTCGGTTTCAACGGCGAATTCCCAGCGGGAATCGTCGAAGCCGGATGCGTCCCAGCCATCGGGGGCAAGCCGTGCGTCGTAATCTTCTCCGCCATATGTGCTGCTGAATGTGATCGGCCCGGAAGATATCTTCCATTGCGAATCGGTCCCGACGATTTCCGTCGAGCCGTCGGCGAATTCCAGTTGCAATTGCGCCATCAGCACGGGCGGCCCGAACGAGCCGGTGAATTTGTGATACCGCTGATTCGGCACATCGTACATGCCGTTGCCGAGCATGACGCCCACGACATTGGCTCCCGGTTTCAATTGCGATGTAAGATCGTACGCGCAATAGAGCACGGTCTTGCGGTAATTCGTCCACCCCGGCTGAAGCAGATCGGAACTGGCAGGTGCGCCATTGATATGAAGTTCAAACTGGCCCAGCCCGCTGATAAACATCACCGCGCGCTTGAGCGGCTTGTCAACGCGGAACTGTTTCCGAAGAATGGGCAACGGCCGCGTCGTGGGGTTATCGGATTGTTTGATCCAATGTGCCTTCCAATCGCCGCCGGATAGCAAACCCATTCCCCACTCGACCGCTTCAGAATAGGGCGAGGCCTGGTCCTGCTCATCCCAGACTCGCACTTTCCAATAGCAAGCCTGTCCCGATCGCAATGCGTTGCCCGCATACAAAACCTGGATCGAATCGCCGGAGGCAACTTTTTTGCTGTCCCACAAATCCGCCTGATTCTGCGCGAGCATTTCGCGCGAGGAGGCGACCAGAATCTCGTAAGCCGTCTGCTGATCGCTGCGACGATCGCTACCCAATTGCCAGCTCAAAACCGGCTGGGCCGCATCGACATTCAGAGGCGCGATCCGGCCTTCGCAAAGGAGATGATTAACAGACATCGCCGACGCGGAACCACCGATGAAACCGGCCACGAGAAGAACGAACATCGAAAAGCAAACGAAAGAATTGTCCACGAATGGGCACGAATGAACACGAATAAGAAAGCCGGGCCGAACGCTTTCTCTTATTCGTGCATATTCGTGTCCATTCGTGGACCCATTCGTATTCCTTGACCTCGCTTCGCGGACGATTCTCATTTTAAGTCTCTCCGCCGCCTAGAAACTCCTCCGACTCAATGATTTTTCGCGCCAAATCCGCCAGGCTCTGGCGGCGCTTCTGGCTTTCCTGCTGCAATCGTTTGTGTGCGTCGGCCTCGGAAAGTTTCAGTCGCTTCATCATGATCCCCTTGGCCCGGTCCACCAGCTTGCGGGTTTCCAGCGTCTGGGTGAGGGACTGATTTTCATCCACCAGCCGCATCTGCTCACGGAAACGATTGACCGCAACTTCAATTTGAGCCGACAGCGCGGGCGTGGTCACCGGCTTGATGAGATACCCATACACGCCGGCGGCGGCGGCGCGTCCGATCAATTCCTTTTCGCTGTAGGCGCTGACGATGACAACTGGGCAGGGCCGGTCGGCAATCAACTCGCGCGACAGTTCAATGCCGTCGCCGCCGGCGAGGCGGATATCCATCAGGACCAGGTCCGGCTCCTGCCGCCGAAACTCGCGGCGCGCGTCCGCGGGATTCGCCGCGTCGGCGACCACCCGATGGCCCAGCTCCTTGAGCTGCGCCCGCAGGCCCATTACCAGATACGTGTCGTCCTCGACGATCAGGCATCGATAAGAAACATTGATAATGGTCTCCGCTTCACTCACGGCGGGAATCATAGTGTATTGAGCGAGGGATGAAAATCAGCGGCTCGGCGCAGGTTGTTGATCGCTCATTTTTCAGGAGATGAAGCCGTGGGCTGCATGATCTTCATTCCGCCGAGTTCCTGAACGCTCTTGAGGTCGGTCCAGAATGTGCCCGGACCGGCAAAAATCAGGCGCAAATCCGTCGGTTGGAAGTTCTGGGCGAAGGTGTAGAGGTTGTAGGACTGGGGCGAGCCTAACGCATCGACAAGCAGCTTGGCGCCCCTGGCAGTGGCGTCGGATTTCAGCTTGACGACCTCGGCATTGGCTTTGCCGAGAATCTCGGTTCGCTGGGCGTCCAATTCTGCAACTTGCCGCTCGATCTGGGCGACTTGCAGTTCCTGGTCGGCGGCAATCTGGGCCGCCTGCTTTGTGCCGTCGGCGTTGAGTTGGGCGACCTTCACATTTGTTTCCGATGCGACTGTCTGGCGGGCCACGTCCACCTGGCGAATGGATTGTTGCAGTTGAGCCGCCACCGTCGCGGTAAGCGTCTTCTGCTTGTTGGTGAGGTCACGTTCTATTTCGATGTTGGCCTGCTGGATTGTGGCAAGCAGGCCCATCGTTTGGTCGTTGCCGCCGCTGTCCTTCACCGTGACGTTGCGCACGAGGGCAAGGAGGACATTCAGATGCCTGCCGGCTACGTCGCGTTCGAGAGAGGCGGTCAGCTCATCCTGGAAGCGGCTGCGGGTGTTGCCCTGGATGAGTTCCTTGGCGGTAAATTTTCCGCCTTCGTTCTGGCAGGCGGCGCGCATCGCGGGGCGGATTACATATTGTTCAACCTGATCGATGTTGCCGATGTTGGCGACAATGCTGGGCGCGTCGTCGGGCGTGCGGCCCCAGACGACGGTGAGATCGCATTCGATCTGGTAGGCGTCATTGCTGGTGAAACTAATCGCGGAATTGGAACTTTGTTCGAGGGTGATTTGATCGTAGCCGATGGGCATGATCGTCACCTGGACCATGCGCGGATTAAGGTAGTAAATGCCGGGCTGCAAGACATCCTTCAGAATTCCGCGGTAATTGCCGCTGGAAACGAGTCGCGCGGCGGGCTGGGTTCCGGGTACAACGGGGGGAACGTCGCCGACCAGACGGGTTTGCACACCCACCGAACCGGGGGGAACGATCACCGCAGGCTCAAGTTTTATTTCGCACAGATACGGGTTAATTTTGTAAGTACCCGGCGTGAGGACCTCGCGCTGAATGCCCTTGCAGCCGGGGGGGACGACTTCGGCGTTGTCGGGTGCGTCGGCGCCCTGTTTGAGAGTTACGACGCCAACCATCGGGGCTGTGGTCATGTCTTTGAGCTTCCCGAGCTGGTCCCATTCCCACGCGCTGGGATTGCCGGCGGGAATTTCGATTTGCTTGACGACTTTCCAGTCGAAGCGAACGGGGTCAAGGAAATACCGGCCGGGGCCGCGAACCAGTTCCTCGACGCCTTTGAAGCGGTTGTCGGCGGCGGGCACGACAATCATTCCCTGCGGCAACGGCTCGCCAAATTTATTGATGACGACGAGGGCTTCATCGGGGCCGACGTAGACGCGCATGGCCGTCCACTTAACGGCCTCAAGGGCGCCGAAGCCAAGAACAACGAGGAGAACGACGCCGAAGATGATTTTACTAATTCTTCCCATTGGGGGCCTCCGTGGAAGCGGTGGGTGAGGCCGGCGCGGTCGGAATTCGCGTACCGGGTGTTGGGGCGACGGATAGCCGCTTAAGCATGTCTGCCAGGGGACTGTCCGTCGTGGTGAGGATCGACTTCATTGAAGGAGCGATCCGTTGATAGAAATAATATTGGGCCAGGGCGTCGCCGCTGCCGAAGGCGGCAACCTGTTGCTGAAGCGGCTCGGCTTCGGCTTGCTTTTGCAGCAGAATTACATCGGCTTCGGCGGTGCCGAGTGAGATTGTGGCGGCGGCTTGCTGCCTTGCGGCTTCGAGGCGCAGCTTGGCGACTTCCAGGTTTTGCTGCGCCTTGGTGACGGCCACACCGCGAGCCTGCTCGGCTTGCTTGATCGTCGTCACTACATCCTTGTTTGCCACACCCATTGCGTCATTTTGATTACGCATCTCTTCCTGGGTCGCCAGATCGGCGTTGCTCTTGGCGACCTGAATCTGCTGCTGGAGCGTGTTGATTTGCTGAATGGCCTGGCCGCGCTCGGTGATGGGCTGGCGAATTTTGTCCGGCGGAATGATATTGCGAATCCAGGCCTGGCGGATGGTGACGCCCTGCTTGGCGCAGGCGTCTTTTAGCATCTGCTCGAACTGGAGTCGGAATTTTTCCTTGGTGTCGCCGCTGATGAAATCGCGGCCGGAATACTGGCTGCCGACGAGGCGGCAAAACCCGCGGGCGTAAGGGAGAATGACTTTTTCTTCCAGGAACGGGGCAAGTTCGCCGCCCTCACTGTAATTGACATAAATCAGGGGCAATTGTTCGGGGGATATTGACCATTCAACGAAACCTTCGATCTGGATATCGAAGCCGTCAGAGGAGGGGAAGACGATCGGATCACTCTTGTTGGTTTCGGGATCGACGCTCATTTCAAAGCGCTGGCTTTGGATGCTGATTGGCGTGATCCGGCGGACGAAGGGGTTTACGAAGCGGAAGCCTTCCGGTTCGGTCAATCGCTGGGTGCCCTGCTCGCCGTCGTCCACCAAAAAGTCATTATGTTTGGCGGCGGGGTTTCCGGCCATGATGGTGACGACGCCACGAAAACCGGGATTGACGGAGATTGGATCGACCTGCTTGATTTCGAAGGCGTAGGGGTTGGCGTAATCGTTGTAGCGGCCGGGTTCAAGGACCAGCGGGAGCGGCCCGCGCTCGTCGGCGGAGACATCGGCGAGTACCCGGCCGGCCGGGAGCGGCTTGCCGAATTTGCGGACGACGATGCCGACCTTGCCGTTGGCAATGATCGCAGTGGCGGCAACATCCTCCGCGGAAATCACCGTGCGCTCGTAATCGAAGGGGCTGAAGCCGAAGTAAGTTCCTTCGGCATAGACTTGTTCGAGGATGCCATTGGTGTCGCCGTATTCCGCGTCCCATTTTGCGAAGCCGGCGGGGTCTTTGGCAGCGTCAGGCGGGCGCGGAACGATGACTTGATCGCCGGGGAGACTTTTACTTCCGTCTTTTTTGAGCAATACGAGGACTTCGCCGGGGCCGACGACGACGCGGCGAAATTCCCAGAAATAGCTGGCGTAGGCAAGACCGCAGACAATCACCAGCAGAATCACCGGGCGGAGAAGGCCGTCGCCGAATGGGTTTCCCGTTGGGCGCGCGGGCCTGCGTGGCGGCGTGGGCGGTCGATTTGAGAGGGGAGTCGATTCATGGATGTTATAGGATTTTTCGTAATCGGACATGGAATTGCTCCTCCGCGGTTTTGCTCCGCGGCAATCGCACAAATACTAACTTGATCCGCCATCGGTGCGCGTGCCGCAACGAGGGCAAAATACAGCGCGAGTCGGCAAGTCCCCGCCGCAGGTGGAACACGATCGCATCGGCCGTTGCCATGCGTTTCCGCCCCGGCGCCGGCTACTCTTAGCCATGATGCGAATAACTATCGCGACGGCAATCATCAGCCATACAAAAGTGACCATAGGTCCGCCGTTGGACATTCAATGCCTCTTCCGCAATTAACCTCTTCAGATAACTTCGGTGATTTCCTCGATGGCGGCAATTATATAATGGCACGCGTTTTATCACGAGGGGAGGGGACAACAGTTTGAAGTTTTCAGTGTTCAGTTTTCAGCTAAATGCAAACGCCATTCATTGGGAGCTGAAAACTGAACACTGAAAACTTCAAACTCTTCTAGAATTCCCTACCCTTTATATTCACAGGCCGATGTGCAGGTTTCGTGGACGATGACAGCGGCGAGTAGCGGCAGCACCGGTTTGAGCCGGTCCCAGAGCCAGCGGGCGAGGTTTTCGCTGGTGGGGTTTGAAAGGTCGGGGATTTCGTTCAGGAAGTAGTGATCCAGCCGCTGCACAATGGGTTCGGCGGCGGCTTTGATGTCGCCGTAGTCGATAAGATAGCCTTTTTCGGGATCGACTTCGCCTTCGACAATGAGATCGAAGCGGAAGGAATGGCCATGCAGCCGCCGGCATTTATGTTCCGGCGGGAACGTGGGCAATTCATGGGCGGCTTCAAAGCCGAATGATTTGGTCAGGCGTACAAACATTGGATTGTGATTTTAGGGCAGCAGGAGCGAATTGGAAATGCGCGGAGACATACATAGGCAGTAGTTCAGGTTCCCCGGCGGTTGCCGTACAGCGCGATATGCAGGCGAGGGCAATAGCGAAATCCTTCGCGCTTGCAGAGTTCTCCAATCCAGGGAGCCTTGGATTTCAGGGCGGATTCATCGATCCCCTCCGGCATCATTAGGACATCGGAGGGCTGCCAATTCTTTAAGCGCGACAGGATCGACCTGATCTCTTCGAGGTCGGACGGCACCGTCACGACAAATTTTAGCTGAAAATCCGGCGAGGAATCGATCCATTGCTGGATCGCATCGACGTTCAGGCGCAGCTTCTCATGCGCCGCCGCGAATCGGCCGCCTTCACGAGCGGTTGGCGTACTGTTGGAGAGCTTGGGCGACAGGCTCGCCAGATCAATTTGTGCCGGGGCGAAGACCGTGGCAGCCGTCTCCACGGTAATGTGATATTGCCTTGACTTTAACGCGGCGCAAAGCGGTTCAAAATCGGGCATGATCGTCGGCTCGCCGCCGGTGATGACGACGTGCTTAGCGGGGGTCGCCGCAACCCGCTCGACAATCGTTTCAATCGGCACGTCCTCCCCTTCCGGCGACCAGCTTGCATAGGGTGTGTCACACCAGACGCAGCGAAGATTGCAGCCACTGGCCCGGATGAAGACCGAGGGTACGCCGGCTAGTTTGCCTTCGCCTTGTATGGAGTAAAAAAGTTCGGCCAGTTTCATTGGATGGGATTGTACTGCCGGTTCCGCCTATTTTCAGGCCGTCTGTGAATACGAAAACGTGCCGTCTTTAGATACAATTTGAAAATGGATGTGATCGCACTGCCTTTCAACCTGTTGATCGGGATGGAGCCAGGCGCCGCCAGGGGCGGATTTCTCGTGTCGCTGCCCGCGGGCACGCAATATACGAACCACATTGGAACGGTACACGCCAGCGCACTGCTCGCGCTCGCCGAAGCCGCCAGCGGCGTTTTTCTCTCTGAGCGACTGGAAACGCATAGTGCCGAATTCATTCCGCTTGTGCGTCGCGTGGAAGCCAAATTTCGGCGGCCGGCGACCGGTCGCGTCAGCGCGAGGGCGACGGTGGCGGCTGGCGAGGTTCAGCGATGGGCGTCGGAAATGGCCACTCGCGGTCGCGTGCTGGCAGGCGTCACGGTGGAGGTTGTGGATGAAAGTGGGAGTATAATTCTCAATGCAAGAATAGAGTGGTTCATTGCGCGGAAGGAAACGAAAGCCGGATAAGTGAGGGGACAGCACAGCGGCAGGCCATGCTCCGGCGCAGTATGGATCGAGAGGCGGAACCATGAATACTTACATCGCGCTCTATCGCGGCATCAACGTGCTGGGAAGAAACTCCGTTAAGATGGAATCGCTGCGCGCCCTGCACGAGCGGCTGGGGCATAAGAAAGTTCAGAGCTACATCCAGAGCGGCAACATCATTCTGTCGGCCCATGGCTTGGCGGAGAACATAACCCGAAAAATGTCAGAGGAATTCGCCAGGGAGTTTGGGTTTTCCGCGAAGATTGCCCTGGTGGATACCAAACGCTGGGGGGCGATTGTGGAACGGAATCCGTATGCCAACTTTGCGGCGGACAATCACAAATCAGTCCATGCCGGGATTTGCGTGGGCGAGCCAAGTGCGACGGGATTGAAAGCATTACTGGCCAAAACCGGCGGGAGCGAGACTTTTGCGATTCGAGATGGCGTGGTTTACCTGCATACGCCGGACGGATTCGGGAGATCGAAGTTCGCCGCGGGCATGGAGAAAGCGTGCGGCGTGGCGATGACCCTGCGAAACTGGCGAACCATGGAATCGCTGTGGAATATGACCCTGCCGGTGGAATGAAAGCGGGTATTGATCCCGGTTACGACGCCGCGCCAGGCACGCGAAACAGGTAAAGCCCGAAACCCATCGTCGATCGTCCCCAGCGCTTGTAACCCTCTTGCCATTGCCGGCTGCGGATCAATCTGGAGGCAAGAGCCGGATCATCGGGATTCGCCTCGGCTTGGCGTTGGATTTTCAGATGATGGCTCGACTCGAATTCGTCCCACTCGTCGGCGCTGCTTTCCGTTGCATGATGCAACACCAACCCACGCTCCTCGGCAAACGAAATGTTTCGAGCGTGATCGTGGTATATCCCGACCGGCTCGCCGATCAGTTTCAAATACTCAGGCGCCGGCTGCTGCTTCCAATAGCATTCGCCGATCAGAATATATCCGCCGGCTCGCACGAGACGGGTTAAACGCGCGATGGTGTTCGGGTATGCGGCGTCGGCCGCGCCGAACGCGTGCGTCGAACCGATGCAGATTCCCACATCGAACGCGGCGGGGCCGATTCCGAGATCGTTCACATTCGCCGATCGAAACTCGCACTGCGAAGCAAGCCCCCGGTCGTCGGCGCTCGCACGCGCCGCCGCAATGCAACGCGGGTCTTGATCAACGCCGACACCGTGTACCTCGTGATGGGCGACGATCCGCAAAAGAAACTCGCCGGTGCCGCATCCGGCATCCAGCGCGCGACCGCCGGGCGGTAAAACCAGCGATCGTACGAGCTGGTCGGCGTTCGCGCTGCTGATTGGACTGTTAAAGGGCATGTGGATCGTTCGCTATAAAATGGAGCCGGAATGACCCCATACAAAGCAAAGAAAGCCCAGCCCCGATACGCCGGGGCTGGGCTTCTTTTATTCCTGACGGAACCGATGCCTACTTCAAAATCCCATCCTTCTTCGCCATATGCAGAGCCAGATCGACCACGCGGTTGCTGTAGCCCCATTCATTGTCATACCAGCTAATCAGCTTGAACAAACGCTTTTCGCCCTTGAGGTTGTTCTGCACCGTCGCCAGACTGTCATAAATGCTGGAGCGCGGATCGTGGATGAAATCGGTGGAAACCAACTCCTCGGTGCAATAGCCGAGGATGTTTTTCAGGTAAGTCTCCGAGGCTTTCTTGAGCAGACCGTCGATCTCCTCGATGGAGGTGTCGCGCCCGGAGCGGAAGGTCAGATCGACGGCCGACACATCAATCGTCGGCACGCGGATGGCCATGCCTGTCAGCTTACCCTTCATGCTGGGGAGCACCTCGCCGACGGCCTTGGCGGCGCCGGTGCTGCTGGGGATGAGGTTGATTGCCGCGGCGCGGCCGCCGCGCCAATCCTTCTTGCTGGGGCCGTCCACCACCTTCTGCGTGGCGGTATAGGAGTGAATCGTGGTCATCAGACCCGATTCCACGCCAACGCCTTCCTTCAGAAGCACATGCACCAGCGGCGCGAGGCAGTTGGTGGTGCAGGAGGCGTTGGAGACGATCAGATGCTTGGTCGGGTCGTATTCGTTTTCGTTCACGCCGATCAGAAGCGTCTTCACTTCGCCCTTGGCCGGAGCGCTGATGATCACCTTCTTGGCTCCGCCGCTGAGATGGCCCTTGGCCTTTTCCGAATCGGTGAACAAGCCTGTCGATTCGATGACATAATCAACGCCCAAATCCTTCCACGGAAGCTGCGAAGGCTCCTTGGTGGCCATGATGCACTTAACGGCGTGGCCATTGACGACGAGCGTGTCGGATTCTTCCCTGGCGGCGTCGCTCTTGCGCGTTTCAACCGCGTGTTTGAATTTGCCGTGGACCGAATCGTATTTAAGTTGATACGCAAAATAGTCGGCATCCGTCGAGATATCGACAACGGCCACCACGTCAATCGTCTTACCCAGAAGTCCCTGATCACACAGGGCCTGGAAGAAAAGCCGCCCAATGCGGCCGAAACCATTAATACCAATACGCAAATTAGCCATGTTCAAACTCCTTGGGGGTTACGTCGAGCGTTCCCAGATTGCAGAACGATAGGAAATACGGGGGATACGGTCAAGGCGGGACCCTGTGAGAGCCGGGCGGAGGGAAAAGCACGGATAACGCACGGAACCGTATCCATCACGATCGGTCGTTGTCTGGCATAATTCGGCATAGCAGCCTGTGGCAAAAGTCCCGCGCCGCCAGGCGAAGTGGATTTTGGCCGCGAGCGAGACGCGACGACGAAGCGTATTGAATCCAAATACGCTGAGGAGGAGCAACGAAGCACGCGGCCAAAAGACATGAGCATGGCCCGCGCGACTTTTGCCACAGGCTGCTAGGGCCATACCGACATCGAAGCCGTGCGACTGAGCCGGCGAAAACAAATTCTTGGCTCTAACGCACGCTCCTTGTTGCGAGCATCCTGTTTGCGTTACCGGTGGCGGAGTAGCCTGACTTCACGGCGTTGCCAGTTATGCCAGCGCCAATGGCGAACAGGCCAGAAACATCGATGTTTCCACTTTGATTTATCAACAACGGTGGATGTCACCTTTGCACTTTCCCAGCCCGCACGTTCCCCTGTCAACGCTTCGACGACGCCCTTGCGGGCGCCTCCGCATGACTCGGGGCCGGTGTGGCTCGCTACGCCTTCACCGTGTGAAACTTTCATCCACTGCACCTCACCGGCTTTGCCGGCGCTCGATGTCACGTTTTCAGTTTCCCGCCGTCGTAAGCATATGTGGCAATAAGTCCGTTCGGCGAACTCTCCGTGCTCTTCTGGCCGAGCGCGTCGTAAGTATACGTCGTCGTCTGCACGGGCGACAGCGTTGACCCCGCCGCCTTCTTGAGCGTCACGCTTGTGAGGCCGAAAGAAGCCTGCCGACAAACTGCTGGGCCACTACGCGCATCCCCGAACCGCTAATCCGCCGGTGCGGTTATTTCCGAAATCGGCTGGAACTCGATATTGGTCAGATTCAGCGGCTTGAGGGCTTCATGTACCGCTTCCATGATACAAATGTATCCCGTTCCTTCGGGAATAAAAATGTCACTGCCGTCCCATGTAGTCTCATCGATATACACGCCCTTCAAATACGGCCAAATGCCTCCCCGGACCTGCCGCTCCACACGTTGACTTCGTGACCAATCGGGCGGTCCAGATTTTCCCGTTATTGAAAATCCGTGATAGCCCAGAATCTCCTGTCCGTCCTTGCCGATTACGCGCACAGGGTAGGTGGACCAACCCGAAAAGTTGCCATTTGACAGCGCCAGTACCATCCGGTCTGAAAGCAAGTATCGTGCAGGAAAGGTCGTCGCGACCAGATCCTGGGGCACTTTGCCCATATGGTACCGATAGACAATCGGCCTAGCGAGACGCAATTCGCCGCGTATTAGTCGCCAAATGTCGCCTTCCTTCATCCTGTCCGCGTCATCTGTAATGACGATTAACCCTTTATTTCCTTCGTACATATGCCAAATGTTCTGGTGCCTGATCATCGCAAAAAACCATCCGTCTTTAAATCCTGAACTGGTGGGCTTAATCGTTTTCAAACCTAATTGCAGATCATCTACTTCGTTCGCAGAAAACGCACAATCATCTTTTCGTAACACTTCACCCATCTGCAACATTTTCCACGGGCAGGGGCGGCAATTTGCCGGTTAGAAGCTGAAAAGGTGAAAGCTGAAAAGGTGACATCCACCGTTTTCACGATTCCTCCTGTTTTTTCCGCCGGCCCTGCCGGTTCAGAGTGTGGTCCAGGCCCAACTTTTCGGCCAGGCGGACGACAGGGGCGGAAAACAGGACGAGGTCCAAATTACTTATCGCAATCATGCCGATCATGACTGTTGCTATGCCACGCCAAGACTGCAAAGGGTGGCAAGACTGAAAAG
>Ga0208589_1000703_pt1 | contig 15209 bp, 20 predicted proteins | sample NGESurshal092012_2_FD_184486 | JGI IMG/M metagenome (GOLD analysis project Ga0208589, IMG submission 184486) | Arctic peat soil microbial communities from Barrow, Alaska - NGEE Surface sample F53-2 shallow-092012 (SPAdes) | ecosystem: Environmental > Terrestrial > Soil > Wetlands > Peat ... | reverse complement strand
TGGGGAGCATGCCTGAGATCCCGGCCGAGGCCCTCGCTGCTGCCGCCGACGCCATCATGACCGCGGCGAACCCACCTGGACGGGGCGCTGGAGCACGTGGGGAAGATCACCCAGCACCTGGAGGACAACTACCCGGCTGAGGCGGGATTCCTGGCAGGGCTGGGGACGGCTGTGCAGGATGCTGAGCCAGAGGCCGGGCCGGAGACGATAAGCAAGCAGGCAGCCAGTCAAGCCGCGCCAGTCCGATTACGCTCATCGCCGCCTGCCAATTCCACGGGCGAGCCACCCGGTGAGGCAGCCGAGCGGGAATAGCTCCAGGTCGTAGACATGCCGGAAGGTCGGGGATACCGTCAGCAGGACGCACGCGGCAACAGCTACCGCCCACGTCAGGGTGATGAGCGCCCGCGCGGTCCAGTTACCCATGCTCCTCGGCCTCCAGTTCGGCGAGAGCAAGCGACCGGATCACGCCGCACAGTCGCGTCGCCTCATCAATCGTCAGATCGGCAGGCAGCACGAGACGGGCATTCTCCCCGTCGCCGAGAGGTATCTCGTAGGGGATGAACGGCCTCACGCGGTCAGCCATCGTGCGCCTCCGGAGTTTAGAAGGGGTTGCGGCGATGCCGGGCCGTTGCCGTCGCCGCCAGGTGACGCCACCAGGGTCATGTCGCAGATCGGGTTGCCGCCTTCATGCACCCATCCGTAGTCGCGCGGGTCTACCCGGTCACTCGCTTCGGTGCGGCGGATCGGCTCGTCGCAGTTGACGCAGCTTGTCATCGCTGGCTCCCTCCCGTGCGGGCAATGTGCGGGCTTGCGAGTGCGGAACCGGTTGAGCGGGTGCTACCGAGTAGCGTGCTACCGGAAAACCGCTGGTCAGTTGCGGAGGATCGGGGATTTGAACCCCGGAGGGTGTTGCCACCCAACCGCATTAGCAGTGCGGCCGGCTCTATCGCATCCCGTTCCGTCTGGTTACATCCTTGCCCGTCAGCCAGCATGGGAGTCACGTCCCGGTCCGTCCCGTCCCGCGTTATTAACGTCCGTTCCGTGCGGGCAATGTGCGGGCATCGGCGCGACCGATGAGCGCTGCGGCCTGGTCCATGGCCGCCGCGGCGACGTCCGGGAACACCAGCACGTAGGTCGCGTCGGTAAACGACGTCCGGGAGTGGCCGAGGAACGCGGAGATGAACTTGGTGTCCAGCCCGGCCGCCTTCCATACCGACGCTGCGCCGTGCCGCAGGTCGTGGAACCGGACCGGCGGCAGCCCGGCCCGGTAGGCGAGCGTCTCGAACCTGACGCTGACCCACTGGCCGGGGACCGGGGTGCCGTCCTCCCGGGTGAATACGCGCCCGGTGTCGGCCCACGCCTCGCCCCACGCCAGCCGCTCGGCGAGCTGGGTCTTCCGCCACGCCCGCAGCGCCGCCACGACCGGCGGCGGCAGCGGGACCACACGCACCCCCGACTCGCTCTTCGGATCGCCGCCGGACCGGGTCTCCCGCACGGTCGCGGTCCGCTGATCCAGGTCGGCGTCGGACCACCCCAGGCCGATCACCTCGTCGCGCCGCAGTCCGCAGAACGCCGCCAGGCAGAACAGCGCGAACAGCCGCTCGCCGGAGATGGCGTCGAGGAACTGGCCGGTGTGCTCGGGCAGCCACACCATCGCCGGGCACGGTCGCAGCTCTGCCGACGCCCATGACGCCTGCCGTTCCACGGTCGTCGGGTTCGGGCCCGCGGCTAGCTGGCGGCGGCCGAGCGCGATGCGGAACGCCTCCTCCCGCGCCGGGGTCCATGCCAGCGGCCGGACCTTCGGCGCGCGCGGCAGCTCGACGCCCTCGCACGGCGACACCGCGATCATCTGCGGGACCGCCTTGTTGCACGCCGCCCGGAACGGGGCGAACATCCGCGCCACCCGGGCCGGGGACAGCGGACGGGGCGGCTTGCCCGCGCGGGCGCCGAGCATCCGCCGCAGCATCTCCGACCGCGCGCCGCTCACCTGCCCGATCCGCATCATCTCGCCGATCACCTCGGCGACGTGCCGGGCCCGGACGTCGGTCAGCCGCATGTGCCCGAGCGCGGGCTTCCAGTACAGCGCGAACGCCTCGGCGTCGGTGGCCAGCGTCCGGGCTTTCAGGTTGACTTTCCCGGCCAGGTACCCGTCCAGGTAGGCGCCGAGCCGCACGGAGCGGTCGGGAGCTGCGCCGCCGCCGCCGATCCGGGCCAGGGCATCAGCCAGTTCCTCCTCGGCCTGCTTCTTGGTGCCGAACGGGCCGAGGAGGGGCTGGCGGCGCCGCTCGCCGGGCGCCTTCGGCGCCTCGTACCGGGCGTACCAGTTCCCGTGCCCCTTGCGGCCCAGCAGCGGGCACTTGCCGTGGAGCTTGCGGCCGGTCGCCTCGTCGCGGCACCAGCACTGGCGGTACACAGTTCCTCGCATGCTCAGTCCTCTAGACGACCGACACCCCGGCGGTGAACTTCAGCTCCACCTGATCGCCCCACCTCACCGTTCGGGGCAGGTAGGAGTGCATCAGCTCGGTGCCGTCCTCGCGCTCCAGGGTGACCTTGACCCGGAGCGGCCCGGCGATCGCCGGGCGCAAGGTTTCCTCGACGACCTTCTGTGTTTCATCACTCATGCCGCCGATCGTAACAAGGACCATGACGGTATGTGAAGTAACTTGACGGCGCATAACGTCAACGGCATGATGAGATAACCGGAGGCGACGAGAATCCAGCTCCGGATACCGGCAGAGGATGGGTGATGGAGAAGCGCAGCGAGATGACCATGGAAGAGCTGCTGGCCCTGCCGGTGATCATCGACTTCAAGACCGCGTTCCGCGCACTGGGCGTCGGCCACACTGAGGCGTACCGGCTGGCTGCGGCCGGGGAGTTCGAGGCCGTCACCGGCTGCCCGGTGAGACAGCGCGGCACGGTGCGGATCGTCACCCGCCCGGACCTGTTCCGCGCGCTGGGACTCGACCCCGGCATGGTCCGCGCGCCCGAGCAGATCGGCGAGGCGTCGTGACGCCGGACGCGGGCCGCTGGGACGCGACCCTGGCCACGCTCAGTGCCGCGCTGCACGCGGGCCGCTTCGAGGAGGTCGCCGCCGCGTTCAGGCAGGCGATGGCCGAGTTCGGCATCCCCGAGCATCCCGGCGGCGTGTGCCCGCCCGGCGACTGCCCCTGCGTGGCGCTTGAGCCGCTCGTCCTGGCCCGCGTCAGCACGCTGCTCGCCGCTCCGGCCGGCTCCAGGGGCGTGGCGTGACGCGACCTCGGCTGCTGGACCTGTTCTGCGGCGCGGGCGGCTGCTCGGTCGGCTACCACCGCGCCGGGTTTGACGTGATAGGCGTGGACATCGAACCGCAGCCGCACTACCCGTTCACGTTCTACCAGCTCGACGCGATGATGTTCCCGCTGAACGGCTTCGATGCAATCCACGCCTCGCCGCCATGCCAGGCGTTCACCGCTTACCGCAGACGCGGGGCCGGCGTGGGGGACAGCTACCCGGACCTGATCGCGCCCGTCCGCGAGCGCCTTGAGGCCAGCGGCATCCCGTGGGTGATCGAGAACGTGGCACGGTCGCCCGTGCGCCCGCTGGTGCATCTCTGCGGGTCATCCTTCGGCCTTGATGTCCGCCGTCACCGCTGGTTTGAGACCAGCGTGCCGATGATGTCACCGTCGTGCGCGCACGGGCTCCAGAAGCCCCGCTTCGCCCACGCAACCAACCGGACCAACCTGCGGCGCACCGTCGAGATCGGCGTGTGGCGCATCCCGCTGTCGGTGCAGCAGGCCGCGATGGGTATCAACTGGATGACGCTGGACGAGCTCACCGAGGCGATCCCGCCGGCCTACACCGAGTACATCGGCCGCGAGCTGCTAGAACACTTCGACCAGGCAGCGCGGGCATCGTAGACGCCGGGCGGCGGCGCTGGTTCCCGTACCTCGAACCGGTTACAAGACCGGCCTGCTCACGGACCGCGAGAAGCCTGAAGGCCGGTAGCCGCCGCCCGGGCACGCAAAAAACGGCCGCCTTCTCCCTGCGAGGGCTAGGGAGAAGGCGGCCGGTCTGGCTGGCTAAGGGTGCGAGACGGACGCCGTGAGGGCCCGCTGCAGGAGCAGCCCGAGGTCGATTGGCGCGACAAAGCCGGGCCAGCGCCCGTCTGAGAACAGGTGGTACCCGCCGTCCAGCCAGCACTGATCGACCAGCTGCGAGCAAATCATTCTGCGCGTGCTGGCAATGAAGGACTTCAGGCCCGGCGCTGGCACATGGAACCGGTGCGCCGCGATCGCCGCGTAATCGAGCCAGCTGTACCCGACCTTCTCCGCCGCGTACCTCTCGGCCGCCGCGATGATCGCGCCCCGCTGCACGGCGGTCGGGAACAGGATCCCCGTCGACCAGATCGCGTACTCGTACGTGCCCAGCGGCCGCACCTGCGCGCCACTGGGTTCGGCCTGCACGATCTTCCCGCCGCCGGTGTAGACGAAGGCGTGATCCCAGTGCGTGGCGTGGTCGTAGGCGATCTGTTCCATCGCCGAGATCAGCGCGCCGCCCTGGCCGCCCATCGACACGACGGCGAAGTCGCCGGGCAGCGGGCCGGGCGTGCTCACCGGACCGCGGCCAGCGCCGCCCACGTGTCGGGCCCGACGACCCCGTCGACGGCGATGCGCGAGGCGGCCTGGACCGCCTTGACCGCCGCGGCGGTGGCCGGCCCGAAGGCCCCGTCGACGGTGACCGTGTAGTGCCGGGCGGTGCACAGGCCCTGAACGGTCCGGACCGGTTCGCCGGACGCGCCCTGGCTGAGGGTGGGGAGGGTCTGCATGAGGGTCTCCGTCCAGTTGGCTGCGGGTGCGGGGTGCGGTGCCGGAGCCGGGTCGCCGGAGACGGCATCCAGCCACGGCACGCTGAACGCGGACACGTCGTAGGCACCGCGGTTGCCGTACTGGACGCCGATCACCGGGAACGGCCCGGCGGCTGCCTCGACCACCGCGGTGGCCTCGGCCGCCGTCAGGTTCCAGTTCGCGATCCACAGCGACGGCCCGGACTTGATCCCGCCGCCGGCCAGCGCGTTGACGACGGCGGTGACGTTGCCCTGCGAGCAGTAGACCGCGGGGTGCCGCTGGCCGGGACGCCTGGCGGCCGCGTAGCTTGCCGCCGCGGCCTCGCACCACGGCGCGCAGTCGCCGATGGTGGCCGCGCCGGATTCCACGTCGAGGACGTCGGCGGTCTTGTCGCTGGCGGACGGGTCCTGATCGATGCGGACCGCGCCCGGGTGCGCCGCCCATTCCGCGGCGCTCCACGGCACGATCCCGCTGCCGGTGGTGTACCCGGCGGCGTGGCCGGGCGGCAGGAAGCCGGCGTTGACCCGGATCGCGTCGTAGACGAAGACGGTGGCGATCGTCACGGGGCGGTACTCCTCTGCGTCGATGCGGCGCGCTGGGCGAGCCCGGTCAGGTGCTCCACGTCGAGCCGGGCGGCGAACCGGGCATTGAACACCGGGTTGGCGGACAGCAGGAACGTATTGTTCTGCGCCACGAACCCGGGCGCGGGGACGGCCTTCGGGTCGAGATTGATGCCGGTTCCCTCGCCGCTGGCCGACCAGTTGGTGCTGCCCTCGAACGCCAGGCCCTGCGCGGTGAGTACGCCGCCCTTGGTGTGGCTGATCTGGTGCGTGGCGGACTGGAGCACCACGAAGCTGTTGTAGAACCTGGGGTCGCTGGCGACGTCGGCCGCCAGCAGCTTCCGCTCGTGCACGCCGCCGGCCTGGGACTTGTCGAGCGAGGCCTGCACGGCGATGTTCGGGTTGGCCATCAGCTTCAGGATCGCGTCGTTCAGGGCGTCGTCGTCGTACCCGAACATGTTGAGCTTGAGGCCCATCGTCTCGGCGGTGAGCAAGGCCAGGAGGATGCCGTGCACGTCATCGCGGCCGACCAGGAACAGGTAGTGGTCGCCGTACCCGGGCGTCAGGTATCCCTCTGGCGTGAACTGCCCGAGCGCGGCCAGGCGCGGGTCGTCGGCCATCAGGTGACTGGCCCCGCCGCGCCGGGTTGGTCACTCTCCGGCGCGACGGGAGCGATGAGGGTCTTCTGCGCCGAGTACTCGCCGCCGCCCCCGCCTCCGCCGTAGTGGATCGCCGGCAGCAGCGGCACAGCGGCGAGCGGCTGCCCGTTGCCGTCCTTCGGGTCGGCGACCGGCGTCACCTTGAACCGGGCGTACAGGAACGCCGCCGCGCCGGCCGCGGACACGATGACCTGCGGGTCGATCACGGCGTGGTGGTTGGCGGCGTTCCAGATCATCACGATGGCCGCGTAGAGGGCGGCGGCGGCCGAACCTAGCCCGGTCGGGTTAAGCGTCGGCGTCAGGGCGCGTTTCAGGGTGGCCTCACTTCTTCAGGGACGTACTGCCCGGCGGCTTGCCCGCAGCGGTCGCGGGGACGCCGGCGAGGCGGCGGCGGATATCAGCGGCGAGCCCGGCGGCCTCCGGGCCCGGCTCAAGTCCGGCGAGGCGCCCGACGTCGGCTTCGAGCGCGTCCAGGTCAGCGGCCAGCGCCAGCCCGGTCGCGACCACGTCATGGTGGACGTCGGAGGCGACGAGGGCGGCGAACGCGGCGGTGGCCGCGTCGAGGTCGGTGGCCCAGTTCGCGTACAGCGAGATCATCACGACGAACGGCAGCGCCTCGGCGAGCATCTTCGCCCACGCGAACCCGCCCGCGCCTGCCAGCCCGGCGCCGATCAGGCCGGCGAGGACGGTCCACACGCCCATGCGGATGACGGCGAACAGCAGCAGGACCAGGGCGCGGTGCCGCTGCCGGTTGATCAGGTCGGGGCCGATCACCGCGGTGGTCGCGCGGCGGTGCAGCCGCCGGCGGATCGCTTTCATCGTCCGGTAGTGCCGGTCCGGCAGGATGACCCGGCCGCCGGACAGCTCGGGGAGCCACTTGCGGCGCTGCCACGGCCCTGGCGGTGAGCGCAGCGCGGCGATCTCCGCGCGGAGCAGCCTCAGCTCGGCGGCGACATCGGGTGGCACCTCACCCGGCTTCACCGCGGAGCCTCACTTCTTGGTGGCGTACAGGATGACGGCGGCGACGATGGTGACGATGACCGCGATCACGGCGATCACCTGGCCGACGTCAAGGCGCTGCTCGGTGCGGCGGTCCTTCTCGCCGCTGGTGCTGCCCTCGCCTCGGTCCACCCGCTCCTTCAGGTCATCGAGGCGGGCCGCGAGGGACTGCAGCGACGTGGCGGTCTGCTGGGCGTTGGAGTCGATCTTCTCCTTGGTGGCCACCTCGGACTTGGTGATCGCCAGGGTGTTCGACTTGTTCTGCTCCGCCGCCGCTTCCTTCTGCGCTGCCAGCGCGGCGGTCAGGGCCAGGGCGTTGCTGCTGAACGTCCCGTCGATGGCCAGGAACTTCTCGATGGCCACGTCGGACACGTTCTTGATCTCGCCTTGGAGGATCTCGCGGAGCGCCTTAGCTGCCTTGTCGATGTCGGTCGGTACTTCCCGCACGTTGACAGCCAGTAGCTTGGTTGCCTCGTCCATCCCGTCGATCCGGGCCGCCAGCAGCTCGCGGAGCGCGTTGACCTGCTTGTCGGTGTCGGACGGCACGCGGCCCACGGTCGCGGCGAGCAGTTCCGTCGCCTTGTCCATCGCGCCGAGCCGCGTTTCGAGCAGGGCCGCGAGCGCCCCGATATCGGCGGCGGTGGCTTCCCGCTGCCGCTGCTGCAGGACGTCAGCTTCGGCGCGGAACGCCCGGAGCGCCTGCGCTACGAGTTCGGTGGCCCGGTCCATCCCGGCGAGCCGGGTTTCCATGACCTCGCGGAACGCGTCGACTGCCCGGTCGACGAGCTCGGTGGTCCGGACTGTCGGGTCTGTCCGGTCCAGTGGCCGGCCGTTGCCGGCGGGGTGGTGTTCACTTTCGCCGTCAGCCATGCCGCGTTGCCCCCCCGGGTTGGCTCGCGCCCGGCTTACCAGGCCGAACTGTTCACGGTCACCGAACCCACAGCGAACTGAACCGTATCGCCGTTCGATACCCCGGTGATGCTGCTGCTGAGCGCCCCCTGGAGATACCGGACCGGCGTGCCCGCGTTGTCCCACACCTCGATGCCGGTGATCGTCGCCCACGTGCCGGTGGCGGACCAGGACACCGCGTTGTTGTTGGTCTGCTGGCCGCCGGACGGCGTCCCGAACGCCGAGGACCCGAACGAGGACCCGAGCGCGACATACCCGGGGCAGCCGCCCGCGGTCGCCTCGGTGCCGTTGCTGGTGTTGGTGCCGGTCGCGGTCATCAGCCGCAGGTGGAACGGCGGGGTGACGATGAACGCCGACCCGCCGGAGGTGCCGGGCGTGAACGTGGTGGTCGCGGACGCCGTGAAGAAGGCCTGCAGCAGCTTGTTGACAAACGACTGGTCAGTCATGTTCGCCACGTCAGACCGCCCCGGTCACGAACGTCGCGTTGCCCATGTACAGGACGGGCCGGCAGACGGTGCAGCCCTCGGGCCGGTCCGGCACGTCCGGCGGATTCCAGCACGGCCCCTTGTGCTTGCGCGGGCACGCGCTGGCCGTCTGCCCGCAGTGCACGTCGGGCCCGTGGCCGTCCTTGCAGTGGGTGCACCCGGTGGCGTCGAGCGCCGCGTGCGGGTCCTGGCCTTCGGCGACGTCGATCATTTCCCCGCCGGTCTTACAGCGAACAATCACGAGGTGCTCCGTCCGTTACAGCGGGTGGGCGTGGCCGCCGAAGTCGTGGGTGTGCCCGTCGAAGTCGTGGGTGTGCGACCCCATGTCGTGCCAGTGGCCGCCGTAGGCGTGGGTGTGGGCGTTCGCGCCGGACAGGGCGCTGCTGGTGTTCCCGGTCGGGTAGGAGGCGGACGTGCTGGTGATGCCGGGACTCGGGCCGCCTGTGGGCGTTCCCGCGGGGTTGGCGGTGCTGGTGGCGCCGTACCCGAGGGCGTTCGCGAACCCGCTGTTCCCGGCGAGCTGGGTCGCGATGGCGCCGGTCTTGACCTCCAGCGCGGCGGTGCGCTGCTCGGTGCTGACCGCCTTGGACGTGTTCGCGGTGGCCGCGAGGGTCACCTGGAACAGCACGGTGATCAGCTCCAGCGCCCGGGCCTCGCGGCGCAGCGCCTTGGGCAGCAGCCGGATGGCCAGCAGCGCCAGCACGATCATGACCGCCTTGCGCACGATGCCCTCCTAGGCCACGACCGTTATCGGGGTCAGCACGGTGCTCTGCTCGCTCAGCAGCCCGGACAGGGACTGGTCGAGCGCCTGGTACGGGGTGATCTGGGCCTGCTGCGCGAAGTCGTCCCAGGAGTAGGCGCCGACGATGAAGGTGATGGGCGCCATCGTGACCTCGCCCCCGTAGGCGAAGTCCGTCAAGATCAGCCGGACCACGGTCCCGGCCTGGTCCGTCCCGGGGTCGATCGGTGCGCCGCCCGCGTTCAGCAGCTGCCCGTAGCTCGCGGCGGTGAACGGCCCGGCAAAGCTGGCCCGCACATACAGCTGGAGCACGTTGTTCCCGACCGCCTGCGCGGCCCCGGCGGACATCACCCCGGCGCTGGACAGGTCCACGTACGCCTCGAGCGGTCCGTGCGCCGCGATGGACTGGGCGTTGGTCACGCTGGTCGTCCCGTACGTGGCCGAGGTGCCGGAGGCCACCCCGTCGTCGATCTCGTACCTGATGAACAGGGTGTTGATGTCCCCGCCGAGGGTCCGTGACTGCGGCTCGGTGACGACGAGCAGCCGGTTCACCGTCGTCGGCAGCGGGAACACGGACAGGTCGGTGCCGACCGATCCGCCGGGCTGGCTGGATGCGTACCACGTCAGGCCGCCGCGGGTGCAGACGAGGTTGAGCAGGTCGGTGATCGTCTGCGCCCCGGAGTCGACGGCCTGCCCGAGCCACATCCCGGCCGGCGTCCCGATGCCCGGGTTCACCCACGGCAGCCCGCGGCTTATCGCGGCGTTCACCGCGGCATCAGGCAGCCCGGCCGGCCACGTGCCGGAGTAGGCGGCCACGAAGTCCGTCCCCCGGTTCCCGTCGCCGACGGCCGTCAGCTGAACGCCCGAACTCGAGTACACCGGCTCGTCGAGCTTGCCGGTCCACACGACGTGGCCGCCGCGGGTCACCCGGACTTGCCACCCGGGGTTCAGCATCTGGTTCCGGTAGGTGGCCGGCAGCATGACGGTGCAGGTGAGCTGGTCCGAGCCGCCGGGGCACACGTAGCTGTAGGTGAGCGCGGAGACGACGCCGAGCGTGCCGAGGTACTGCCAGCTCGTTGACCCGGGCGCGGCGACGGCGACCTGGCTGGTGCCCGGGTAGGCCTGCGGGACGGAGGCCCCGGCTGCGGCCTGGACGGTGCCGCCGGTCCCGACGATGGACAGCGTCCCGGTGCCGGACAGCGCGGCCTGGAAGCCCAGCTTCACGCCGGACACGGACAGGGTGCCCGTCCCGGACAGTGCCGGGCCGCCGCCGCCGCCGGCGCCCGCAGTGTAGGTGGCCCCGTAGGTTGCGGTGTAGGCGGGGCCGGCGCCCGTGATGAGGTAGACGGTGCCGGCGGCCGCGCCGGTCAGCGTGCCCGAGCCGGACAGGGTGATGCTCTCGCTGATCGTGCCGATGACGCTGCCGGTCAGCGTGCCTGACCCGGACAGCGCGGTGGCTTTGAGGACCCGCGATCCGGACCACGCCAGCGTCCCGGACCCGGCCAGCGCGGCTTTCCCGCCGAACGCGCCCGTGCCGCTCAGGGTGCCTGAGCCGGTCAGGGTCGCGGTGCCGGAGTGGGTGGTGCTGGTGGTGGCTTTCAGCGTGACGATGCAGGTGCCGTACGAGGAGGTGGCGCTGATCGTCCCGTTGTACGTGAGCGCCGTCGCGGCGGAGGTGACCTGATAACCGGCGGCGAGGAATCCCGAGCCGGTCATGCTGCTGCCGAGCTGGGATAGCTCAGTCCATGGCGAACCTGGGGTGCTTACCGTCGCGCTGCTGACGCCTTTCGCGAACACGACGCCGACCGCGACTTCGGACGCCTGGCTCAGCGTCCCGGTCGATCCTGACGACCAGGATGTCCCGTTGCCGTTCGTCCCGGCCGGGGCCTTGTCCGTGACGGAGCTGGCGGCCAGCCCAGAGAACTCCATCACCCAGGCGGCGGTTACCGGGCCGCTTCCGGACCCGCCGGTCAGGGTGATGACGACGGAGGTCTGGCCGCCGGCACAGTTCGGGTCGGCCCAGATCGCGGCGTTGTAGTCGGCGTTGTTGTAAGCGGTGTTCGCCGAGGCGAAGTTCCCGGCGCTGCCGCCGAGGGTGATTCCGGAGACGGTGGGGTTATTAGTGCTCTCCCCGGTCCCCACGCAGACGACCAGGCAGTTTCCTGCGGTGGTCGAAGCGCCGAGCGTGACCGTCAGCGTGGTGGCGGAAGTCCCGGTCGCCGAGGCGGACTGGACGAGGCTGGGTGCCATCGGCTACTGGGTCCGATCGAACCGATACCGCGGGTAGTACGAGACCGAGATGACCGGGGCCAGCCCGTCCGCGCTATAGGTAAAAAGACTGTTGTCTCCGTCTTCGGGTTCCAGCGCGATGGCGCCGCCGGACACGACCGAGTTGTCCAGCACGCTGATCGCGTTGGGCCGTCCGCCGTTGGAGCCGAGCACGTTGCCGATGCCCAGGTTGGGCGCCGGTTCATCCAGGAAATAGCTGCTGTAGCCCGCTGACGGCTCATTGACGATGACGCTGCTGCCCTGCGTGTCGAGGAAGATCGCGTCGTAGAACCGGTCCGCGCTGTTGCTGTCCATGACGGAGACCGTGTAGTAGCCGCCGGTGTTGTCCGGCGCAACGGCCTTGACCGGCAGTGTCAGCACGCCCGCGATGACGACGCCGTTGACCACCTGCGCCGTAGTGACGGTGACCGGCAGCGTGGTCACGGAGTATTTAGGTCCGCCGGAGAACTCGTACTGGTTGACGGTGACTGTGATGTTCCTTGACCCGCCGCCGGACAGCGACGCCGCGATCAGGTAGATCGTGTACGTGCCGCCGAAGTCGGCGTTCAGCCCGGTGATCGGCTGCGGCATCCGGTACTCGTGCGTGCCGTCCGGGCTGTCGCCCCCGCCTCCGACGCTGACCAGCGGCTGGAACGTCTTCAGCGCGCCGAGCGGCGGCCTGTGAACGATCAAGTTCTTGAAGGGCGCGCTGGCGTACGGGGTGATGATCAGCCGACCGGCGCCGCCCGGGCCTCCGGCCTCGGCGGTCCCGGTCGAGTCGGCGCCGCCTCCGCCTCCGCCGGGCTGCGAACCGGCCGAGCCCGGCGTGTTGGCCGATGCGCCTCCAGCGCCTCCAGCCCCCCCTCCGGCCACGGCCGCCGCGCCGTTGTTCGTCGGCGCCCCGCCCGGATAGGTCAGCCTGACCTGCCCGGCCGCGCCCGCGCCGGATGTGGACGAGCTGTAGGTGCCGCCGCCGCCGCCGCCTGGCTGGCTGCCCGCAGACCCGTTGCTGCCGCTGGCCCCGGACCCGGATCCGCCGCCGCCGCCGTCCGGGGGCGCGGTGCCGGGGTTGCTGTACCCGTTGCCCGCGTTGCCGGTGGTGGCCGCCCCGGCCGAGGACCCGCCGCCGCCCGCGTAGGGGAAGGCCTTGCCGCCCGCGCCGCCGCTGAAATGCACGGACGCGGTGCTGCCGGACCCGCCGATGCCGGACCCGCCGCTGCCCCAGGTCTCGAACAGGCCGCCGTTGCCGAAGTCGGCGCTGACCGACTGGGAGCTGTCCCCGGTGAAGACGGACGCGACGCCGTTGTTCCCGTTCGTCCCGCCGGTGGTCACGGCCGCGCCGCCGGTCCCGACTACCGCGTTATAGCTATTACCAGGGGTAACAGGAATAAATCCGGCCGCATATTCGGATCCGCCGCCGCCTCCGCCGTTGCCCGACCCGGAGCCGGTCGCGCCGGAGCCGCCGCCGCCCCAGCATTCGGCGAACACCTGCGTCACCCCGGCCGGGGCGACCCACACGGTGGTGCCCGTGGCCGTGAACACCACGGCGGCGGTCCCCATCGGGGTCTGCCCGGGACTGCTCGTGCCGCCTGAGCTGCCGCCGCCGCCCCCGACGCTGCCGCTGGCCGTGCGTCCCTGGCCGCCGGGGTAGTGGACGCTGTTGGGGCTGCCTGAGCCGCCCTGCGCGCCCGTGATGGAGTTCTGCGCCGCCGACGCGCCGCCGCCGGCCTGGACCGCCAGCGCGCTGGCCGGCCCGGGCCCGAAGACCGTGTTCCCGCCGCTGGCCGGGGTGGCGCCCGCCGTGCCGCCCGCTCCGACGCTGTACGGGATGACCTGGCCGGGCGAGCAGGCGAAGATGTCCTCGCGGCTGTATTCGGCTCCCCCGCCTCCGCCGCCTACGCCGGTCCCGGTCTCGCTGGCACCGGCCCCGCCGCCGCCGATGGCCTCGACCTTCAGCCACGCCGTGAGCGCCGGGACAGTGTAGTTCCCGACCCCGGTCGCGGTGACCGTCGTCGGCGACCCGGCGGTGGGGGGCTGCTGGAAGGACAGGCTGGCGGGGGCGCGTGCGGTGCCGAGCAGCCCGTACAGCGTGTAGAGGTTCCCGCGGGTGACCGGGGTGACGGTCTGGGTGGACGGGTAGGCGGTCAGCGCGTCGAGGTAGGCGGTGCACCACTGCAGCCGCGGGATGCCGCGGTCCTGCCGGTTGACGATCGTCAGCGCGTAGCTGGCCACCGAGTTGTAAAGGAACAGGGGATTCAGGCTGCCGGACGGGAACGGCACGCTCACCCGGGTGAAGACAGGGTTACCCGCGGTCTGGGTGACCGGCAGCCGCAGGTTGCTCCGCGACATGGAAATGGTCGCGCCGCTGGTGTCGGTCAGGGTGATCCAGCAGCTCACCCCGTGGATGCGGCCCGGGTACTCCAGCCACGGGTACCAGCGGCTGCCGAGGCCGAGCCAGAACTGCAGCGACGTCATCGACGTCAGGTTCAGCGGGCTGGTGAATTTCGCGCTGTAGTTCAGCGCCGTGTTCTGGCCGCCGGGGTCGCCGAACGAGTCCGGGTCCCACAGGGCGGTGAACGGCCCGACGGCGCACTGGGTTGACTGGCCGAACAGGGGCCCGGAGATGGCGGAGAAGCTGTCGAGCACGACCGGCGCGGGCGGCGGCGGAGGCGTCGGGGTCTGCGGGACCGCGCCGGTGAACGCCGGGGTGTACTGGGTGTCGGAGCGGCCGTAGGGCAGCGCGGGGATCGTCAGGGTGACGTACATGACGCCCTGCGCCTCGTTGAGCGGCGCGTAGACCGGCTGGGACGGCTGCGCGCGGAAGCAGTCCAGCACCAGCGGCAGCCTGGTCCCGGTGCCGGGGTCGCGGGTCCAGGTGATCGTGAAAACGTCCTGATCACAGACCTGGCCGAGGACTTCGCGGGCGGCGGCGAGCAGTTGCAGGCTGCCGTTCGGCGCGAGGATCTTGACCGGCAGGACGATGGTCCGGTTGGATGCGCGGCGCCCGAAGGGCCGTTCCCCGTCGAGGATCAGGCTGGCGACGAAATCGGCGGTGGGCTGGGGGGCACCCAGGTTGTAGCTGCCGTCGTCGGCGAGCAGGAAGATGGCCCCGGCGCACGCGGGGATGAGCGACGCGACGCCCCCCTCGGCGCCGAGGAGCTCGATCTGGTTGCCCAGGACGAGACTGGACGTCATCGCCGGCCCCCGCGCGGGTCAGTCGTCACTGGCTCCTCCGGGGCTTACGATGCAGGCATGAGCGACGAGGCGGTCACGGTGCACTTCCTCCGCAAGGACGGCAGCACGGCCGATGAGGTGATCGAGCCGGGCGCCGACGGCGGCTACACCTGGGCCGTCCCGGCGGACTGCGACGGGATCACAGGGTGGACGCTGGCGGATGGCACGCGAGCAGACGTCGGCACCGCAGGCGGAGGTGCCGCCGCGTCAGCCGGCCTCGTCGTAAAGCCGGGGGAGACGGTCAGTTACGGGTAGCGGCGCCCGAAGGACCCTTGTGCCGCGACCCCGTTCACCACGGCGCCGACGTGCTGCCCGGTCTTGGCGGGGATCGCGGCGGCGACGCCGGTGAGCTGCCGCAGCTCCGCGCGGAGCGCCCGCAGCTCGGCGACCAGGTCACCGCCCCCTCCGCCGCCCGGGGTGACCTGAACCCGCTCCGGGCCACGCTCGCCGACACCGATCAGCGTCGGGCGGCTGAACATCGCGTCCAGGCCGGAGCCATACCAGCCGTAGGCCTGCTCGTGCGCCCACGCGGC